>Ga0073928_10007503_pt1 | contig 14086 bp, 9 predicted proteins | sample PaiPotPPA55metaG_FD_76969 | JGI IMG/M metagenome (GOLD analysis project Ga0073928, IMG submission 76969) | Iron sulfur acid spring bacterial and archeal communities from Banff, Canada, to study Microbial Dark Matter (Phase II) - Paint Pots PPA... ... | reverse complement strand
CTGCAAATGCCGAGCGGCGCCTTTCCCGCCGGGTTGCACGGTGGATCACGGGACGAAACGCAGCCGTCGGCGTTCAACACAGGCCAGATCCTGCAAGGCTTGGTTCGCGCTCACGTGGAGACGAACCGTGTCGATATCCTGCAAGCCGCCGTCGCCGCCGGCGACTGGTTGATCGAGGTGCAGCAGGCGGAGGGATCGTGGTCCGGTCCGGGCGCATATCAGAACACAGCGCACACTTACTACAGCATGGTGGCATGGGCTCTGGCTGAGTTGTCCGAACGTGCTGCGGATCGTTATCGCGAACCCAGCCGACGCTATGCGCTGGCGGCAGAGAGAAATCTGGACTGGGTGTTGTCGCACTTCCGCCCCAGCGGGTGGATCGATGGTATCAATCTGCAAGGCCATCCCAACTATTTGCACTTCATCGCTTACGTGCTTCAGGGTGTTCTTGAATGCGGCATCTTGCGGCGGCGTAACGATGCCATCGAGGCGGTTGCGAAATCGTCCTGGGTGCTGCTGCGGAAGTTTGAAACCAATAAATTTTTGCCGGGCGCCTACGATTCAGACTTCAAGAACGGGCAGCGCTTTACTTGTCTCACGGGAAACGCGCAGATGTCGTGCGTCTGGCTGCGCCTGTTTGAAGTGACTGACGATCTGCGCTATCTCAATGCCGCACTCAAGATGAACGAGATGCTGAAGCGATTGATTCCGGTGCGCGCGCCGCAAGGCATTGCCGGCGGGGTCAGTGGCTCCTATCCCATCTGGGGCCAGTATCAGCCGCTGCGCTACATCAGTTGGGGAAATAAATTCCTGGCCGACGCTCTCCTGCTGGAACAGCGGCTCGCGCGGTCATTTCAAGCATCCGCATTCGAGGCCTTGCCATGCGCATCGTAGTTCTCTGCTCCAGCGTGTACAGCGAAACTGGATGCGCTATGGCAGTGCGCATGGCCAAGCTGGGCTGTGTTCCAGTCGGTGCCCTGGCTCTTTCCACACTGGACAGCGGAACTCTCCTGCGCAAACTTGGACAGTGGGGTGCGCAAGACGTTATCCGTTACGTGCGCGCGAAACTAATTCCGAGCGGCGATGGGCAAGCACGAGCGCGGAATGCCCACCTGCAGCCTTTGCTTCAACACGGAGACACAATCTTTCGCAGCCTGCGGGAAGTGGCGAAGTTTTACGGCTTTCCGCTTGCGGTCTGCAGAGATCAAAATGCCCCGGATTCGATTGCGCGGCTTAGGGAGTGGTCTCCCGATCTGATCATCTTCGCCGGCGGCAATATTCTACGCAAGCAGTTGCTCCAGGTGCCTCGTCTCGGAGTTCTCAACGTTCACCTCGGCTGGCTTCCGGAAGTCCGCGGCATGAGCACCCCGGAGTGGTCGTTACTGAACCGGGTTCCTGTCGGGGTCACCATCCATTACGTCGATGCCGGAATCGATACCGGGCCAATTTTAGAATGATGCGAGTTTCCCGACGCAGCCCGGTGCGAGTCGTTAAGCGATTTGCGGAACCGGCTGATTGCCTTTGGCGTCGAGAAGGTCGCCGAGGTAGTTGCCGGCCTCGATCGTGGAACGATTTCCGCGACGCCGCAATCCGATCTCGATGCAGATCGCCAATTCTTCGTTATGCATGAGTGGCTGCAGGCTCGGGCGGCCGAACGCTATCGAAAGAGCCACCCGACGGCCGTTGCGAGGACCGTCAATGGGTAAGGCGACGAGTAAGCCGATGAGTAAGATCGCCACCATGTTGCAGGTCAGCCGCACATTCGGTGTGCGCGACGGCATGCTGCGCCTGGAATACGAACTGCAGCGCGGCAGTGGCTTGATGTCGTGGAGGATGCGTTCCGTGCAGGGCTGGGATTCCTGGGACCTGAAGCGGATTGCCGCTGGCACGAGCGCAGAAGAGATGCGAAGTGCGCGCCGTCACGGCGCGCGGCCCTTCTTCTTCACCGGCGCGCAGACCGTCGGAGCGAGTATCAGAAAAACTATCGGGCTCGACGGTGAAAAATCTGTTCTCCTCGAAGCGGAGAGGATTCTCGCCGGCAACCTGCCGTTCTTCGGCGCACTGTCTTTCGCATGCGAATTCCCCCCTCGATGGTTTCACAATCCCGTGACCGGCCAGAGTGTCTCACCGCATCAACCCTGGACGCAGATGCGATTTGCATCGCCCGCCTATGGCGATCTTAAATTTATCCTTGAGCCCTCCAGGTTCCTGTTCGTCTACCCACTGGTTCGGGCCTACGCTCTAAGCGGTGACGAGCGCTTCCCGCAGGCTTTCTGGAGCGCGATAGAAGACTGGGCCCGCCACAGCCCGCCCATGGCTGGTCCGCTTTGGATTTGCGGTCAAGAATGCTCCTTACGCATTCTCGCCTGGTCGTTCGCCCTGCACGCCTTAATTCATTCGCCGTCTACAACCAGCGAGCGTGTTGCCTGGCTCGTCTCCATGATCGCAGCTCACGCCTGGCGCACCGCGCAGACCCTCGGTTACGCCCGCTCCCAGCGCAGCAATCACTTGATCACCGAGGCGGTTGGTTTGTGGACCGCGGGCACGCTCTATCCAGAACTGAGAGAGGCCGAGGTTTGGCGGAACCTTGGCGCGCACCTGTTGCAGGAAGCAGTTTTCGACCAGATCACACCCGAAGGCGTGTCGCAGCAGCATTCTTTCAACTATCAACGCATGATTCTGCATCTGCTGTTGTGGACGTTGCGCCTTGCCGAGATTCACAGCGCTCCACTCCACCAAGACGTTCGCGCGCGCGCGCAAGCCGCTTTTGACTTCATGCGCCCCTGGGTAGATCCAGTGAGCGGGCTTGCTCCGAACTACGGTTCCGATGATGGCAGCCTGATCCTTCCGCTCGCGCTTGGATCGTATCGCGATTTTCGGCCGCTGCTGCAGTTGGGTGCTGCGGTTCTGAACCGCCCCGCGCTGAACGCGGGACCCTGGGATGAAGCCGCGCTCTGGTTCGGCGTGAAGCCCGGAGTCGCCAAAAAGACTGCTCCGGTTTCCCTTGCTTCCGCCACGACCGGATATTTTCGTCTGGGGGATGAGAATTCTTGGGCGCTGATTCGCGCCGGCCGCTACACGCGCCGGCCGTTTCAGGCGGATCAATTGCACGTAGATTTATGGTGGCAGGGCATCAACCTGGCTCGCGATGCCGGAACATATCTCTACAACGGGCCTCCGCCGTGGAATAATGGGCTCGCGGGGACTGCCGTCCACAACACTGTCATGGTCGATCACCGCGACCAGATGCGCCGCGCTGGCCGCTTCCTCTGGGTGGACTGGGCTCAAGCGTCAGGCCGGTCGCCTTCTGTGTCCGGTAGAGCTTGCGCCGATCGTTTTGAGAGCGAGCACGACGGTTACAAACGGCTTGGCGTAAAGCATCGTCGCGCCGTGCAATGGCTGGCTGATGCCGGCTGGGTTGTCGTGGATGATATAGATGGACCCGGTGTGCATGAGGTGCGCTTGCATTGGCTGATGGCGGACTTGCCGTACGAAGTTTCTGCTGCGCCGTTTCAGGTTGTGTTCACATCGGGGCAGTCGCAGGTGCGCTGCAACATTCTTTCCAGTTCACCCGGAAATGGAGCGATCATACGGGCGGGAGCGCGAGTAGAAGGAAATTCTGTTTGCGCGGACACGCAGTTGCTCGGCTGGGAGTCGCCCACATATGGCGATCTTCGGCCAGCAGTCTCGCTGGTCTACGAAATTCGATCGCAATTGCCAGTACGAATAGTGACCGCAATGCTGATCGGCGAGCGAAGCAAGTATGAACTGAGAGACGAGAAACTGATCGTCTCGCTTGGCGAATCCGAGATTCATCGCGTGAACCTTTCAGCAAAAATATGAAACAAGTTTTCCAGGATGCCCGCAACGCCGAAGTCACCGTGGTGGAAGTTCCTGCCCCGAAGTTGCTGGCGGGATGCGTGCTGGTTCGCACTGCTGCCTCCCTCGTCTCCGCGGGCACGGATCGGGCTTCCTCCGAGTTCGCCAGCAAGAACTTGCTGCAGAAAGCGAGAATGCGGCCCGATCTGGTGCGCGATGTCCTGAGCAGGATCGGCCGAGACGGACTGCTGGCGACAGTATCCACCGTCCGCAGCCGTCTCGATCAACCAAGTGCGTTGGGATACAGCAGTGCCGGAACCGTCGTCGCGGTGGGCGAGGGCGTTTCCGATATCAACCCCGGAGATCGCGTGGCATGCGCTGGCGCCGGTCACGCCGTGCACGCCGAGTTCGCGTGTGTTCCCCGGTTGCTGGTCGCGCGCATTTCTTCCGATGCCATAAGCTTTGACGAAGCGGCTTTCACCACGCTCGGAGCAGTGGCCCTTCATGGCGTGCGCAACGCAGACGTCAAGCTGGGCGATATTGTGGCCGTAATCGGGCTGGGCCTGCTCGGTCAATTGACGGTGCAGATTCTTAAAGCGGCCGGCTGCTGCGTAGTGGGGATGGACATCTCAGAGGAACGCGCGCAACTGGCGCTCCGCCTGGGCGCCGATGCGGTGAGCATCTCATCTTCCGCCTTCCAGGATTTATGCCTGCAGCATTCTGGCCGTAATGGGGCGGACGCAGTAATCATCGCTGCGCAAACCGCCAGCAACGATCCCGTGGATCTTGCAGGAGCAGTCGCGCGAAATCGCGCCGTCGTGGTCGCTGTGGGAACGGTCGCCATGGAGATCCCGCGAAGATTTTTTTACGAGAAGGAACTCGACTTCCGCGTCTCCCGCTCCTACGGGCCCGGCCGGTACGACTCCGCCTACGAACAAAAGGGGATCGATTATCCGATTGGCTACGTGCGTTGGACCGAAACCCGCAACATGGAAGCCTTTCTCAAGCTTCTCGCGGACCGCAAACTTGATTTGCATCCGCTGATCACTCATCGCTTCCCAATCGCGCGCGCGCACTCCGCCTATGATTTGATCACCGGCAAGACGCGCGAGGCATTCTTGGGTGTGCTGATCGCCTATCCGGAGCTTGCCGACGATACCCGTCAAATAGAAATGTCGGGCCCCGATCGGCCCAGCCCAAGCGACAGATCGATTCGGATCGGTCTTCTTGGAGCCGGCAATTTCGCTACCAGCACGCTCTTGCCTGCGATCAAGCGAGTCGGCGGTGTAGAAATGGTTGTGGCCAGTGCGGCGAATGGTTCACACGCGCGTCGTGCGGCAGAAAAATTTGGTTTTCGTTCCTGTACTACCGACGACGAGATGATTCTCGACAATCCGGACGTGAACACGGTCGTCATCACTACGCGGCATCAGCTGCACGCGGCGCAAGTGACGGCGGCCCTTCGCTTCGGCAAGAATGTTTTCTGCGAAAAACCTCCTTGCCTCAATGAGACAGAACTCAGCCGCATTGTTGCCGCGCACGACGATCAAACGTCTCCTCGCCGGCTTCTCATGGTCGGTTTCAATCGTCGCTTTGCGCCCCTAGCGGTTCGACTCAAGAGTTTTCTGCAGGACGTGCGTGAACCGCTGGCGCTTCATTATCGCGTGAATGCAGGCTTCCTTCCCCCGGATCACTGGCTGAATGATCCGCTGCAAGGCGGAGGCCGCCTTCTCGGTGAGGTTTGCCATTTTGTAGACTTCCTGTGCTTCCTAACGCGCTCGTCCCCGGTGGAAGTTGAGACGCGCAGCCTGCCGAACCCCGGTCAATATAGCAACGACAACATTGCATGTTCGTTGCGCTTTGCCGATGGCTCTCACGGCACCATCAGCTACCTCGCGAACGGCGACAAGTCTTTTTCCAAAGAACGAATCGAGGTTTTCGGCGGCGGCAGCGTCGCGGTGCTGGAAGACTTTCGCCGGCTGGAACTTGTCCGGGGCGGAAAGAAGCGCGTGTTTCGCTCCCTCCTGCGCCAGGACAAGGGTCATCGCGGCGAATGGGAGGCGTTCGCCACAGCGATCCAAACCGGCGCAGAATCGCCCATCCCGTTCCGCGAGGTCGTGAGCACGATGCTGGCGACGTTCGCGCTGGAGCAGTCGCGGTGCTTGGGGCAACCTGTCGCCGTGCCCAGCTCAATGAAAGACGTTCCCCGCGACGACAATGCTCCAGACGCTAGCGGCCTTGATCGAGCTTCCTGATTAAAAGCCGCTGAAAGTTGTTCACCATCCCATGAAGATTCTTTACGTCTCGCAATACTTTCCACCGGAGATGGGAGCGCCGGCCGCGCGGGCCGCCGAGTTGTCGCGGCATTGGGCTGCGGCGGGGCACGAAGCGAACGTGCTCACGGGGTTTCCGAATCATCCCACCGGCGTTGTGCCTCCCGAGTATCGCCGCAAGTTCGGTCGCCTGGTGATTCGCGAGAAAACGGAGGGGGTCAACGTGGTTCGCACCTGGCTTCTTCCGTTCCCTAACCGGAGAGCGTACGAGCGGATGCTGAACTACAGTTCATTTTGCGTCTCGGCGGCCAGCACGGGGCTCTTCTTGTCGCGGCCTGACGTAGTAAGTGCGACCTCGCCGCAGTTGCTGGTCGCGGTCTCGGGGTGGTGGTTGGCCCGCTGCAAGCGCGTCCCGTTTGTCTTCGAGGTGCGCGATCTTTGGCCGGAGTCGCTGGCCGCTGTCGGCATGGGCAACGGCGATTCACTGTTGCACCGCGCTCTCGCGAAGATCGCCGGCTTCTTGTACCGCCGTGCGGATCGGGTGGTCGTGGTCTCGCCCGCCTTCGCTGATTACCTCGTGGAACATTGGAGGGTGCCTCGGGAAATGATTTCGGTGATCGAGAATGGAGTTGAGACCAAACTCTTCGCTCCAGAACCATTTACGGGAGAAGCCGGAACTCGCTTAAGAAGGGAACTCCGCGCGGAGGGAAAATTTGTCGTCTCCTACATCGGCACAATGGGAATGGCGCACGGGCTGGAAACCATCATCGCCGCCGCTGCTCAGTTGCGGGACGCGAATCCTGAAATTGTTTTCCTGATGATCGGCGAAGGCTCCGATAAAGCCCGCATCGCCGCGCTGGCCCGGGAGCGCGGTCTGACCAATCTTCGATTTGTCGATCAGCAGCCCCGCGAAAAAATTCCCGCCTGCATCTGCGCCTCAGACGCTTGCCTCGTCCTGCTCAAGAACACCGACCTGTTCAAGACCGTGATCCCCACCAAGATGCTGGAATTCATGTCGTGCGCGTGCCCCGTCATCCTCGGTGTCGACGGCCAGGCGCGTGCGATTCTTGAGGAAGCCTCTGGTGGGCTGGTGATCGAACCGGAGAATTCTGAGGCTCTAGTCAAAGCGATCCGTTACTTGGCCGTGAATCCAGAATTGGCTCGTACACTCGGGCAGAACGGCAGGGAATACATCATACGCAAATTTTCTCGGCGGCAAACCGCGGAAAAATACATCCGCACGCTCGAAGACCTGTTGATGCTGCCGGAACGGCGTAACACTGAAGCCGCCGCGTAAATGATTTTCCGCGGCTCCCGCTCACGGATGGGCGGCGATGATTGCCAATCCGCTGGCCGCGGTTACAGCCGCGTTAAACCCGGTTCCCGCCGCGACCCGGGCTCCGCTCAAAGGCACAAAAAGAATGTCATCGGCCTGCAGATTTATGTCGGGAGCCTTCGCCTCCAGCATCTTCTTCAGCGGAACCCGCGTTTCGGTCATTCCGGTCGGGCTCTTGCGGATGATACGGGCTCCGCCTATCTTTGCCGTGCGATTCGTTCCACCCGCGAGCGCAAGCGCCTGCAGCACGGTCAAGCTGCCGTTATCCACCAGAAAACCGGCGGGATGCCCCACATCCCCCACCACGTAGATTACCGGCGCCCGCGGCACTGAGATGGTGTCTCCGGGCATGATTTCGAGGTTGTCTTGCAAATCGTCAGCCAGGTTCCTGGGCAGGTTCACCGTGATAGGCCCACTCTGACTGTGCTGCCGTATGATGCTCACCTTTCGTCCTGCCGTGGGCGCAAACCCACCCGCCGCCGAAATCAGGTCGTACAGCTTGCGGTCCCCAAGCGCCGGATAGATGCCGGGCTTCGCCACGTCACCAAGTATCGTTACTCCCTGGGAAGCAGATTCGTCCAGGTAGATCGCAACGTGCGCGCCGCGGACAAAGCCTCCGTCCTCCAGTCGCTTCTGGATCACTGTCTGTGCCTCTTCCACCGTGAGGTCGCCGACATGCACATAGTCAATCAGGGGAAGGTAAACGTCGCCTGAATTGCCGACCCGTGCTTTGGTGGTCAACTCCGGAACGTTATAAACGCTCACTTCGAGCAAATCACCGGCGCCCAGCCTCAGCGACGACGAATCGGCAGCCGAAACCGGGTTCGCTGAGGCGCTGCCCGGTGCGGGCTTTCCGGCGTCACCCCTGTTGGGCGCACTTCCACTGCCAGTTGCAGCTTGGGAGATCGGTTGCGCCGCGGGCAGCGCTGGCAGGGTGTTTTCCACAGGCGACGATGCGGGCGCTTGCTGGCCCCTACCTGGCTCCAGACTGCAGAGCAAAACAAGCGAGAACGCAAACAGGCTGCGGGCAAAATTGAATCGGCCGAACTCCATTAGGACGCCTCTGGTTGGAAGATGAATCAAGGGTCGTTGAAAAGTCTAGCACAGCCTGCCCCACGGGTCAGCATCGAGTTCTCTCGGAATTTGTGTTTTCCACAGGTTTTTCGCTCCCAGCGATTGAAAAGCCTGTGCCTAGGCTGCTAGATTCCCTGTAACTCTTAAACGCAGACTTTTCAAGCCGAACCCCGTAACTCACTACCAGCAGCATCGCGCTGCTGCAATACTTTCAATTAGACGAGCCGGTTGCGCGCCGATGTTCGTGAATGATGGGCTGAGGTGGCATCGTTGACGGTAGTCTTTTTTGCGATTTTTTTCCTGTCGCTGCTGTTCTCGTTCGCGCTCACTCGTTACGTGCGGGACTTCGCATCCCGGCGCGGATGGGTTGCTGCGCCTTCGCATGACCGTCACCTGCACGCCAGCCCTCTGCCCCGCCTGGGCGGCGTCGCCATTTTCATCTCCTTTTCGTTGAGCATCGTCGCCGCTGCGGCCATCGCCTCTTACGTTCCTCACTTGCACGCGGCCTTTTCCCTGAAGACCCTGCTGACCATCCTGATGCCCGCATCCCTCGTTTTCCTGCTGGGCGTCTACGACGATATTTACAGCGTAGGCCCCTACGTTAAGTTTGCGGTTCAGGCGCTTGCCGCCACCATGTTGTTCATGGGCGGTCTTCGCATTCTCAATATCCCCGTCCTGTTCGGCGAGCATCAACTGCCATGGTTCGTGGGGCTGCCCTTCACCATTTTGTGGGTGCTGGCCATCACTAACGCCTTCAACCTCATCGACGGCCTCGACGGCCTGGCGGCCGGTTCTGCTTTGTTTTCCACGCTTGTGGTGTTCGTGGTCGCGCTGTTGAACGGATACTCCCTAGTCACGGTGATGACCATCGCTTTGGCCGGCGCGATCCTCGGCTTCTTGCGCTACAACTTCAATCCCGCGACCATCTTTCTGGGAGATTCGGGAAGTCTCTTCATCGGCTTCCTGCTCAGCGCGCTCGCCCTCGAGGGAGCCCAAAAATCCCCGACCATTGTCGCGGTGGCGATTCCTGTGGTTTCCTTCGGCCTGCCGATCTTGGAAACGTCGCTCTCCATTCTCCGGCGCTTGATCAGCGGCCGCCCCGTCTTCACCGCCGACCGCGAGCACATCCATCACAAACTGCTGCAGCACGGCCTCACTCATCGCCAGGTTGTGATTGTGCTATACGGTGTTTCCGCCGTATTCGCTCTCCTCAGCCTGTTTCTGCTTTGGCCCACCGGCAGTTCTCTAGGCCTGGTGCTCGCCGTCCTTGGAATCGGTATCTGGGTTGGAGTGCAGCGCCTTGGCTATCTCGAGTTGGGTGAACTGGGCCGCGTCGCCCAGCGCACCTTCGAGCAGCGCCAGATTGTCATCAACAACCTCGCCATCCGGCGAGCCACCGAGGAACTCAAAGCGGTTCGCGATTATGACCAGATTCGCACCGTTCTGGAGGCCGCCTTCAGCTCCAATGACTTTGACGGGTTCGATGTCAAATTCAAACTGTTTCCCGGGGAATCCCATCCCGTCGCGCCCGACCCCGGCGCGCCGCCGCGGCGCAGCGAGGTCTCATTTCATTGGGGTAAAACGCGAACATCAAGGTCCCTTGAGGGTCTGCCGGTCTGGACGCTATCGCTCGATCTGGTAAGCTCATCCAACCGCCGCCGCGGCGCGCTGGCGGTTCACCGGCTTTATTCGCAGCGTGATCTGCAGCTCGATATCAACCTTCTGACGACGTCTTTCCCCATCGCCCTCGCTGATGCGTTGGACCGCACTTTGCAGCACACCGTGCAAGTAATTCCCCGCACCAGTCAGGATGACCAGGGCTTCGTTGCTGCACAAGCAGGCTAGGGATTGATCAACGATTGAGGATCAACGATTGAGTTGGAGCAGCGCCAGGATTGAGCAACGTTTGAACGGCGCCGCTTCCTGGAACTGGCTTCAGTCACACACGAACGTCTCTCAATTATTGTGTGGCAAGACGACAGAAAAAGACACGCGCACCAGCGCGCGATTCAAGCTTCAGAAGGGTAGGGAGGGCTGACGGTTAGAGTTTCGCGCTGACGTATGAGTTGATCTCGCAATTCAAGCAAACTTCCTCAAAAGCGGGTGCTGTCCACTGCATTTTCTTCCCCCTGGTCGCTCAAAGCTTTTCCGCCTTGAACGTTGAGTAATTCTAACCCACCCCTATCCCCAAATCAATAGCCCTCCCCAAAAATCCAACTCGTCAAAACCGCCTGCTGGAAGCCGATCTGCGGCAATCTGAAAGGAGTTGCAAGTTCTTGCATACCTCCCAAATATTTCCCTCCCCATCGCACACTTTTCCACACAGGAACCATTGCGGCCACTGTCTAACCTGGCCCTCCCTATTTACCTTGATTCTTCTCTTGATGTTGGCGGGAAAGGCAATCATGTTTCGCAAGACGGTTTATGGCACGACTTTCAAGGATGTTAATTTCGTCCCTCTTCAATCGGCAGCGTTTTGCGTCCAGTGCGAACTGATCAGCACCAACAGCCGCCCGTATTGCCTCGCCTGCGGCAACCCTTCGCTGCTCAGCCTTTCCCGCGTTCTGGGCGGAACCCTTCGCCAGCAGCAGACGGCGCATCTCATCACCGATTCTGAACTCGACAGTCTCGTCCGCGACCTGCTGCGCACAGTCCCCGATCCCGAGCTGCTCAACGTTGCGGACCATCACACCCGCGTGCCCTCGACTGCTCTTCGCAGCCAGCTCCGCGTCGCCAATGCCGCCTATCCCGTCTCCGGCATTCGAATCGTGCATCCCGGAGAAGAGGTCGACATTCGCGCCGCCGAACTCGATCTTGAACCAGCCATCAGCGCCATCACCGAACGCGCCCAGCACCTCACCGGCGCCACCGGCGCCGCCATCGCCCTGCGTGCCGGCGATGAGATCGTCTGCCGCGCCCGCGCCGGCCGCACCGCACCCGACCTGGGTGTCCGCTTGCAGACCGACGCCGGCATCTCCGCCGAAGCCGTGCGCACCGGCGAAATCATGCTCTGCCACGATGCCGAACGCAACCCCCGCGTCGACCTGGCTAGCTGCCGCCGCCTGGGGGTCCGCTCGATTCTTGTCTCGCCCCTCCGCTACTACCGCCGGACTCTGGGTGTGTTCGAAGTGCTCTCGTCGTCGCCGAGCGCCTTCGACGAACGCGACGTAGCCACTATGCAACTCCTCTCTAGCATGATGGTCGCCGCCATCTCCCGCATCTCCAGCCTCCACCACGCCCGGCTCTCAAGAATACCTGGTTAGTGTGATCCTCGCGTGGATAGCCGCCCTCGGCTGTCTGCCCTGAGCCTCGAAGAGTCCAGTCGAGCGAAGCTCGCTCGGTTTAGTAAGCCCAGTACGGTCCCGTACCACCGGACGTATTCGCACCTTCGATTGCCACGAATACGTTCCTGCCGAAGAAGAAGGGAAGACCAAAATCAAAAAAGAAGGGCGCTGAGTTCGAGGATGGCGCGCCGAGATTGCTGAATGCATTATCGCCTTGGTTGGCAAACAACGTGACAGCACTTGCGATGCTGAAGCTGACGGTCCCGCTGGTCCCGTTGCTCCCTTGATTGGTTGCCATGAAATTCTGAGAGTTCGCAGGGCAATAGAATCCCGGTGCAACCGAATTATTCGGGCAATTCGCCAATCCTGTCAGGCTGCTGTCCAGAAAAAAATAACCATTCGAACCGCTGTCAAGGAAACTTCCGGGATAAGATTGGCCGTTGTAACTGGTGGTCAGGCTTCCGCTCGGCGCAGTGTAAACCTTAGCACCGCCCAGTCCGTTGTTCGATTGCGTTCCGATGCCGAAAACCAGCGAACCGCTTACGCTCGCCTCCCCGGCCGAGGGAACCGCGGGCAGTTCGACGATCACTCCGTTTTTGTCTGTGGCAAATAACACAACCGGGTTTACAACTTGCTGGGCCAGGGCCTCAACCGTCGGCACGCAACCGGAAGACGGGCATTTGAAGTAAAGACCTGGGCCCGTCGAGTTTACGCACGCGTTGCCGCAATCTTGCGCCGCCAGACCAACTCCGAGAATGCCGTTTGCGCCCAAATTGTCCAGCGTGTCAGCCGATTGAAATCCCGAACTAGTGCACTGGCTGGGAGCCTTGAAGTCAGTGTCGCTCAGAACCTGGATGGGCACGGAACTCGCCTTCTCCCCGGCGATCTGCACATCCGCAGTTTGCACCGGACCCCAGGTGTAAGAGGCCAGAAACGTAAGGCATTCAGCCACCGGATTGCCATCGGCGGCCTTCTGCTGCGGCAACGAAAGCGTCAGTGCGGAAGACAAGATTCTCAACCCGAAGGAGCCGGTATCCACCAAGACGTCGTCTATCGTCTGGCAATTCGACGTGCCCGGAACGCACACCGCAACGCTTACAAACGCTGCATCGGCGTAGTTGCCCAGTGGCCCGCCGTTTACCGAAATCGCCGCCACGTTATTTCCCGAGGATGTGATCGTGTTCGACGCGCTGTGACTACTCCCTCCGCCGCACGCGACAAAAAACCCGCAAGTCAAGCAAACCGCGAAAGAGGTAGAGATGAAGACCCAAACATTTTTCATTCGATATCCTCGGCGCGCACCCCGGTCGGCAACATCTCGGGAACGTAAGCCCTGCCGGCAAACGCCCGCATGTGTCCTCCGATTTGCACAACCAATCCTGGCTGATCGATCATGATTGGCTTGCGCACCATGCGCGTGGCGCTCCGTGACTGTACTGCCGTTCGATATTGCTCGAAATACACGCCCAGCAATTGCCGCAGATCGGGCAGCCACGGCCCATGCCAGGCTATGGCAAATACCCTCCCCTCAGGCGAGACATATTCCCTTACCACGGTTCCAGTGGCGGATTGAATCTCATGCACCGTATAGGACTCGGCTGGCTTTGTTGTTCGGGTTCCCTGCAGGTGGACTTGGTCTGCCTGGATCGAAGCGGCATCGCCACCCAAAGACGCCCACGCCGGCAAACCGGTCGCAAGGACAAAGAGCAAGACCAAGACTCCTGGCGCCACCAGTGCAGATTTGATGGGACACTCCCGTAGCTGCGACATCGACGCACCTCTGATTTCGGTTGGGCGTGGATGTTAGATTAGGCCCGCATCCGGCGGGGTTGCTTGCGATTTTGGCGCTAGCTCGTGTACTTCTTTCTGCTTACTTTTCCGTGATTTCGGGTTAAGATGTCAGTCGAGACTTCGACCCCGATTCCCCATGGCGGCCACCGTTCAGGCTTCTCGACCCGCTTCGCTCAATCGCCGCCGTCGTGTGCGTCAGAAGGTGCATGCTCCCGCTTATGCCAGTTTCTTCGGCTCCTCGGAAAATGAGACGCTCGATCTCAACGAGATCCTCGACATCAGTGAGGTGGGCGTGGCGGTGCAGTGCGTGTCGCCCATGGAAATCGGCAAGCAAGTGGACGTGTGTCTCGATCTGGCGGAAGCCCGCGAACAGATCTCCACCACCGCCCGGGTGGTCTGGTCAGACTCAGCCGGACGTGTCGGGCTCGGACTCGCACCGCTGCCGAATTCCGCCCTGCACTGCTTGCGCGAGTGGCTGTTTCTCAATGCCATGGCTGCGGCTGCAAATG
>Ga0073928_10007500_pt1 | contig 14089 bp, 17 predicted proteins | sample PaiPotPPA55metaG_FD_76969 | JGI IMG/M metagenome (GOLD analysis project Ga0073928, IMG submission 76969) | Iron sulfur acid spring bacterial and archeal communities from Banff, Canada, to study Microbial Dark Matter (Phase II) - Paint Pots PPA... ... | reverse complement strand
GGGTCCAATGGTTGTGATTGCGCTGGTAATCGTGGAGCCGGTTGACATCGTCGTTCAACACATCTCGATCGCGAGGAGACAACCGTTGGTCGTTAGCCGACTTTCTGAGCGAATCAATGACATCGTTCAGAAGGCCGTTGTCGAAACGGCCTTGATCGAGGTCGGCCTGCATTTTGGCGAGTTCCTCCTTGGTTCTGTCAAGACGCGCCTTTTCTTTTTCACTCGCGTTTCGAGCACTCCAGATATGGTCAAGATCTTCCCTGATATGAGAGAACACATGGGGCCGCCACTGCTCGCCACGGTAGCGCTCATCCCGATCGTGATACCAGTCCTGTGCAAAAGCCATCGATATTACCGATGCCAGAATCAACACGACTGTCATACTCCGTTTCATGTCAGCTCCTTACTTGATTATCTCGGACACATCCTATCGTGCGCACATGACGGAAGTCTAGCAGGCATCCCACCGAAAGTCTTACGTGAACCCGCCGTGCCCACAATTCCTCAGCTTGATCGTGTAGCTAATTGCGTCAACGTTGAGAAACCGGGCGTTATAGCCCGATACCCAGCTGCAGCAGCGGCGAGTCAAGTGACGTAGCATCGCCATTACGCTCATTACCTCGGCCAGGGTTCTGAGCGCTACCGCTGCTTACAACGATCGACAGTCAACTTTCGGTTTGCCCGTTATTGATCCTCGGTATTATGCTGCCCCTTAGCTGTCCAAGTTGAAACTCTGAGCCAATCGAGGAGAAATCATGGTGAAAATCAGTGCGCTAGCTTTCGCAGTTCTCGTAGCTGGCCTTTTATGCTCTGCATCTGCGCCGCAACCTCAGGTTGCGGTTGGCGTCGACATCGGACCGGCTCCCGTGTGCCCTTACGGATACTTCGACTATGCCCCCTATGACTGTGCTCCTTACGGCTACTACGGGCCAGATTGGTTTGTTGGCGGGGTCTTTATTGGAGCAGGCCCGTGGTTCCATGGCCATCACGGCTTCTACGGACATGTCGATAACCGGTTTGATCCTCATCACGGTTACGCTGGACCAATGCCGGAGCGCGGGGCGGAGCGCTTCAACCACTTCCAGGCCAACGAAGCGCGAGATGGGCGAGGCAACGTCGGCGACGCTGGCCATGACGCGAAGGGTGAGCACGCGCTCCCCGGATATCGGGGTGGTGGACATGCTGGTGGACATGGCGGCGGGCACCGCTAGAAGCGCAATCCAGATTACGCGATTCGAGTTAGGTGAGCCGGTTTAAAACGATCCGGTCTAAGTGAGAAACGAGATAAGACGCAACCCGCGCCTTATCTCGTTTGCACTCCGCAGCTATTGGGAGTGGCCTTCGTAGGCGGCTGCCGCATCGACACGAACCCTGATTGCTGGGAGTGGAGAGTAGCCTCCGTCTGACCCCTCTCGCGAACGATTCGAGCTCGGGGCGCCGGGCCACAGCTAGAACTGGAGCCGTGAGGAGATTTTTAGCGCCCAGCGACGAAACCGATTGTTGGCGTCACGTCGCCCTTTAGCGTGGGGCAGGTGGCAAAGCGAAGTGACGGTCCTATTGTGGTTTCGGAGGGTTTTCACCGGCCTGTGCCGGCGATTGAGCGGGCGATTCCGGTTGGCGAGCCGATGCTTGCAGGCCGTGCGCGTCGAATGTCAGGGTTTTTACTTCTCCGTAGTCCCCCTGCGTGGGGAGCTTTTGCCCGTTGAATTCGAAATCGAGCGCGCCAATATTGCCTGCCTTGATGACGATTTCCTTTTCCGCGCGAACCGATTTTTGCGCTGGCGCAGCCAGCAGAGCCCGGGTGACAATTTCACCATCCACAGAAATCGAAAGCCATGAATCTTCGCGCGCCTTGATTACCACCAGCAGGTCTCCACGGGCGGGAACTGCGGGCGGTGGGACAGGTGAAGACGATGCGATTACTTGCTGGGATGATGTCGACCCACTCGCCGGCACGGCCGTCGTCGCTTCGACCGGCTTTGCGGAAGAATCAACAGGCTCACCGGGTTTCTGCGCAGGCGCAGAAGTCTCCTCCGTCGCCGCAGGAGCAGTGGGAGCGCTAGCGGTTGGTGAGGCAGAAACTGAAGCGCTCTTTTGTGACTCGCGCGAGTACAAGCCCCATCCCGCAAAGCCTATGGCTGCGAGCAGCAGCACAACCGCAAATATGCCCCAAGGGAGGTCCGAAGCTTCCTGCTCTTTTTCTCCGGGGATTTCGAGCAACGGTTGCTGGTCATGTTCCTCGGATTGGGTTGCCGGCGTGCTGGTTCCAGTCGCGGCCATGTACTCAGCAATGGCCTGCTCTTCATCCATGTGCAAACAGCGCGCATAAGCGCGAATGAACCCTTTGTTAAAAATGCCGCCAGGCAGCTGATCGAAATGTTCCTCTTCAAGCGCGCGCAACATGCGAGTACCAATTTTCGTGGACTGAGAGATCTGATCGAGAGTCAGCCCCTGCTTCTCCCGCTCCTGTTTCAATTGCGCCCCAAACGATGCCACGATCGTCTTCTCCCGCACAAGAACATTATCGGTCAGTGGGTCCCAATAAATATATGTTACCGGAGTGCGAGGAGAAGAAAAATTGTCCAAGTGTGGACGCGAGCCCAAGTGCTGGCGGGAGCGTCTCGCTCGTGCAGTGCGACGAAAATGCCTGATGATGGGATAAATCAAATCTCGGGTGCCCCACTCTTTCGCGTTCTGTGCGAAAGGGTGGGAACTGGCGCCGTCAACACAAGGGTGGACGCTCGTGTCCACACCACCGAAGAAGCTGCGGAAAAAGTACAATTCACGCAGGTTTTGGGAAGGGCCCGACTTCAGTCGGGCCGCCAGTCAATGCAATAGCTGCGCGCTTTAGCGCCTGAGGTTAGCAGGTTGCTTCAAGGTCGACCTTTTCCGGAGCCTATGAAGCTGTCCCCTAAAGCAGGTCCTGCATCAAAGCCAGATCGCGAGAAACCAAGGAGCGATCAAAATGTCCAGTACAAAGCAAAAGACAGCAGCCAAGAAGAACATCTCAAAGGCAGCAACTGGCGCTAAGAAGAAAAGAACGATTGCGCATCTTCCGAAATCAGTGCGAACCGCGTTGGGGAAAAAGGGCGCAGCCGCAGCCCGCAAAAAAAGAAAAGCCGCCTAGCGCAAAGGGCTAAGCGGCGAATCCCATGTGGCATCGAGTCTAGTTGCTACTGCTGTCGTCCCGCCGCTTCAACGTAGGCTTGTCATCGTCGCCAGAGTTCCCGTCTTTCCCAGTATTACTGGTAGACGAAGCCCTCCGCAAGCTGGGCTTGCCACTATCTTTGAGATCGTTCGGCTTACGGCGATTTTCCAGCGAAGCCAAGCGCGACTTAACGTCATCGAATTCCGAAGTAGTAACCGTGTATTCCGCCTTCGCAGGCAGGATCTTCTCAATCTCGGTCTGCGACGCTGCAATGCGATCCGGGGTCTGCGGATGCGACGCAAAAGTCTTCGCCAACGTCCCCGGCTTCTTCTTTTCCATTGCCTGCAGCTTTTCAAAGAAAGCCACAAAGGACTGCGGATCGTATCCAGATTTATACATGTATTGCAAACCAAGGTAATCGGCTTCCGCCTCAAAACCACGCTGGAAGCTGAGGAAAGTTATAGGCAAAGCCAAGCCGGCAGCCTGATAAGCTGCATACCCAATGCCGCCACCGACGAAGATCAGCGGAATGGTCGCAAAATTTGCATACTGCGCCCGAGTCAACTGCCGCGTAGCATGCCGCGCGCAAACGTGCGCGATTTCATGAGCCATCACCCCAGCCAGTTCGGCCTCGCCGTCAGCCGCAAGAATAGTCGCGGAGTCAACATAAACAAACCCGCCAGGCAGCGACATCGCATTGACTACATCCGAGTCAATGATCTTGAAAGTAAAAGGCACCTGCGCATCCGAATTACGCACCAAATTCTGCCCCAACCGGTTCACATACTCAGTAATAACGGGATCCGAAACGAACTTAGAAGTCGAATCCACCATTTGACTATATTGTTTTCCCATCTTGATGTCGCTTTCGATGGAATACCAGTTTCCCAGGCCGCGGCCGCCTACTTTGCGGTTGCCGATGGCGTCGACGTCATCTTTGCCGCCGACGTGTTTTACTTTGTCGGGGTCGGCGGGCTGAATGGGAGCGCTTTGAGTTCCCTGGCTGGCGGAGCTGTTTTGCGGCGGCGCGCCGCCTGAGACTCCGGGGTCTCCGGTGGGAATAGTTCCTGGTGTCGGAGTTGGTTGACTGCCGGGGGCGCCAGTCTGCGCGAATGTCGTTGAGGTCAGGCTTCCGAACGTGAACAAGGCAGCCGTTAATAGCAATAGCCGGAACTTCATACCAGACTCCGTTTTCCGCCCGAGCGGGCCTTGGTTCGATTATACCCCCGGACACCCTACGCGTTGCGCAAATTCCCCTGTGAAGTTCGACGCAGGAATGCAGCAGAAGGTTATCCGGACAGTCTGACGCGGTCGAAATTTCACACTTGGGGATTGCGTGGTTGAACCATATGAAGAGATTACGCCGGTTCGTGGGTCATTCCCCGCGGCGGTGCATTCTGCAGGTGCCCTGCATACGTGCGGAGCCGGCATCTCACGCCGACTTTTTCTCCGGCAGGGGAAACTCAATGAGCTTCCCGCGTTGATTCGACGGAATCCATTTTGCCGGCTTTTTGAATCTGTCCGGTATGTAATACTTAATCACTTTTGCCATTGCAGTTACCATTCCCCGACCGCGCTTGATCGCATAGTTGGAGCGCGTCCACAGGGCCTTCTTAGTTTTCGCCGAAGGTCTTTCAAGCATTGTTTCTCCAGCTAACCATTGGATTTATAAACAGCCTTGCGAGATGCGGCGGGGATGTTAAGTGATTGTCAAAGGATTGTCGCGCAATTCGTGAAGGATCCTGCGGGTGAACAGTCAAAGTCAAAGTCCCCACCCTAACGTCGAAAAGCACGAGGTTAGGATGGGGCACCCTCGGGATGAAGAGACGGTTTTACTTGGCGCCGGAAGTGACAACGCTGACCAGCGAGTCGGCGCAGCCGTAATAGAGGAACCATTTGTCATGGAAGTACACCAGTCCCTCGGCAAAGGTGGTTCCGGCGGCGTACTGGCCAGTTTTCTCGTAGGGCATTTCTGGTTTCAAGACCGGCCGCTCGGTCTGTTCAATAAGATGTTTCGGATCATCTTTATCGAACAGCGCCTCCCCAGCCGCATAGGCGTTGGGCCCTAAATCGCGGTCTGCGTCGGTGACAGCATTTTTTCCGTTATAGATCACCACAATTCCGGCTGCGGTCAGAACCGGCGGCGGTCCGGTCTCGGGAAAGGTGCTGTCGAAATGGCCAGAGCGCGGTCGCAGCACTTCAATCGGGACGCCCTTCGCATCTTCTACCGGAGTCCACTGAATCAAGTCGCTCGACGTAGCCAGGTGAATCGCGCCTTCACCCCAGTACATCCAGTATCGCCCATTGATTTTCGCCGCGATGAGCCGTCCTTTTTCTCTATCCAGCCGCGTAACAATTCCCGCGGACTTGTATCGCAGCTCCGCATACTTGCCTCCTGCGGCGGCGGCAAACGCTTGCCCATGTTTTTGCCAATGCGTCAGATCGGTCGAAGTCGCGATACCTACCGAAAAGCTCTTGCGATTCCACTGCGTATAAGTGAGAACATAGCTGCTGTCTTCCGCCTCCACAATGCGCGGATCCTCGACCCCGCCCGGCCACTCCCGAGCCTGCTGCGCATCGTCAGTCGGATAAAGCACCGGCTCAGCGCGCCGCACGAACGTGATTCCATCCGCGCTCTCGGCGAGACCGAGCCGCGAAGTGTGCCCTCCAATCTCCGTAGCGCCAGAGTCGTCTTCGGCGCGGTAAAGCACGTAAACTTTGCCATCGCGCACGATGGCCGCGGGATTGAAAGTGTGCAGCACCTCCCAATGCGCCGGCTTCTTTAAGATGGGATCGATAAAAGTTGAGTCCGCGCGCGGAGCGATTACGGGGTTGCCGCTAGCAGGCCGCGCGAAAGGCCCGATCTCCCACTTCGCCAAATGTTGAGCAGGCAGAGTGGCGGCGCACAAAATCGCCACGGCGAGGAAAAGCTTTGCTCTGGATTTCATCACGCCAGTATATGTGGAGCTGCGTCCACTTTACTCGTGAGGGTGCTCTCGATACTGTGCAAGACACTCGCGCCCTTACACTCGCGAACCTGTCAATAAGTGAAGTTGCGATTTTATGGTCAACGGTTCACGAATTACGTTATCATCACCCGGCGCGGATTGTGCCCCTCGCGGTTGATGCTTGGATAACGCAAGGTCACTGGACATTGCTCTTATGACAGTCAAAGACAAGACCCAGTTGCGCTGGATAGCAGTGCCGTGGTTCTTCGTCTGGATTTGGGGCTTTCTAGATATGCATGGGCGCTTATGGAGGGGGGCTTGGCTTTGTTTAGCAGCGATTTATTTGGGCGCACTGTGGCTGCTATCGAAGGGGAGCGATATAGATACGGAAGCTGGGTTGCAACGGGTATCGAACGTTATGCTCGGGTTTATAGTCGTTCAAATTGTAGTTGTGTTCTTCGTTGCATTTCAATCCGCTGGCACAAGATAGTCACGCCTCTATTTACGGGAGCCTGGGAGTCGCATCGGTGCGGGTTGACCCAGGTTAGCGTCAAAAAACGACGCGAACCTGGGGCACGCGGCAATCACTTCGTGAAAATATCGTGATCCTGGTCGTATCGTTTCTCGGTTTTCTGAGCCTCACCCGCCATTTCATCTGCGTCTTTCTCCAACCGCTCGGAGACAGCGGCCTCCTCAGAGCGACGTTTGTCTGATGGTTGTTGCGGTGAACTTGTTGATCCTTCTTGATATCCGGCATAGTGCACCTCTGGAGTCCTTTGATGCCAAAGCTTCGGAAGCGGTTCCGTTGTGATGTCGGTTTCGCCTGTGCTGGTCGGCTACACACAAACTCGTTCCTTTTCAGCCGTCCGTCCCCACCTTTACCAAAAAAAAACGTAAAGGTGGGCCAGTCCGTTTTGATAGATCACAGCCAGCCCCTCGTCCATAGGTAGTGACATAAGTGTCGCTCGGTGTTGCTGCCCAAATGATCACGGTATACAGTGCCTGTTGAATGAATTCGATGTCGATCGTTTTGTCTGCGGGACTTACTCCGACCTGAGCGAGGAGCGCGGTGCTGTCCTAGATGCCATCCAGAGACTGCAACTGCAGCGGGGCTCAATGGAGTTCTTCGGTGCGCGGCCGGAAAGGTCCATTAAGACCTGCCTGGACGAGGTGCATAAGAGCGACATCCTTGTGGTGATCGTTGGCCACCTTTATGGAACCTTGGTCCCCGGGCTAGGGATCTCGTACTCGGAGGCGGAATATGCCGAAGGATATCGGCTGGATAAACCATGCCTCGTATACATCCGTGACGAGAACGTCCCGATTCTGCCCCGGCAGATGGAGCAGAACGCCGACAAGCTTCAATTGCTCAGCAGATGGAAGGCGGAGCTCCGTGAGCGCCACACGGTGTTCCATTTCAGGCAAAGTAACGATTTGGCGGTTCAGGTCACCGCTGACCTTGCGCGGAGAATCAAGAAACTGGAGCAGGCGGCCGGTGCTAGAGGGACGGCCTCCGAGCATTGGACTCCGCCGGGACGGGAGCAGGGGGCACGGCGCGACGCTGCCGTCGGAGTTCGCTACTGTCAGAGGTTCGGTGACCCAGCGCGCCAACTCTTGCATGGCCTGACGACCGATCAACAGGGGAACATCATTGTCATAGGCGATTTCTGGGGCAGCTTCGATTTTGGTGGGCCTAAGTTGACGAGTAGAGGTGACCGGGGCATATTCGTTGCGAAATTTGATCGGACGGGAAATCACGTTTGGAGTCGGAGCTATGGCGACGAATCAGAAAAGGTCGGAGTCGGTGTGGGAGTTGACGCGACCGGAGCTGTGTTTCTCGCAAGCGCGTTCACCGGCACTCTCGATTTTGGCGGCAAGCCTTTGGTGTCAGCTGGGCGATATAACGTCGCCCTGGCAAAGCTAGATCCAGCCGGGCGTCACTTGTGGAGCCATTCTTTCGGAGACAGTAAATACCATGTTCCCGAGTGCGTTGCGGTTGCACCTTCCGGGAAAGTTGTTATTGCCGGGCGCTTTCAGGGATTAATCGATTTCGGGGGAGGAAAAATAGAGAGTCAGAGTAGTCAGACCGACATCTTCGTAGCCACTTTCTCCTCAGATGGCGATTGCATGTGGGCGAAGCGCTTGGGCGGACCCTATGAACAGCAAACACGTTCAGTCGCAATAGATGACGCTGGAAACATCGCACTCACGGGAGTATTCAAAGGCGCGATCAGCATCGGCGCTTTGACTCTGTCCGAACAACAACCGACGGACTATTGTGGATTTCTCGCCAAGCTCGATGAACAAGGCAATACGTTCTGGTGCAAACGCTTTGGTGAACCGTTCGTGGAACAGGGCTCGGAGGTGACATTCGATCTCACCAGCGGCGACCTACTTGCCGCCGGCTTTATCGGAAACAAGCTGCCACCTGAGATCTCTCGGGAGGCAGGGTCTGTTTGCCTATTTGCCCGTTATGATCGCTCCGGCGTGCTTCGGTGGTCGAAGACGTTTCCAGGCGCTCTCCCTGATAGCATCGCCGTGGCCCACGACGGACGAATCCTCCTTGCGGGACATTTTGACAAAGTGGTGAATTTTGGCACGGGTCCGCTGGTGAGCGCCGGGGGATACGACATCTTTGCGACAATGTTCACTCCTGACGGCAATGCGCTGTGGTCGAGGCGTTTTGGTGACCAATGGCAACAATTTCTGGTGAAGGGTACGCACGGCTGCGGTGAGTCAATCATTCTGGCGGGCTCCTTTCACGGAACTATCGATTTCGGGACCGGTGCGCTAGTCGCTTCAGGATTCGACGGGAAAAAGGAGGGAGCGGAGGATATCTTTTTGGCCATCCTTGAAGACAGGGATAGATCAAGTCCCTAGCTTCTCTGAATTCGGCCCGGTGATGCCGAACCGTCTTCGAAACCACGCCGTGGCAAATCGCAAAGTTGATTCCTTCCGACTTGGGGGCTGGCCCACACATCCTAACAAAGGCTGCCCCACGCGTCGCGGTTTTCGACGGGTGGGCACTGCGAGCCTTAATCTGCTGGTCACTGGTGACGACAGGCCCAAGCTCGCATGATTAAGATCGCGGCGTAAAAGCGTGGAGGTTGCCGGTACCCACTCGTCGAAAACCGCGACGAGTGGGGCAGCCTCGGTCACTGGTGACTAATGAAAAAAGCCACGCGTGGGCGAGCCCCCGAACTAGGGGGGCTGGCCCAGCCGTACTCTGACACGTCCCGGGATGCCCCACCCGTGGCAGTTTCACGGGTGGGCTGCGGCGAACTCACCCTGGCATGTTCACTGGTCACAGCGAAATCGTCGCGTTCCTGTTATACCCTTTCGATGCCGACAAACCTGCACCGATACTATGGCGCTGGATACTCGCACTTTATTACCACAAGTTGTTACCAACGCCGTCCCCTTCTCGGGACAGCTCGCTGTCGTGATCTCTTCCTCGAAGTTATGGAACAGATCCGTCAGCGTCATCAATTTGTAGTTGTCGGTTACGTGGTCATGCCTGAGCATGTCCATCTTCTCTTCACCGAACCGGAGCGCAGAAATCTTTCGTTGGTGGTGGCCGCTTTGAAACAAACCTTCGCCCATCGACTGCTGCGCGAACTTCGCGGCAAAGCCGGTGCCCAGACCAACGCGCTATGGAGTACACCGGTCGCGGTGGGACACATTTGGCAATGCCGCTTCTACGATTTCGTTGTTTTTACCGGGAAGAAGCGCGTGGAAAAGTTGCGCTACATGCATCGCAATCCCGTTCAGCGGGGTTTAGTTTCGAAGCCCGAGGGGTGGTTATGGAGCAGCTTTCGACATTACGCTCATGGCGAATGCGGCCCGGTTGTAGTCAATGAGATCCAAGAAGCGGAGCTTCACGTCCGCAAAATCTCCTGATCCAATGTGCATCGCAGCCCACCCGTGAAACTGCCACGGGTGGGGCATCCGCTTGAGGTTAGGAGTGAGGCAGTCGGGCGCTTTTTCCCGAATTGGGAAAAATGTTGTCAAGCCCCTTTTCGCCACGGATTCCCTTCAACGCCTTCATTGCAAGGCGAATATAAAGTTTGAAAAATGGCGGGTTTACCCCTTCCGACCTGATAGTCTGGAAATATAGGTGAATAACCAGCGCGGGCATCTCGCCTGCGCTTTTTTGTATGGCGCGGACATTCCTGTCCGCGACATCTCTCGACATCCATTTAAATTTCATTTCTGAATTCAGGAAGGCTGTGCGCGGTTTTGCGCCGGTGAACTTTAATGAGAAAGAACCATGGCATTTCTGCGAAGCCGCACGTGATCAAGCGTCTGTCGATTGGGCGCGACGAATGGTATACCAAGCGCAAAGGCGAAATTGCCGAGCTGATTTTTGTCATCAAGGCTTCCAGCATGGGATTTGCGGTGAGCAAGCCTTATGGCGACAGCGAGGCTTACGATCTGGTGATTGAAGAGAATGGGAAATTGCTGCGCATTCAGGTGAAGTCGGCTTTCACTACTTCGCGATGGGGTTATAGCGTGGCAGTGGCTCGGAATCGCTTGGGGCGGCGGGCGGAGCGATATTCGGCGGAGGAGATTGATTTCGTTGTGGCTTACATTGTGCCTCACGATGCCTGGTATATTGTGCCGGTGGCGGAGATTGTGGGTCGGTCGCATGTTCGGCTTTATCCGGAGGGGACTAGAAAGCGGGATGGGGGTTATTTTGAGCGGTATCGGGAGGCTTGGGAGTTGTTGCGGGTTCCGGGTACGAGGTGAGTTGAAAGGATTGGATCGGGGAAGGCCTTTTCCTGATTCAGTTATACAATCGGCATTCTGCACAAAGAGAGATTCAAAGTCCCCACCCTATTCGCAAAGAACGCGAATAAGGGTGGGGCACCCTTTGTTAGTAAATCCAAGTCCCACGAGATTAGTCGTAGTATTCGAGCCCTAAATGCGTGATTAGTTCCTCGCCGCGGAGATGGCGTAGGGTGTTCTTCAGCTTCATCAGCTGAATGAATAGATCGTGCTCGGGATAGAGTCCGGGGGCGGTCATTGGGGATTTGAAATAGAAACTTAGCCACTCCTGAATGCCGAGGCCGCGTAGTTCGGCGCTGCGCTGGGCTAGGTCCATGAACAGCACCAGGTCGAGCACGATGGGTGCGGCGAGAATGGAATCGCGGCAAAGGAAGTCTACTTTGATCTGCATCGGGTAGCCTAGCCAGCCGAAGATGTCGATGTTGTCCCAGCCCTCTTTGTTGTCGCCGCGCGGCGGGTAATAGTTGATGCGGACCTTGTGAGTGAAATTGCCGTAGAGTTCGGGATAGAGTTCGGGCTGCAGAATGTGTTCGAGGACGGAGAGTTTGGATTCCTCTTTGGTTTTGAACGACCCGGGATCTTCGAGCACTTCGCCGTCGCGGTTGCCGAGGATGTTGGTGGAGAACCATCCGTTGAGCCCAATCATGCGGGCTTTGAAGCCGGGGGCGAGGATGGTTTTGATCAGGGTCTGTCCGGTTTTGAAATCTTTGCCGCAGATGGGCGCTTCGTTCTTTCGCGAGAGCTCGTGCATTACCGGAAGATCGACGGTGAGGTTGGGGGCGCCGTTGGCGAAGGGCACGCTCTCCATCAGCGAGGCGTAGGCGTAGATCATCGAGGGGGCGATGTTCTCGTCGTTTTGAGTGAGCGCTTTCTCGAAGGATTTCAGCGATTGATGCGCCGCTGTTGGTTCGATGTAACTTTCGGTGGATCCGCACCAGATGGTGATGAGGCGCGCGGCTCCGGAAGTTTTTCTGAAGTCGCGAATGTCGGCTCGCACCTGTTCGGCGAGGTCCATTTTGTTCTTGCCCTTTTTGACGTTGGGGCCGTCGATTAGCTTGACGTAATTGTGATCGAAGACGGCCTTGCGCGGCTTGATGGAACTCAGCAACGGCTTCACTTGATCAAGCAAGTCGCGATCAAGCACGCCAGCCTCGGTGGCCGCAGCATGCATGTCTTCCGGAAAGATGTCCCAGCCGGTGAAGACTAGGTCGTCTAGTGCGGCTAAGGGGACGAATTCTTTGATCTTGGGGGAGCGGGCGTCGGTGCGTTTGCCCAGGCGGACGGTTCCCATTTGAGTTAGCGAGCCGATGGGCTTGGCGATTCCTTTGCGTATGGCTTCTACGCCAGCTACGAATGTGGTCGCGACTGCGCCCATGCCCGGGATCATTACGCCGAGCTTGCCTTTGGCTGGTTGAATCGCGCTGCCGTTTTGTTTCGTGGTTTGCGTTCTTGCGGACTTCTGCCGAGTCGCCATCTTGGTGGAGGCTTCCTTATGAGAATTATTGATGACAGGCAAACAGTTATGTTCTCGTATGGGGAGTGGATTTGCAACCGCGTTTGGTCGAATGTGGAGCGGGAGGATTCAACTGCGTATGGTGGCATCGAGCGGGACGGGCGAGACGCCCCGTCCTCCATTATTTTTTACTTTGCTTCCAGGTCGACGGTTTTTACTGGGAGATCCCAGTGGGCTAATAGGATTTCGAAGCGCTGCTGCTCTTCGCGGTCGTAGGTTTCTTTGTCGGGGAACAGCTGCTTCTTGAGGGCGTCTTCGTCGAAGGGTTCGTTGGCTACTGTGGCATTTTTGAAGACGATGGTTACGCGGTAATCCCAGCGGCCGTCTTCGGTGGTGTGGTAGCGCGGTTGGTCCATCCAGACTTTGAGCATGCGGCCCATTTCGACTTCTTTCTTTAGCAATGGATAGTGGTTCTTTTTGAAGAGGCGCAGGAATTCGTCGGCGTGTCCCCACTTGGTTTTGTAATAGTACTCGACGACGAACGGTTGGCCTGATGGTACTGGCGTCGTTTGCGAGAAGCTTATTGGGGCTAGAAATAATACGGCTAGCGCGATGATGAAGGACTTCATGCTGCCTCCTTTGTACTGTTACCTTCTGCGGGCTAGACGCCCGCAGGACAGCCGGCAAGATGCCGGCGCTACTAATATTTATTCTGTGGCCGTTATGCGGTTTTGCCAGTGCGACCAGGCGAACCAGATTATCCCGGCAACCAGCGCGACGCCGATTATTGCGTCGAATTGGTGGAAATATTTTCCTAAGCCGCGCCAGTTTTCGCCTAGCTTCGTGCCTAGCCAGGCTAATGCGAAACACCATGGCCAGGAGCCGAGGAAGGTGTAGAGATGAAATCGTCCGCGGGGCATGCGGGCAACTCCGGCGGGCAGGGCGATGAAGGTGCGGACTACCGGAAGCAGCCTGCCGATGAAGACGGCTAGGTATCCCCAGCGGGCGAAGAAGCGGTCGGCTAAGTCAAGTTCGCGCTTGCCCATCAGAATCCAGCGGCCGTACTTTTCTACCAGCGGACGGCCGCCGTAGCATCCGATTTCGTAGGCGATGAGCGATCCCAGGTTGCATCCGATGGCGCCGGCGGTGGCGACCCAGAGAAGTTTCATCTGGCCTTCGTAGACCAGGTATCCGGCGAAGGGCATGATCAGCTCGGAGGGCAGCGGGATGCAGGCTGACTCGATGGCCATGAGCAGGGTTAGGCCTGCGTAGCCGCCGGTGGCGATTACGGATTTGATGAAGACGAAGAGGACGGCTAGGATTTTCTCAGTCATGAATTAGGGTGCGCGGAAATGGTTAGCTTGTTATTTCTAACAAATGGCTGATCCAAAAGACAGCGGCTGAAGCCGCGGTGATTCCGGGCCGTTGCGATATGGCTGAAGCCATATCCTGATACGAATCCTAACGTTTTGTGCAGAGCTTTAGAATGATCCTTCCTGAGTAAAGCTAAATCCCGGTAGAGATGCGCCCTGAGCGCTTTTGGCGACTTTTACGCGCACCGTCGGGGCGTCGGGCGCGGTGACTTCGGCCGGACGCAACACAGCGTATTGCGAAAAAACCTCGCTGTACACTTTTGTGACGAGGTAATCGCGGCCGTCGTCGTCCTTGCGCCAGACTTGTCCGAGTTGGATGGATTTCACTGCCACCAGAATTCCTTTTAATTGCGTTGGGTCACTTCCAGAGTACCTAGCG
>Ga0073928_10007499_pt1 | contig 14089 bp, 21 predicted proteins | sample PaiPotPPA55metaG_FD_76969 | JGI IMG/M metagenome (GOLD analysis project Ga0073928, IMG submission 76969) | Iron sulfur acid spring bacterial and archeal communities from Banff, Canada, to study Microbial Dark Matter (Phase II) - Paint Pots PPA... ... | reverse complement strand
CGCGATGAGGCGAAAGTGGTGAACTTTTTGGCGCGCACAGTGATCGAGGGCTCCGGCAAAACCGGCAAATGACGCGGCAGCGAGGGCCTGTCTGTTACAATTCCATCAGCAATGTCCAATGACAATGGCCAGTCGCGCTTGACGGTTGCCAGCCTGGCAACCCGCTTTCATAGCGAACTGATCCCGCTCTCCAATACCTTCTCGTACTTCTGCACGCCGCCGATGGCCGAGGAGGATCTGCGCCAGTACTTGCACGATCCGATCGCGGCGCTTTCGCCGGCGATCTGCGCGGCGTTGGGAAAGGTCGGGCTGGTGCTGGTGCCTTACTTGGAGAAAGGCAACGGCAAGAGCGGTGACGCGGTCAGCTTCGAAAAGCCGCCGGAAAACCGCCAGATGATGGTCGCGCGGGTGGCCGCGGAGGGCCTGTCCGTACTGGTGCTCTCCACGAAAGAGGAGGATGTCGCCACTTACCACTACACCTTCTATAACTCGCTGGCGGCGCTGGTGGCCGAGCACTGGGAGGGCGAAGCGGCGGAGAGTTTCGTGCGGCTGCTGCGCGAAGAGCTGAAGTCGGAAGTGCACGGCGAGGTCGACGAGCGAAGCTGGCATCTGAAGCAGGCGCTGGTGCGCCGGCAGACCAACGTGCGCAAGGAGACCAAGCTCTTCCGCGATTATGCGCGGCAGGCGTTCGAGGACACCCTGACGCTTTACTTGCACGGCACCTGCTGCGATATCGACGTGGAGACCGGGCCCCGGCAAATGCCCAGCCGTTATCTGCGCAAACGCCTGGAGCTGCTACTTTCGCTGTATCCGCCGCCGGAGGGCTACGCGGTGTTTCCGGAGCAGTTGAAGAAGCGGTGAAGACGTCCGCTCAATTCCGGCAACAGGCGGTGCTCTTGAGAGAATCCAGTGGCTCCACGAATATCGAGAAGACGCTCTTGAAAGCGCTGGGGGTTCTGAAGCTCTTTGACATTCCCCACTACGTTTGTGGAGGTTTCGCCGTACAGGAACATGGTTATCCGCGATTCACGGTGGACGTGGACATTATTGTGCCGGATGTAGCCTTTGCAATCGAGAAGCTGTCGATGAACGGTTTCCAGCAAAACCCAGGCTCCAAAATGACCGTCACAGACCGTGCGACCAGGGTGGAAGTCGATCTTTTGCCGGGTGGAAAGAAGGTTGATCCCGGCCCGCTGGCGCTGCCTCTGCCGACACAAGTTTCTGACAAACCACAAATATTGACGCTGGAAAAGCTGATCTCTGCGAAGCTGTCAACCTACATGGGGCGTGGAATCGAGCGCAGCCAAGATCACGCTGATGTTGTGAAGCTCATAGTGGCTAACAGCCTGGCAAGAGACTTTGGGGTTGATCCGAGTGTCCGGAAAGAATACCACAGGATCTGGGACGGCTTGCATCGCAACAAAGCGTGACGCTTTCCCTTGCAGCGGCCTGGAAAGTGTTTACAACTTGTTCCCCTTGACTTAAACTTCACTTTAACTCGTACAGTTGAGTCATGAAGACTATTCTGATACTTATCCCAGCGGTCCTATTGGTGAGCACCATCGTCGCCAGCCAGGGATCGCCTTTAGCCTGCGATCGTGCGGCGCTCACACCGGCGGATCGCACGCGACATTTCGACCAGCTCGGCCCCGCCTTGCGCGGGATGGTCAAAAGCGTCCGCGAAGTAAGCGACGGTTACGAATTTGAATTCCCCGCTGACCCGGCCAGCTTCCGCCTGGTTGCGGAATGGGCCGCCGGCGAGCACCTGTGCTGTCCGTTCTTCGATATCGATCTGCGCCAGGAACGGGAACATGGGGCGTTCTGGATGCGCCTGTCGGGCCGGCCGGGCGTCAAGGAATTCATCGCAGCCGATTTCGGAAAGTGGATGCGCAAGTAGTCCTGCCGTAAACTAGAAGAGTACCGTTCTCATGGCGGCTCTGCTTACAATCGGCGAGGTGGACAGGAGGTCCGGCCTGCGGGCCTCCGCCATCCGTTATTACGAAAAGGCGGATTTGCTCCCCAAGCCGCTCCGCGCGGGCGGGCAGCGCCGCTACGATCCTTCGATTCTCGCGCGCCTGGCGGTCTTGCAGCGCGCCAAGGATTGCGGGCTTTCGCTGGCGGAAGCCCGCGCGCTCTTCAATGACTGCGGCCGCCCCTCGGAGCGCTGGCAGCGCGTCGCGCGCAAGAAGCTGGCCGAATTGGATGCCATGCTGGAGCGCATCAAAGCCATGCGCGAACGGCTGCAGGGACGCTGCGATTGCGCCGACTTCGACGAGTGCGGCCGCAGAATGCTCGAAGCCAAAGCTCGCCGCTCCGGCCTGTGCTCGTAGTCCGCTATGGGAAAGGTCAGCGCGCGCAGCTACGTGGTATACTACGCGCAGCCGGAGTTGCCGGCTGGAGAGGAAAGATGCAAATGCAAACGCTTCTGCTGTCACTCGCCGCGCTGTCGGCGTGGACCGCGTCCGCTCAAGTGAACATCCCGATTCTGAATCCGGTGTTTAATGAGGACCAATTGTCATGCACGGCGGGCGCATTAACTTGCTGGGTACCTGGAGCCACTGGCTGGTTGGTCGGTCCACAGACGGGCCCGGAAAAGGTGTCAACGGCGCAATATCCATCCGCGCCCCCGGAGGGGCTATATGTCATGGCGATTGGGTATACGAACACGACCGGTTCTATGGTACAAACGCTCGGGGCTAGCGTTGAGGCCAACACGACGTACGTCCTGAAAATAACTCTGGGAGCGCGGGCCGATGTGCCGTTCACCGGTTATGTTGCATCGCTCATGGCTGCGAATGTCAAACTAGCCTTCGACAATAAGGTGACCCCATCGCCCGGCACCTTCGCAACCGATGTAATCGTTTACAAATCTGGGCCGAACCCCGCTCAATTGGGAAAGCCTCTACAAATTCTCGTAAAGAGCCTCGGGACGGGACAGGTTAACGTTGCTGCCGTGTCATTGACAGCCACCTCACAGTAGCCTGTCCCGCCGCTCCGTTCGGTGCTTGTAGTCCGCTATGGGAAAGGGCAGCGCACGCGTACGGTTCCAAATTTCTGGCCATCGGAGAGGTCTTCAGTCCACAGCACCGTGCACCCCATTTCCGCCGCGCTGTGGATAATCAACGCGTCCCACCAGGAGATTTTGTGACGGCGTTCCAGCCCGGCGGCGCTAATCAGATCGGCATGTCTCGGACGATGGATCGCCCACGTGCCTAGATCGGCAAGTACGGCTTCGGCTTCCTGACTGCGCATCCCGAGCTTCTTGGTAGCGACGATGTAAAATTCCACCAGCACCTGGATGCTAAGGGCGCCGGTGCCATCCTGCATGACCCGCCGCAAAAGTTCGACCGACCGGCGATGCTTGGCGCCCGCGCCTCCGTCATGGGCGTAGACCAGAATGTTCGTGTCTATGAATTCAGCGCTCATACAATTCGTCCCGGGTCCAGCGGATCGTGCCCTTAGTCCCGCGATCGGGGGCGTTTTCGATTCTGTCCAGGAACCTGCGCTGGCTTTTTTCCCGGCCAGTATCCTGTTCCATCAATTGCCGTATAGCGTCCGTCATGACGCGGGTCATGGATTGATTGCGTGAGGCGGCGTACACCCGGAAGCGCCTTAGGAGGGGCTCCGGCAGGCTGAGGGTGACGTTCTTGGTATTCACGGTTTTCAGTGTATCACAGAAATATGTGAATCTTAGTCGGCGGACCCCCGCGACTCCCGCTGAAGATCGAGCAGGCAAGCAAGTTCCCTCCGCAAGCGGCGCCGGTACATTATGATCCACGCCACGAACACGACTGTGACGAACGAAACGGCCAGCACCGTAGTCGAACCCAGAAACGCGCGCACCGGTGACACCTGACTCCGGGCGTCGTGTTGATAGATCCAGGTCAGGCAAAACACGATTTCGACGAAGTACAGAACGGTGCCGAACGCAGCCGCTTTGATCCGGCTGCGGCAGCGGCGGATGGAAAGTTCCAGGAAGGCAGCCGTATCCGGGGCGCCGGGCGACCAGAGGCCTCGCCGGGTCACCAAGCCGAAAGTCCAGGCAGCCGCGAAAAGGAGCCAGACCACTGCCGCGAGCACGAGATATTCAGCCTGCGGCGCGCGCACGGCCAGAGCGGTTGCGCCGCCGCCGATCACCACGGTCACCACTATCTCGCTCGCCAGCGTGATGCGCATGAAACGTGACTGCCGCTGCACTTTCCTGCGCAAATCCGGCGGCACATCCGTCGCAGCCTGCCACTGGCGGCGCCAGGCATCCAGTTCGGTGTCAACACTCATAAGTCCTCCATCAGCTTGCGCAGCATCGGACGCGCGCGGTTCAGGCGCACTCCGACATTGCTTTCCGAGATGCCCAGCACCTCGGCGATTTCGCTATATTCCAAGCCCTCGAGCGTCAGCGTGACCACCTGCCGATAGAGCACCGGCAGACGGCGGACCGCGCGCGCCAGACGTTCGCCCTGCTGCTGTTGTACGAGGCCGGTTTCCGGGTCCGGCCGCGGATCGTGCACCTCGATTTCATCGACAGGCTGCGCGCCCCGGCTGCGGTTGCGCGCCAGATGGGCTACCGCCCGGTTGTGCGCGATCCGAAACAGGAAGGTGCGCTCGGAACACTCTTCGCGGAAAGCTGGCAGGGCGCGCCAGAGGGCCAGCGCAATCTCTTGCAACAGGTCGTCGCGATCGCTCGCCGTATTGGTGTAGCTACTCGCCAGGCGCGCGAGGGCCGGTCCGTTTTCCGCCAGCAACCGGTCGAAGCGCAGAACAGGACTTGAGCACATCCGCTCCTCCCGCGGTGCCGGGGGGCTACAGCCGCAATCATGCGGCAAGTTGCTTTGCTTCGTCAATGCGCCTTATCGCCCCTGCGGCAATCTCTTCCGAATGATTTTGAAATCGATCGAATGAGTGCGTCGGATAACGTTGCTTCTACTTTCACTATACGCTCTACGACACGTCTTAACAAGTTGTTGACGGCTGCCAGGCCCTTGATTCATTATTGACGGGCTGTTTGGGATATGTGCACAAGAAGTCAGTCATCAGAGTATACGCGTTCCCGCTAGATTGGAGCCAGCGTTCGGGCGAAATACAGAATATGTTCGCCCAGCCTCGGGGAAGACACCTGCATCAAACCCGCGGCGTCATGCAAGATGCGCCGGCGGGCTGAAGTGCACCAAGCGCGGGAGCAAGCCGCGAACGGCTGTCCCGGCGCGCTGCGAAGTTCCTGGTAGAATTGGAAGGTTAACGTGTATAAGCGAGACTTTTTCATTGCTGGCCTGTTGCTGTTCGCGGTGACGCTAACCTATTCCAATCACTTCCACAACGACTTCCACTTCGACGATGACTACCGGATTACTCAGAACGTGTACATCCGCGACCTCCACAATCTCCCCCGATTCTTCACAGACGCCACCACGTCCGCTACCCTGCCTCAGCTATATACTTGGAGGCCGCTGGTAACGGCGTCCTTTGCCTTCGATTACTGGCTCGGGCACGGGTATGACCTGTTCTACTTCCATCTCTCAACCCTCATCTGGTTTCTGGCGCAACTGCTCCTGATGTACTGTCTGTTTGTATCGGTGCTGGATAAGGCCCGGCCCGGCGATAATGTCCGGCCGCCCGGGTTTGCTTTAAATGGATGGATCGCATGGTTCGCGGTGGCGTGGTATGGCCTGCATCCGGTGATGGCGGAGACCGTCAACTACATCAACCAGCGCGCCGACTCAATGTCGACCTGCGGAGTAGTCGCCGCCATGGTTCTGTTTATCCGCTTTCCGGGGCTGCGCCGATACGGAATCTATCTGCTTCCTTTCGTCCTGGCTCTCTTCTGTAAAGAGGCTGCCCTGGTCTTTCCCGTTCTGCCCCTCATCTATATCTTCCTTTTTGAAGAGCGTTTCGACGCGCGTGGCCTGCGTGCGGCGTTGGGGCTGGCTCCTGCCTTCGCCATCAGTGTTGCGTTTGAGTTATTACGAATGCGGGTTGCGCCCGGCAGTTACATTGGTGCGCTGCCCGCTTATGATTACATCATTACCCAGCCCTATGTCGCGTTCCGCTATGTCACTTCGCTTTTCCTGCCCATCCACTTGAGCGCGGATACAGATCTGCGCCCGCTGACAAGCATTCTTACGCTGGAGGGTCTCGGCGGGCTGGCGTTTCTTGCCGCGGTGCTGTACGCGATCTACGCCGCCGCGCGGAGAATCGAGACCCGGCCGATTGCCTTCGGACTGGCGTGGTTCCTAACGGCGCTCATTCCCACGTCGCTGTTCCCGCTTCCCGAAGTAGAGACCGATCACCGCTTATTTTTCCCCTTCATCGGCTTGGTGTTGGCTGTAACTTGGGCCGGCGCGCTGCTTCTGTTGCGGCAGCCGCTCAGGAGGGAGTCGCGGTTGGCCGCCACCTTGGGGCTACTCTGCGTGCTGGCGTTGTCGGCCGCGGGAACCCGCCGGCGCAACGAGGTATGGCGTACCGACGAAAGCCTGTGGCAGGACGTCACCATCAAGAGTCCTTACAATGGCCGTGGCCTCATGAACTATGGTCTGGCGCTGATGAGCAAGGGTGATTTCTTGCAGGCTGAGCAGTACTTTGAGCGCGCGCAGCAATTGCTGCCCGCTTATCCCATCCTGGAAATCAACCTGGGCATCAATCTCGCTTCTCTCGGCCGCGATAGCGAAGCCGAACAGCACTTCCAACGCGCCGTGCAGCTCGCCCCCGAGTTGGATCAAGCGCACTACTATTACGCCCGCTGGCTGCGACAGCAGGGCCGCGGGGATCAGGCCGAACAAGAGTTGAAAGTCGCTCTGGTCGACAATCCGGCTAATCTGGACGCGCGCTATCTGCTGCTGGAGATCTACGCCCAATCCAAGCGCGCCTCGGACCTGCAGGCCCTGGCCGCCGAAACGCGCCGCATCTCGCCGGGCGATCCCACCGTGGAGCGCTATCTGAATCCGCCGCAAGCCATCTCTTCGGGAGGCGCCGTTCCCGTTCAGGCAACCCCCGAGTCGTTGCTGGCGGATTCGCTGCGCTATTACCAGGAGGGGAACTTCCCGGCTTGCATCCAGGCTGCCCGAGACGCGCTGCAATTGCGCCCGGATTATGCCGAGGCCTACAACAACATCGCCGTCGCCGAGCAAGCCTTGGGTCACCTGGATGCCGCCATCCAGGCCGCGCACGCAGCCATACGCATCAATCCGAAGTTCCAGTTGGCCCGGAACAATCTGGCCGCGGCGGAACAGGAGAAGAGGCAAACGAAGGTTTCGCCGAAGTAAGTGTATTGTGCCAGGCCCGAGCCGGAGCGTCAGAGCCTTGGGTATCCAGATGGTGCTCTTGATCACGAACCACCCGGAGGTGAAAGCGCCGCAAAAAAATTTCCACCACAGCAAGAGATATTAGGGTATACTAAGCTTTAATCGATCCGGCGAAGGGTGGACCACATGAACCTGCTATTTAACGAGGCCAAAGCGACTCAAGCCGCCGCCCAACTCTTAAGGCTGCGCGGCGGCAGGATGAGCTACGTGAAGCTCGTCAAGCTTCTTTATCTGGCCGATCGCGAAGCTCTCATTCGGTGGGGACGGCCGATTACCACCGATCATTACCTCTCGATGGATGAAGGACCGGTCCTCGGCCGGATCTACGATCTGATCCGGAATGAGCCGCCGCCGAATTCTGTCAAGATGTGGGGCAAGTTCATTTCGGTTCCGGCGGATTATGAAGTTCACTTGCTGGGCGACCCTGGAACGGGCGAACTCTCCCCCGCTGAACAACAACTGCTTGCGGAGGTGTTCGCGCAGCACGGCCAGAAGAGCCGATGGGCCATCGTGGACTACACCTACGGCCTTCCCGAATGGACGCATCCGGATGGAGGCGCGCGGACCATCGAGTACCGCGATATCCTCAGGGCCGCCCACAAGACCGAGGCAGAAATCTCCGCTACTGAGGAAGCGCTCGAGTCTTTGGCCCTGGAAGAACATATCCTCGTATAGAAACGCAGGCCGCCAAACGCTGCGGGCGTTCTCCGCACGTTGGCGCCTGCCCGCGATTTCCCTGGATTGGAGTAGAGCATGAGAAAAAACAGCCACTTTGATAGTGTCTGCATCAAGTCTACCGGTTCGTATGTTCCGGCTAAGATTCTGAGAAACGAAGATGTGGTCGGAGAGCTACCCACCTCTCCGCAGTGGATCGTGGACACGCTGGGGATTCGGCAGCGGCACATCGCGGAACCGGACGAATACACGTCGGATCTGGCTACCCGCGCCGGTTTGTGCGCGATCTCCTCGGCCGGCCTCGAACCAAACGAAATTGACTTGATTATCGTGGCTACCTCGACGCCCGACCGCATGGCGCCCTCATCGGCATGCATTGCGCAGTCCAAGATGGGCATTCGCAACGGCTGCGCCGCGTTCGATGTGGCGGCGGTGTGTTCCGGATTTCTTTACGGCCTTACGATCGCCGGGCAATTCATCCAGAACGGCACGTATGAGCGTGTGCTGGTGATCGGCGCCGATACCTTCTCCAAAATCACGGACTGGAACCACCGCAACTGCGTCTTCTTTGGCGACGGCGCCGGCGCTGTCGTGCTGGAGAGGAAGGATCGGGAGAACGGCCTCTTTTCGAGCATTCTCTCGGCCGATGGCGACGGCATGAATCACTTCACGGTCTTCCCGGAGGACGCCTACTTCACCATGAATGGAAAGGTAGTCTACGAAACCGCTACCACCATCCTGCCTGAGTGTATCCGGCAGGTTCTCTGCATCAACCGGCTGAAGCTTGAAGACGTATCCATGATTCTGCCGCACCAGGCCTCCGCGCATGTCCTCAAGCGCACCGCCGAGATACTCAACGTGCCCTACTCCAGCATGCAGACGAACCTGGAGTCGTGCGCCAACACCGCGGGGGCCTCCGTCCCGTTGCTCTTAGACCAGGTGAACCGGCGCGGACTCATCCATGAAGGCAACCTTCTCTTGTTCGCGGCCATCGGCGCAGGCTGGACTTGGGGCGCGTGTTTATACCGATGGTAAGGCTCGCGCCAAGCGCCGCGCGGTGTAACGACGGCGCCTTCCTTCGGCGGTCGCCGCTTTCGCTTAGCGTTTCTATAACGCAAACGGCGCATCGTATCGCAACCGTTGACAACTGCACGGGTGCCCCATTGTGGCCGGGCCTGCTCCTGGCACGCGCGGTGGAACGTCAGCGGGAATTCGCGGTACGGTCGGCATGCAACTCGTGGGGATCTGCCAACCCGAAAGACCGCTAAGTACCCAAGAGAAACGCATACATGTCTCTAGCGACCAACAAAAAGTGGTTGCACAATCTCTTCTCGGATGAAGGCCGCTTGAACGGCTTCGATCCCAAGATTTTTGGAAATGACAGTTGGCGTTTGATGCCTTGTCACCGGACGGAATGACGGCTGTCGTAGAACGTTGGAGGTGCAACGGCATGAGCGCGCGGTTACCTGTCGTCTTTCTAGTGGATGTGGACGACACATTGCTTGAGAACGACCGCATTCAAAACGACCTCCGGGAGCATCTCGAACGCGAGTTTGGCGCAGCTTGTCGGGACCGTTATTGGAAGATCCTCGAGGCCCTCTTTGAAGAGCTGGGCTATCGCGATTACCTCGGCGCTTTACAACGTTTTCGGATTGAGCATCCGACCGACATTCGTTTGCTGGGTATGTCCTCCTACCTGGTCGATTATCCCTTCGCCGACCGGCTCTATCCCGGTGCTCTCGATGTGCTGAATCGGCTGCGGAGTTGGGGACAGACCGTGATCCTTTCGGATGGCGATGTGGTTTTTCAACCGCGTAAGGTTGAGCGCTCCGGAATCAGCGAAGCCGTCGGGGGACATGTGCTCATCTACATTCACAAGGAGCTGGCACTGGCCGATGTCGAGCGACGCTACCCGGCGGAGCACTACGTATTGGTGGACGACAAGCTGCGCATCCTCGCCGCGACGAAGAAGGCCTGGGGCGACCGCGTGACGACGGTGTTTCCGCGCCAGGGCAAGTTCGCGAACGACCCGGACGCGCTCGCCGCTTATCCGCCGGCGGACGTGACCGTCGAGCGCATTGGCGACCTCCTTTCCTACGAACCGTCCAACCTGTTTCCATGCGCTGACCAACAGATTGCGCACCCGCCCGGCGCGCCACAGGCCGCGTGGCGATAGCCTCCCGCCCACGCTGTTCTTCGGTGCTGATGCGGAGTCAGAGGGCGACGGGCATGCACACCCTTTTCAATCAGAGCCTTGACGACTTGCGGCGCATGGGCGCCCGCGGCGGCCGCGCTTACGGCCGTAAGAGCGGCTTGCGACCGGGTGCTGGTGCAGCAAATCGCGAGGGCCGATCCGCGATTGGTAGATCACAGTGCCACGGAGAAAGTGCCGTCGACATTGGCTGTCGGAACCGCGATTTGCGTCGGGGGCCATTACCTGCCATTACCTGCCTATTGACAGGACAGCCGCGCGGTTTTACTATACTGGGCGGAGGCTTCGTGATGAAAATGAGGACAACGGTCGTTATGGCGTGCCTATGCCCGCCATGGACCCGGATTACCCGGATGATATTGGCTTTCTTAACCGGAAACTGCTGCCGACTGCAGCGAGCTGCGGTAATCACCCGTTAACCGATGTGAGCGGCCCCACTTCCACGATAGACGGTACGCCTGCCAATTCGTACAAGTACTGTATCCCGCGAAATAGCAACGAGTGCGTCAACGGAAGCGCGCTCGGGCAAATCTATGTAAACTGCCCGGGCCTGATCGTAGGGGGTCTGGGAGAAACCCCGGCGCAACCATATGGGTGCAACGGCAACGGGTTGGTTGGCTCCACGCAGCTTGGGGTGGGCAACGACGTTTGCATACACAACGCTGCCGCGTACATCCAGAACATCTCGCAGTTTTCGACCAACCCTCCCGGTGGGGCGGATTTCACGGGTTTCACGCGCCGTGCGCTGGTGTCGGACGTCGGGCGCATCCGGATGAGCCCCGGCTTTGACAACGCCCGCCTACTGCCCTACAACTCCTGGCTCCTGTGCGGCAACTGGTGGTCCGACCTCCAGACCGCGTCCGCGTGGATGGCGTTCATGCCTCCCGCCACTAGCACCGACGGCGAGAACCGAGCGACCTTTCAGCGGCAGACGCTTTCCGTGCCGGGGATGACGAACTACGCCCACGCCATCATGAAGTTCGGCTACCTAGAGTACGGCGCTCCGGACGCACTGAATTGCACCACGCGCGCGGACGCCTGCGTGGCTAACCAGATGACCGTCCCCACGACCGGACCCCCGTTCGTGTTCGCTTCAGAGGTTACGCCCCCTCATCTACCACCTGGGTCCCGTGCCCGCCGTCGACCGGGTGCATGATCGTGGTCCCGGAGATCGCGCAGCGGATACTCTACTGCATAACGGAGTACTGGGACTCGACGGGCGTCCACGGCACGAAATACAGCAACTACCAGGTGATTCCCGTCATGTGAAGAAGTGGCGCGCCGGTCGCGCGCCGCCAAGGTGCGAAACAATTCGCCGAAGGCCCACAACCATGAGTTCGACAACGCCTACACCCGAATCGGCCGTTTACCGCCGCTATCTCGCCCTCCTGGAGTCCTGCGTTACTGGCTCCATCTACGCCGAGGAGTACACCCGCCTGCAGTTCCGCCGAGGCAGCCTGCAGGCCCTCCTCTTCCGACCGCTCACCGCGCTGCTGCGGGCCAAGGACTACCACGTGTTCAAGCGGCTTCACCCTACCCAGGAGGACCGTGAGAACGGCCTCTATTGGCCCGGCCAAGGTCAGAGCATGATCGGGTTACGCCGGCTGCGCAACGTCCGAGAGTGTCTGGAAGCCGCGCTGAAAGATGACATTCCCGGCGACGTCATCGAGACGGGTGTCTGGCGCGGAGGTTGCTGTATCTACATGGCGGCGATCCTCGCCTGTCACGGCTCCAGGAAAACGCTCTGGGTGGCGGATTCCTTCCAAGGCGTGCCCAAGCCCGACGCAGGCAAGTTCGCGGCGGATGCCGCCGAGGAGAGGGAGGAGGCCTTCTACAAGTTCGATCAGCTAGCGGTTTCCCGGCAAGAGGTGGAAAACAACTTCCGCCTCTACGTCTGCTGGACGGGTACGTGCAATTCCTGGAGGGCTGGTTCCGCGACACGCTTCCAACCGCGCCCATTGAACGGCTTGCGCTGATGCGGCTGGACGGCGATCTATACGAGAGCACCTGGGACGCGCTGGTCAACCTATACCCGAAACTCGCCGCCGGCGGCTACTGTCTGATTGACGATTACGGCGGCATTTCGGCCTGCCGGCAAGCGGTGGAAGACTACCGCAGCCAGAACCGGATCATCGAGCCCGTCGTCCCCGTGGATAGGACTGGCGTTTACTGGCGGAGGGCGAGGTAACCGCCGCGGCGCGCGGGCGCCGTGACGCACGGTGATGAAGTTTGGGCCTCACAGGTACCCTCATGCTCATAGGATTTCGCGTGGTGCGCGATCCACAGCCTTAAACGGGGATCAGCCTATCCCCGCCGCCTCATCCGCTCCATCAGCACCACCACCCCATACCCCATCGCAAACAACGCCGCCGCCCCTCCCAGCAGCCACCAAGTGTGCGCACGCAGGAAGTGACCCGACTCCTGCCCCAGCGTCACTCCCAAATACGCCTCTCCGAAATACCGCACCGCGCGCCCCAACACGATCACCAGCGCAAACACCGCCAGCCGCGTCCGCGATCGAGACTACGGCTGTCGCGCGTTCAGCCGGAGAGGCGGACACCGAACCGCCTGCGCGAAGCACCACCAGAATGTCGCGGAATCCGCGATGCACGAAGCGCAACAAAGCGGTATCATACACCAAATGGATTCCGCTATGAAAACTTGGCCCAGCCTCACTTCCAAGAACACGGTCGGGAACGAGGGTGTCGCGTCCATCGATAGCAACGGGAAGACCACTCTGTCGAGTACCGGGCCACCAGTCCCCGCAACGACCTACCAGACCAGATTTAAATCGGTGATCGGTGGGGAGCTCTATAACATCGACTCTCAGTTCCAAACGGCGTGGCAAAACGCCCCTGGCGACCTATTTCACTTACCTAGGCACGCTAGGGGAAAGCCGGGGGATAAGCTGCCCGGTCACGCAAATAACGCCGACTTGCTCGGGATGAAACAAGAGGTGTACATGAAGCCCGGATTGCTTTTGTTTCTGACCGTGGCGGCGTGTATGGCCGCCGGTCCTACAACCCCGAATTTCCTGGCGCGCCGCGACTATCCGTTCCTCGGGTACTCTTGGCTGGACGTGGCCGATACCAACGGCGACGGCATCCCAGATTTGGTGGTGACCAGTTGTGGCGCGGCTACGGTCAGTTTCGGAAACGGAAATGGCACTTTTCGCTCGGGTCCTAAGACGCTTACCCAAATGAGGGGGGGCTGCATAGGGCTGACCGCTGATCTGCGCGGAAACGGTACTGTCGACCTCGTGTTTGCGGGCGGGATAGTGGGCGCCACCGTGCCCTACGGTATCGGTGTATGCCTAGGTGACGGGAATGGAACCTTCCAACCAGTAACCCTGTACCAAGCCGGCAACGACATCGAAATCGGCTGGCCCGCGGTGGGCGACCTCAATGGCGACGGGATTCTGGACGCTGCTACCATCGGCGAGAGCGGGCTTTGGGTGTTCTTGGGAAAGGGCGATGGCACTCTGGCCCCAGGTGTGCTCACCCCCTTTGCCAATCCCGGCAATGCGTTAATCTCGGCGGGTGACTTCACTGGAGACGGCAAGCTGGACTTGGTCGTGACCACCCATACGGGCTTCGCGGTGTTTCACGGAAACGGAGACGGCACCTTCCAGACCCCCCCGCTCATGGTGACCACGCCCGCTCGCCCCGCCTACATCGCGGTAGGCGACCTGAATCTGGACGGCCTCGATGACCTCGTGGTGAGGGGAAATGCAGATGATGTAGGCATCTACTGGGGAAGTGCAAGCGGCAGTTTCACCGGCCCTTCACCTGAGACTCTTTCCGCACTCAATACCAGTTAGGCGTGGGCGGGCTTTAGAATGAGTTCATAACCGAGGTCGGCGGCACTCGCGGTGAGACGCCGGAGACGCGCCTCGCGATAGCGCTTT
>Ga0073928_10007498_pt1 | contig 14090 bp, 20 predicted proteins | sample PaiPotPPA55metaG_FD_76969 | JGI IMG/M metagenome (GOLD analysis project Ga0073928, IMG submission 76969) | Iron sulfur acid spring bacterial and archeal communities from Banff, Canada, to study Microbial Dark Matter (Phase II) - Paint Pots PPA... ... | reverse complement strand
TTAAGATGGACGAAAGCATTCAGAAAGCACTCTTGCGTTGCGTCTTCCGCGTCTTCACGGTTTCGTATGATCCGGCGAGTCACACAGGAGACTTGCTTCTTATGACGTTCGCAAAGCTCTCCGGAGGGAGCTCTTCGCCCACTTTTGGCGGCTGCGATCAACTGGTCCTCGCTCCAAGCTCGAAGATCGCTAACTGCTGGGGCAGCGCTCTGCGGCGATAAAAATGTACTCATCACTACGATGGACCTCCTCCAGCAAATCGCGCGGGCGGCATACTTTGCGAGAGCTTCAACTTGAGTCATCATTTGGATTTTTCGTTTCTAGTAGACAAGGTCATTTTGTTTAATGTGTTAGGGCGATGAAGACTCCCATCGTGACGATGGAGCCCACTACGCTGAGGAACACGGAGGATGCCGCCTCCTCCTGTGCGACGCGGTACTGTAAAGCAAGCATGAGCACAATCGGCATCGCTGGAATGGCCGTAGTCAATGTAGCCTCACTGACTACAGGATTGCCATAGCCCATCCATCGCAAGCTACCCAGAACCAGGGCGGGCTCAATGATGTTTTTCAGGAATACGAAGAAGGAAACATACCGGTTTATTTTGATCTTGCCGGATGCAAGCACGACCCCGCAGGCAAAGAGCGCGACTCCTCCAGATGCGTGGCCAAGCAGGGCAAGCGAGTGGACGATGAGTTGAGGAATGCGGAGGCCGCTTAACACGATAACGAAAGCGAGGACCGGAGCCCAAACGATCGGTTCTTTGACGGTTTCCACAAGTTTGCCAGTGAACACCGAGACGTATGATTCAGGGGCCGATGCTGAACCGCTTCCTGCCTGCAGAACGGAACTTTTGTTCTGTGAGCCTCTCCCTGTTGAATCCAATGCGAGAAGCAGAATCGTGATTGGCACGACCGTGAGATTGATGACCAGGCTGGCTATCGCGATCGGAATGGCGCTGAGCCCGCCGAATAGATCGCCGAGCACGACTGGGCCAACGAAAGGCACTGCTGGCGCGGAAGCCGTCAGCGCGGAGAGCGCGCTACTGCTCACTTGCATATGAAGAACTAGTCGGGAAAACAGAAACACCACACAGTAGAAGCCAGTGATGCCAACGCACAGGGTAATAACTAGCGGCAGGTCCTGACTGAATGCCTTGCGCGACGTCATAACGGTTCCGGTAAAAAGGGTCAGCGGTACTGCGTATTGAAGCACCATCCGATTCAGGGTCGAGGCATCCTTTGACCCAGAATCGTGTCCCCAAGCCGCCACGAAACCAAGCAAGATGCTGACGACCATGGGTAGAAGTGCGCCCAAGATAGTACTTAGGATGGCCAAACCAGTCTCCTTTTCCGCTGAACACGATCGACCATCGCTCGGGAGTTTCTGCGGTTTCGCACTTAGGTAAGCAGGCATCATGCCAATTGCTAAGGTGCTGAAAAGAGACAGGGCCATGATCAGAGTCATGCTGCACGCTCAGCAAAATGACGAGCGCTCAGCAGGACACGCTGGAATCGAAGACTTACCAGCAACGGATGGACTTACATTTCGAAGTGAATTGGTCCAAGAAGGGGAAGAGAATCTGATGGCAGGAGCCGCTCTTCGATAGCGACGTAGTATTCCAATTAAGAGGGGTGGCGTTTCAGACCATACTTATTGATTCCCAAACGTCTGAGTTTCGATTCAAGCGTCTGCCGCGGAATCCCGAGTTTGGCAGCCGCGCCGGAAGGCCCGGAAATGCGGCCATGGCACTCAGCCAGAGCAGCTTCGATCATCTCTACTTCACGATCTGCCAGCGTCGAACGCTTTTCGCGCGACTTACCAGACTCTGCCGCTTCGAGTTTCAGCCAGCTCTCATCAACGAAGAAGGTGTCCGTCTCACTCAGAATGATCGCGCGTTCCACGACGTTCTGCAATTCACGGATATTCCCTGGCCAATTATAGGCTGTTAACTGCTCCAGTGTTCGCTTACCGATATGTCGGATTGTCTTGCCGGCGGCCTTGGCGTAACGCCCAACGAAATATTCCACGAGCAATGGAATATCCGCCGCTCGCTCGCGGAGCGGTGGAACGGCAATCGGCACAACATTGAGTCTGTAGAAAAGGTCCTGGCGGAAGGTTCCGGCAGCGACGGCAGCAGGCAGATCCCGATTCGTGGCCGCTATCAGCCGGACGTCTACAGAAATCGGATGATTGCTTCCCACTCGCTCAAACTCGCGCTCCTGTAGCACGCGCAGCAGCGCGATCTGCGTCTCCATCGGGAGATCGCCGATTTCATCAAGGAAGAGTGTCCCGCCGTCTGCGGATTCAAACCTCCCCACACGTCTCTGCAGGGCGCCCGTGAAGGCCCCCTTCTCGTGACCGAAAAGCTCAGAGGCAATCAGTGATTGAGGGATGGCGGCGCAGTTTACCCGGACGAAGGCCCTCGCTGCGCGAGTAGATCTTCGATGGAGCGCACGCGCAATCAGTTCTTTGCCCGTTCCGGTCTCGCCGAGGATGAGAACGGTCGAATTCGACGGCGCAACTTTCGCCACTTGCTTCAACACCTGACGCATGGGTTCGCAAGAACCAACAGTCTCCTCAAACATCGAGAAGCGATCAATTTCCTCGCGCAACGCAACGTTCTCGTTTTGAAGGCGCTGCTCAGCCACCTTGCGATCGTGGATATCGGTCCCCGCGGAATACCACCGTGTAATGAGCCCTTGTTCGTCCCGCATGGGATTAAGACGGAAATGAAACCAGCGATACTGCCCGTCTCTTCTCTTTAACCGAACTTCGTGCTCGAACGGGGATCCATTTCGGAACTTGCTCGGAAGTTCTCTCAACACGCGTTCCGCGTCCTCTGGATGAACCCTCGTATTCAAATCCGAGGCGCGCCACGCCTCAAGAGTAATTCCGAAATAATCGAGCGCGGCCTGGTTGTTATAGAGAGGAATTCCGTCAGGCCCAAATTCGCCGATGTGTATCGGAGAGAGATCGAGGAGTCGTCGAGCTTCCCGCTCGCTTTGTCGGAGCCTCTCTTCAGTTCTTTTCCGAACGTCGATGTCGGTTGCGGTGGCATACCAGCGGATAATCCGGCCTTGTTCGTCTTTCAGCGGTTCGTACTGAACGAGGTGCCAGCGATACTGCTCGCCCTTTTGCCAACGCATCTCGTATTCGAAAGGGGCACCGCGTAAAAGTCCCTCGTGCCGCCCGGCTCTGAATCGGTCGGCGTCGTCAGGATGGATGGCGCGCGCAAAGAAACCATCCTTGTTCATCTCTTGGACCGTTAGTCCGGTCTGCTCAAGAGCCACGCGATTTGCATAGAGGGTAGTTCCATCCGGCGCAAGAACCACGATGGATTGGCAAATGGCATCAGTGATGTTGCGCCCGATGCTGGAACTGTCGATGTTGATTCCACGCCAGCTGACAACGTTGCCCTGTTCATCGCGCACGGGTACCGCGCTTATCTGGAACCAGCGATATTCTCCGTCGAAATGACGAAAACGGGCTTCTGTCTTGGCGGGTTCTCCAGATTGCACGAAACCTCGCCACCAGCTTTCCAGTTGTTCGATGTCATCCGGGTGAACAGTTGATTTCCAACCTGACCCGTACATTTCTTCCGAAGACAGATCCGTGTACGTATGACATTGTTGGTTGAAGAATTTCATGGAACCATCCGGTGGAAGGCACCAGGCAAGCGCAGAAGGTCTATCGATGAAAGTGCGATGTTGAGCTCCCGATTTCCTAGGTTGACAAAAGCATCTCTGGATTTTGGATGATTTTGGCCCTCACTCGGATTCATAGGGCGACCCTACGGAGCAGGTAATTTCGAGCGGACGACCTCCGCGCATTAGCGGCTATCCGTTTGCGCCCCCTTCAGCCTGCTCGCGAAGAATCCACGCGCGCACATAGGGAGGGCAGTGAACCAATAGAATGCCTTCATTCTCGCAGTCGCTCAAGAATCGTACGACCTCAACGTCCACAAGAGTGACTTCTCCCAAGTCGAGGACTATGTGAACACTGTCATCATCCATTTGTGCTAGTATGTTGCCGATATGGGCGGATTGAATTCTGCCGCTGAGCCGCAGGCGCATGGTGTGTCCGTCCAACTCCTTTTCAATCTTCAACATTGGTCAACTATTCCTTTCGGGCGCGGTCGCGGACTACCAATACGAGATCATGGCCCGCCTGGCGAAGCGGTCGGTAAAGACAGCGCCAATTCCAGTGGAAACGCCTGTAGTCCGGACGAAACTGAAGAAGTCATTGGTTGCTACTCTTTATCAATTCACCATCGGTTGCTGGATTCCAGAATCCACGCTCCTGCAGTATCCGGATATGCGTGGCGAGCGCCATTTGTAAATGACTGAAGCGGAACGGATGACACTGAAGCTCAGCGCTGCGTTTTCAGCAAAAAGACGAGCGCTCAGCAGAACGTCACGTGACCGTGGATAGCTAGACTTGGGCCCATGCGCGCCGAACTACAAATTGCTCATCGTGATAGCAGTACTCAGAGCATCCGTCCGATTGGCACAGCGACGGCTTAAAAACTGGAAAGTGAAGTTGCAAGGAGCAACGACCACCCAATCAATCTCGGGCGAGCGAAAAACATTCGCTGCCAGCCAAGAGTGCTGGCCCAACGTACCTGACCGGGTCAGGCCCGGGACGTTTTCAATGACCGAAAGGACGAAACACGAAGGTACAAACCATTCTTTTCGACCCTTTCGTAGATCGGGATCGCATCGTAGCTCGATTCGCAGTCGGAAGACATCCATGTTCTGAGCTCCGATCTGCGTGATCGAGACTGAAGAAATCCTGTTAGCTTCCCGAATGGCGACCTGCTACATGCTCCGTTTCTCCTGCCTCGAGGCTCGCCCCATACTTCTTTGAATATCCAGAATCGACGACCGCACTCCCTGCCCTCGCTCCCTCGTCAAATATCTTTGCCAGGAAATATCGATTCCCGTAGTGGTTGAAAATGAGCTCAGTGGACTGTGGGTTGTTTTGAGCCTGCGCGCTCCTAACTTCAAACAGAGCGGAAGACTTACCGTCAGCGCTCTGAATCTCCATCGTCTTTAGATCAGAGCCATCATCGACCCGAATCTTGTATTTTCCCCGCTGGAAACTTAGCCGCGCCTGCATGAAATGGCCGTGAGAAGAAGAGCTGAGACGACGATGAGCTGAGCGACGCGATTGTTCATAATGCCTCCTTGTATGTCCGCAGTGTGTGCGGGATTACCGGGTTCCGGCGGTCATCATCTTTCCATTTGCAAGCGACGTACCATCTCTCGGTGTGCTAATGGCTTCAAACGAGAGTATCCATTCGGATCGTGGATCGGGACATGCCGAAGGTTCGGCAATTTGACGCTTGATGTCGGCACTTGGGATTTTAAATCCAAGGGCCTCGTAGGCCACAGCCTGCGAGTGACAAGGCTCACGTCGCGCTCGCCACGACGAATACGTCGGAGTGAAGTGGAAATGCACGTTCAGATGCGTAGCCAGAAAATCGCGAATCACCTGACTCTTGTGCGCCGACAGATTGTCCAGAATGATGTGGGCCTCTCCCGCCGGCGCCCGTTCGACCACCTCTATGAGGAACTCCACAAACTCCTGGCTGGTGGGATACTACGTCGCTCTCGTCGAGTGGCGGCGGCCATCACATTATCTTGCCCCTTCTTGGACCAATTCACTTCGAAATGTAAGTCCATCCGTCGCCGGTCAGTCTTCGATTCCAGCACGTCCTGCTGAGTGCTCGTCATTTTGCTGAGCGTGCAGCATGACTCTGATGATGAAGCGCTCTCTTTTCAGCACCTTAGCAATTGGCATGATGCCTGCTTATCCAAATTGCGAGACCGCAGGAGACAGATCGCCAAAGTTTAAGGAGCGATTCAATCGCCCTCGGCTGAACTTACTCTGCACAGAGAAATCAAATGAAACACATTCCATGTCGTCTGCAAATCATCGTGAACGATTGCATGTTCAGTATCACCGCAAACAAAGCTATGAAGTTGGCTCGTCGCTTTGACATCGTGAGGATCATTTATCTATGACGTCAGTCGGAAAAGACAGCCTGAAGACCCAGCGCACACTGGCGGTCGGCAATAGAAATTATGAATATTTCTCGCTGCCTGTGGCGGAGCAGAAGCTCGGTGATATCTCGCGCCTGCCGATCAGCCTCAAGATACTCTTAGAGAATATCTTGCGGCTCGAGGACGGGCGCGCTTACACGGTAGAGCATGCGCAGGCGATCGCGGGTTGGCCGAAAAAGCGCACTTCCACCCAGGAGGTGGCATTCAGACCCGCGCGCATCCTCATGCAGGACTTCACTGGCGTGCCGGCGATTGTCGACCTCGCGGCGATGCGCGATGGCATTGTGCGCCTCGGTGGTAAGCCCGAGACGATCAACCCGCTCGTGCCGGTGGATCTGGTGATCGATCACTCGGTCACGGTCGATTTCTACGCTCGCAACGACGCGTTGTTCAAGAACGTGGATGTCGAATTCGTGCGGAATGACGAGCGCTATGCCTTTTTGCGTTGGGAAAGAAGTGATCGTCATCGATCGCGAGGCAATGCATTTTCTTGTGGGTTGCGAAGAGGATGGGGTGAAGCTGGAAAACTGCGCTCCCTATATTCGCGAATGGATGGAAAGAGAAAAAGATTGAGGGAGGTCGGATAAGTGATGCGGCCGAAACGATCACCTGAAACGAACACCCCGCCAACGGACGATGTTCACGGATTGAGCGATGAGAGCCTGGTGGAAGCAGCCCAGAGAGGGTATTCCCCGGCCTTCGACGCACTTTCGAAGCGATACAGGCAGCAACTGTTTCGTGCCGCACACCGAATCACCAGAACCATTGAGGACGCCGAGGACGCAGTTCAAGACACCCTCCTGAGCGCGTTCCTTCACGTAAGGGAGTTTGATGGCAGATCCGGTTTCGGAACCTGGCTCACGCGCATCGCCATCAACTCGGCGCTCATGATTCTGCGAAAGAAACGAACAACGCATGAGATTGCCACGGACTATATCGATGAATTTGTCGCGGAAGGCCTGTACTACAAAATAACCGACCATCGGCCGAACCCGGAAATACACTACGCCCAGCGCGAAGAAGCATTCATCCTGAAGAAGGCCATCCATGGCCTGCGACCAGCGTTGCGGGCCGCAGTCCAGCTTCAATATCCGCAAGAATGCACCATACGGGAAACCGCGGAAGCGATAGGCATCTCTACGTCTGCGGCCAAGGGGCGGCTGTTCCACGGCAAGAAGGCGCTACGCAGGTCACTGATCCAGATACTGGCGCATCCACTTCGACCGGACAGACGGGTTCGTGCTTTGCCCCCGGGGTAGTGGCGCGGGCAGGGCTAATGCGCGAGCAAGTCAACACCAATCCAATCACAGGGAAGAGGGAGATGAGTATGTCAGCAAATCCAAAGAGACAAGTGAGTAGAGAGCCCCAGCCAGCGTCCATCCATCCGGGGACGGGAGGGGTTTCGGCAGAAAATCCGGCGCGTGAAGAGAAGATCCGTCGCCGGGCCTACGAAATCTATCTCGAACGCGGCGAGCAACCGGGCCGTGAGATGGAAGATTGGCTGCAAGCCGAACGCGAACTTGAACGCGGGGTGCTGTGGCTCGCGCAGGCTAACTAGAACCTATCTGTAAATGAGGTCCCGATGATCGAAGAGTGTCCTCAGCGGGCTGAGGCCCAATTTTAGCGGTTGAGTTTGCAGGGGAGATTACAGACTTCGCAATCGTGCGGGCAGTAGGGGGAAGGAGGGAATGCGTATCTCTAATTGGGAGGAGACATGAAAGCCCCCCTGACCTTACCGCAATTGACCGTTATCTGAACAATCGGGCCGAGAACTCGCATCAACGCACCCGCGTACGAGAAAGACAAATGAAGCGCTTCAAATCTTCGGAGCAAGCACAACGCTTCTCTCTGTGTTCGAATCCATCAATGCTCCCTTTCGATTGCGACGGCATCTTCTCTGTGCAACTCGTCATCGACAGCTACACAACCATCCTTTCACCGTCAGTTATCCGGAGGAGACATGATCCCGACTTCCTTGACCCCGGGCGCGACCGTTAGCGCCCAAGACCGCAGCGACGTGATCGATCTGGTCAATCGGCTCAACATGGCGTTCGATGTCTGGGACCTGGACACCATGCTGGGCCTGCACACCGACGATTTCACCGTCCATCATCCCAAGGGCGTGGCCACTGGACACGACCAGATGGTGGCGTTCTATGAGGCCTACTATCCGCTTACAGTTGGCGTGCGTCGCCAGCATCTGAACCATGTCGTCACCGGCAACGACGACGGCACGATCACCGTGCTCAGCTACAACCTGCTGATCCGGGTGGCCACGCCCGAGCGGGCGGCGCCCCTGAAAGGCCAGTCGGTGATCGAGGCGGAGCCAGGTCTTCCGGCCATCGCGATGCACTCAGTGATGATCGACCGCTTCCGGCGTGATCCGGGGCATGGCTGGCGGTTCGTCGAGCGCCATGTCGAGGAGACGGTGCGCAGTCCGACCTACCGATAGGGTCGGCCAGCCGCTCCGAGGCGCCGCATCAGAACGAACCGGATTGTTGTAATAGGAGGAGGAAATGCAAAACAAACTCACTTACAGACACGCATTCAAAATGACGGGTGTGTCCCTTCTCGCAATCATTCTTTTTCCCGCACTTGCATGCGCGCAGCGGCTCCGTCGAGAAGGCGACGATATGCAAGCAGCCACAAACAGCTCCCCCTGGGGACAAGATCACAACACGACCGCTGCCGAAGCGGACGCATGGTTTGAAAATTACCGGTTTCGCGATGGTGAGACCTTACCGCGTCTGCGCATTCATTACGCCACGCTTGGCATTCCGCGTCGCAACCCCCAGGGGCAAATCGATAATGCCGTACTCGTGATCCACTGGACGGGCGCCGACGGAAGCACGCTTCTAAGCAAAAACTATATGGAAGCTCTTTTCGCTCCTGGCCGGCCACTGGATGCGACTCGCTACTTTTTGATCTTCCCCGACAACGTCGGGCATGGAAAATCAAGTAAGCCGAGCGATGGCTTAAAAGGTGCATTCCCAAAGTATGGCTACGCCGACATGGTGGACCTGCAACATCGTCTAGTCACAGAAACGCTCGGTATAGAACATCTTCGCGCCATTCTCGGCATGTCGATGGGCGGAATGAACGCATGGCAGTGGGCCGAAGCGTATCCGGACGCCATGGACGGTGTCATGCCTGTCGTGTCCATGCCCATTCCGATTTCCGGCAGAAACATGCTCTGGCGCCGCATGGTAATTGATGCTATCCGCTCCGATCCTCAGTGGGATGGAGGCAACTACAATTCACCGCCGCAAGGCTGGCTGAACGCTTTCCCGTTGATGCGCATGATGCTCGATGGCGTACCGCGTCTTCAAGTCCAAGTGCCAGACGGGCCAGCAGCGGATCGGTTCATCGCAGAAGCACGGCGTCAGGCCGCTCCTGTAGACGCCAACGACATTCTCTACTCGCTCAGCTCTTCAGCGGACTACGATCCACGGCCGGGACTCGCGGCAATAAAGACCAAGGTGTACGCGCTCAACTTTGCTGATGACGAGTTCAATCCAGTGGAACTGCACGTCCTCGAAGAAGTCATGCCAAAGGTTCCTCAGGGCCGATTTGTCGTCCAGCCGGGCTCGGCGGAGTCGTTTGGGCACTTGACGATGGCACATCCCGAGCTCTGGTCAGAACATGTTGCCGAATTTATGCGGTCGCTCGGTGATGAGGTTTTACAGAGTTCAAACGCAAACTAGAAAGCATTCGGAGGAGTTTCTTATGTTGAACATAAAAGGAAGTTCTGGTGTCCTGGCAGCAACTTTTGCCGCCCTAGTGATTGCCGGAGTCGGCTCGGGAGCACCACCGCGGATGCGCACGCTCCAATCGTCAGGCTCCAATTCCGACGAGTCTACGCAGACCAAAATAGCGCGCGCGCTTTCGGCGGGGCCACCCGATGTCGCCAAGGCTGCGACAGTAGCGGAAATGGATAGCCAAGGTAAGATGACGGTCTTGCGCGCCGGAACCAACGGATTCACCTGCATGCCGGGTAATCCGAAAGTTATTGGACAACCGCCGATGTGCGTCGATGCGGCATCGATGCAGTGGTACGCAGACGCCAAAGCTCACAAACCGAGGCCGACCAACACCGTCCCTGGCATCACCTACATGCTGGCCGGTGCCACTCAGCGCAGCGATTCGGATCCCAATGACATGACGAGCATGCCCATAGAGATCGGACCACACTGGATGATCATGTGGCCGTTCGATCCGAAAACTACCGGACTGCCAACCACGCACAAGCCGACTGGAGCCTACATCATGTTCGCGGGCTCGCCTTACGCCCATCTCCATATCATGGGGCGTCCCTGAATGCTACATAGGTCCCATTTCGCCGGGCCATGTATTCACTCCGGAAACAGCTCGACACGCAATGTCCCACACATCCTGAGTGGGGGTTTCATTAGGAATTCGTCAAGGGAGTTAGCTTCAGGGGAGGAGTTACCCTTTATATTTTCCTAATAAAACGCGCCGGATTTGCTCAGGATCTTTTTCCTAGCATATGTGTCGTTGCTAGGGCCCTAGGGTGTCGCTCAAACCATTCCTAGCTGTCGTGATGATTTTTCGAATCACGATGAGCATTCCCCACAGCCTTTGCACTCTCAACAGGTCAGCCTGGATTAGGCTCCGGTTGGAAGCGCTATGCAAGTTGGCAGCAACGATCCTGCTAGGTCGTGAGATCGCCTCCCGACACCGACCGGAACGCCGTCCAAGCGGGCATAGAAAAGCAGAATGGCGATGAACAAGGCTACAATTCTCGTGGTTGACGACGACGCGCAGATTCGTCGTGTGCTGCAAGCCACTCTTTCCAGTAACGGCTACGATGTGATCGAAGCCAAGAACGGCAATGAGGCTATTACCGCAGTCGTTCGAGAGCATCCAAACCTGATTCTATTGGACGTGAATATGCCGGGCATGACCGGCTTCGAAGCCTGCAGCAAGATTCGAATGTCCTTCGGTGGCCCGATCATCATGATAACGGTCCGAGATGAGGAACAAGACAAGGTTGTTGCTTTCGATTCAGGAGCAGACGATTACGTTGTAAAACCATTTGGAGTCAGCGAACTGCTGGCCCGCATTCGCGCAGCACTTAGGCGATCTTCTGCAGACGAAACGCTGTCGAAACTTGACAGCCCGGAATTAAGCTTTGATTTTGGAATGCGGCTGGTTACCGTTCGCGGCAAGAGAGTGTACCTCAGTCCCAAGGAATTTGAGGTCCTGCGCATTCTCGTACAACAGGAAGGGAAACCGCTGACGCATGAAAGGCTTTCAAAGATCGTTTGGGGATCGGGTCGTGCTGAAAAAACAAAAAACCTGCGCGTGTTGATAATGCAACTCCGGAAGAAAATCGAGAAGGATCCAGCGCACCCTCGCTACATCTTTACCGAGCCCTGGTTTGGGTACAGGTTTCTACGTCCCAGCCCCGTATCCCTTGAGGGCCCATCGCGGCCTCGCAAGCCGTAATTTTCCTCAAAGCGGATGAGAGCTGTCCAGACCCAAATTCAATTCCAAAAGATGACACGAGGTTCTCCCAAGAACCCCACTGCCGTCCAAGAGTATGTTGCTGTATCAAAGAACGAAGCTCGTCTGGATTCATATGCCTCAAAACCGCAAGCGAGTACAACGGCGTTTTTGGCCTTATGGTTTCCAAACAAAATCCACCGGACTTGCTCCGAGAGTGATTTCTACTATGGGGCTAGTGGTCGACCGGGAAGCGGTTTCGGCCTGAGCCGTTGTGGGTAATTTGCGATTGTCGCCTTGCACCGGCCCTCCCGCGTAGCCGCAGTGACTCCGCTCCCTGGCCGGTCGAGGCAACGCGCAGTGCGGAACTCAAGCGCCGTGAGTGAAAGGAGCCCTTATGTTATCTGGCCCCAAAGGTACGGAGGAGGAGTTGATTTCACAATGTACTATTTGTGGGCGTACGGAGGCGTTATCCGAGCTTCCTGGAACAAGTGAGAAATTCTGCTGGGGCTGTAGCGCGGACTTTGCGGCGATCATCGTGCTGACTACCGAGATTGACTCCACGACGCTGGCAGGGGATTCTACTGACGATCTGCGATCGGAGCTTTGCGATATCAGCAGACGGATGTTGGACCGATCTCAATCTGCGGAGTTGGGGCAATGACTGACGGTCCCTCTTTTAACTGCGCAAAATCCGGCATTTCCCCAAATTGCGTCACTGCAATTTCTTTTTCGAGCCCTGTTTTCAATGAAGTCCAATTGGGCACGCGGTTGCATTAGTCGTAGTAGGTACCCGGATGGAAGGAATACGGTACAGCACGCCCGGGACTGCAATGTCGGTCAAATGGCCTGACCGACGAAACTAGGAGTGAGACCCTGACGCGAGGGCAATCTCATCGTGGTCGGTGTACTGGGGGACCCGATCCAATTAAAATGCGTTCCCGCTCGTCTTTCGAGCGCGCTCGATCCCGGGATCCTGCGCGGCACGCCAATTGATAGCGAGGGCGCTCTTGCTGTCTGCGTCCCAGACAATATCCGCCCGATGATCGAGACAGCTTCTCTCGAACAGGCTGCGGATGCTTTCGTCCGCATGACGCAGGAGGAAATGCATGAGTATGTCATCGAAACCAAAGAGAGAAGGAATTACAGAGATCCAAGCAACCTCTATCCAGGCGGAGACGGGAGAGGTTTCGGTAGGGAACTCAGCGCGTGACGAAGAGATCAGACGTCGCGCGTACCTGATCTATCTCGAACGCGGCGAACAACCAGGCCGTGAACTGGACGATTGGCTCCAAGCGGAACGCGAACTCAAACGGGGGATACTCCTGAACCCTGAGTGCGGGTCAGCGACGGCTGATATTGACATACTCATAATGCTGAATTGCCATGATCTGGGAGATTGCTGATCATGACTGGCGTAACTTAGAACACCTTCCACTTATCAACTATAGCCAAGCTAACATGCCCGGTTCCTTATGCACACGCCTTTCAGTTGCTCCGAACCTATCTGCGTCCGCCGACGCCTTAGTCATACTCCGCGCTCCTTCGGTTGTGCGATCTGTAGAGAGGCCCGGGATGTATGAACGACAAGACGCTTCTTTTGGTCGACGACGAACCCCAGATCCGTCGCGTCCTACAAACAACTCTTTGTGAAGCGGGCTACGACGTCATCTTGACGAAGAATGGACAGGAGGGGATCAACGCGGTTGTTCGGGAGCACCCCGACCTGGTTTTGTTGGACATAAACTTGCCGGACATGACCGGTTTTGATGCCTGTAGGTTAATTCGCGTGTCCTTTGCGGGTCCCATTCTTATGGTGACCGTCCGCAATTCGGTTCGTGACAAGATTGATGCTCTGGATGCCGGGGCGGACGATTACATCGTAAAGCCGTTTGCGATGGGAGAGTTGCTGGCGCGTGTTCGAGCTGCGCTGCGGCGTTCCAGTGCCGAACAACCGCTTCCAAAAATCGAGAGTTCGGAACTGACTGTCGATCTCGAGATGCGAATGGTTAATGTTCGCGGGAAAAGTGTCCACCTGACGCCGAAAGAGTTTGATGTCTTGCGTTTGCTCGTCACTCAGCAAGGAAGACCGGTTACGCACAGGAAAATGTTGCAGATAGTCTGGGGACCGGAGTACGGGGAAGAAACCGAACCTGTTCGCGTAGTGATCAAGCAGCTGCGCCAGAAAATCGAGAAGGACCCTGCGCATCCCCGTTACATCATGACCGAACCCTGGATCGGTTATAAGTTTCAGTTACCAACTGACGTGTTTCAAAAGCGCCTTCGTCACAAAGTCTGACCTCTCTGCGTCCGTCCGTATTAACTTCTCGAAGCCATCGCCCGCAGGTTCTTTTTCGCACTCGGTTGGCTCAGTGTAGCTCCACGCCCTGAGCATTCCTCTCTTCATTGCAGCATCTCAAAACGAATAGGGCTAACATCGCCGATCTAACGGAAAGCTTATGAATCAGTCCAGCCTTCCACACATAGATACCACTAGAGTCCTCTCCAAGAGACAGGTTGAAATCTGAACAACCAAGAACCGTTCTCTTTCGGAGG
>Ga0073928_10007496_pt1 | contig 14095 bp, 14 predicted proteins | sample PaiPotPPA55metaG_FD_76969 | JGI IMG/M metagenome (GOLD analysis project Ga0073928, IMG submission 76969) | Iron sulfur acid spring bacterial and archeal communities from Banff, Canada, to study Microbial Dark Matter (Phase II) - Paint Pots PPA... ... | reverse complement strand
GAGAGCCGATCAACCGCTCGTCCACCGCAGCGAGGAGGGCTCTGAACTGCAGGTTGGCGTCAATGATTGCGAACGCCGTATCGATCCGCACGAAGCCGGTGGGCGCCCGGGCGATGACCTCGGCCAGGTTGCCTTCCGAGGCGCGGCTCTTCATCAGCATCGCCACCGCATCGCGGTTGGCGGTGATCACCCGGACGGTGAGCAGGATCGACGTGATGCCGACGATGGCCGTCATGACGCCATCGAGAGAATGACCCGAAAACGCGAGGACCAGGCACGTGACCGCGGCGAACAGGACTGTCGTCAAGGGCAGGGCGAGCTGCCACAGGTCCACCGGCGCGTTCCTGGTCCGCGTGCTGGTCTCTACCGCCGGCCAGAGCGCCGCCAGGGCGATCATGAAGTAGCCCACCACCCAACCAGAGTCGACGACGTCGCCTGCGGTGTACGCATTGTTGGCGGTGAGATAGGCGAAGGTCGAGTCGGAGAGGGAGATCGCGGCCAGGCCGCCGAGCACCAGCAGCATTCGACCTTGCTGGTGGTGTGTCGCGCGCCGGATAGCAAGGATCAGCACGGCCCCGATCAGAATGTCGACGAACAGGTAGTAGGACGGGAGGTAAGCCGTTGGGTCGGTCGACTGGATTGCGGCCATCACAGTCGTCCTCAGGTCCAGGGCCCATTCGGTGAAGGTCAGCGAGAGGACGATGATCAATCCGTCGAGCCATACGTTCCAGCGAGTCGCGGTCCCACGGGGAGCGTCCCAGAAGCACAGGACCGCCGCAAAGGCCAGCGGGCCGCCTCCCACGAATGCAAGTTGGGCCGCCGCCGGAACCGAATACGGTGTGGCAAGCACGAGATCGTAATAGGCATAGATCACCTGGCCGATCGCCAACGCTCCCGCCGACAGAGCGAGCAGGGTCCATGCGCGACGTTCTTTCTTGACTGTGCGTGTCGCTTTCCATGCACACGCAGCCGATCCGATGATCGCCGCGATTAGCTGGCCCAGGTTGTCCACGAGGGCGCGACCAGGGATGCCGAAGGGCTTGAACACGGCGTCAGCCGCAAAGGCCGCCGCGGCGATCGCGGCCAGAGACGCCACGATGGCGAAGGTCCGCCAGCCTGTGCTTGGGCGCGTGCTTGACAGTTGGGGTCCCACCGCCCAGCACACTACCCGTGGCTCACGCCCATTCCCTCTACCAAATGGCATGGTTTGGGGCCAGGGGCCACATTCGGCTGGTGGCCGAGAACGGCGCAAGCGAGGGGTTCAGGCTATCGTTCGAGCCAGACGAACCAATGAACGCTTGGACAAGCGAGGAACTCACCCGGATCGGAGCAGCAGAAGAGGTGCAGATCGCATCATTCCGGCGCGACGGCACACCTCGAAAGCCGGTAATCGTGTGGATCGTCCGTCACGGCGACGACCTGCACGTTCGATCCGTTGCGGGGCGCGATGGTCATTGGTTCCGGGGCACCCAGGAGATCCGCCAGGGTCACGTGCGCGCCAGCGGTGTTCAGCAAGACGTCACATTCGTCGACGCCGACGACGGCGTTGGCGACGATGTCGACGCTGCCTATCGGGCCAAGTACTGCCGATACACGGGAAGCATCCTCGACAGCGTGTTGACCCCTGAGGCGCGTTCCTCGACTCTCAAGCTCGTACCCCGCCCAGCCCGCACGTAGGTCGACAGGCGCTTCGTTCTGAGAACCAACGCTGATCATCTGGTCGCCGCTATTGCCGGCATGAACTCTGCTCTGCCTACGCTGCCCGCACGAACGCTACTCTGCGCCTGACGTGCCGGATCCGAGCCGATGAAAGAGCATCTCGACGCCGGATGGTATGACTGGGTCACATCCAATCTGGGGCGAGACCCCGATCACGGCCACCGAGAGGACGACTACCACGAGGGCGGAGATGATCGCCGTAAGCATCGGGTGGCTCAGCCAGAACTCTGCGATGAAGAAGTCCGAGCCGGCTACCGCAAGCAGCAGCAGGATCGCCAGGGTCGCGAAGGTTCGGCGCCCGGGCCGCAGACGGGACATCGACGCGAGTGTAGGAGGCGACGCGTCTGCTCGTCGTCAGACCGCTGTGGGCTTCGAGGGACGGACAAGCGTCTCCGCTTCTTGTCTATCGACCACGCGACCGTTCATGTCAAGTTCACCCCTCTTTGAGCAGCCGTTCGGTGAGAACAATCTGGACGATTTCTTGCACTGTCTCCAGCCGGGCCCAGTCGCGCTGCAGCTCTACCGCGAGCGCCACCCAGCTGATCGGCTTCGCTCCCGCCTGAACCACGCGCTCCAGGCCCGCGGCGTGTGCCTCGACGGATGTGCCGCCGATCGCATCGACGACCGGATAGACCTCGTAGCCCTCGCGCATGGCGTCGAGGGCGGGAAACGCCATGCAGATCTCGGTCCAGAGGGCGCAGATGATGAGCTTTCGCCGGCCGGTCGCGCGCACCGCATCGAGGAAGTCAGGGTCTTCCCAGGCGTTGGTCGTGGTTCGGTCGATGGGCGGGTTAGCCGCCAGGAGCTCAGCCAGCGGCGGCAGCGTCGGCTTGCCGCGGCCCGTCTTCACGTTGATGGTCGAGTGCACGATCGGAACGCCAAACAGCTTCGCGACCTTCGCGGCCGAGACGACGTTCTTGAGCAAGAGATCCCGGTCCATCGACCGGACGCCCGCCAGCTGGCTCGGCTGGTAGTCGATCACAAGCAGGGCCGAGTTCTTCGGCGTAAGCAGATGGTCGCCAACCTGATCGCGAATCGCAGCCTTGGCCGCAACAACCTCAGTTGCCATGGGTGACCAACATCCTTCCCTGCTTAGAGGTGGAGTGGGGTGCTTGTTGTGCTCATGTTCGGCACATTAGGAAGGCCGGCCACCGCCCCGCTTCTGGCGGGCGACTGTTTTTGCCGGTCCGAAGCCTGCCTGATGACTTAGGGGCAGATCTGAAATGACTTACATGCCGGGGGTGTTTTCTAAGTGTGAGCCAGGGGCAAAATCAGCCCGGGATGGGCGCTTCGAGACTGATCGGCCGGGATGCTGAGCTGGCGCAGCTCGACACTGCTCTTGCCGAGGTGGCGGAGCGCGGCGGCGCTCTGTTCGTCACGGGAGCAGCCGGCATCGGTAAGACGTCCCTTCTGGACGTCGCAGCCAGCGACGCCCGCAGCCGCGGCTACAAGGTGCTCACGGTCACAGGTCTTGAAAGCGAGGCTGACCTTCCATTCGCGGGGCTGCACCAGCTTCTGCAGCCCGTACTGCCGTCGGCCGGCGCGCTTCCCGGCCCGCAGAAAAACGCCTTGCTCACCGCATTGGGAATGCGCGCCGGTGCGCCGCCCGAGCTGTTTCTTGTCGGCCTGGCCGCGCTGAGCCTCATGGACGAGGTCGCCGGCGAAAGACCTCTGGTCGTGGTTGCGGACGACTTTCAATGGCTGGACGGTGCGACCTCCTCCGTCCTGAGCTTTGTCGCTCGCCGGCTCGAATCGACCCACATCGTCCTCATCTCCGGCTTGCGAGAGACCTTCCAGACCGCGCTTCGGTCTCGGCAGCTGCCGGAGCTCCATGTCGAACCTCTGAGCGACACGGCGTCGGCGGATCTGCTGGTATCCGTCGCACCAGACCTGGACCTTCAGACCCGCCGCCTGATCCTGGACGAGGCTTTGGGCAACCCACTGGCGCTGCTCGAGCTTCCACGTGCCTTCAGGCTGCAGGGCACCGACGGGCGCGAGGGTGCACTGAGAAGCATTCCGTTGACCGATCGGCTGGAGCAGACGTTCTCCGCGCAATCGAGGCACCTTCCGAAGCTCACACAAGCGGCGCTGCTGCTCATCGCGCTCGACAAGGACCCCACCGTCAGCGACGTGCTCGAGGCAATGCGTAAGCAGATGGGTAAGGACGTCACCGTCGAAGTCCTACAGCCGGCCCTCGACGCGGGCTTGATATCAATCTCGGGCTCGACGGTTCGCTATCGCCACCCGCTGATCCGCTCAGCGCTGGATCAGGCGGCGACCGCGGGACAGCGACGGAACGCGCACCTCGCTTTCGCCGAGGTCATCGCGGACCCGGACCGCCGGGCCTGGCATCGCGCCAAGGCGGTGCACGGTGAAGACGAGGGCGCCGCGGCCGACCTCGAGATCACCGCCGGCCGGGCACAGGATCGAGGTGCGCCTGCAACGGCGCTCGGCGCTCTGGAGCTTGCCGCATCGCTGACGCCTCACGGGCCGGACAAGGCCCGGCGTCTGCTCGCGGCAGCGGAGCTGGCATTTCAACTCGGGGATCCACCCGCCGTGGGCCGGCTCCTCGATTCGGCCGGCAGGTTGGAGCTTTCAGCGCATGACGTCGCGCGAATGACGTGGCTGCGGGAGATCTTCCACGACGGCGCGCCCGGCGACCTCTACGCCATCGCAAGGTTGGTTGGCGTCGCGCGCGATGCCGCCGCCGGCGGAGATCGCAATCTTGCGCTGAACCTGCTTCAAGGCGCCGCCCTTCGCTGCTGGTGGGCCGACCCCGGCGCGGCAGCCAAGAATCTGGTCATCGACGCGGTTGAGCAAATCGCCGGCGACGTGCTGGAACCGCGCGCTCTCGAAATCCTTGCGCTCGCGGCGCCAATCGACGCAGCGTCACGAATCGCGACGAGGGTTCGTCAGGCTGCCCAAATCGACGACGCGGACCCGTCTCGCACGCAAGTCCTGGCGTTCGCAGCGTATGCGGCAGGTGACCGCACTGAATCGATCGAGCTCATGGATCGCGCCGCCCCCATCTTGCGTGCCCAAGGACGCCTCGGGCTGCTGGCTCAGCTGCTTACTGTGCGCGCGTGGGCCGGAATCAACACCGGCCAATTCCGCGACGCGATTCGCACCATGGAGGAAGCGAATCAGCTCGCGATCGAGACCAGGCAGCCGATCTGGACCGCCATCAGCACGATGGGACGTGCTGCTTTGTCCGGCCTCCAGGGCGAGGAGCGCACCGCCGAACAGCTCGTCTCCGAGGCTACCGCACCTGTGGCGTCGCTGGGCCTTTCGATCGTTCTCGCTAAAGGCGAGTTTGCGCGCGGAGTCACACACCTCACCGCCGGACGTCACTCAGATGCATTCGACCATTTCGTGCGCATGTTCGATCCTGTGGAACCGGCCTACCACGAGGTGGTGGCACAAGCGGCCGCGCCCTACATCGTCGAATGCGCGGTGCGGGCGGGACGGGGCGACGAAGCGCGCCGCACGATGGCGCTGCTCGAGGCGCTCGGCGAGCGCACACCGGCAGCCCTCATACATATCGGTTTGCGGTTCGCGCGTCCATTACTCGCGGACGAGTCGGAGGCCCAAGACCTCTATGAGCTGGCGCTCGACGCCGAGCCGAAATGGCCGTTCGACTTCGCGCGTCTGGAGATGTCATATGGCAGCTGGTTACGAAGGCAGCGCCGCATCACCGAATCGAGGCCGCACCTCAGGGCAGCCCGGGACATGTTCGACGCGCTCGGCTTGCCGCCGTGGGCGGACAAGGCCAGCGCAGAGCTTCGGGCTTCGGGCGAAAGGATGGCTGAGCCCGCGCGGGCGCCTCGCCAGTCCCTTTCGCCACAGGAGCTCCAGATCGCCCAGATGGCGGCGTCCGGACTCTCCAACCGTGAGATCGCCGATCGCTTGTTCTTGTCGCACCGCACCGTCGGCGCGCATCTGTATCGCGTTTTCCCGAAACTGGGGATCGTTTCCCGGTCAGAGCTGGCTCTGGCTCTGGCGTCGCTCGAGCCGGCTCTGACGCGGTGAAGGGCGGGGTTCTCCGCCCCTTCTAGGACGGCTTCGCGAGCCAGGGAGGGGTGTACGCGCCAACCCCGTAGACGAAGGCGAGCAGGTCGTCCGCAGCCCACTCCTCGGCGATTTTTCCGTCCGCAATGCGGTACACGTCGACCGCATCCCACTTGACGCGCCTGCCCGACGCGGGGATCCCGAGGAGGTACCCCTTGTGTGTTCCTTCGACGACCGCGCGCACGGACACAATGTCTCGTTCCGCGATGATGTCCTGCTCCACGTTTCGCAGGTCCGGGAGGGCGGAGACGATAGCGCCGACCAGCCCGACGAAGTTGTCGCGACCCTCGACTGTTCCCAGAGTGCCGCCGTGCCACTTCATGTCGGCCGTCAGGTGGTCCGCCACTCGATCGGTCTGGTGCTGGTTGAACGCCGTCTCGATGAACGCGCGAACGATCCGCTTGTTTTCCTCCAGGTTGCTTTGAGTCGTCATCTCGCCCCCTTTTGCTTGTGTCGTATTGGTGCTCATGCAGGGCAAGTTAGGTGGGTCAATCGATTCTTGGCTTCGGACAGACGACTACTTCTTTGCCCGCGGCACTGAGCGGATGACTTAATCGCCGGATCGCGATGACTTAGGGGGAGTGCCTCGAAATCTATGATCCGGCGACTCGACTGAGCGCCCGAAAATGGAAGCAGAGATGCAATCAGCTCCCGCAACTTGCGGCATCAGGGATACAGAAGGTGGACCGAGGACGGCGCGTAAGCCGGGTTCTGTATCCCTTGCGGGACGGTGACCATCTGTCTGCGACGCCGGTTGCCCGGCGCCTCTAGCGACCGATACCCGAGGGCTCGGCGAGCCGCCTCGACGCCCTCCTATTTGGTCTTGCTCCGAGCGGGGTTTGCCTGGCCGGCCGGTCACCCGGCCGCCGGTGGGCTCTTACCCCACCATTTCACCCTTACCGACAGCGGTTCTCCGGAGACAATCGCTGCAGGCGGTGTAATTTCTGTGGCACTTTCCTTCGAGTCGCCCCGACTGGGTGTTACCCAGCGCCCTGCTCTGTGGAGCCCGGACTTTCCTCCAACGCTATTTACTTCGCCGGCGGTCACCCGTCCGCCTCGGCCCGAGTGGATTCTACCCGCCGGCCCCAGGCTTCTTAACGCGCTCGTCTAGAGCCATGTTTGCGAGGGCGTCCGCACCGCGGTTCTTTTCACGTTCGACGTGCTTGAACTCGACGATCGGAAAGCGGCTCCGGAGGTCCTGCACTTGCTTGATGAGCACCTGGAGCTCTGGGTTTTTGACCTTGTAGTTGCCCTTGACCTGCTCGACCACCAGCTTGGAGTCCAGGTAGACCTCGAGGCGGTCAGGTTTCCATGGCTCGACTGCCTTCAGTCCCTCGATCAGCGCGTGGTACTCCGCCACATTATTGCTCGCAATGCCGAGATAGCGATGCAGACCACGTAGGCGCATCCCCTGGTCGTCTTCGATGACGACGCCGAGCGCCGCCGGCCCTGGATTGCCGCGCGACGCGCCGTCGGTGTACAGACGCAGGGTCGTCAACAGCTACGCGCGAACCAGAATCCGGCCGCAATGCTCGCACTGGACCAGGGCGTCGCCCTTGCGCAGAATCTGCATGCCGGCCGAGGTCACGGTCACGTGGCATGCCGAGCACTGGTTGTCCTTGACCAGAGCGACGGCCGGCCGGACGCGGACCCGGCTGAACACGCTCTGGTCGCGCGGCGGAATCTCGGCCCAGACGCTGTCGCGCTCGGCCTCGACCTCGGCCAGCTCGGAGCGCCCCTCCTCCAGCTGCGCTTTCAGGTCGGGCTCCTCGGCGGCCGAGGCGCGGCGCGCGTCCTCCAGCTCCGCGGAAGCGTTGCGTACCGCATCGTCTGCGTTGTCGGCGTCCTCCATGAGCTGGAGCTCGGCCTCCTCCTCCTCCTTGAAGCGCGCCTTCATGTGCGCCACCTCGTCCGACATCTGCATCAGCTCGGTGGGGTTGTGGATGCGGCCGCTCATCAATTCCTTTTCGCGCTTGCGAAGCCGAGAGCGATGGTCCTCGCGCTCGCGATCGGATTCGCTGAGGCGGCCGGCAAACTCCTTCTGCCGCTCCCGGGCGTTCTCGAGGGCCTCCTCGCGCCGGACGACCTCGGGGTCTGAGCCGAGCCGCGACTCGATCGCTTCGATGGAATCGCGCAGGAAGCGCTCGCGATCGACCAGCGCCTGGTAGCGGAGCAGGCTCTGGGCCGAGCTCACCCGCTCAGACGCCCTTCGGTCGCGCGTCAGGCACGACGTCGAATCCTATGCGATGACCCGCCGCGGCGCGGTCCTCGGCCGAGATCATCTCTCCGAACTTCGCCTCATAGGCGGCCACGTTCTGGGTCAGCAGCTGAGCGAGCAGCTTCATGTGGTTGGGGCTCATGCCGACCCGCGAGTAGACGCGGACAAGGCCGGGCTCCTCGGGCGCCCACTGGCCGAAGTTCAGCACGAAGCCAAGCGGATTGCCGTTGATGAGGACGGCGTCGGTATAGATGACCTGGTTCGCGCTCTCCTGGACCTTGACCCTGAGCGGCAGCTCGCTCATTCGAGCACGACCAGCACCTGGCCCTCCTTGACCACGTCGGTCTCCTTCACGCGAATCTCGGCGACCCGCCCTGCCCGCGGGGCGGTGACCGGGATCTCCATCTTCATCGACTCCAGGATCATCAATACGTCGTCCTCGGCGACTTCGTCACCGGGCTTGGACGTGATCTTCCATACGTTGCCGACGAGCTCGGCTTTGACCTCCATCAGAGCGCCTTCCCGGTGCGGTCCATCGAGGGCGCGGGCCGTGGCTCGCCACCCAGCTCGAGCAGGCTGCGTGCCTCCGCCGGCGACGCCACCGCGGCGCCCAGCTCGCGGCACAGCCGCGCCGCCTTTGCCACCAGATCCCCGTTGCTTTTTGCCATCTTCCCCTCCTCAAGGTAGAAGTTGTCTTCGAGGCCGACGCGAACGTTGCCCCCCATCGTGATTGCGGTCGCGACGAGCGGCCATTGGTTGAGGCCTATGCCGATCACCTGCCAGTGCGAGCCGGCGGGCAGCGAGTCCACCTGGTTCACCAGCTGACGAGTCGTCCCCGGTATGCCACCGAGGACACCCATGATGAGGCTGAACTGATAGGGCGGCCTCAGCACGCCCATGTCGATGAGGGGGCGCGTGTTGCCGATGTGGCCCGCGTCGAAACACTCCATCTCGGGCCGCACGCCCGCCTTGTTCATCGCCTCCAGGAAGAACTGGATGTCGCTGAAAGGGTTGGCGAAAACGTGGTCGTGATGGAACGCCTTCTTCTTGGCCGAGTAGATCGCGTAGTTCATCGAGCCCATGTTCAGAGCGGCCATCTCGGGTCGCAGCTCGCGTATGTGCGCGATGCGCTCCTCGACCGGGACCCCTATTGCGCCCGTGGAGAAGTTGACGATGACGTCCGACCGGGCCCTCACCTCGGCGAAGATCGACGCGAAGGTCTCGACGCTCCAGTCGGGGCCGCCTTCCGCCGTGCGTGCATGGATGTGCACGATCGCGGCGCCTTCGTTAGCGGCTCGCGCCGCTTCTTCCCCGATCTCGCGCGGCGTGTAGGGGATTTCGGGGCACTGGTCGCGGGTCGCGAGGACGCCCGTGAGCGCGGCCGAGATGATCGTCTTGCTCACTGAAGGCCGAGCCGCCTTAACAGGCAGGGTTGCGTTCCCCACGCCGGCACGTCAAATTCAAGCGCGAGTGGTGCGTTGGCGCGGGGGAGGGCCGCCAAAGCCTGGGAGAGGGAGGGCCCCCAAAGCGGGGTGTCGCGGCGGCGGCGGGCGGTCATACGGGGATGTTTCCGTGCTTGCGCCACGGACGGTCCACCTTCTTGTCGCGCGCTTGCTGGAGGCCGCGCACGATCACCCTTCGCGTCTCCGCGGGATCGATCACGTCGTCGATCATCGCCCAACCGGCTGCCAGGTATGGGTTGATCTGCGAGCGGATCCCCTCCAGCAGCTGGGCGCGCGTCTCCTCGGGGTTGGCCGAAGCCTCGATCTGCTTGTTGAAGATGATGTTGACCGCGCCCTCTGGTCCCATCACCGAAATCTCCGCGAGCGGCCAGGCCACGAGCACGTCGGGCTGGTAGCCCTTGCCGCACATGACGTAGTAGCCGGCCCCATAGGCTTTGCGCATGATCACCGTGATCTTCGGCACGGTCGCCTCCGAGGTCGCGTACAGCATCTTGGCGCCGTGGCGGATGATGCCCTCCTTCTCGACCTGCGAGCCGACCAGGAACCCCGGGACGTCCACCAGGTAGACCAGCGGCACGTTGAACGCGTCGCACATGCGGATGAAGCGCGCCGCTTTGTCGGCGGCGTCGGAGTCGAGGATTCCGCCTTTGACCACCGGCTGGTTAGCGACGACCCCGACCGCACTGCCGCCCGCCCGCGCGAACCCGATGACGATGTTCTTGGCCCATGTCGGCTTGACCTCGAACCATGACTCCCGGTCGAACACCGCCTTGATCACGCGCCGTACGTCGTAGGCCGCGCGCGGGTTGGCCGGCACGATCTTGCCGAGGCCATCGACCATCCGGTCGGGCGGGTCGTCGAGATGCCCCGCCGGCGACCACTCGGTGTTGCTCGACGGCAGGTAGGACAGGAAGCGCCGCACCGCTTCGATGCACGCCGCGTCGTCCTCGACCTCGTTGTCCCCGACGCCCGATTCGTAGCAGTGCACCTGCGAGCCGCCCATGTCGTGGTCGGTAACGTCCTCCCCGGTCGCCGCCTTGACCAGGCGCGCGCCCCCGAGCGACATCGATGACGTGCCTTTGACCATGGGCACGAAATCGGCGAGCCCCGGGATGTAGGCCGTGCCCGCCGAGCAAGGCCCGAGCATCGCGGCCACCTGCGGGATGACGCCCGACATCACGACCTGGTCGTAGAAGAGATATCCCGTGCCGGCGAAAGTCGAGCCGGCCGCCTCCTGGATTCGCGCGCCCGCCGAGTCGAGAAGCCAGACGATGGGCTTGCGATAGCGCAGCGCCAGCTCCCTCACTCGCGACGCTTTGAACTGCTCGCCGACGGCGCCCATCGAGCCGGCCATCACGGTGAAGTCGTAGGCGATGACCCAGACCTGGCGGCCGTCGACGGTTCCGTGGCCCGTGACCACGCCGTCCGCCGGCGTCCCGTCGGGCGATGGCTCGGCGCCGCGCACGGACTGCTGCTCGGCGAGCAGGCCGAGCTCGACGAACGAGTGCTTGTCGAACAGCAGGTCGATGCGCTCGCGCACGGTGAGCTTGCCGCGCTCGTGCTGCTTGGCGATCCGCTCGCGCCCGCCCATGCCAAGGTTCTTCTTCCGGCGCGCCAGCAGGTCAGACACGCGCTCGTCGAAGTCATCGCTCATAGGCTGGTCACCGATGCGAATTCTATTGAGGGGTCGGGTCGCGGCCGACGAGCATGTCGAACCGCGTTCTCCACCGGTCGAGGAAGCGGTAGAAGTTCCGGCGGGACAAACGGTCGCGCTCTTCCTGCGACGTGGCCTCCCAGACGCGGTGCTCGTGACGCGTCAGCGGCAGCCCGCTGACCACGCGCGCGCGGCCTCCGTGGTCCCGCAGCCGGAAGCTGAAGTCGATATCGGCGATGCGGTAGAAGCGGAACTTCGGATCCATGCCTCCGGCCGCGATCGCGTCAGCGCGCCGAAACGCCATGCAGTAGCCCTCGATCGCGTCGACGTCAGGGCCCGGGTGCTCGGCGAACTCTTTGACCGTGTCCTTGGAGCGCAGCCCGAACGGCCCTGCGACCGCCACGGCCGGATCGCCAAGCGCATCGATGAGCGGTCCAATCGCGTCCCCGGTCAGCTCGACGCTTGGGTCGAACAGGATGCAGACCTCGCCGGCCGCCGCCTCGATGCCCGCATTGACCGCGGCCGCGAAACCCGCCGGCGGGTCCAGGCGCAGCGTGCGCAGGCGCTCCGCGGCGCGGCCCTCGAGCCAGCCGGCAATCCGCGCGTCCCCGGAGTTGTCCACGATCACGGCTTCGAAATCCGCCTTGCAGTGCGTGAAGACGGAGAGGAGCCAGCGTTCGGCGTCCGGTTTCCAACCGTGCACGACGGTCAGGAGCGTGACAGCGCGCGGGCTCGCTGGCAGCATCGCGGGCGCGGAAGCCTTCAGCGCTCGGAGCTGGCTGCCCTGGGGGCCATCGAGAATCTCCCAGCCGCCGTCTTGAAGCTCGAGGCGGATGGCATCCGCCGCCTCGAAATCGCGATCGCGGCGGCGCGCCGCCCGCTCGGCTAGAAGCTCCTCGGCTCTGCTGCGTTCCGTGGGCTAGCGCTGGCCTTTTTTGGCTTTGACCGCGGCGGTCAAAGCGGGCACGATCTTGAGCGCATCGCCGACCACGCCAAGGTCCGCCATTTTCATGATCGGGGCCTCGGGGTCCTTGTTGATCGCGATGATGACCTTTGAAGTCTTCATGCCGACCGTGTGCTGCATCGCGCCCGAGATGCCCACGGCGATGTAGACACCGGGCCGCACCGATTTGCCGGTCTGCCCGACCTGCATCGAGTAGGGCACCCAGCCCGCGTCGACCACCGCCCTGCTCGCCCCCACCGCGCCACCGAGCGCGCCGGCGAGGGCTTCGAGCAGTGGGAAGTTGTCGGGGCCGCCCATGCCACGTCCGCCGCTGATCACCACCTTGGCGTCCTCGAGCTTGACCTTCTCCGACGCCTCGACCACTCGTTCGACCACGTGCGCTCGCTTCGAGCCATCGCCGACCGAGACGGAGAGCTCCTTGACTTCGGCCGTGCCTCCGCTCTCCGACGCCTCGAAAGACTTGGGCCTGACCAGCACGATCGCCGGCTTGCCGTTCGCGCGCATGCTGGCGAGCTTCGCACCGCCGAAGTACGGCACCTTGGCCACAAACCCTCCGTCTTTGGCCTCGATGTCCCCGGCGTTGGAGATCAGGCCGATACCCAGTCGCGCCGCCAGACGGCCGGCAATGTCACGCGAGTCGCTGGTGAAGCCGAAGAGGACGAGGTCTGGCGCGCCCTCTTTGTGCAGGGCAGCCAGCGCGTCGGTCGCGGGCTCCGCGAGGTACTCGTCGAAGACTTTGTCCTCGTTGACGTACGCGACTTTGGCTCCGTGCTTGCCGAGAGTCTCGGCAGCGGCTTTGGCTCCCGATCCGAGCGCGATCGCGGTCACGTCGCCGAGCTCACGCGCCCTGGACATGATCTCGAGGACGGTCGGCTGAATCTTGCCTTCGGTGAGCTCCGCGTAGACCCAGACCTTCGCCATGCCTAGATCACCTTAGCGTCGGCCAGGACCTTCACGATCTGGTCGACCGCGGTCCCATCGTCTTCGATGATCGAGCCCGCCTTACGAGACTCGGCGTCAGAAATCGCCTCGATGGTCTCGGCGCTCTCGCCGCGCTCGATGCCCAGATCCGCAAGCGAGACCAACTTCACCTCTTTGGAGCGCGCCGCCATGATGCCCTTGAGCGATGCGTATCGGGGCTCGGCGATCGCGGCCGTGACCGTGATCAATGCGGGTGTCGTTGCCTCGACGACCATGTAGCCGTCGCTGGTCTGGCGGTTGACCTTGAGCGCGGAGCCGTTGATCTCGACCTTCTTGGCGAACGTCAGCTGAGGCATGCCGAGCAGCTCGGCCAGGATGGGCGGCACCATGCCCGTGCTCCCGTCATACGACTCGGTGCCGCAGATGACGAGCTCGGGCGCCTCCCGCTTGATGGCCGCGGCCAGCGCCTGTGCGGTGATGAACGCATCCGCGCCGGCCAGCTTCTCGTCGGTGATAAGGATGCCGCGATCGGCCCCCATCGAAAGTCCTTTGCGAATCGCGTCCCTGGCTTTCTCCGGGCCCATCGAGACGAGGATGACCTCTCCGCCGTGGGCTTCCTTGAGCTGAAGGCCCTCTTCGACGCCGCACTCGTCACCCGGGTCGAGCACGACCTCCTTGTCGCGAGCAAGCGTGTTGTCCGATTCGAGGACGTGTGCGGAGTTGGGGTCGGGAACCTGCTTCACGGTCACGACGATCTTCACAAAAGGCCTCCAGTCCGCAGAAGACGATGGCGCGGGCGCGCGCCGGGTCGGTTTCCAATCAATTATCGCTGGGTCCAACGACGGTACGGAATCGCAGGTATTCGCCGGGCGTGTTGAGGCTGCGCACGACGTCGCTTCCGATGTCGTCGAGCCATGTGATGTCGAGGGTCGCCAGCACATCCGCCGCCCGGCGCTGCCCGGCGTTGAGCGACTCGGTGATGTGCTGTAGCGCTGACCTCCGGTAGGCGGCGCAGACCGGTTCCGGGCGGCCGTCGATTCTTGGCACCGCCGCGTCGCACATGCGGGCGGCCGCGACCGCGAGCGTCG
>Ga0073928_10007493_pt1 | contig 14100 bp, 12 predicted proteins | sample PaiPotPPA55metaG_FD_76969 | JGI IMG/M metagenome (GOLD analysis project Ga0073928, IMG submission 76969) | Iron sulfur acid spring bacterial and archeal communities from Banff, Canada, to study Microbial Dark Matter (Phase II) - Paint Pots PPA... ... | reverse complement strand
GATTTCGAAGTCAATGCCTTTTACGGCTTCCACTTCGCCGTAAGACTTCTTGAGGCCGTGTACCGAAATCGCTGGCGAAGTCGAACTCATAGCGAGATCGACAGGCTACTGGAGAACGAAAGGCTAGTCAAAAAGGTCCTGCTGGATTCAAAGATGTGGCGCAGCGGGTGGATGGGGTTACGGGGAGGTTATCGAGACCCGACTGCGCCACCGAAGGGAACACGACTGTGAGTCGCTGGTCCCCTTTACGTCTTCGAAAGAGGTTAGGCCATGGCTTCCTCGGAGGCTGTTCAAAGTTGCTCACTTTTTGAAAATATCTTGCCGCGTAATTACATTCCCAGGAGGTTGTTTTGCAGTTTGGCGTAGCCCTGCTCACTCGCCCAGAGATCGAGCGGAATGGATGCCAGTTCGTCTACGAGCGGCTCGGCGCGCCCATTTTTCGTGAGATCGACACTCTTAATATATGTCTTGCAGGTGTCGCATGACTCGACCCGAATGTAATCGAATTCGCTAGCCGTGAACACCGGGAGATGCTTGTCGTTCTCCTCGCCGCATCCCGGACAAACGATCCGCCGAAACTCCCATTCGGCGAGGCAGAAGGAACAAACCATCGATCGCGCACCCCCATCGCCCAGCGGGCGCAGCACACCGAGAACCGGCTTTCGATTGCAGAAAGGACATAGCGCGCGCGAAGTCGAAGCCGGGCGCAACGAGGCGTGGGAACGCAACAGTTCGGCGTAGGGCTGAAGAAAAGCCCGAGCCAGCAGGCCCTGAGCTTCGGATGCTGAGTTCGCCGCCCATCCGCTTTGCAACAACTCAGACCAGAAGCGGCTTCCACGATTCTGCAGTTGGCGACTCAAATCGGCTAACGGCTTCGGCCCCTGCGATTCGGCCACGGACAGAAACGACTCAAACCTGGAACTGAGATTTTGCAGTTCGTCCGGCCGAAGCTCCGCCGAGATGGAAGCAGCATGGTCTTTCTGAGGGGGCGCTCCGCTCAATCGCTGGTATAGGTCTTCCTGAAAGCGAGCGAGGTGAATATAAAACCCAAGAATTTCCGACGCGAATGGATGCTGATGGGAAAGCTCTTGTGCGCGATGGATCCGACGCTGCCAGAGGGAGACTTTCATCGCCGACGATCAGCCCAGTCGCAAGTGAAATACCAAGCGCGGGCACAAATGTTCAACGGCGCTGGCTGTAACTGGATTGTCCATTATAACCGTGGCAAGTCCAAGCTTGTTTGTTGGGGCACCGGCGGCCATACTGCACCCATGAAAACTGGAAGCACGCAGATCAACGGTATCGACATGTTTTAGGAGACAGACGGTTCTGGAGAACCGCTCCTGTTTCTGCTATGGAAGGGCCGGCTGCCATGAAGATTGGGTTCATGCCGGCCGCGAGCAATTCTTGCAGGAGTACTCGCTGATCGCTCCGGACGCCCGCGGGCATGGACGCCCGACGAATCCGCAAAAAGAAAATCACACACCGGCAATGCGCTCAAGATGCTCTCGCTCCGTTGGACCATCTTGGGGTCAAAAGAGGCAAGGCGATTGGCATCAGCATGGGAGGCAACATTCTTCCCCACATGGCGACGATCGAACCCGAGGGAATTGAGGCTATGGTCGTGGTCAGCGCGACAATGTATTTTCCAGAGCAAGCCCGCGCGATCATGCGGCAGGTTCCGGTCGAAAACCAATCTGCGGTCGAATGGGAAACAATACGGAAGCGCCATAAGCTTGGCGACGAGCAGATCGTCGCTTTATGGGAATGGCAGCGCGGGATGAAAGACAGCTATGACGATATGAATTTCACATCACATGTTTTGGCCAGGATCACAGCGTCAACACTCATCGTCTACGGCGACCGCGACTTTCTCGATCCAGTTGAGATGGCAGTAGAAATGGATCGCGCCATACCCGGTTCGGCGCTCTGGATCGTGCCCCATGGCGGCCACGGACCTGTCTTCCTCGACGCCAAGCCTCAGTTTGTTCAAAGCGCGCTTGCCTTTTTCCGAGGATAGGAACAAATCCACGTGCTGGCGTGGATCGGTCTTGTCGCTGCGCACCCCGGATCCGTTGGTTAATGTTAATCGGGAAGTTGAATGCTTCCATCCTCCGCTAGGGCGAAACAAGGATTCCAGGCGACCTCCCATAAGAATTCGTCCGGATCAGAGAAATATCTTGAATAACCGCCCCAGAAGGCTTGCCGGGCGGGTTTGAGAATGGCCGCGTCAGCAGCTCCCGCCTCGGAAACAACCGAGCCTACTTGTTCTCGATTGCGGGTGTTGTATGCGAGCGAGATCCCGGCAAGACCCTGGCCATCGGCTGCAACATTCGCATCCTTAGCCCTTAGCAAGTTCGTGCCTTGGGTACAAGGCAAGGGCCATCCCAGCGTTCTGAAAGGACACGCCAAGCGTGACGATGCTCATCCGTTGTTCCATCAGCTTCTCCCCGGCGGGCCGAATCTACCATCAACAGACGAGGATAGGCCAGCTCAACCCGCCAACCAGCAAAATCTGGGCTAACGGTCGCTACGGTCTCTTCCCATTGACTACCCTAGTGGCGGAAGCTTATATTCTCCGGCATCAGTTTCCATACGGTTTGGTCGTCGTGGGACAGGTAGCGCGACGGCCCCGACTTTAATCTTCTGTCAACCTTCGATTTGTCTTCGGTTTCGAGGCGGCTAAACGCGTGCGCTAGATTGCCGAGGTTGGTATGGAATTCTCCCGCAGAACTTTTATCAAGGGCGCAATTGTCGGAGGAGCCGGCATTTCCACCCTTGGATTTGATCTCACGCCTGTCTACGCCCAAACGCAGAACCTGAAAATTTCACGCGCCAGCGAGACACGAAGCACGTGTCCCTACTGTTCCGTGAGCTGCGGCGTGATTATTTACACACTCGGCGACAAGGCAAAAAACGCGATCCCACAAGTGGTTCACGTCGAGGGCGATCCCGATCACCCCATCAATCGCGGAACCCTGTGCCCCAAAGGCTCATCGCTCGAACAAGACATCCTGAATGATCGACGGCTGCTCAAGCCGCAGGTGAGACGACCGGGAGCCACCGATTGGGAAGACATTTCCTGGGAGCAGGCCTACAGCGAGATCGCGCAGAAGGTGAAAAAGACCCGGGACGACTCGTTCCTGGAAAAGGACGGCCAAGGCCACACTGTGAATCGCTGCGAAGGCATCGCCTTCACCGGTGGCTGCACCGATACCAACGAGTTCAACTATCTTGTCGTAAAAAGCATGCGCAGCCTGGGGGTCTGCTACCTGGAAAACCAGGCCCGCGTTTGACACGGCCCTACGGTCTCCAGTTTGGGGCCAACATTCGGACGCGGGGCAATGACCAATGGCTGGATCGACATCAAGAACACCGACATGATGTTGATCATGGGTGGGAATCCAGCCGAAAACCATCCTTGCGGATTCAAGTGGGCGATTGAAGCCAAGATTCACCGCAACGCGAAAACCATCGTGGTCGATCCGCGCCTCACCCGCACTGCCGCGACCGCGGACATGTATGTGCAGATTCGCGCCGGCTCCGATATTGCTTTTCTCGGCGGGGTGATTAACTACGCGATTCAGAACAATCGCATCGCCCACGCCTACCTGGTCCATTACACGAACGCGGCCTTGATCATCCAGGATGGATTCAAACTTCCGGATGACGGGCTGTACTCCGGCTTCGATCCGGTGAAGCAGACCTACGACAAGGCAACCTGGAACTACGAAGAAGGCGGAGACCTGACGGGAAAACCGGTCATGCCGACTCCGGCGTCTCAGCAACCACACGTGCAGGGCAGCGATACCGGTCAGGGACAGGGATATCAAGCTGCAAGTCCCGCAGGGCCGAAAGGCGGAGCCGCGCCCGCGCCGATATTGCCGCCGAAGATTGCCTTCGACCTTTCCTTGCAGCATCCACGATGCGTCTTCCAACTTCTCAAGAAGCAGTACGAGCGCTACACGCCGGAAATGGTCGAACGCATTACCGGAATTCCACAGGAACAGTTCCTGAAAGCCGCTGATCTGTATACTTCGGTCCGCAAAGACGGAGACATGAAAAAGGTCTCCACGATCATCTATGCCGTCGGCTGGACGCAGCATAGCTTCGGCACGCAGATCATCCGCACGGCGGCAATGTTGCAGTTGTTGATGGGCAATATAGGTCGCGCCGGCGGCGGCGTAAACGCCTTGCGCGGGCATTCGAATATCCAAGGCGCCACCGACATGGCAGGCATCTTCGACATTTTGCCGGGTTATCTGAAGATGCCCAACCCGGGCGATGTTGATCTCGCCACGTACTTAAAGCGAATCACTCCGACACCCTCCAAGCCCGATCCGTGGGATTCGTACAACTACTGGTCGAACACTTCGAAGTTTGCGGTGTCGTTCCTCAAAGCGATGTACGGTCCTGCGGCTACCAAAGAAAACGACTTCGCATTTCACTATTTACCAAAGATCGACCGCAACTATTCGTGGGTGAACATCTGGAACGACATGTACGAAGGCAAGATCAAAGGCATCTTCGCCTTCGGCATGAACGGCGTGATGATCGGTCCGGACTCCCAGAAAAACATCGCCGCCTTGAAAAAGGCAGACTGGCTGGTGGTTTGCGAAATCTATCCCGATGAAACCAGCGAGTTCTGGCGCGCACCCGGCATCTCGACCGACGAGATGAAGCAGATTCATACCACGGTCTATCGCCTGCCAGGCGCGGGTTTTGCCGAGAAGGACGGAACGTTTGTGAATTCCGCGCGCTGGCTGCAATGGAAAAATGTCGCGCTGCCGCCGCCCGGCGAAGCCCGGCTGGATCAGGAAATCCTGGCGACCATATTCCTCGAAGTACGCCAACTGTATCAGAAGGATGGAGGCAAGTTTCCCGATCCGATCCTGAATGCATCGTTCGCCTACACCAATCCCTATAGCCCATCGCTGGCCGAGGTGGCGAAGGAGCTCAATGGAAAGGCGACTGCCGATCTCACTGATCCCAAGACGAATGTAACGATCAAGGCCGGTCAGCAATTGCCGAGCTTCGCCTGGCTCAAGGATGACGGCACGACTCTTTCCGGCAACTGGCTGTACTGCGGCTCATGGACGGAAGCGGGCGCGATGACTCAGCGTCGCGGGACGGAAGATCCTTCTGGTCTCGGCGTCTATCCAAACTGGGCATGGTCGTGGCCGCTCAACCGGCGCGTCCTCTACAACCGCGCTTCCTGCGATGTCGATGGCAAGCCCTGGGATCCGCCCCGCCGACTGGTTTGGTGGGACGAGCCGAGGCAAACATGGGCTGGAGTTGACGTGCCCGACTTCAAAGCCGACTCACCTCCGAAAGATCACATGGGGCCTTTCATCATGAATCCCGAGGGCCTGGGCCGCCTTTTTGTACCGCTCGCCGGCATGGCAGACGGGCCGTTCCCCGAATTCTATGAACCATTTGAAAGTCCGATTGCGAATCCACTGCATCCGAACCAGTCCACCAATCCGGTGGTTAAGAAATACAAGACCGACATGGACAACTACGGCACGGTCGACCAAGGCTTTAACGTGATCTGCACCACATACCGTTTGACCGAGCACTATCACTACTGGACCAAGAATAATCCCATGAACGTACAACTGGTGCCGGAGCCGTTCGTGGAGGTTCCGGCGGAGCTTGCGGACCGTATGGGAATTCACGGAGGAGAGCGCGTCAAAGTCACCAGCGCGCGCAGTCACTACATTGCCAAAGCGATGGTGACGCGCCGCATCCGTCCCATGAAGATCGACGGCAGAGAGATGTTTCAGATTGGAATCCCCATTCATTGGGGATTCCGCGGCATTGCGGAAGACGAAGGCAAGACGGCAAAGACCCTGGCGAATCAACTGACCCCGACGGCGATCGATCCGAACGCGTTCACTCCGGAGTTCAAGGGATTCTTGGTGAAGATAGAAAAAGCGTAGGCGTAGCGCCACGATCGCGCTACTCGGAACAAAATGGGAAGTGAACGATGAGCGATCGCAAGACACTACAGGTCCGGCAGATCTCGGGACACTCCGGGCCATCGGCTGGTTTCGACATGCAGCGCGATCCAGAAGTCTGCAAGCTGATCGACACCACGATTTGCATTGGCTGCAAAGCTTGCGAGGTCGCGTGCGTCGAGTGGAACGACATGCCGTTCAGTCCCACCACGTTCGACAATACCTACCAGACGATGCCCGAGACGCGGTGGAATTTCTGGAACTTGATCAAGTTCAACGAACACCAGCGGGAAGACGGCACGATCCAGTGGCTCATGCGCAAAGACCAATGCATGCACTGCGCCGACCCAGGCTGCCTGCGCGCCTGTCCCGCCGATGGCGCGATCGTGCAATACACCAATGGCATCGTCGACTTCCAGCAGGAAAACTGCATCGGTTGCGAGTTCTGTGTCTCGGGATGTCCCTATGGCATTCCGAAATTCAATCCGGCCACGAAGAAAGTCTACAAGTGCACCTTGTGCTCGGACCGGGTGGGAGGAGGCTTAGAGCCCGCTTGCATTAAGGCCTGCCCTACGGGATGCCTGAAGTTCGGCACTAAGGACGACATGAAGTACGTCGCCGAAGAACGCGCCAAACAGCTTCGCGAAAACTTCGGATTTAAAGACGCAGGTGTTTACGATCCACAATCCATCGGAGGCACCCACGTCGTTTATGTTTTGCACGACGCCCAGAATCCTGAACGCTACGGCGGCTTGCCTAAGAACCCAGTCATCCCCTGGAGCTACACGGTTTGGAAGTGGCTGTTCAAGCCCGTGCTTGGAACCTTCGCGTTGTTCGGTTTAGTCGGGGTTCTGCTGCATTACGTGACCGTCGGGCCGCGCCTGCCGCAGCCTGAACCGCAACTGAAGAAGGAGGGGTCTGATGTCCAGCGCAGTTGAACGCTTCGATGACAAAGCGCGAGACGCCTTCGACCGTATCGGGCAAAACGAAGTCTACGTTGGCGAGTTGCAACGTCACCGCGTTTATACCCGCTTTCTGCATTGGATGGTTGCTCTCTTCTTTTTCCTGGCGCTGTTCTCCGGCTTCGGCATTTATCTTCCGTGGCTGTTTCGCTGGTTCACTCCTATCTTCGGAGGCGGACCGCTCGCCCGCGCTCTGCATCCCTGGTTTGGGCTGGGATTTGTGATTTTCTTCGGACTGCAGGCGCTGAACTGGATCGCACCGATGACCTGGACGCCCGCTGACACTCGCTGGATGCGCAACCTCAGCAACACGGTTAGCGGCAAGGAAAAAATGGAGCCGCCAGACACCGGCTTCTTCAATGGCGGCCAGAAAGCGCAGTTTTGGGAGATTGTCGGCGGGTCTGTAGTGTATCTGATCACAGGAATTATCCTCTGGGCTGGAGCGCGCACGTTCGGACGTTGGGCAGTCGCAGTCAGCTATATCCTGCACGATATTTCCGCAGTCATCATGCTCGGGGGAATCTTCATTCACATTTACCTCAGCACGATCGGCGAGCCGGGAACATTTCGGGCCATGATTCGCGGCGCCGTCAGCGAAGCCTGGGCATGGACGTTTCATCCTGCTTGGTACAAAGAGGTCACCGGGCGCGATCCGGTCGAAGCCTGCGAGGAAGCGCGTAAGCGCGGCTTCATCGCAAGACCGTAATCCGCGGAGCCATTTTCCCCAGGTTGCTGCACTGATCTTTACAATGGATTTTTTGAGTTGGACTATGTGACCGCCTCTACCTCAAAGTAGTGCTGCGCCTTCTGCCGCGTCGCCGAAGGATCCCCAAACTTTTGTAGTTTGGTTCCCCGCGAACGGGTTTCCCGTTGTGGTTATGAATTCGTCATCCACGTAGGATCTGCTTGCAGCGACTGGAAAGTATTAGAGAATCCTGGACAACCGGATGAGGGGGAAATGTGTCAGACAAAAAAGCCGTGGTCACCCTGCGAACCGTGGCCGACCGAGTCGGACTTGCTCCGTGCTCGGTTTCCGCGATTTTAAACGACACGCCAGCGTCAAAAGCGATTCCGCAGCCCACAAAAAATCGGGTCCTCCGCGCAGTCGCGGAACTCAACTATCGTCCGAATTTGTGGGCGCAGTCTCTCCGCACGAAGCGCACTCGGCTGATTGCCGCCATAACTTCGGATATCGGTCTGGCCGCCGTCGCGCGCGTGCTGGCCGGGGTGCAGACTCGCTTGCACCGCAGGGGTTATATGCTCGTTCTTGGAGCCATGGAACGTAACGCCGGATGGAACAACATTTCCGTCCAGCTTCAGCAACAAGGGATCGAGGGCATCGTCGCCATCGATGCCGTTCTGCCGGCCGAATTGACACTGCCAATGGCTTCCGTCGATCTCGACTCCGTAACTCTTATAGAACCGCTCGCCGATGATATCCGGATGTGGCTCTCGGAATTGGGAGAGTCGGCCGCGGAAAACGTTCTGTGGCAGATCGAGAAGGGGACCCTGCCTGGCAGGATGAAAATCGCTCCCAAACTTCCGAGCAAGTATTTCTCTCTTGCCAACACCAACCCGGGATCCGCCGTGGAGGCTCTCGAACGCTCCTGAATTCCTCCAGGATTCGGAACAGCCAGAGCCAGCGCTTCACGTTGGTGGTCACGGGAAAGTTTTCTTTCAGGAGTGCGCTCGTCAGCATCAGGCTGGTGTCTTAAGTTAGCTAGCACTCCGGAGTAGTGAGGTGGTCTGATTTGCTGGCGAATTAAAAGGCCGAAAATCAGGTTTTCTCCGGGCGGCTGCCGCAATCGCTACGCTACGGAGGCGTCTGCGCGGAATTTTTGGCCGCCTTCTGTAGAGTCCAGGCGTACTTCACACAGCTCTCCAATCAGACCGCCCGCCCATCGGTAGACATTGTTCTCACGCACCAGCTTCCGCATTCGCTGCATGCGCATCTGCTTTTCCTCGGGGGACATTTCGAGGGCCGCCCGAATCGCCTCCGCGGTCTGATCGATATCGTAAGGATTGATCTGCAGGGCATCTCGCAATTCGCGCGCCGCGCCGGTAAAACAACTGAGGATCAAGACCCCTCGTTCGTCGGCTCTCGCAGCAACGAATTCTTTCGCCACGAGGTTCATGCCGTCGTGCAAAGAGGTCACTAGGCACAAATCCGCGGCACGATAGTAGGGCAGGATTTCCTTATGACTATGCTGCCGGACCAACAGAACAATGGGCTTCCATTGATTCGTCTGGAATCGCCAGTTGATTCGATCGGCCTCCGCCTCCGCCTCGGCCTGCAAGTCGTGATAGCGCTTGATGTGAGTACGAGTTGGGGCGCCGATCTGAACGAACGTGAATGCGCCCTGGTAACGCGGATACTTTTCGAGAAAGCGCTCTACCGCCAGGAACCGTTCGAGCACTCCCTTCGTGTAATCCAGACGATCGACGCCTATGCCCATCAAGGCAGCTTCAACCCCCAAAACCTTTAGCAGAGCCGCCCGTTCCTCATAGGCAGACTCGCGCATGGGGTTTGCGGGCACGTCCGCGAATTCCACGCTGATGGGGAAAGGCCGCACGGTCGTGCGATGGTCGAGGCGCTGGACCGAAAGGTGCTCCCAGTCGATGCGCGACTCCATAATTCGATCGACCGTTTGCAGAAAATTGGTGCAATGCGCCTGAATGTGGAACCCGACAAGGTCGGCGCCCAGCAACCCGTCCACCAGTTCGCGCTGCCAAGGGCAAATCCCGAACGCTTCCGGATTGGGCCACGGGATATGCCAGAAAATTGCCACGCGGGCGTCCGGCCTGCTCTGCTTGATCATTCTGGGTAACAGAGCAAAGTGGTAATCCTGCACCAACACGATCGGCCGGTTTACGCCTTTCATTTCCTCCAGCAGAGCGTCCGCGAACTTTCGGTTCACTTCCTGATAATGCTGCCAGTCGCTGGCACGGAAAAGCGGGCGGGTGTGGGCGATATGGCAGAGCGGCCAGAGCCCTTCGTTGGCAAACCCGTAGTAATAGCCTTCCTCTTCTTCTTTCGTCAGCCAGACCCTCCGCAGGACATATCGGGGATCATCCGGCGGGACCTGCAACCGGTCGTGTGAATCTACGGTTTCCCGATCGGCGTCGCCTGATCCGTGCGCTACCCAGGTTCCGTCGCACGCCCGTAGCACCGGTTCCATCGCGGTCACCAGGCCGCTGGCGGGCACGTTGACTTCAACCGATTTGCCGCGCCGTACATGCATGTAAGGTTCGCGGTTCGAGACCACGAAGAGCCTGCCCTCTTCCAGTCGGGCGCGAACATGCACCGCGAGCCGATCAGCCGTCCAAATGGACTCTCCCGTCTCGCGCAAACGCGCTTCCAACTCGGCAGCCGAGCGAGCAACGTTCAGGCTCTCTGCAAAAGTCGCGACTTCCCTCGCAAGCGGACGAAACATCTCCAGATCGGGGACTTTGATCCTTACTACGCCTCGCCCCGTGCGAAGGGCCTTCATCCAGTTGGCGGTCCGCGCGATCGGTCCCGCGATGCTCCAGCGGACAATTAGCAACGTGATCAGGGCGATTAGAAACACATGCGCCAAGGCGCTCAGAAACGTTTCCCGCCAGATGCGCAGGCTCTCCCCTCGGATGTACCCGGAGTCATGAACAATCGCCAGGCTTCCGATGAGTTCATCTTCTCGATGCAGCGGCACTGCATAGATGTGGATCGAAGAAATCCCCATCCGCAGAAACGCATCCGTGTTGTGATTTTCCCGGAGAGATTCGAGCACGATGGCGGGGGCACTGCTCATCAAAGGCTGGAGGTTCGTCGTAACCGCGATCGGGTGGCCTTGCGGATCGTAGACTGCGAGTCCAGCGAGATGTTCACGATTGGCGAACTGCTGAACCGTGTGTTGTAAAGTGTGCTTGGAGTCCCGGTCCAGATCACGTTCGACATTCCTGGCGAGACTTTCTCCCAATACCTCGGCACGCCGCTGCAAGTCCTTTTTCAGGCTCCGGTTCAGCATCAGAACCTGGTAATAAGACGAACAAAGCGATACCAACGTGACGCCAATGATCAGCGAGACGATCAGCCGAACGCTTAGTAGCCGCATGGAGAGCTCCTCCGTAACCGCAACTTACCCACCGGTCTTACCCCGAAAACATCCGGAGGAAGACATCTCTTTGCGATTCCGAATACGAATCAAGACAGGACCCTCAGACGTTCCGCGTCGCGGCCTGATGACCGCGTCTCGAGACGAGGGCACTGGCAAGGATTTGCAAACGGGGCCGCGGAGAGAATCGAAACCTCTCCGCCCCTCGCTCTCGCGGGCAAGCAACCAGTCTCCATAAGGGCTGAACGTGAAAAAGGCTGCACAATCCATGCCAAACCTAACCCTCTGATTCTACAGAAGATAGTTGTGTAGACTGGGTAAATATTTCTCTCGGTAGGCTCAAAAACGCCAGCGGAAAAGTAAGTCGCGGGTTGAGTCAATTCCAAACCAAAGTCGTCACCGAATCAGGTACCAAGCTAACTTCAGCTGTGCGCCCTCCCTGGTTAATACTGGCGGTTCCGGCTGGCCCGGCATTGGTCACGACCAGAACTTTCTGCCCATCGGGATTTTCGAAGGCAACCTGCTGCACTCCGTCCATCTTGCCAGTGGACTCAATTCTCCTGGCGCCCCGGCGGACGTTTCTTGAGAAGTGCGCAAAAGCCCAGTACTGACCGCTGCGCGTGATCTCCTTGGTTTGAGAATGGATCGTCACCATCCCGCCGCACGGAAATGGCCCAAGGTTCGGTCGCCCTTTCTCATCGAGCGCCAGATTCCATCCGCTGAGCGCTTGGCACCAGTGGCGAGTCGCCTGCGTGAACGTCTTTGCCCAGTTCGCCCAGTCGGTCGCGTAGTCGGGAGCTGTGTAGTCGGGACCTCCCTCCGTCCAATACAGTTGCGCATCAGGATGCGCCAGGTGGACTTTGTCCATCATTTCAGGAGTACCGACATATCCGTGGAATGCGATCGCGTTCGAGTATTTGCGGAGGCCTTCGTCATCGAGTTCGCAGACGGCCCGGCCCCACAAATTGTAGTTGTGGTCAAGAACCCATATCTTCGTAGAAAGGCCATTTTGCTGAAGCAGCGGGCCCAGATGTCCTTTGACGAATCCGATCTCGTATTCCTGCGGAAATATGCACGCGGGCATTCTGCCATCCTGATCGGTATCCACTTCGTTTTGCACAGTGACCGCCTGCACCGGCACGCCCTCAGCATCGTAAGCCTCGAGGAACTTCACAAAATATTCGGCGTACGGACCGAAGTAGCGTTGCCGTATCGAACCGCCGAGCATCGATCCTCCCACTTTCATCCAGCCGGGGGGACTCCACGGCGACGAGAACAGAAACATGTCGGGATTCACCTTGCGCGCCAATCGCAGCATCGGCAGAACATAAGCCTGGTCGTGCGCAATCGAAAACCTCTTCATCTCCAGATCGGGCTCGCCTTCGTCGTAACTGAACACCTCGGTGGAGTAGTCGCTGGAACCAATGCATGTTCGACAAACGCTAAGCCCCATCTCCGACGGATGAAACAGCTCATGAAACAGATCATCGCGCGCCGGGGTCGGAAGTTGATTGAACATGTAGCAGGAAGCATCGGTGAAAGCAGCTCCAAATCCAAGCATTTCCTGGAACTTCTTGCCAGGATCGAGCACGATCGCGTTCTCCGCGATAGCGCCGGTGGTTCTCCACTTCAGGGTTTCTCCTGGTGCATAACGGAGTTTGCCGCCGGTTACGCGCACCGCGATGTCTCCTGCCGGCGGTACTACTGCGGAGGAAGCCAATGCCGACGCCAAATCGGCAGCTGCGGTCGCGGTCAATCCGGCGGCGGATAATTTCAGAAAGTTTCGTCTGGTGTGTGCATTCGACACGGGCCCTCCTGGCACAAGTCGCTTCATTGTGAGTATAGTGCGTGAGTATAGTTCGAAAGTTTGAGAATTTCGCGGAGGGGCTATCGATGGGATCGAATTGGCAGCGCCCTGTTCTGCGGGCAGCGATTCTGATCGTCGCCGCATGCGCGATCGGCGGAGCTGCCGCCGCACAGACCTCAACCTCCGCCGCTTCTTCCTGGAAACTGATATGGAGCGATGAATTTAATGGCCCCAATGGCTCCGCAGCCGACTCGTCGAAGTGGGTCACCGAAACCGGCGGAGGAGGCTGGGGCAACGATGAACTCGAGTATTACACCAGTCGTCTTGAAAACGCCTCAGTGCAGAATGGCAACCTCATCATCAAGGTACTGCGGGAAAAATACACGGGCGCGGACGGCGTCACCAGAGACTACACTTCCGCTCGCCTGAAAACCTTGGGCAAGTTTTCGCAGACCTATGGACGATTCGAGGCGCGCATTAAGATACCTCGTGGACAAGGAATCTGGCCCGCCTTCTGGATGCTCGGCACCGATATCGACAAACCGGGCTGGCCCCACTGCGGCGAGATCGACATCATGGAGAATATCGGCAAGGAACCCACGATCGTCCACGGCACGATCCACGGTCCCGGATATTCCGGCGGGAACGGCATTAGCGCACCCTACCCACTTGCAAATGATCAGCGCTTTGCCGACGACTTTCATCTTTTCTCTGTTGAGTGGGAACCGAACGTGATTCGTTTCTACGTCGACGATCATCTATACGCGACTCGCACACCCGCCGACCTGCCGAAGGGAACGAAGTGGGTTTACGACCACCCATTCTTTCTCTTGCTCAACGTCGCGGTGGGCGGCGGGTGGCCGGGTAGTCCGGTCGCGTCCTCCGTCTTCCCGCAGACCATGCTGGTGGATTATGTGCGAGCTTATGAGCGTTCGGACTCTACTAGCGGGAGTCCGGCCCAACACTAACAGCACCTCTGTGTGTCCTGTGGCGTCAAAGTAAACCTTGCCACCACATTGACTCCTCCATCGCCCCCTCGGATAAAATCTGGGGGGCTGCAACTGCAGTCCGGAGAACAAAAAACCGGAAGCCGAAGAAGGAGTAACCCGTGAGCAACGTCAGGGTCTTGGTCGGTACGCGCAAAGGCGCATTCATTCTTACTGCAGACGGCAAACGTCGAAACTGGGAAGTCAGCGGCCCGCACTTTGCCGGTTGGGAGTTGTATCACCTCAAAGGCTCGCCCGCTGATCCGAATCGCATTTATGCTTCGCAGACCAGCG
>Ga0073928_10007492_pt1 | contig 14100 bp, 12 predicted proteins | sample PaiPotPPA55metaG_FD_76969 | JGI IMG/M metagenome (GOLD analysis project Ga0073928, IMG submission 76969) | Iron sulfur acid spring bacterial and archeal communities from Banff, Canada, to study Microbial Dark Matter (Phase II) - Paint Pots PPA... ... | reverse complement strand
CGCTGCGGCCTGAGCGAGGTCAAGGCGGAGCTGCGCCTGGTCAAGGGCAGCCACATCGTCGTGCCGCGGCTCTACGAGGGCGAGCAGGCCTATCTGCTGCAGAACGACGACCGCCGCGTCGTCTTCGTACTGCCGTTCGAGCAGGCGTTCACGCTGATCGGCACCACCGACATTCCCTATGCCGGCGAGCCCGGCCGCGTCGCCATCGACGCGGCGGAGACGGCGTATCTCTGCCGCGCCGTGTCGGGCTGGCTGGCGCGTCCGGTCTCGCCGGCGGCGGTGGTGTGGAGCTATGCCGGCGTGCGCCCGCTCTACGACGACCATGCGAAGAACGCCGCCGCGGTGACGCGCGACTACGTCTTTCATCTCGACACCGCCGGCGCGCCGGTGCTGTCGGTGTTCGGCGGCAAGATCACGACCTACCGCCGCCTCGCCGAGCACGCGCTCGAGCGGCTCGGCAAGTTCCTCTCCGGCGCCAGCGGCCCGTGGACGGAAGCCGCGCCGCTGCCCGGCGGCGACCTGCCGCCGGGCGGCGCGCCGGCGGTTGCCGCGGCGCTGGCGGCCGAGCGGCCGTGGCTCGCCGCGGCGACCGCGGCGCGACTGGCGCGCAGCTACGGCAGCGACGCGCTGCGATTGCTCGATGGCGCCGCCGGCCCCGCCGATCTCGGCCGCGATTTCGGCGCCGGCTTGAGCGCGCGCGAGGTCGACTGGCTCGCGGCGGAGGAATGGGCGGCGAGCGCCGAGGACATCCTGTGGCGGCGCAGCAAGCTCGGCCTCCATCTGGCGCCGCCAGCGGTGCAGGCGCTCGACGAATATCTGCAGCGGTGAGAAACGCCTTGCCCGCTCGCCCGCCGCGCCTTATGGGAAGGGCCGCCGCGCGTTATTCTTTTCCGGCTGAGGCGGCGGGACCGAAGGGAAAACATCATGGCTTCCATGGGTGCGGTGAAGGCGCTGGGCATTTGCGGCAGCCTGCGCAAGGGGTCCTACAACCGGGCGGCGCTGCGCGCGGCGGCCGGGTTGCTGCCCGACGGCATGACCCTCGACGTCGCCGACATCTCGCAGCTGCCGCTCTACAACGAGGATGTGCGCCAGGCCGGCTTTCCGCCGCCGGCGCAGCTTCTACGCGACCAGATCCTCGCCGCCGACGCGCTGCTCTTCGTCACGCCCGAATACAATTACTCGATCTCGGGCGTGCTCAAGAACGCGATCGACTGGGCGTCGCGGCCGCCCAACCAGCCCTTCGAGGGCAAGCCCGTGGGCATCATGGGCGCGACGGCGAGCCTGTGGGGCACGACGCGCGCGCAGTACGATTTGCGCAAGATGTGCGTCTACCTCAACATGTTCCCGCTGAACAAGCCCGAAGTCCTGATCGCGCAGGCGCAGAACAAGTTCGACGCCGGGCTCGAGCTCACCGACAAGACCACGCGCGACATGATCGCGCAGCTGCTCGTCGCGCTGCGCGACTGGACGCGCCGGCTGCGCCCGGCCTAGGAGCCTGTCTGGGAAATGGGACGGGTCTGCGACATCGATATTTCCCGTCGGACTAGGAGCGAGGAGCGAAGCGATGCCTTGCGCATCGTAAGCGACGAGCGACGACGAGCCGGCGGGAAATATCGATGTCCCTGCGTTGCACGAGGACGGGGCGCTGCCGCGTCGCGGCGCCTTGACGATGCGCCCGGCATCGCCTGCGGCGCCGCTCCTAACATCGCCCCGTCCTCGTGCAACGCAGACCCATCCCATTTCCCAGACAGGCTCCTAGCGTCAGCCGCTGACGAGCACGATCTCCGCCTCGCCTTCCTTGCGCAGTACGTTGAGCGAGGCGTCGCGGGTGTGGCGGCGGAACAGCAGGTCGACCGACACGCCGCCCATGCGCAGGTGCTCGAGCGTCACCTCCTCGATGAACGAGGGCAGCGCCGGGCGCGTGAAGCGGATCTCTCCCGCGGCCGGGTTGAACGAGACGCCGAGCGCGGCGCCCATCAGCGCGAAGGCGGCGGCGCTCGACCATGCCTGCGGGCTGCACGCCACCGGGTAGGAGGTCGGCCCCTCGCCGGCGCGGCGCGGGAAGCCGCAGAACAGCTCCGGCAGCCGGTGCAGCTCGGTGGCCGCCGCCGCGGCGAAGAGCCCACCCATCACCCTGAGCAGCGGCTCGCGCAAGCCGTAGCGCGCCAGGCCCATGGCGATGAGCCCGTTGTCGTGCGGCCAGACCGAGCCGTTGTGATAGGACATGGGGTTGTAGCGCGCCTCGCCGACGGCGACGGTGCGGATGCCCCAATCCGAGAAGCCCGCATCGTCCATCAGCGTCGCGGCGACGCGTGCCGCATGCGCGGGGCTGGCGATGCCGGCGAACAGCGCGTGGCCGGCATTCGAGCTGCGCACGCGGCAGGGCCGCTTGGCGCCGTCGAGCGCGAGCGCATAGGTGCCGATCTCCGGGCACCAGAAGGCCGCTTCGAAGCGCTGCTGCAGCGTGGCGGCGCGCTCGGCGAAGTCATCCTTCGTCTCGTCCTCGCCGAGTGCGCGCGCGAGCGCCGCCGCGCCAAGCCAGGCGGCATAGGCATAGCCCTGGACTTCGACCAGCGCGATCGGCGGCTCGGCGAGGCGGCCATTGGCGTGGAAGACGGAATCGTTGGAGTCCTTCCAGCCCTGGTTGGCGAGCCCCTTGTCGGAGCGCCGGTCGTATTCGAGAAAGCCGTCGCGGTCGGGATCGGCATAGTCGCGCATCCACCTCAGCGCCGCGCCGATATTGGGCCAGATCGAGCGGATGAAATCGATGTCGCCGGTGCGCTTGTAATAGGCGGCGGCGAGGACGACGAAGAGCGGCGTGCTGTCGACGCTGCCGTAGTAGCGGCCGAACGGCACTTCGCCGAGCGCGGCCATCTCGCCCTTGCGCGTCTCGTGCAGGATCTTGCCGGGCTCGGCATCCATCGCCGGGTCGATTCGCGTCGCCTGAGTGGCGGCGAGGAAAGCGAGTACGCCCTTGCTGAGCTCCGGCGCCAGCCACAGCGTCTGCAGCGCGGTGATGATGCCGTCGCGGCCGAAGGCGGTGCAGAACCAGGGAATGCCGGCGTAAGGGTAGGGGCCGGTCGGCAGGTCCGTGATGAGCATGTCGAGGTCGGCGCGCGAGCGGACAAGCCAGGCGTTGAAGCTGGTGTTCGACGTCTCGATGAGCGCCGCCGCGCCGCGGCGCCGCCGCACCAGCGCCTGTGCCGCCTCGGCCGACGCGGCGAAGCTTGTCTCGTGCAGCGGCGCCGCGCCCTCCTTGATGCAGCGGATGGCCAGGGAGAGCGTGGTTGCGCCGCCCGGCGGCAGCTTCAGCGTATAGCGCGCCTCGCGCCGGCCGAGCTCGCGCGGCGGCGGATCGAAGGCAAGCTCGGTGCGCCGGGAGACGCGGTCGAGCCCGCGGTAGCCGAGGATGATCTTCGCTCCCTCGATCTCTTCCTTGAGCGCGCGGCCGCGCTGCTCGCGGCGCTGGCCCCGCACTTCGAACATATCGGCGAAGTCGGCGGCGAAGGCGTAGCCGAGATCGAGCGTCACCTCATGGTCGGCGTAGTTCCTCACCTCGAGCGATTCGAAGCAGGCACCGTCGGCGAGGACCTTGACGCGCAGCAGATGCACGGTGTCGCGCGCCAAAGTCAAATGACCGCTCGCGAAGAAATCGGGATTGGTCAGATCTGCCGTCAGCATCTCGTTGTCCGCGGTCGCCGCCGAGCTCAGCAGCAGAGGCCGTGCGCCATTGACGACAAGCACGAGCCGCGACAGGAAGCGCGTGTCCTCGTGGAAGAGGCCCTCCGATGCCGGCCCGCTCGCCTGCGCGTCGCCCGAATCGTCGAATACGACGAAGGTGTCGCCGTGCTTCAGCGTGCGGCCGAGCCGGGCCCGCGAGGAAGCGGAGGGGATGTAGAACGGGCTTACGCTTTCGGGCGCGGCGGCGGCGTCGCTGGCGTGCGCATCGTCCATCGGCAAGGCTCATACGGTTTCGAGGCTGGATACCGGCGGTTGGCTCAAGAGCCGGTAGATCGCAAGGTAGTCGTCCGCCATTCGCCGGCTCGTGAAGCGCCGCTCGAATTCGCCGCGGATGCGCGCGCGGTCGAGCCGGTCGAGCCGCTCGATCGCCGCCAGCGCACCGGCCTCGTCATCGACGATGAAGCCGGTCACGCCATCCTCCACGACTTCCGGCACCGAGCCGTGACGATAGGCGAGCACGGGGGTGCCGCAGGCGAAGGCCTCGATCATAACAAGCCCGAACGGCTCCGGCCAGTCGCCAGGGAAGAGCAGGGCCGCCGCGTTGCCGAGAAAATCGGATTTCTCGCGCTCGCCGATCTCGCCGATGAAGTCGATGCCGGGCTGGTTGAGCAGCGGCCGGATCGTGGCGGCGAAATACGCCTCGTCGGCGCGGTCGACCTTGGCGGCGATCTTGAGGCGGCGCCCGCTCTTGACCGCCCAGCGGATCGCCAGATCGGGCCGCTTCTCCGGCGCGACGCGGCCGAGGAACGCCAGATAGCCTGCCTTGGCACCTCCCGTCGGCGCCAGCAGCTGCTGCGGCAGCCCGTGATAGATCGTGGCGATCCAGTTTGCCCAGGCGAGCGGCCGGCGCTGCGCGTCGGAGATCGAGATCACCGGCAGCTCCGAGAACTCTGCGAAGAGCGGCTGCAGCTCGGGCAGGTCGAGGCGGCCGTGCAAGGTGGTGACGCAGGGCACGTCCTGGCGGCGGAACACCGGCAGGTGCACCCAGTCGCCGTGGAAATGGATGATGTCGAAATGCGGCGCCGCCTGGATCACCTGCTCGAGCATGGCGACCTGGTAGGCGATAGGATCGCGGCAGTCGCGGTCGAAGCGCAGCGCGCGCGGGGAGCCGGGATGCAGCACGGCGCGCGTGCGCGAATCGCCGCTGGCGAAGAGCGTCACCTCATGGCCGAGCTCGACCAGCTCCTCGGTGAGATAGGAGACGATGCGCTCGGTGCCGCCATAGAGTCGAGGCGGGACGCTCTCGACCAGCGGCGCGACCTGGGCGATCCTCACGGACGGCGCGTGCCGGCGATCGCCCCGCCCGTCGGCCCCGCCATGGCGTCTGCCCGCCGGTTGGTGCCTGGTAAAGTGGCCAGGTCCGCCGCACTCGACATCAGCAATGCTCCGCCGCTCATCCAAGGGTGATCGCCCGTTCTCTAACGGAGCGGCGAAACAGGCGTTCCGGGCGCGGAACGTCGCGGCCAGGCTTGCCGTTTGTGCAAAGATGCATCGCCCGCGTCGCGCGGCGCCGGTTTTTGCGTATTAGGGGCTGGCGTGAAGATACTGCTCGTCGACGATGACGCTGGTGTGCTGGAATACACGGCTCAGGTGCTTGAGGATGCCGGCTATGCCGTTCGCGCCGCCACCCGCGCCGACGAGGCCGAGACCATCTTGGGCACGGGCGAGCCGTTCGATCTCCTGATCACCGACATCGTCATGCCCGGGCGCAACGGCGTCGAGCTGGCGCGGACCCTCAATCGCACCCGTCCCGACGTCAAGGTGCTTTTCACCACCGGCTATACCCGCCATATCGCGCCGGACCTGCTGGCCGATTCGGAGATTCTCGACAAGCCCTACCAGCGCGCCGCGCTGCTCCATGCGGTGCGGCATGCCCTCGGCGCCAAGGCGCCGACCGCGCCGGCGTAAGCCACCGGCGACGACGCCGCTGCGGCATCGATGCGGCGAATGCGCCCAGCGGCCGCCGGCGGGCAAATCTCCACTTAAGCGCCTGATAGGAAAGCCTCTCGGCTGCTGCGTCGGGGCGGCCGCCGGGGGCGCATGGCGCGCAAAATTGGGTTGCCCCCGGGGTTGGATAACCTAGTATGCAATTAACGGAGGCTGACCTATTTCGGCCCCAGGCCGGGGCGCATGGCTCAACCGGCGGGCCGGAGCCGGGCCGGTCGAGCGACGGGTCGGACACGCATACACCCTGCACCAGAGAGGACCTTGAACGTCGATGCTTTCCCCCAAGGACAAAGACGACGCACCGCATCCCATCGACGTCTATGTCGGCGGGCGCATGCGCCTGCGCCGCACACAGCTTGGGCAGAGCCAGGGAACGCTGGCGAGCAAGATCGGCGTGTCCTTCCAGGCGATCCAGAAATACGAGGTCGGCAGCATCAGGATCTCCGCCAGCCGGCTCTATGACGTCGCCCAGGCCTTGCAGGTCCTGCCCGGCTTTTTCTTCGACGGCTATCCCGACGGGCTGGCGGCGACCAACCTGGCGCAGGAGGTCGGCGCGGAGATCGGCAATGCCTTCAACCACCGCGAGATCATGTCGCTGATCCGCGGCTATTACGGCATCAAGGACCCGCAGCTCCAGGCCGACATCCTCCGCCTCATCGCCAAGCTCGGCAATCGCGCGCTTGACAAGGACGCGTAGCGCGGCCGCCCGGCTATGGCGTGCTGCCGCGCATCGACGCGGGATGCCCGGGCAGCTTGAGCGTGCCGGCCTTGACGAGGCGGTCACCCGCCAGGCGGAGGATGGTGACGTCGCCGTCCAGGAAATTGCCGACATAGAGGTACTTGCCGTCCGGGCTGAAGGCCACCCCTTCGGCCAGCCCGCCCACGTCCGTCTGCGACACCTTGCGTACCTTCTTGCCGTCGATCTTGAGCAGCGAGACGTAGGAGTGCGGGTGATAGAAGAACTTGTCGCGCGCCTGGTTCGAGCCGTTGAGGATGACCTCGACGGCATAGGCGCCGGTCGGGCTCATGGCGAGGCCCTCGGGCCCGTCGCCCACCACCACCTGGTCGATGACGCGCGGCGGATCGGCCTCCATGTCGATGATCGCCGCCGTGTCGACCTGCCCGTCCGACGAGCCGGAGCCGCCGTTGTTGCCGGCGATCGCCAGCTTGCCGTTGGGGGTGATGGCGACATTGTAGGGCCAGAGGCCCGTCGGCATGTCGTATTTGCCGTAAGTCACCTTGGTGCCGTCAATCGTCAGCAGGGCCACCTTGTGCGCGGCGAATTTGGCGACCAGGGCACGCTTGCCGTCGGGCGTGATGGCGACGGCGGAGGCCTGCTCCTTGTTGGCGCCGCCCGAGCTCACCGACACCGTGTCGACGACCTTGACCTCCTTGCCGCTGATCGACAGCACGCTCACCGTGTCGTCGGCGCGGTTGGCGACCAGCGCGAGCGTGCCGGCCTTGTTGATCGCCATGCCCGACGGCTGCTTGCCCAGCTCGACCGTGGCGATCTGCTGGGGCGGCGACGTCGTGAGGTCGATGACATAGAGCTTGTTGTCGGGCGCGCCTTTCCAGCTGTCGCCGTCCTTGACCCAGTCGAGCGAGTTGGCGACCAGCGCGAGCTGCTGGTTGGGGGTGATGGCGAGGTTGACCGGCGGCCCCACCACGGTGTTCATCAGCGGCAGGCTGGCGACGATGCGCGGCTTGGCGCGGTCCTTGATGTCGATGATCGACACCGTGTCGTTGCCCGGCGGGTTGTTGATCTGCTTGCCGGCGGCGTCCCAGGTCTGCTTCTCGTCGTTGCCGCTGATGATGAGCTGCGCCTGCGCGCCGGGCGCCAGCAGCGGTGCGGCCGTGACCACAAGAAACGCAAGCCGCGACAAACCCTTCATGACTTCCTCCCCTGTTCTCTTGGGCGCTCGCGCCGGCGGCAGTTTGCCATGGGCCCCGCCGCCGCGCCACACCCGACGGTTGCCCCGCCGCCGCGCCGCGGAACGGCCCCTGGCGAGGCGTGTCATGCCAAGGGCAACCGGTGCAGGGCATGATCGAGGCGGCCGAGACGGCGTTGCGCGACGGACGCAGCCACGGCACGGCCGGCGGCGCATCCTCTGCCTGGTTGTGTTGGGCGCAAAAGAGGAGGACCATGGCCGGGCGCGCGTGCACGGCAAGGCGCTCGTCCTCGACGATCGCCTCGTGCGCGTCGGCTCCGCCAATCTCAGCAACCGCTCCATGAGCGTCGATACCGAGTGTGATCTCGCCATCGAAGCCGAGAACGAGGCGACCCGCGCCGGGAGCGCCGCGTTCCGCGACCGGCTGGCCGGCGAGCGTCCCGGCGCCTTCTCGAGCGCCGTCCTCGGCATGACGCCGGGCATCGTGTGGATGAGCGGCCTCGGCGTCGATGAGGAGCATCAGTGATTCGGCGGCGCCGCCGGCTGCCGCGCGAGGAGGGTGGCGAGCGGCCGCTGGTCGTCGCCACCTACAACATCCATACCTGCGTCGGCGTCGACCGGCGCTATGACCCCGACCGCACCGCCGCCGTCCTGCTCGAGCTCGGCGCGGACATCATCGGCCTGCAGGAGGTCGATGCGCGCCACCGCCTCAACGGCCATCTCAATCAGTGGGATTATTTCGCCGCGGCGACCGGGCTTCACGCCGTCGCCGGCGCCAATGTCAGCGATCATCGCGGGCGCTTCGGCAATGCGCTGCTGACGCGGTTTCCGGTGCGCCTGGTGCAGCACATCGATCTCAGCGTCGGCGCCTACGAGCCGCGCGGCGCCATCGAGGCCGAGGTCCTGGCGGATGGACGCAAGCTGCGCGTCGTCGTCACCCATCTGGGATTGCATGCCGGCGAGCGCCGCCTGCAGATCGGCCGGCTGCTCGACGCGCTGGCGCAAAGCCCGAGCGAGGCCGAGGCCATGGTCATCATGGGCGACCTCAACGAGTGGCGCGGCCGCCGCGGCGGCATCCCCGCCCTCGACCGCCGCCTCGGCCGCGCGCCGGCGCCGCGCACCTTTCCGTCGTGGCTGCCGGTGCTGCCGCTCGACCGCATCTATGCCGGCGGCGCCGCCAGCCTGCGCGCCGTCGCCGTGCATCGCTCGCCGCTGGCGCGCCTCGCCTCCGACCATTTGCCGCTGTGCGCCGCGGTCGATTGGGACGCTGCTACCCTTCGATGAAATGGCCGAGGGCGGCGAGCGGCCGCACGCGGTCGCAGACGATCTTGAACACGGCCAGCATGGGCACGGCGAGCAGCGCGCCGGGAATGCCCCACATCCAGTCCCAGAAGATGAGCGAGCCGATCACCAGCACCGGGTTGAGGGTGAAGCGCCGCGCCACCAGCATCGGCGTCACCCATTCGCCCTCGATGACGTGGATGATGAGATAAGCGGCCGGCGGCAGCAGCGCCTGCCACAGCGTGTCGAAGCTCATGAGGCCGACGAGGAAGAACAAGCCGATGCCCGTCAATGGCCCGAGGATCAGCACGTAATTGAGGATGAAGGCGAGCGCGCCCCACAGGATCGGGTCGGGGATGCCGATCGCCCACATGGCAAGCCCGGCGGCGATGCCGACCATCGCGTTCATGATGCTGATGGTGACGAGATAGGCGGAGATGTTCTCCTCGACTTCGTGCGACATCTCGACGGCGCGCTTCTTGTCCTGGAAATTCGGCAGGATCTCCACCAGCCGGCGCATGAAGAGCTCGCCCGAGGTCAGCAGGAAGAACAGCATCAGCACGGTGATGCCGAGCCCCGACATCAGGTGGCGCGTGCCGGAGAACAGGTACTCGACGAGCCCCGGCCCCTTGACGGTGACCGGCGCCTTCTCGCCCGGGGCCCGCGTCAACTGCTCGACCTGCTTCGTCGCTTCCTGGACCTGCTGGATCGGCCGCTTGAACACGCTCAGATGCTGCTCGAGGCGCGGCAGGCTCTGCGGCGCCCGCTCGAGCCAGGCCGTCGCCGGCCCCGCCAGCAAATAGCCGCCCCCGCCGAGCACGGCGAACAGCAGGACGATCATCGCCAGCGCCCCCAGCGGTTGCGGCACCTTCAGCCCGGCGAGCAGGCGCACTCCCGGCTGCAGCAGCAGCTTGAACAGGACGGCGAAGACCAGCGGAATGGCGATCTCGCCGGTGACATAGAGCGTGTAGAAGATCGCCAGGACGAAGACGCCGGTGACCGCCACCGAGCGCATGCTGCGCGGCGGGGCCGTCTCCATGCGTGACACCGCGGGCTCGGCCGCAGACTCCTCGGCCGCGCGAGAAGTGATGTCCGACCAGATTTCTCCGCCCATCCACAGCCGTCCCGGGGGCCGATTGCCCCGGTCGGCTAACGCCAGCCCCCACCGATGGTTCTGGCCCTCAGGGGTTTGACGCGGCCGGCGCGATCGGGTCTTATGCCGCAAAACCGACGAAGCCTCGCATGCCGAAGAAGAACCCGCTCAACCTCAACGCGCTGCAGCTGAAGACGCTGACCTTGCTGCAGGAGCTGGCGCGGCTGCCGGATCATGGCCGGCCGGCGCCGGAGCCTGGCGCCGTCATCGTCACCAACCTGCCGCAGCCGCATGGCGATCATTTCCATGTCGGCGATGCCGTGGTGGCGACGCGCGACGCCACCGGCCTCGCCAACCTGGCGGCCTGGCTGGCGCTCGAGCGCAAGGGGCTGATCAAGTCGAGCTTCCCGGTGGCGGTCGTGCTGACGCCGGACGGGCTCGCCTACGACACCGGCCTCGCCGGCACGCTGCTGCACCGCGCGCACCACCACTAACGCCCTTCCGTCACCAGCGGAAGCGCGCCATCACCGCCGTTGGGTGGTGGCCGCTGGCGGCGATGGCGGCGGCCAGCCGCGCGCGATCCGGCAGCTCGCCCGGCGCGGCGCCGAGCTCGTCGCCATGGATGCCGCCGGTCACCAGCACGCTGTCGATGCCAGCGGCCGCGGCGCCGGCGATGTCCGTGCGCAGGCTGTCGCCCACCGCCAGGATGCGCCGGCGCTCGGCGATGCCGAGCAGCGCGAAGCAGGTCTGGTAGACCGCGGGGAACGGCTTGCCGTGCCAGCGCACCCGCCCGCCCAACGCCGCGTAGCGCTGCGCCAGCGCGCCGGCGCAGATCGCCTGGCGGCCCTCATGGATCACCACCAGATCGGGATTGGCGCAGACCATCGCCACGTCGCGCGCGCGTGCCGCTTGCAGCAGCGTCTCGTAATCGGCGACCGTCTCCTCCCAGCCCCAGGACGGGCCGGTGTTGAGGATGAACGCGGCGTCGGCGATGTCGGCGACCCGCTCGAGGTCGATGCCTTCAAGCATGTTGTCGTCGCGCGCCGGGCCGAGGTGATAGCAGCGCCGCCCGAGCGACGCGTAGAACGGATCGTCGCGCCGCTTCAAGTGCTGCCACGCCTCCTCGCCGGAGGAATAGACGTGGTCGTAGAGATCCGGCGGGATGCCGATCTCGGTCATGCGGCTCGCCACCAGCGCGGCGCGGCGCGGCGCGTTCGACAGCACGGCGAGGCGCTTCCCCGCTTCCTTGAGCCGCGCGAGCGCGTCGAGCACGCCCGGGAACGGCGCGCTGCCGTCATGCAGGACGCCCCAGAGATCGAGGATGAAGCCGTCATAATCGGCTGCGATCTCGCGCAGGCCGGCGATGAGGCGGAGCGTCATGCCGGGCGAGAGCGCGCCGGAAGCCTAGCGCCCATGCGCCGGCGTGCGCGGCGAGTGCGCGGCGCTGCCGACGGCGGCGGCGAGGGTCGCGAAGCCGTCGCGCGCCAGCAGCGCGGCGAGCTCTTCCTTGATGCGGCGGACGAGGCCGGGCCCCTGGTAGACGAGCGCGGTGTAGAGCTGGACGAGGCTCGCCCCGGCGCGGATCTTCTCATAGGCGTCGGCGCCAGATGAGATCCCGCCGACGCCGATGAGCGGCAGCTTGCCGCCGGTGAGACGGTACATCTCGGCAAGCAGCGCGGTCGAGGGCGCGAAGAGCGGCTTGCCGCTCAGGCCGCCGGGCTCGTGCGCCTGCACGCTCTCGAGCGTCGGCGGGCGCGCCACCGTCGTGTTGGCGATCACCAGACCGTCGATGCCCGTCGCCAGCGCCGCGGCGGCGAGGTCGGCGCGCTCCTCGGACGTCAGATCCGGCGCGATCTTGAGCAGCAGGGGCGGCGGGTGGTCGGGCCTGACCGAGGCGCGCGCCGCCATCAGCCGCTCGATCAGCGCCACCACGACGCTCTTGCGCTGCAGCTCGCGCAGCCCCGGCGTGTTGGGCGAGGAGACGTTGACGACGAGGTAGTCGGCGAGCGGCGTCAGCGCGGTCACGCCCTGCACGTAATCGGCGATGTCGTCGACCGTGTCGCGGTTCTTGCCGATGTTGGCGCCGACCAGGCCACCCCGCCCGCGTCGCGCGGCGAGGCGCGTCACCGCTGCCGGCAGCCCCTGGCTGTTGAAGCCGAGGCGGTTGATGAGCGCCGCGTCCTCGGCGAGGCGGAACAGCCGCGGCCGCGGGTTGCCGGGCTGCGGCCGCGGCGTCACCGTGCCGATCTCGACGAAGCCGAAGCCGAAGCGCAGCATCGCGTCCGGCACTTGGGCATCCTTGTCGAAGCCGGCGGCGAGCCCGACCGGGTTCCGGAAGTCGCGGCCCCAGAGCTTGATGCCCAGACTCGGCGCGTCGGGCCCTTGCCGGCGCGGCGCCACGCCGGCCCGCAACGCGCCGATCGTCGCGCGATGCGCGGCCTCGGGCGGCAGGGCGCGCAGCAGGGAAAGCGCCAGCTCGAACAGCGCGGTCATGAGTCTTGTGCCATGGCGAGACGCTAGCGCACGCACGATGGCGGCGACAAGGGCGCGGGTGGCGTCGATCCAGCGACGGCAGCGATCTTTCCGCCGCGCGCCGAGCGTGCGTGACCTCGCGGTCGCCGCGGTCTATACCGGTTGCGTGCGCGCGACGGACACCAGGGACATTTCCGCCGACGCCGTGGCGCTGCCGGCAGCCCCGGCGCTGGTTGCCGGCGTCGCCGAGGCGGCGTGGCTCTCGCCCGACGGCGAGATCGCGCTGCTGCCGCTGGCCGAGGCGGCGCGCCGGGCGCGCGACACGCCGCCTTTGCTCTGCCACGCCCGCGCCACGGCGCGCCGCCTGGGCGTGCATGTCTTTCCCGCCTTCGACCTGCTCGAGCTCTACGCCTTCGTGCGCCCGGCGCGCTTCTGCCTGCCGACGCCGCGCGGCCTCGCCGCGGCGCTCGGGCTGCCGCCGCCGCGCAGCGGCGTCGCCGATGCGGCGCTGACGCTGATCGCCGCGGCGCGGGCGCTGCTGGCCGAGCTTAGGGCGCGCGGTCCCGATGCCGAGGCGCGCGCCGTGGCGCTCGCCATGGAGCGCGGCGGCTGGGGCTGGGGCGCGGCCGTGCTGGCGGCGCTCGGCGACGCGCCCGAGGGCGGCGGCGCGGCCGGCCTCGCCGTGTGGCGCAAGCTGCCGGAATGGGCGGAGCATGCGCCGGAGCCGCCGCCCGGCAACCAGCCGGTCGAGGAGAGCGAGGCGCGGCGGCGCCTGGCCGAGCTCCTGGGCGAGGGCGCGGAGGCGCGGCCGCAGCAAGCGGACTACGCCGCCGCGGTGAGCGCCGCCTTCCGCCCGCGCCAGGCGCCGGACGAGCCGCAGATGGTGCTGGCCGAGGCCGGCACCGGCGTCGGCAAGACCTTGGGCTATATCGCGCCGGCGAGCCTCTGGGCGGAGAAGAACCAGGGCGCGGTGTGGATCTCGACCTACACCCGCAACCTGCAGCACCAGGTCGCCGGCGAGCTCGACCGGCTCTACCCGGATCCGGCGGTCAAGAATCGCCGCGTCGTGCTGCGCAAGGGCCGCGAGAACTATCTCTGCCTGCTCAATTTCGAGGAGGGCGTCGCGGCGCTGCCGATGCGGCCCTATGACGCGGCGGCGCTCGGCATCATGGCGCGCTGGATCGCGGCGACGCGCGACGGCGACATGGTCGGCGGCGATTTCCCGGGCTGGCTGCCCGATGTCGTGGGACGGCCGCGCTCGCTCGGCCTTGCCGACCGCCGCGGCGAGTGCATCCACTCCGCCTGCCCGCATTGCCATCGCTGCTTCGTCGAGAAAAGCATCCGCCGCGCCCGGCGCGCGCGCATCGTCGTCGCCAACCACGCGCTGGTGATGGTGCAGGCGGCGCTGGGCGGGCTCGACGACACGCATCTGCCGACGCGCTATGTCTTCGACGAGGGCCACCACGTCTTCGACGCCGCCGACGGCGCCTTCTCGCTGGCGCTCACCGGCCAGGAAGCGTCCGAGCTGCGCCACTGGCTGCTCGGCGCCGAGGGCGGACGGCGCGGCCGCGCGCGCGGCTTGCGCCGGCGGCTCGAGGATCTCGTCGCCGGCGACGACACGGCGGAGCGCGCGCTGGCGGCGGTGCTGGTCGGCGCGCGCGTGCTGCCTGCCGAGGG
>Ga0073928_10007491_pt1 | contig 14103 bp, 11 predicted proteins | sample PaiPotPPA55metaG_FD_76969 | JGI IMG/M metagenome (GOLD analysis project Ga0073928, IMG submission 76969) | Iron sulfur acid spring bacterial and archeal communities from Banff, Canada, to study Microbial Dark Matter (Phase II) - Paint Pots PPA... ... | reverse complement strand
GTTTGCCATATATCAATGTGGATACGTCCTGTTTCGTCGTGTGAAGCATTCTTTGACATTTTAGTCGCGAGCGGCTCGGTGATGAACAGATTGCGCGGAGCGCTCGCGATGTGAGATTTCCGAGAGAAAAACGGTAACAAAATATGATTAAGTGTAGGGCAAAGTCGTCGCTGCCGAGTGTAACAAACAGGCTGCTCGCGAATTCGCGGAACAGCTGTTCTCGTGCAACGAGTTAGCGAGAGGCTATTTCCGCGGCTAACACGCCGCGGCCCCATTGAAGTATTAACAACGTCGGTCTCGCCGCAGCCTAACGCCAATATTTCCGCGGCTAACACGCCGCGGCCCCATTGAAGTTTCTACTTTGTCCGGTGGAATTGTCATCGAGGCACCGCATTTCCGCGGCTAACACGCCGCGGCCCCATTGAAGTGTATTCGGTGCAACTCCTCCGGGCTGAATGCGATCCAGATTTCCGCGGCTAACACGCCGCGGCCCCATTGAAGTCATAAGCTATCCTCCTCCAGCAACCCGGCGTTCACCAGATTTCCGCGGCTAACACGCCGCGGCCCCATTGAAGTTACTAGAGGATTTGTGGCTACCCATCGGCCAGCTTTATTTCCGCGGCTAACACGCCGCGGCCCCATTGAAGTTCCATTGAGCGAGGAAAACGGGGTCCCAAGGCGGAGATTTCCGCGGCTAACACGCCGCGGCCCCATTGAAGTCGGCATCGACCGGTTCCGAAGGCGACGCTTGAGTTTGGGAATTTCCGCGGCTAACACGCCGCGGCCCCATTGAAGTTCTATCGCTGAGTGGATGGCGGTTCCCCGCTCGGCCATATTTCCGCGGCTAACACGCCGCGGCCCCATTGAAGTACGGGCGGCTCGTTCATCCCGATGAATCCTTGGGGAATTTCCGCGGCTAACACGCCGCGGCCCCATTGATCAAGCTCGACGAGATCATCCGCCGCGGGAGGAGTCAAAAGGGGTCGGTCAACGGGTCAGTCAATTGTCCTGTCCCATAAATAACATGGCATTCGTCCGGAATGGCAACAGCCCGGAGGGTTGCGATGAAAATGAGCCTGCGGATGTCCCGCGGCCGCGGGATCGGTTACGTATCGATTCAGATATGCGCTCTTCTCGCGTCCGGCGGCCCATTTTGATCGCAACGAAAGCCATGTTATTTATGGTATATGACACTAGGAGGCGACTGAAAAAAATGGGATTGCAACGCGTCTGCCGAATATCGGAACTGGGTCCCGGCGAAGTGAAACGGATCGACGAACCCCCCATTGCTGTGTTCAACGTAAACGGAGCGCTCTTTGCCATTAGCGACATCTGTACTCACGCCGAAGCATCATTGTCGGAAGGAGGTGTCGACGGCTACACGGTGGAGTGCCCTTTACACGGTGCTTGTTTCGATTTGCGGACCGGTGAAGCGCTGACCCCGCCGGCAATAGAACCTGTGCAGACGTTTCCCGTGATCCGACAGAACGACGACGTTTATGTCGAGGTCGGTGGGGCGGGCTAAAACGATTTCTATCCTTGACTACCGAAGGGCCCGCTGCCTTCGATTCGACGCCCTGGGGAAATTCATTCCTCCAGGGCGCATTCTCTCGATAATTATTTCAAGCTAACTGCCCGCCGCGGTCAGCGCGGCAGCGTGTTGCTGCAGTTGGGTTCGGTTTTGCCGCAGGTCAACGCCGGTGCGTTGCACCGGGTAAGGAGCAGCTCCTTTCAGCCCTTGCCAAACGATACGATTGAATTTCTCAACATTACCCAGGTGATCCTCAACGCTGAAATCGAATTCCTTCGTTTTATCTGCCCAGTAAGCGGCGTCGTGAGTCGGCCGGGGAACCGATTTGCTGGCATAGGCGCCAGTTGGGATCGGTAGCTGAGTATTCTTCAAGTAATCGGAAGCGACCGCTTTGAAAGTCCAATCCTTCTGTGACAGATCGAATAGCGCGGTCATGGGTGCTGCTGTAGCCGTGCGGATATTGAGATGGTTCGTTCCCAAAATGTCTTCGATCGTTCTTAAGAGATTAACCGTGGTATAGGGCTTCGAAACTACTGCCCCATGTTTGACATAAGGACCGGCCACGAAAAAGATCGACCGATGGGCATCGACGTGATCAGCGCCATCCTGGGCGTCATCTTCCAGCACGAAAACCAGAGTGTTGTCTTTGTACTGGCTGTTCGCCAGCCGTTCGACCAGCGCTCCTACAGCATAATCGTTGTCTGCTTGTTGTAGCTCAACCGTATTAACATTGTCCAAGGCGGTGGTAAAATTTCCCGTGTGGTCATGCATGAAACGCACGAGTTCCAGACTCGGTAAACCACCGTTTTGATCGTAACCCTGAAACTCTCTTTCCCATTCTACTTCGCGATAAAAGTCAGGAAAGACGTTGTCAAAACCGCGGAAGTATGGGTCGAAATTTTTCTGCAACTCCGGCATGGTGACCCAAGAGACCTGGGTTTTATCGGTACCGGCATTGATATCTTCAGGGATACTGATACCAGGTATGCCCTGAGGAGCGGAGTACCGGGTGAGATCGATGAACATTCCGTAGTCGCGAATCGATAGTCCAGCCCGTTGGACGGCATCCCAAATATATCCGGATTGGAGATTCTTGGTTCCCGGCCCATCCGGTGCGGCCGCGTTAGCGGTTCCCGGCAAGATATCAGGGTCAGACGGTGTAAGCGGATCAGCTGTGATCCGGTCCGCCAATGCCCCTATACCAACGTTCAGCTCGCGGTTGGTCCCTTCGTATTCATAGTCTGTTCCTCGGCTGCCGCCTTTCGTTCCCGGATTGGTTCCGTAGTTCAAGGGAACGGATTTCGTTCCGAAATCGCTTTCGCGACCCGAGGTGCTCCAGGGCCAACCGTTGGCGCTAACATCACCCGAACAATAGAAATTGTCCGCGTCGACGAAGGTAGTCGCTAGTTTGTGTTGGCTCGGGGTATAAGCTTCTCCGAACTCTGTAATATAAGGGTCTCCGTTGCCCTGGTCCAAATCACCCAACACCTGATCGTAGGTGCGGTTTTCTTTGATAATATAAATGACGTGTTTAATTCGCTTACGTAACTCACGCATAATCGCCTCGTCCTGAGACAAGGCTGCCTGGTCAAAATTATCGTTTTTTGCGACTTGGCGGGTCAGTTCAGCCAGCGTCGACGAAGAGGGAACCGGAAAACTTAGCAAAGAGGATTTCTCGTCTTTCTCTATGTATTCATTGCTGGCATTCTCCGCCGGCGTATTTTTTGGAAAAAATCCCGCGTCAGGACCGGTAACGCTTTTGGCGTTTACCACATAGAGCGTCTTGTTATCATGGCTGATGGCTACATCACTAGGGTAGTAGCCCGTTGGTACGAGACCAGCGACCTCGCTCGGTGTGCTCGTCAGATCCACGACCGCCAGCGAATTCGTGCCTCCGTTAGTCACATAAAGCGTTTTCCCGTCCGGAGACAGGGTTAGACCATTAGGAGCGAAACCATGGTAAGAATCGAGGCTACCGATAACCCCTTTCGGACCGGCGGTGGAAATTGAGCTAACAACCTGGTTACTGCTGGTATTAATAACGTCTACTTGATCGCTGTTGTCTTCGGCGACATACAGATGAGCTTGGGTTGAATCCAAAATCATCTTGGTAGGATTCCCGTTCACGTTGATTCGCGTCACAAACGACAATTGGGAGCCGCTAACTTGAACCACATCGATCTCGCGATCCCGCACCGAGGAGATGTAAGCTACCCCGGCGTTGGTAACCACCACCCACAATGGGTATTCGCCTCCCGCGACGCCGCTTTGGGCCGGATTAACTTTCCCTGGCCGAAGGTCGAGTTCGGCTAAGACTTGGCCGGTAGTACCAGTAACGGAAACTAGTGAAACCGAATCATTGTAAACATTGGTGACCAAAGCGTTTCCGCTGTTGCCGGGGACAATCCCTACGCCGCCTGCCATTGGCGGATCGTCACCGGCGGTTAGCGCCCGGTCGTCGGAAACGAGGCCAACCCCAGTTTTATGCCCTAAAGGGATCGGGTTTCCCGTATCCGCCCATTGACCGTTAGTCTGCATTTGAAAGATATGGACGTTGTCATCGACACCGCCGGCAGCTAAGAACGTTTGACCGTTGGCCGCAAATGCGATTCCTGTGTAACTATTCGGCAGGGTGAGAACCTGTTTTTGTTGCGGCGATCCCTTGCTAATATCGAAGACAAAAATGTATTCCTGCGAGTCTGCCGCTACGAGATTCCCTGAGCTGTCATCCAAGTTGTTGTAGCCGGCGGTGAGCAGTAACAGTGTATTCCCATCTGGGCTGACAGCGGTGGTAATGCCGCCGCTGGCGATATAGTTCTGAAAGTCGGGTAGTCCGGGGTTCAAATACTGCAACTGAGATCCCGGCGCAGCGGTTGGTGTGATTTCTTGGCCGCTGGTGACAAAGATCGGCTTGGTCCCGTTATCAGCCTGGTCGGCTGCCAACCGGCTATCAAGCAGCATTAAAATTGTTGCCGTAGTTATGAGCCCGCGTGATCGCAGGCATGGGTGCCACGTCATGTGTGATTCTCCTGGAGGTTACGAGATTTGGTCTGCACGGAGCTCTTGTCCCCCTTTGAATAACCCACGGACAAGAGCTTCGCTGCTTGTACTCAAGCGGGTTCGCTGCAGAAGTCTGTCCCTGATTTGTAAATATTTTGTGACAAGCCTGAATCGTTCGGCAAAGCACATGCTTTGCCGAGCGATTCAGGCTATTGGCGCGGAACCGCCAGGAGAAGCCGGACCTCCTCCTGCCGGTTCCGCGCCTGGTCGTTCACAGCGTTCTCGCTCGTTCACGCTCGCTCCCGCTCGTTCCTCTCGAGATCCGTCGTTCTAGGAACCGTGCCATGCGGACAAATGGGAGACCGATCAATAAGTAGATGACCGCCACCAGTAGGCCGGTGCCGAAGTAGTCAAAGGTCTCGGTAGCGAGCCGGTTATAGGCGCCGGTCAGCTCCAGTAACGTCAAAGCCGACACCAGCGACGAGTCTTTGAGTAAAGCGATGAAGTCGTTGGTCAGTGGTGGCAACACCAATCGTATCGCCTGCGGCACGATGACCAATCGCAGAGTTTTCGATTGGTTCAGACCCAGCGCCCTGGCGGCTTGCCATTGACCTTCCGGTACGGAGAGCAGCCCGGCGCGATAGTTCTCCGCTTCGGCGGCCGCATAATTAAGGCCGAGCCCAAGGACGCCGGCGAGGAAAGGGGGCAATTGAATTCCGATATTAGGCAGGCCGTAAAAAATGAAAAGAAGCTGTATCAGGAGTGGGGTACCGCGGATGATCTCGATGCAGCTCGTTGCCAGCCATTGCACCGGCCAAGGGGCAAAAAGGCGGCAAATCACCAGAACGAGCCCGGCGGAAATCGCGATGATCATCGCGAAGACTGAGACCACCAAGGTGAGAAGCGCGGCGTTCCCCAAGAGTTGCCAGGCTCCGCCGTAACTCTCCAAGCGCGACCAGAAGTTTTGGGGCGAGGTTTGGATGGCCACGAAAGACTGGTATTCCGTGTCTGGAACTGAAGGGTGCTCTGGCTGATTGAGCGCTTCAGCAACGGTGTTTGTCCACAAGCCCCAGCGCGATAAGACGTTTCTAAGGTCGCCCGATTCAATTAGGTCGCGGAGAGCGCTGTCGATGTCCGATTTTAAGGCGCTGTTGTCTTTGTTGATGGCGATGCCATACGCGATCTGGCCAAACGCCGGACCGCTGAATTCTAAGGCCGGGTTGGGAGCCGCATAATATTTGGCGATGGGATAGTCGAGCAGGACGCCGAAAAGGCGGCCGTTTACAATGTCCTGGTAAGCGCTCAGCTCCTGGTCGTAGGTCTTTACGATCACGCCGGGAGTTTGTTCCAACAAGCGAAGGGCTGCAGTTTGGTTGAGTGTGCCGATCTTCCGGCCCCGGAGTTGTTCCAGCGACGCTAGCGGCGGCGAGCCTCGGCGGCCGACGAATTGCTCAAAGGTGAAATAGTAGGGAACGCTGAAGCTCACTTCCGCGGCCTTGTCCGGCGTGATCTCGATCCCGGCAATAACGCAATCGTACAAACCGCGTTGTAAGCCCGGGATCAAGCCGTTCCAATCGTTTTGAACAAATTGTGCCCGGCGTCCTAGGCGCTTCGCGACTGCATTAATGATTTCGTATTCAAAGCCGACTAATTGTTTACCCTTCGAGTAGAACGCATATGGGGCGTTGCTGTTGGGGTCTGCCGCCCACCGCAGCACTGGCTCAGCGATGGCAGCGGTCGCGCTCAGCAGAAACGAAAAGACCAATAGCCGGATCACGGGAACCAGTTCTAACAAGCTCTGCGGCGTTATTAAAAGAGCAACCGCGAATGGACACGAATAAAGGCACTTAACCGCAGCCCAAAATTCTCCTGGGTGAAATGAACGCGGATTCACGCGGATGAGGAGATGGGCGGGAAAGGAGCGTCGGTATTGATACGGCGTCCCAAAAGCGCCAGAGATATATTCTGGAGTGGATGGTCCTCCGACGACATTTCTTTATGTTTTTCTTCTGCAGCTAAGTGCCTTTATTCGTGTCACTTCGCGTCCATTCGCGGTTGAATTTGCGTCCATTCGCGGTCAAAAAGGCTGGCATTTGTTCACCGACTGATCTAAATGCTTTGACTGAAAGGCTCGGAACTTGGTGGCCGTTCCCCCCTGTGTGCGACCAATTTCGCCGAGGATTGCATTGAGCAATTGGAGGATCGGTTCGTCTGTTTGGTACGTATTAAGTTCTGATTTAGAAAACGGGGGTTCGACGAACCCCTAGTGAAAACACTCGAGGATTCCGCCGGGTCCTTTGCTTCGGCGGCGCCTGGACGGCAGTCGCGGTTCTTTATAAACGATTCGTTCGCCCGCTTCTGGACTGGGCAGACGGTTTCAACGCTGGGCGCACAGGTAACGGCTTTCGCCGTTCCGTTATTAGCCGCTATCACATTGCACGCGACCTCGTTTCAGATGGGGTTATTACGAGCCGCGGAATTTGCTCCCTTTCTGGTGTTTACGCTGCCTGCCGGTGTCTGGGCTGACTATGGCATCCGGCGTTGGCTGATGATCGCCGCGAACCTGATCCGGGGAGTCTTTATCACGGCTGTGCCGTTGGCGGTGTTTCTGGGTTGGATGCATCTGGGAGTGCTCTACTTCGTGATGTTTATCATGGGCTCTTTGAAAACCGTCTTCGAGATGGCTTATCAGACCTATGTTCCTGAGCTTGTGCCGCGAGAACGCCTGGTTAATGCAAATAGCAAGATCATGATGTCGTATGCGCTTGGCCAATCGGTCGGCCCCGGATTTGGCGGCATCATGGTAGAGCTGCTCGGTGCACCCATGGCCGTTCTTACCGATGCCACCACGTATTTTCTGAGCGCATTCTGCCTATTCAAAATCAAGCATCGTGAAACTCGCATCCAGCTCCAGAGTGAAGGCATTTTTCGACAGGTCTTCGGCGGATTTCGGTTTGTCGCTGAAGAGCGGCATATTCGCTCATTGCTCTGGTTAGTCACCGCTAACAATTTCTTTCAGAACGCGGTGATGGCGATTCTCGTGCTTTATGCAACGCGCGAACTCGGCATTCGACCGGGACTATTCGGCGTCACGGTGAGCATCGGCGGATTGGGTGCAGTGATGGGTGCAGTCGGAGCCGAACAGTTAGGTCGACGCCTCGGACCTGGTCCTTTTGTGGTCTTGTCGGCAACCGTGGTCGCGATCGCTGCTCTTTGTTTTCCGCTGGTTCATACTGGAGATCTCCTGGGCGTAATCGCTTTGGCCGCTACGTACTTTGTTTTGAGCGCGGGAAATTCATCGATCACGGTGTTCGCCTGGACCATTCGACAGACCTTGACGCCAAGTGCGTTCCTTGGCCGGATGAACGGCGCGTTTCGGTTCTTGGTAACGGGGATTATGCCATTCGGAGCGTTCTTCGGCGGTTGCCTAGGAGAGAGTATCGGGATCAGGCCCACGCTATTTGTGTCTGGTGCAGCGTTGATTCTGATTGCCGTATCCGCGCGGTTTACGCCCTTGATGAAGCTGAAGAGTCTTGTGATGAAGGCACCCTAGGGTCGGTGGGGCCAGCATGCTGGGCCCACCGATCCAAGTCGCAAATTTTACGTCTCCAATCTTTTACGATTCGCGCTCCAACTCCTAAATTCGATTGCAATTCGATTCTCTCCCTCTAGAAGAGCTTATGGACGAGACGATCGTTATTGATGCGGCTGGTTCGACGAGTCCGTTTCCTCATTTTTGGGAGCATATGTTCGGCTCCTGCCACGCCTCAATAACCCTTTGCGAGGACTGGCGAAACGATTTGAGAACACTGAAAGAGATCATCGACGTGAAGTACGTGCGCTTTCACGGCATCTTTGAACGTAATGTCGGGATCTTTGATCACGTCGATGAGGACGGCGATCTGGTTTTAAATTTTACCCGGCTCGATTTAATCTACGATGGGTTACTCAAAAACGGCGTACGCCCGTTTGTGGAACTGAGTTTCATGCCGGAAGAACTGGCTGAAAAGAAAGTCGTTCATCCATTCTGGTATCATCCGATCGTAGCTCCACCCAAGGACGCCAAGAAATGGTACCAGCTCATCTACAAATTCGCTCAACATCTGGTGCAGAGGTATGGCTTAGCCGAAATAGCGGATTGGTATTTTGAAGTCTGGAACGAGCCGAACCTTGATTTCTGGGCCGGTAAGCCGGCCGAAGAGACTTACTACAAACACTATGAAAACACGGTGAACGCGCTGAAAGCGGTTAGCCCGCTTTTGCGCGTGGGAGGACCGGCGACCGCTCAGGCGGCTTGGGTCGATCGATTCGTTCAATATTGTGCGACCAACAAGGTACCCGTCGATTTCGTCTCTACTCACGTCTATCCGAACGACACCGCGTTAAATGTCTTCGGCCGAAACGGAAAGATTCCCCAATCCGAAATGGTGGCTCTAGCAGTTCGCAAGGTGTACGACCAGGTGAAAGCGTCTGCGAATCCCGAACTGCCGATCATTTTCTCCGAGTACAATGCAGGACTTTCTGAGAACCTGTTAGATACGCCTTATGTCGGCGCCTGGTTAGCTAACAACATCCGCCAGTGCGCCGGAGGTTTGGTCACAGAAATGTCGTACTGGACTTTTACCGATGCCTTCTTTGAGGAAGGCGGTGTCTTCAAAAGCCCTTTCTCCGACGGGTTTGGACTTATCGCGACCGGTGGAATTCCCAAAGCTGCTTTCTACGCGTTCAAAGCATTGAGTCACCTGGGTAACCAACAATTGTCCTTGAATAATGCCTCGGCGTTAGCCACCAGGAATTCAGAGAACAATTCCGTGGTGGCGGCGATTTGGAACTACGTCGCGCCGGAAGAAACGGGGTCTAACCTGACCTTTCAAGTCCAGCTAAAAGGTGCGCCTCATACCAAGTATGCACGAGTGTACTTGGTGGATGAAGATCACGGGTCGCCCCTAAAAGAGTGGCAAGAGATGGGCAGCCCGCCTTTCCCGACTTTAGAGCAACAAGCCAAATTGCGGCTCCATGCTGAACAGACGTTTGCGGCGGGTGTGCGGGTGATCGAAAAAAATCCCACCGCTCTAAGTTTAACGCTGAAGCCTAGCGCGTTGGCAGTCGTAGAATTCTGCCAGGGGTGACGGGAGGCAGGAGGGTCAGGGTCAGGCAGACGATGGGAGATAGAGGGGTCCGTCCTAGCAGAGGTGAAAGGTGAAAAGGGGGGTTAGAGGGCGCCGATGGGCCAGGGCAACCATTGTCGCGCGGATTGACCTTTCACCTATCACTTTCACCCGTAATCAGGACCCAGTGAGGGCATTACCGAGCGCCTCCTGGCTCCTGGATTCTGGCTCCTAGCTCCTCCCCCACGATTCTGCGCGTGATTTTTGTGATCCGAGCCGACATACTACTTGTTTGATGGATACTCCGGCTGCCCGGCTTGAAAAGAAATTCAAACGTAAGCATCGGTGGATCGAGTCTGAGATCGGCAAAACCCAGAAAGCCGCCCTGCAAGAGTTATTGAAGGAGGGTCGGGTTGTTCGAGTGCGAGCTTACTATCTCGCGGGGTATGAGCCTACCTTTGAGTCCGAAGCCAAGAGGATTTCAGAAAAGCTCCTGTCAGAGCCGCGTCTCTTTCGACGGACCGCGCTGAGGCCTAAATATCAAGAGATCCAACCTCTCTTTCGTTCGGCTTTATCGAAGCTTCTGGCCAACAAACAGATCCTCAAACTGGGGGGCGGGGGAGGAGAAGGAGAGTATTTCATTCACCGAGATCACCTGATAAATATATTGGGGTCAGACAAGGTGGCAGGGTTGAAGCCGTCTGAGGGCCGCCGCCCGAAGGCGGATGGTCTTAAGAAACTGACCAGTACGATTCACCAGGCTTACGAGCGTTTAGCTCAGGACAAGGGCCGGCGTTCGGTTTTTATTTCTGATTTGTTGCGCATGTCTGAAACTAGCTGGGAAGAGCTCCGCGGGTGGATCGAACAAGAAATTGTCGAAAAAGGACGGGGCCAGCTTGACGAGGGAGATTGGAGTGCGGCCACGGAGGAACAACGGGCGGCCGCGGTTGAGCTATGGGGGCGTAAACGTCTGTATATTGCACTAATGCCCTAACTTAAAATAGCATCGCCTTCGTAGTATGAACTCAGCGAGTCCAAGTCTGTCTCCTAATCCTTTCGAAAAGGATGTGGTACACGAGCCGCGTAATCATCCGCCTTCGGTTCCTTCCCTGAATCAAGAGACTTTGGATCGGCTATTGAGCCGGTTTAAAAATGTGGAGCTTTCCGGAGAATCATCATCGCGCAAAGCGGAATTGGTTCTATCGCCGGCCCCCGGTTACGGCAAAAGCCACCTGGTGGGTCGTTTCTTTAAAGAATTGGGTAATCAGGCCGTCCGGGTTTATATCCCACCATTTGAGACGACGTCGAGCTATTGGCAATCCATTCTTCTGTTAACTGTGGATGAGCTGGATCAGGCGGATGATTGGGACAGCCACGGTTTTGACGAGTCGACGCAGCTGGACGCATTCGCGGAAAGCGTACTGCGACGGCTAACCGCCGCTGCGATCCGGAGAGGAGCGATCCAGGTTATCCGCGGGGATCTGTCAGCGGACGTTTTTGAAAGTTCTAACGAAATCTCTCTGCGAACCGGCCAGGATCGGGCCAGCGTTTGGTTTCGCGGACATTTCCTGGATGATCTTCTGCCGGTTTTACGGCAGCAAATGGCGCCGTTGAGGTTGAAATCGGCGGAATGGCCAAAGATTCTCTACACGTACCTCACGACGCCGCCTGGCTCTGAAGATCGCCAACATTGTTTGACCTGGTTACGTTATGAGCCGTTGGACGACAGCTTATCAGCTAGCTGGCAGCTGCCTCGGGCCGAAAACCCAGTCCCCGAGCCGATCGAAAATGTGAATGTGGGTGCCTGGACCCGGCTATTCGACCTGTGCACGCTTTCCAGATTTTACCAACCCTTCGTATTCTGTTTTGACCAAACTGAAGGTTACACGGTACGGCCCGAACTCATGTCTCAATTTGGCAACACGGTATCTCGCCTCGTCGCCGAGTGTAGCTGTCAGTTAACCGTAGTCACTGCCAACCAGAATATCTGGGATGCCAGGTTGTTGCCCGGGATGGATGTTGCGCACCGGGACCGTTTCTCGGAACCGCATCTATTGAAGCCGCTCTCTCGGGTTGAAGCGGAGGAACTGATCGACTTGAGATTGAAATCCTGTTCCCCCCCGGAAGCGGCGGTGCGCAGGCTCAAAGATACCAAGTGGCTGGATTCAGTGTTCGTGGGGGCCCGAGGCATCCCCGCCCGAGAGTTTATGAAGCTTTGCCGTCTGCGCTGGGACGGCAAAGCGGTCGCTGATGTTCAACGCCGGCCGATAGCCGAAATTTACCAGGAGTATCTAGCAGAATTTTTAGCGAACCCGCACTGGCTGAAATTCGATCCCGATACTTTCCGTTGGTTGGTGCAGGGGCCCTTCGTTACGGGGAGTAATATCGCCTGCAAACCGATCTCGCTTAAAAATGGCTATTTCGAATTGATATGGCAAAAAGGGGATACAGCGGAACTAATGTTCGGCTTTCTTCACGAAGGCCAACACAACCAATGGAAGAAAATCGCGCAACTGACCGAGGACTGGGCTAGCGGCCGTTCTGGGAAGCTGACCAAAGGAATCTTTTTTCGAACCCCGGAACTGAGCAAGATTCCTAAGCCGAGCTGGAGAGCAGCGGGCGATCTCATTGAAAAAGCTCTGAGGAGAAATTTGGAGCTGATCACGCTGACCCCCGAAGAAACCGCGCGGCTTTATTCGGCCCGAGACCTCTATAACGAGGCTTTAGCCGGCAACGCTGACGGTTATTCCGGCTCTGAAGTATTAGAGTTCCTCGGCGACGAACTCGGCAGTTGGCAAGAAAGGCTTTTGAGCCCGAAGACAGGAAAGTGAATGGTGATGGAGCGTCCTTTGGAGGGAGCCGCTTTTCGAGATGGCAGCTCTGTTGGTTGGCAGCCACCGAAAGCCTTCGGGGTCGACAAGCGGCTCCCCTCCCGGCGATGGGGACCATCAACGGCTATGTGGCCGCGATGCTAACTATCCGGGACTGATAAATAAAACGTTGCAGCGGATAAAAGCGTCTGAGGTCCAAGTTCTCCGCTGCCCCTGTGTCGGGAAAGCGGTTATGCAACAATTGAGGGTATGAGCTGGCTAGACCGTATTCAGTTGGATCGTTGTCACGAAAACGAAAAGTTTGTTCTACGGTGAAGCCACGTGGCGCTTTCGATAGGATACTTTCCGGTATCGCTTGGATTCGCGCGTTCTGGACCGCAGCCAACGCTCGCTCGGCAAATGGTTGGTTAGCGGTGTTGGAGATTACGGTTTGCGACACGACTTTGCCTGAACGGTCGAAGGTGTATCTCAAAGTCACGACGCCGCGGCTGATGCTTGAGGGATAATTGTAGTAAAAAATCTCGTCAGACCACCGCTTTGCGACCGTATCCTGAAGCCGACGGACATAGACAGACCAAGCGGATTTATCACCATACGGCGGGATTGGTATAACCGTACCACTCTGGCTCCCCGGACCAGGCTTAGCCTCAACGTAGTTCGAACTCAAAACCACGCCCGTGAGGGCTATGGCCAGTGTCAGTGACCGAAATTGGTACATAGCTGTCTCTTTCCTCTCCAACAATACGCGGACCCGGCCACCGAGCAACCACGGAGAAGTGGCGGGCGAGAAGTAATCAGTAATCAGTAATCAGTAATCAGTAATCGGTAAGGAGTCAGGAGATCAGGGGGCGGGTACGCGTTGGGTGATGGATGTGTTTCGGCCGGAAGATTCGGTGGGGCGAAAATCTCGGCGCGCCGAGATTTTCGCCCCACCGAGGTCCCTGCCCCCCGCCGGCCTACTTCGTGCTAATACTGAGGTCCTTAATCCTGCCGTTCTTCGAAACGACGGCAGTAAATTGGAATTGGTCCCCAGAATCTTCGTTGATGATGACCGTGGATTCGCCTTTGATTTCCACCTCGTCAGGAGATATCCAGCGAGCGCTGTTGAATGTGGGCAGGACAACTTTTCCAACCTTGTTCAATGACGCGTTGAAAGCCGTGGCTAGCTTGGCTCTGAACAGAGTGTCCAGGTCTTCGTAGAAGAGGCGGTGCCTGAGTTTACCGGAGTGAAGGATAATCAGGTCCCGCTTTCCGGATTTATCAACGACCAACGTGGTCGCGTTATCGGGGGAAACGATCTTAATGGCATCATCGGCGAAGGCGGCCGTGACGGTTATCAGGAAAACCAACAGCAAGAAGAATGGTTTCATGGGATGGAAAGCAACTCGCTTTTGGATCAGAAAATCGGGGTTAAGACAATCCCGGATTTTCTTGGGGGTGGCGATCCGATGAGTATTTCGCTCCCCAGGGGCGGACTGAAGCGGAGGAGCCAGTCATGGAGTAGAAAGAGCGTTTCTTTGCTGAGCGGATCGCAGGCTTCGAGGCTAAGACCAACCTGTGACAACGCCGACACACTGGGAACCCCAAAACGCTGAATCGCCAAGTGTGAACTGCGAACGGCGAACCGTGAACT
>Ga0073928_10007489_pt1 | contig 14106 bp, 10 predicted proteins | sample PaiPotPPA55metaG_FD_76969 | JGI IMG/M metagenome (GOLD analysis project Ga0073928, IMG submission 76969) | Iron sulfur acid spring bacterial and archeal communities from Banff, Canada, to study Microbial Dark Matter (Phase II) - Paint Pots PPA... ... | reverse complement strand
TCACGTAGGCGGGCGAGTCGTGCGATCTCTGCGTCAAGGGCGGCGAGTCTGTGTTCGACGACGTCGCTGAACGTGCCGGGACTCCGTGCCGAGCCGCACACCGCGTCCGGATCTTGCGCCATCGCTTGAAGTCGAGGAGCGCGGCTGCGCAGGTCCTCGACCGTCAGGCCGAGGGCGAGCAGTTCCCGGATCGTACGCACCAGAGCAACGTCGGCGGGCCTGTAGTCGCGCTGACCGGATACGGTGCGCTCAGGTTCCGGCAGCAACCCGCGCTGCTCATAGAACCGCAGGGCGCGCGGCGTGGTTCCAGCCGCCGCAGCCGCCTCGCCGATACGCATCCCGGCCCCCGAGCTGATTGTCACCATCCGCCTACACCTCCACTATCGCAGCACCGAAATAGCGGCCCGCGATCAGGTCGGGAAGGGCTCGGGCAGCGTGGGCGATGCCGGGGAGCTTCTCATGGGGAAAGCGAATGCGGCCCGCGCGCAGCCAGCTGCCGAAGTGCTCCAGCCACTCGCTCTCAACGTCCGGATGGTCTAGGCCGCTGTACCCGCGCACACTGATGCCCAGGTTCACGATGCGGAACGAGTCGAGTCGGACTGGAGCGCAGCCGCCTTTCCCCTGCTCATCCAGCTGTCCGGAAAGCGCTCCGACGAGTGCGAATCGGGCGTTGCGGCGAGCGCACTGAACCGCGGCGGCCAACTGCTCACCGCCGACGTTGTCGACGAGCACGTCGATGCCGTCGGGCGCCGCCGCCTCGAGCCGTTCGGCGAAGTTCCCGTCGCTTCGGAGGATGACCTCGTCGTAGCCGAGCTCCGCCTTCAGGCGCTCGGCCTTCCACGCCGGCCCGGTCGTGCCGATCACGCGGGCGGCGCCGAGCAGTCGGGCGATCTGTCCGGCCAATGTGCCCACGGCGCCGGCCGCTCCGGTCACCAGCACGACGTCCCCGCCGCGTATCTCGGCGAGCCGGGTGAGGGCCCCGTAGGGAGCCGAGCCCTGTGCCAGGTAGGCGGCAGGATCGGGCAACGACCCGTCGAGTCGGACACAACCGGCCCCGGGAACCGCGGCGTACTCGCGCCAGCCGAGTAGGTGTTGCACCAGATCTCCGGGTCGCAGATCACTGCCTCTCGGTGCCTCGATCACCTCTCCGATCGCGGGGCCGAACAACGTCTGTCCGGCACGCAGTGACGGAAGCGGCACTCCCGGCGTGTCGCCGCCGATCAGGGTGCGCAGGCCGGGAAAGACCAGGAAGCACAGGTTACGCACGAGGACTTCGTCCGCCCCGGCTGTGGGCGCCGGCACATCGGCGAGCGCGAAGTCCTCCGGCACCGGCAGCCCGTCCGGCGCTGAGGCGAGTCGGACCTCCTGGACCGTGCGCGGCATATCAGTGTTCATCGTCTTCTCCCGTCGCGAAGCCGGCGCCACTCGGCACGTCTGCCGGCTTCGCGACGCTAACCCCTGACCCGCACGTCAGGGTCAAGCCGGTCAATCAGGCGATCTCATTCCGGCGCCAAGTCCTTGATCATGGCGGACATGGCCGCGGGACCGCGGCCGTAGTCCGGTGCCGGGATGACGGCGAGCGCCACCGTGTCAGCGCCCTGGTCCACGTACCGCTGGATCTGTTCCCGGCACTGGTCGGGGTCTCCGTGTACGAGCAGGGTGTCGACCAGCGGTTCGGGGATCGCGGCTGCTGCGGCTGCCGGGTCGCCGGCGGCCCAGTACCGGTGGCAGGCCGCGAGTTCGTCCGCGCGCCCCAGCCAGTCGTGGAATGCCGAGTACGTGCGGGCATTGAGGATTCCCGCGAGCATGCCTCGGCCGACGTGCCGGGCGTATCCGTTGTCGCGCGTGGGGCACACGAAGAGCCGGACGAAGACCTCCTTGGGCCCGGGACGCGGCCCTTGCGCCGCTGCTTCGCGCAGCACCTGCACGACTCGGCTGAGGTCTTCCGGCGTGAGGAAGTTGGCGGCCAGGCCGTCCGCCTCCCGGGCTGCGAGGCGGATCATGCCGGGTCGCAGCGCGCCGAGGATGATCGGCACCGGTTCGCGCGGCGGGTTCGGCAGCGCGAAGCCGCCGATGTCGAAGGAGTCGAAGTGGCCGCTGACGAACTCGCCGCCGAGGGCAGCGCGCACGAACCGTACCGTGTCGCGCACCCGCTGGTAGGGCTCGGTGAACGGGATGCCGTTGATGTGCTCGACGAACGGGGGCCCGGAGGATCCGAGTCCGAGCACGAAGCGCCCGGGGGCGGCTTCGGCCAGGCTCGCCGCGGTCATCGCGAGCAGCGCCGGGCCGCGGGTGTGTACCGGAAGCACGGCGGTGCCCAAGCGCAGACTCGGCGCCCAGGCCGCGGCCAGGGCCAGCGGGACGAAGCCGTCGTGCCCCGCCGCCTCGCCGGTCCACACATCGGTGTAGCCGAGGTCTGACATCTCGGAGTAAAGGTCGCGGTGTTGGGTGAGCGGCACGCCGCGCAGCGGGACGGTCAGGCCGTATCCGCGGTGCGGCGGCGGCGGGGAGGACGGCATTACGGTGCAGCTCCTTCGTGCGGGGCGAGGCCCGACACGCGCGGGCGGCGCGCCGGGTTACCAGAAGTTAACGGTTCGAGGCCTGAGACAGCTGTTGTGGGGCGTTGACCGGCTTGGACGCGGCGGCTTAGCGTGGACCCGTGGTGGGTTTCCTTTCGGTCAGGTGTGCGACCGGTTCCGCCGCGTCCTGTCGCCGGGCGCCGCGCCGATCGCCGATGCTCTAGCGCCGCGCCCCGGCTCAAGTCGATTCGCCGCGCCGCTCCGGCGGGCGCGGGGAATCGTCGCAGCCTTCTAATAGTTTGATACTTCGCGAACCAGCGAGCTTTCGAAGCAGGGTCTTTACGGGATGAACGAGGGAGACAGCGATGGAAGTGCCGCTGCACATACGGCGGGAGAGCAGTCGGGAGGTCACCGTGGCCGTCTATGCGAGTCGGCCGCTGACCAGGGCGGGACTGCGTGCCGCGCTGGACGAGGCGCCCGGCCTGGCCGTGGTCGGAGACGCGGCCACCGCCCTGCAACTCGAGCGCCTGCTCAAGGAACTGGCGCCGCAGGTAGTGGTCGTCGACGACGAGGGCAGCGAGCGGGACGGCCTGGAGCTCGTGCGCCGGCTGGCGGAGCGTGCGGGCGGGCGCACGGCGGTGGTGGTGCTCACCGAGATCGAGCTCGGCGAACGCGTCCTCGAGTACCTGCGTGTCGGGGCGAGGGCGCTGGTACTCGGTGACGGTTCGCTCGGCGAGATCGCCCAGGCCGTGCTCGCGGTGGCCAGTGGGCACGCGCTGATCGCGCCGCCGCTGGCCGCGGTGCTGGTGGATCTGATGCTGCGCCGCATTCCGGAGGCCGCGTACGGCGCCGACCTCTCCTCGCTCACCCCGCGCGAGCAGGAGACGCTGAGCCTGATCGCCTCCGGGCTGTCGAACCAGGAGATTGCGCAGACGCTGTTTCTGAGCGAGAAGACGGTGAAGTTCCACGTCTCGAACCTCCTCGGGAAGCTGGGGCTGCGTAACCGCTCCCAGGCGATCGTCTACGCGCGCGACGGCCGGTTGCCATTGCCGAACTGAGGCACGCGGCCGCCGCGGGTGTAGACGTCAGGTCAGTGGGCTGAGGGCTCGGGTTGCGCGGCCGGGGAAGGGGCCGCGCTGGCCGGGCTCTCCCGCCGTTCGCGCACCAGCCACAGCACGATCGGGAAGATGAGCGCGCAGAACAGGGCACTGACGGAGCCGATCCAGATGAACCTGCCGCCGTGGTCGAGGATCAGCGCGGCGATGGCGGTGCCCAGCATCATGCCGCTGTACTGGGCGGACCCGTTGAGCGAGAGCGCGGTGCCGCGGGCCTTCGGGCTCAGTTCGCTGACCAGCGTGGTGAGCGAGGCCTGGCCGAGGCCGAAGAACAGGCTCCACACCACCTGGACGACGACGGCCGCGGCGAGGGTGCCGGTGAGCGAGGAGAAGACCACCATGGTCACCGCCGCCCCGCCGGCCGCGGTCGCGATGACCGGCCGCTTGCCGAAGCGGTCGGCGAGCCGGCCGCCGAGCATGTTCCCGCCGAATCCGGCGGCGCCGGTGACCAGGACGATCCAGCCGATCTCCGCGGTGGACAGGTGGTAGATGCCGCCGTAGAACACGCCGGTGTTGGCGAACAGGCCCTGGTTGCCCGCCCACCAGAGCAGGCTGGAGATGAGCACGAAGGCGACGGTGGGCTCCGCGAAGGCCGCCTTGAACTGGCCGCGGAACGCGGTGAACGGGCCGACCGGGATCTGCCTGGTCGGCGGCGCGCTCGGGATGGCCAGGCGCACCACCACGATCTCGATCAGCGCGAGCGCGGCGATGGCGAAGAACGGCACCCGCCAGGACAGCCCGTTGGCGGCGAAGGCGCCGAGCGGCACGCCGATCACGGAGGTGCCCATCAGGGTTCCGACGACCAGCCCGATCGCCGAGCCGCGGCGCTGCGGCGGCACCGAGTCGGAGACGAGGGCGAAGACGCTGGGCATGAGGATCGCCGCGCCGAGTCCGGCGACCGCGCGGAAGCCGAGCAGCAGGGCGAAGCTCGATCCCGTGCCGGTCAGCGCGGTGCCGACGAGGAAGACGACGAGTCCGGTCAGCAGCGTCTTCTTGCGCCCCCAGCGGTCGGAGACCGGACCGAACAAGGGCCCGAAGACGGCGTATACGGCGGCGTACACGGTGACCATGAATCCGCCGAGGCCCAGGGCGGTGTGCGTGTGCGCGGTGATCTCCGGGATCAGCGGGGAGACGACCAGGGAGTCGAGGCCGACCAGACCGGCCGCGGCGGCGAGCACGGCGATCAGCCGGCCGATCGGTGGGCCCGCGGGGGCGGCGGTGGGGGCAGGAGTGCTCATCGGGTCCGAGTTCCTTCGACTTCGGGGGCGCGGCGGTGCGGCCGCCGCGCCCGGGCCGACAGCTAGCTGCAACCGCTAGCTTCAATAGTTCAAAAACTATCAAACTTTAGAACCGTCGACCACCCCGGCGGCCGTGAACGGGGGCCTGCGGCCGCCGGGGCGCTGGACGCCGCGGTCAGAGCACGACCCGCACGTCGTACTCGCGCAGCCACTGGTCGAGCTGGATGACCCGCGGCAGCCACGGCGGGGGCGTGTAGTTGCCGGCGAACCAGGCGTCTGATTCGGCCATGCCGCGCAGCGATGCCCGGTCGACGAGGTCGAGCACCGGGGAGGCGGGATCGTCCAGGATCCCGAGCACCCGACCGCGCACCGCGCCGAGGTACTCGGGACTGTGGCCGAAGGGGAAGCCGCTCTTGGGACGCCGGGTGACCTCTTCGGGCAGCAGGTCGGCGACGGCCTCGCGCAGCACGCCCTTCTCCTGGTCGCCGGCCCGCTTGTACTGCCAGGGGACGTTCCACAGGTACTCGACGAGCCGATGGTCGCAGAACGGCACCCGCACCTCGAGGCCGTTGGCCATGCTCATCCGGTCCTTGCGGTCCAGCAGGAACGGCAGGAACCGGGTGAGCTGGAGGTGGTAGACCTCGCGCAGCCGGCGGTCCGGCCCCTCCTCCCCCTCGAGATACGGAACCTCCGCCAACGCGTCGGCGTAGGCATCGGCGACGTAGCCGTCGAGGTCGAGTGCGGCACGCAGGTCGGGTGAGAGCTGCGCATTGCGGTTCTTGACTCCGGCGGACCAGGGGAAGTTGGCGGTGGGCGTCTCGGCCTCGGCGAGGAACCAGGGATAGCCGCCGAGGAAGTCGTCCGCGCCCTCGCCGGAGAGCGCCACCGTCGCGTGCTTGCGCACCTCCCGGAACAGCAGCAGCAGGGAGACATCGAGGTCTCCGACGCCGGGCATGTCGCGGGCCCGCAGGGTTGCGGCGAGCTCGTCGACGAGCGACGGGGTCTGCACGATGATCTCGGTGTGGTCGGTGCCGACGTGGTCGGCCACAGCGCGTACGAACGGCGCGTCGCGGCTCAGGTGGAGTGCGTCGGCCTTGAAGTGCTCCTCGCTGCCCGCGAAGTCGAGCGAGTACGTGGCGAGTTTGCCGGAGCCGTTGCGCGCAAGCTCGACGCCCGCCAGTCCGACGATCGCGCTCGAGTCGATCCCGCCGGAGAGAAGGGCGACCAGCGGTACATCGGAGACCAACTGTTCGGCGACGGCGTTGCCCAGCAGCTCGCGCACCGTCGCAATGGTCGTGGGCAGGTCGTCGGTGTGCGGGGCGCTGCGAAGTCGCCAGTAGCGCTGCTGCTTCGCCGCCTCCCTGGTCACGCGTACGAGGTGGCCGGGCTTGACCTCGTGCAGGTTCCGGTAGACCCCGGCGCCCGGCGGCTTGATCGCGACGGTGAACAGAGCGGCCAGGCCCTCCGGGTCGACCTCCGCCGGGAAATCGGGGTGGGCGAGCACGGCTTTGGGCTCGGAGCCGAACAGCACGGCGCCGGCCGCGGTCCGCGTCCAATACAGGGGTTTGATTCCCAGGCGGTCGCGCACGAGCAGCAGTTCGCGCGTACGGCTGTCCCAGATAGCGAAGGCGTACATGCCGACAAGCCGGTCCACGAAGGACACGCCCCATTCGAGGTACGCGTGCAGCACGACCTCGGTGTCCGACGCGGTACGGAACGTGTGGCCACGGCCGACCAGCTCGGTGCGCAGTTCGCGGTAGTTGTAGACCTCCCCGCTGAACGTGAGCACCGCCGGGGGCTCGGCGAGCGGCCCGAGCCCGCCGTTCGGCGCGGCCATCGGCTGCACCCCTCCCCTGGGGTCGATCACGGCGAGCCTGCGGTGTCCGAGGCCTGCGTGCTCGCCCAGCCACACCCCTGCGGCGTCCGGACCGCGCGGGCTCAACTGCGCGGTCATTGCGGCGAGGACCTCGTGCTGCTCAGCGGGATCCGCGCCGCGCCAGTGCGCCCAACCGGTGATCCCGCACATCAGGACCCTCCTTCGATCGGGGTGGGGCCGACGCCGAGCTGCCGCAGCGATTCGGCGACCAAGCCGCCGATCGGCTCGGGCAGACGACGCCAGTTGTCCTCGTCGTTGAGATCGAGCACGCGCGAGAGCTTCCAGCCGAGGTACTGGCCGAGCGAGGCGAGCGGCGGCAGCTTCTCAACCGGCTGCACCGTGATCTCGTAGCCCTCGAACAGCGGTGCGAGGCGCTCGCCGAGCTGTGCGCTCCATGCCTCGTCCGGCGCACCGTCCGTGGTGACCAGCAGCACGATGCCGTTTCCGCGCAGCACGAGCATGTAGTTGAACACGACGTGGCCGGGCAGCTCGGCGGACCATAGTGCGGCCTCGAGGTCGTTCTGCCGTACGCCGTTGCCGGCCAGGGTGACGACGTCCTGTTCGCGCCCGAGAGTGCGCAGGATCGGGGTGCGCACTCCGCAGGCGCACTCCTCGCCGGTGATCTCGACTCGGTCGCCGGTGCGGTAGCGCAGGAGCGGGCGCGCAGGCAGGTCGAGGGTGGTCACGATGAGCTCGCCGCGGTCCGCGCTCCCGTCGATCCGCCGCACGCCCTCGTCGTCGAGAAGTTCGAGCACGTAGCTGTGTGTCTGCAGATGGAGGTTGCGTTCCCGGCAGGTGACGGCAGTGGTACCGGTCTCCGAGGAGCCGTAGGACCCGACGTATGCGGTGGCGCCGGTGAGCCGTTGGAGGTGCGCGACGAAGCTGGGCCCGGTCTGCTCGGCCATCAGCAGTAACCGGTCGAACTTCGGCGCGGGCAGCTCGTTGCGCTGGGCGAACTGCACGAGTTCGAGCAGCCGCGAGGGTGGCCCGACGAAGACGTTGGCCTTGAGCGACGCGATGAGTCGCAGCACCCTGGTGTAGTCGCCGGTGATGTTGTCCACCCACGGGCGCAGCGACATGATCCCGAGGTATTCGAGGACCTTTTCGAACTGGTAGGCGGCCGGTGCGAACGGCGCGTTGATCAGGATGAGCGCGACGTCGCCGGGCTCGAGGATCTGTGCCCACAGCTCGCCGATGTTGACGGTGTTGATCAGCAGGTCGTCGAGCGCCTTGGGGGCGGCCACCGGGTTTCCGGTCGTACCGGAGGACTCGTAGTAGTGCACGAACTCGGCCAGCGGCCTGGTGAATGCCTCCTCGCCGTATGCCGCCAGGTCCTTCTTGGCCAGGAGCGGGACCCGTTCGAAGGCCTCGTGCGCGTCCTCCGGGGTGACGAGGATCCAGTTGGCGAGTTCGGCCGCCTCGACAGTGTGATGGTAGAGCGCAGAGCGGGAGGCGGTCTCCAGTGTGGAGACGAGCTTCGCCGCGTGCACGGCGGTGAGATCCGCCGTTCCCTCCTGCGTCTCGCGCACGAGCTTGAGGTGCTCGGCAGCGAGGTCGGCCGCTAGGGCGCGGGCATTCTCGTCACGCAGCAACAACATCTGCGATCTCCTTTCCGCCAAGGAAGTCCTCGTCGCTGAGACCTACCGCGCGGCGCAGCGCGCCGGTCTCGATGAGCTCGATGACGGCGTTCACATCACGGTCGAGACGGCGGTCGCGCTCGACGAACTCGGAGTGCTCGCGCAGCAGCGAGTGCACGGCGCGGATCGCGGGCGAGGCCTTGTCGATCCCGCGCAGCTCCACTGCCTGCGCGAGGGCGAGCAGGTGGATGGCCGCGACCTCGCGGACCAGTCCGTTGATGGTGCGCGCGTCGCGGGCGGCGATCGTGCCCATGCTGACCTTGTCCTGGTTGTGCGCCTCGGTCGAGCGGGAGAAAACGGAGGCCGGGTTCGCCTGCTTGAGCGCCTCGGCCGTGATGGCGGACGCGGCGATCTGCATGCCCTTGAATCCGTGGTGCAGGCCGGCCTGCGGGTCCTGCTCCTCGCGCGCGACGATGAGGTTCGGCGGCAGGCCCTCGTTGAACTTCTCGTCCACGACGAGCTCGAGCTGGCGGTCCAGCAGATCCGCGAGGCCCGCGACGGCGATCTTGAGGCTGTCCATCGCCTGCCCGACGTGACCGGCGTAGAAGTTGCCGCCCAGATGCAGTCCGCCGTCGGAGGGGTCGAACAGCGGGTTGTCGCTGGAGGAGTTGATCTCGACGCCGAGCCACTGCTCGACCCAGTTGAGCGTGTCGCGCAGCACGCCGACGATCTGCGGGGCGCAGCGCACCGAGTACTTGTCCTGGATGCGGTCGGCCTCGGTCAGCCGCACGTAACCGCGACCCTCGAGCCGCTCGCGGCGGATGAGGATCTGCTCGAAGTCGGTGGCGAGCCTGGAGCCGTGCAGCAGGGCCCTGACGTTCGAGGCGCTGACCACCTGTCCGGGGTGCGGCTTGTTGCCGTGCACGAACGGGTGGAAGGCGGAGGCGTTGCCGTGCAGCGCCTCCAGGGTGAGCGCGGTGGACAGTTCGGCGATGAAGGCGAGCTCGCGCGCGTCCCACGCCGCGTGCACGCCGTAGGCGGCGGTGAAGGAAGTGCCGTTGATCAGCGCCAGGCCCTCCTTCGGCTCGAGCAGGACCGGGTCGAGGCCCTCCTCGAGCAGCGCGTCGAGGGCCGGCCTGATGCGCCCGTCGTGCCAAACGTCGCCCTCGCCGATCAGCGACGCGGCCACGTAGCACAGCGGCACCAGGTCGCCGCTCGCGCCGAGCGAGCCGCGCTCGGGGATCAGCGGGAGGATTCCGCGATGCACATGCTCAAGCAGCTGCTCGACGACCTCGGGCCGGATCGCCGAGGGGCCGCGGGAGACGGAGTTGGCCCGGATCAGCATCGCCGCCCGCGCCACGGCCGGCGCGGCGGCGGGCCCGGTGCCGTTGAGGTGATAGAGCACGAGGTTGCGCTGCAGGTCGTGCGCCTTGTCCGGGGAGATCTGCCGGATGCAGCTGTCACCGAAGCCGGTGGTCACCCCGTAGATCGGGATCTGCTCGTCGATCAGGGAATTCTTCAGCTCTACCGATGCGCGCATCCGGTCGGCCGAGCCGTCGGCCAGCCGCGCCCGCAGCGCTCCGGTGCCAAGGCGTGCCGCGTACGCGGTCTGTCGCGCGGCGAGGGTGGCGCCGTCGAGCACGAGCTCGGCCGGCGGGCCGTCGGTGGCCCCGGTGCTTGGCGCGCCGGGTCCGTGGGTGATCGTTTCCGTCATGGCAGTGCTCCGCTTTCTCGAACCGTTCCGGCGGGATGGATCGAGAGTGCGCCGCGGACGGCCCCGGCGGCTTCCGCCCGGGGACCGGTCCGCGGTCCCGTTCCCCGGGCGGACCCGGTTCGGCCGCGGGGCCGGGCCGCGCCGGGCTCTGTTATGTTAGAGAAGAGACGAACAATCGAACGATTCTCGGGGCGCAAGAGAGCCCCGTGGCGAAGAACGGAGGGCAGCGTGCGACTGCTAGCGCATCCCGGACGCGCGGACATCGAGCTGACCGCGGTCTTCCACGCACTGAGCGACCCGATCCGGCTGGGCATCGTGGTGGACCTGCTCAGCGGGAACGAGGAGTCCTGCGGCGGCCTCGACGTGCCGCTGAACAAGTCGAGCCTGTCCCACCATCTCAAGGTGCTGCGAGAGGCCGGGGTGACCTTCACCCGGATCGAGGGCACCCACCGCTACATGTCGCTGCGCCGCGCCGATCTCGACGCGCGCTTCCCCGGCCTGCTGGACTCGATCGCCGCGTCCGTGCGCGCCCCCGCTCGCACCACCGCCCGCGCCAAGCGCGCGGCAGCGGGCTCAGCGGCGGCGTGAACGTCAGGCCGCGCGCAGCTGCGGCCCTGGCATGAAGAGGTCAGGGCGGGCGGGCGCAGCGAGATGTAGTAGCGCTTGAATGTTGAAGGGTTCGGGACGCAGGTCGCCGTACTCGCCCGACCGGCCCTAGTCCTCACCACGTATCCCAGTGCACCACCTCGGCCACCGGCGCGCGCCGGGCCGGCTTGAAGTCCTCGCCGATCGTGTGCGCGACCGGGATCAGGCAGGCCTGCATCACCTCCGGATAGGGGATGCCGAGCAGGGCCGCGGCCTCCTTCTCTAAGTTCAGATGCGGCGTGGTGAACACCGTCCCCAGGCCGCGGGCCCGGGCGGCGAGCATGAAGCTCCAGGTCGCCGGGAGCACCGAGCCCCAGATGTTCGCCTGGGACGTCGTCGAGGTCAGATGCTCCCGGCGCGGCGCGTGCACGCACGGGATCACCAGGTAGGGCGCTCGATGCAGGTTCATCGCCAGGTGCCCGGAACCCTCGCGCACCCGGGCCCACCGCTCCGGCGTGTCGGGCACCCGGTCGAGCGATCCGGGCGGCGAGACCAGGTCGCTGCCGTGCCGCAGTCCGAGCAGGTAGAGCTGGGCCAGGGCGAGCTTGAGGTCGGGCTCGGAGACCACCACGAACTCCCAGTGCTGCCGGTTCTTGCCGGACGGCGCCTGGAGGGCGAGTTCGAGGCACTCCTCGATCAGCCGGCGGTCCACCGGCCGGTCGAAATCGAGCCGCCGGCGCACGGCGCGGGTGGTGGAGAGCAGTTCGTCGGGGGTGAGCGCGGGCACGCACCTCTCCTTGCAGTTCGACGGCGGCGGATTCGAACCCGAAAACAGTTCGAAGGTACACAAACTATAGAACAACTTGCGGACCGGTGCCCCGACCGGCGAACGGGGTGCGGCCAGGGCGCCGGGCCGTGGTCGGCCGCCCGGCCGTCGGCCTACCGTCGCAGAAGACTGCCGCCCGAGCGAAAGGCCAGATCGTGACCGCATCCCCCGCCCCGCTGCCCGGATCGGCGGCGCCGAGCGCGACCGCGCCGGAAGCCGACGAGGACTACCCCTTCCCCCTCGGGCCGCTGGGCGAGCCGCCCGAGGCCTACGCGGACCTGCGCGGGCACCGTCCCGTCTCCAGGGTGCGGATGCCGAGCGGCGACACCGCCTGGTACGTCACCGGATACGCGGAGGTCGAGCAGGCGCTCGGCGACCCGCGGCTGTCCCGCGCCGCCCTGCGCGAGCCCGGCGCGCCGCGGGTGATCTCCGGACCCGACTTCGGCGACAACCCGTACAACCTGCTCAGCCAGGAGGGTCCGGACCACCTCCGAATCAGACGGCTGATCAGCCCCGCGTTCACCCCGCGGAAGGCCGAGGGCCTTCGGCCACGGGTGCAGCAGATCGCGAATGAGCTCATCGACGAGCTGACGGCGAACGGCAGCCCCGCCGACCTGCACCGGGACTACGCGGTGCAGCTGCCGGTGCGCGTGATAGCGGAGATGCTCGGCGCGCGTGCCGACGAGCTCGGCAAGCTCCAGGAGTGGACCGACCGGCTGGTGAGTATCACCGCGCACACGGATGCCGAGCGGCTCCAGGCGCGCGAGGAGTCGGCGGCGTACATCGCGGCGCTGGTCGCCGAGCGTCGGGCGGATCCGGGTGACGACCTCCTCAGCGCCCTGATCACGGCGCGCGATGACCAGGACCGGCTGGACGAGCGCGAACTCGTGTGGCTCGGTATCAACATCCTGGTGGCAGGCCACGACACGACCGTCAGCGCGGTCAGCCGTGGCCTGTTCATGCTGCTTCGCCACCCCGAGCAGTGGAAGCTGCTGGTGGACCGGCCCGAGATCCTCGCGCACGCCACCGAGGAGTTGCTGCGCTACGCGCCGCCGTCGGAGATCGGCTTCATGCGCGTCGCGACGGAGGACACGGAGGTCGGCGGCTGCCCGGTGGCCAAGGGCGAAGGCGTGATCCCGGTGATGCACGCCGCCGGCCGGGACCACCGCGAACTGCCGGAACCCGACCGGCTCGACCTGGACCGCCCGCGCGAGGAGGCCGGTAAGCACCTCGCCTTCGGCTTTGGACCGCACTACTGCCCGGGGGCGGGCGTGGCACGGATGGAGCTCCAGGTGGCGTTCGGCGAACTGGCTCGCCGGCTGCCGGGGCTGGAGCTCGCAGTCCCCGCGAACGACGTCGAGTGGATCGGCGGGCTGCTCACGCTGCGGCCTCGGGAGCTTCCCGTCGTGTGGTGAGCCGCGGTACCGCGTCGACCAGGGCGCGGGTGACGGAGTGGGCCGGGGCGTCGAGCACGCGCACGGCCGGCCCCTCCTCCACCACGCGTCCGTCGGCGAGGACCACGACGCGCTCGCACAGTCGTCTGATCACCGCGAGGTCGTGCGAGACGAACACGAGCGCGAGACCGAGTTCCGCCCGCAGCCGGTCGAGCAGGTCGAGCACTTGTGCCTGCACGGTGACGTCGAGGGCTGAGACCGGTTCGTCGCACAGCAGCACTCGCGGCCCGGGCGCGAGAGCACGGGCGATCGCGACCCGTTGACGCTGGCCGCCGCTCAGTTCGAGCGGCCGCCGACGCCGGTACTCGGCGTCGAGGCCGACCTGTTCGAGCAGGGCCGCGGCCCGCGCCGGGCGCTCTCGTCGGGGCACGTCGGCGACGGTGAGGGCCTCGGCGAGGATGCGTCCGACGGTGTGTCCGGGGTCGAAAGAGCCGAGCGGATCCTGCGGCACCCACTGGATCCCGGCCCGCGCCGCGCGCCGTTGCCCTCGCGCCAAATCCTGCCAGCGACGCCCGTCGACGAGCACCTGCCCGCCGTCGGGACCGACATCCGGATCGAGCAGCCCGAGTAGGAGCCGGACCAGCGTCGTCTTGCCGGACCCGGACTCCCCCGCCACTCCGACACTCTCCCCCGCCCGAACGGCGAAGTCCACCCCGTGGACCGCGCGTCTGGACGATCCGTCAGGCGAGCGGAAGCTCTTGGTCAGTCCCGTGGTGGCGAGGATCGGCGGAGACTCGTCCCCGGTCAGGGAAAGGGCGACGGCCGCGGCGGGCTCGGCACGTTCGGCGTCGATGCGCGGGACCGCATCTATCAGCGCTCGCGTATACGTGTTCTGCGGCTCTGTCAGGATCCGTTCGACCGAACCGCTCTCGACCACTACGCCATCGCGCAACACGCTCACTCGGTCGGCGAGGCGCGCCACGACGCCGAGATCGTGACTGATCAGCAGGATCGCCGTGCCACGCGCCTTGAGTTCGGCGAACAGGTCGAGCAGCGTGGCCTGCACGGTGACGTCGAGGGACGCGGTCGGCTCGTCTGCCACCAGGATCCGTGGGTCTCCGGCCAACGCCGCAGCTATCAGCGCCCTTTGTCGCTGGCCACCGGACAACTCGTGCGGGTACTGGCGGGCGCGCAGTTCCGGCTCCGGCATGTGGACGCGCTCGAGCAGTTCGTGCACGCGCTCGCGTACGGACGGCCCCGCC
>Ga0073928_10007488_pt1 | contig 14111 bp, 11 predicted proteins | sample PaiPotPPA55metaG_FD_76969 | JGI IMG/M metagenome (GOLD analysis project Ga0073928, IMG submission 76969) | Iron sulfur acid spring bacterial and archeal communities from Banff, Canada, to study Microbial Dark Matter (Phase II) - Paint Pots PPA... ... | reverse complement strand
GCAGGCTAGGCCTGGGCGGCGGCTTTGCGGGCTTGGGCGTCGTCGAAGCTTTCTCCGTAGATGGACGGGACTTTCGCGCCCATGCAGCGGAGATAACTCGAAAGTTGGCCGCGATGGTGAATGCTGTGGTTCATGCCGACTTGCAAGAAGGCTACGGCGGGGAGCTTGAAGAGGCCGCGAAAGTCAGTGATCTTCATGAGGTGATCCCCTTTGAGCTGCGTGAGCCTATCGAAATTGCGGGCGAAATTTTCGGAATACCAGACGGCAATTTCGGCGGGCGTCTTGATCGTGTCCGGCAATCCCGCTGTGGATGGAAATTCGGCATGGATGGTGTTCTCGAGGAAGCGGATCTCGGCTGCGGCGATGTGGCGGACGAGTTCCATGGCGCTCTTGGAAATGGGATCGGGGCGGTAGTCGGATTTGTCCGAAGGGACGGCTTCGAGGACTTTTTTGGTGGTGCGATGCTCGTTTTTCAGGGTGCCGAGCAGGACATCGTTTAGCCAGAATTCGGCGAGGTCGGGAGTCAAGGGTCGAGACATTTGGAGCCTCCTCAGTTGAATGAGGGGGATTATACCTTTTTGGACGAAGCGGCCAAAGCACCGGGGCGGTCATTGCCTGGGGCAGGCAGGAGCATGCGGAGGAGAAGAGGCTATAACCTGTTGCGCAGCGTGCGGCGGACGAATTCTGTCGTCAAGCCATAGACGAGATGCTGGCCGAGGCCGGACAAGTGCCTGGAGAGCGGATATTCGCTGGGCACTTTCGCGAGACCAAGGGCGGGCAGCGCGAGTTCGTCGACGCCGACGAAAACCGCCGTTCCATAGGACAGCCCGGCAAGCGACTTCACTGTGGGGAGAACTTCAGCGGCGGCGCCGTAAACTGCGCCCATCAGTGCGCCAAACGCGTAGTGCACGATGGTGCCGCCCTTTTTCTTCTGTTCTTTCGTGAGCCTGATACCTGCGACTGTTTCTGAAATCTTCTCCGCCGTGGTCATGGTCGGATCTTCGGGCTGCTGCTCGCTGTTTGCCTTTTGTTTTTGTTGTTGACCGTTGCCGGCTGCTGACGCGATTTTCTGGATGACGGGCGAAACCTCGTTCATCGCCCAGGAGGCCACGAGGGCGCCGACAGCTCCCGCAGCCGCTCCCTTCCAGACTTCGCCGTCGCGCGTTGATTTTGTCGAGGAGGAGTGGGCTCTACTTGTTCTCGAGGAATAGATCATGAGTCACCTCTCTCCAGAGTAGGAGACCAGGGCTCAATACCTAATCCGTGCGGGGCCTTACGCACGGAACGGATTGCCTGTAGCGATCATCAAGCTGCTTAGGCAACAGGATTTTCGCGCCTTATACCTTGTCGCCGAGGCCGAGTCTTGCTGGCGCTGCATGGCCGAGGTCCGCGCCTTTGCCCGCGAAACGCGTGTGCAGCGGCGCGCCGATGGCCTTTCGAAATGTCCAGCCGATGCCGCGGACATGAACCAGAATCACGGTCATGACCTTTTTCTTGCCCAGGCGTTTGGCCATGCTCAGGGACTGATTGTTCAACACGCTGATGGAACCTACAGAGCGCAAAACGCCGTGCTCCCGCGCGTACGTGTTCAGAGCGACGTTCAATACGCTATGGATGCCCTGGCCCCGCCACTTGGGGAGCACGAAGGTGCCGTACTGCGTGCCTTCGTTCGGGTGCAGGATCCACGTTGTTCCGTACGCCAATTCCATGCCGCTCGAGAACGTCATCCAGCCGAACGCGACCGGCTCCGCGCCGCAGTAGACAACGGCTAAGGCATCGCCGCGATTGATGCGCTGGGCGAAGTTGGGCGGCAAAGGCTCGCCGAGCGATGCGAGTTGCTCACGCGCAATTTCGCGATCGTTCTCTCCGGCGAAGATGCGCACATCGAACTTGCCTTTCGCATACGGCCGAGTGAGCGGTTCCTGAAGGTCAGTGAGATAGATATTCCACGCGTACCAATACATCAGGGGACGCAGTATTTCGCGCAAAACGAGCAGGAAAAAATGGCCTGGGCCACGCCAACGCAATATCTCCCCGGCGCGACGCCAAGCGCGCGGAACTGGGCTGGTCATAAGAGTTCCCTCGCAAAATTTTAGTTTGTGTTTGGCCCAAAGAAATGCGGTAGGAGCAGGGGCCATAAAGCTACCACGAGAGGGTCACTTTGCGCATCAGAGTAACGGTCCCGCTAATCAACTGATGCGTTACTCCGCGATTCGCCGCCCGGTCTTGGCCTCAGTGTCAATACATTGGCACTAAGCAATTCCTAGGGCGTATACCGCATCGACCTGAAGAACCCTGGACCGCAAACTGATTGGCACGATTCGTTCCTGCGCGCATGGGCGTGCAGCAAGGAGGATGAATGGTCAGACGACTGAACTATGCAGTTACCTTGGTGGTTGCCCTGTTGTTTGTCGCCAGCTTGGCCGCTGCGCAAGGAGATTATGGCGGCGCAAGGGACGCCCGGGATCACGGCTATCAGCATGGGTACCGAGATGGCCTGCGCCAAGGTCGCGCGGACCTGAATAACAATGCACGTCCGAGCTTCGACAGTGAAGATTACCGGCGTGCGGACCTGGGCTATGAGGAGTACATGGGCGACCGGCACCAGTTCCAGAGCGGCTATCGCGAAGGCTATAAAGGCGGTTACGACGACGGTTACAACAACCGGCCCATACGCTCGGACCTTTATGGGCTGAAAGGCGACACTTACGATCCGGACCGAGTTCCACGAAGCGACCGAGATGCCGAAGGCTATGCGAACTGGACTTATGGCGATGTCGCCTTTGACACCGGATACCGCGACGGGCTCGGCGCGGGCCAGAAGGATTTGCGGGATCGGAAGGACTATCGCCCGGAAAAGCACGACTCGTATGAAGACGCCGATCACGGATACCGCAAGAATTATGGAAGCAAGGACGCTTACAAGACAGAGTACAAGAAGGGATTCTTGCGCGGTTACCAGGACGCGTTTAACCGGAGAGAGCGCTAAGCAGAGTAACTAAGCGAAGAATAAGCCAAAGAACCCGCGAGATGGGTCGCGTTCGAGAAAAACGCGCCTTATCGAGCGGGTCTCTTTTTGCGCATGCAGTTTCCTGTGTAGCCTTATTTTAGCCGGTAGCGAATTGCGCAATGGTTCCCTGCAGCTTGTCTTGACGCCGGTGCGGGCGTTCGCTAGCGTCAAAGAGCGGAGTGCCTCCCCACTTCAGCAACGGTGGCCCTGCAGAGTACAGAAACGGGAGAACCCATTGCCGAACGCAATCATTACCCTGACGACCGATTACGGGCTCAACGATCACCTGGTGGGCACGCTGAAGGGCGTCATCCTCAAGATCAATCCGGAAGCGACGATTGTGGATATTACGCACAATGTGGCGCCATTCGATTTGCTGGATGGAGCATTAGCGATCGGATCTGCCTATTCCTACTTTCCGCCGCGCACGATTCATGTCGTGGTGGTTGATCCGGGAGTGGGCACGGAGCGGCGACCGTTGCTGGTGACCGCCGAAAACCAATATTTTGTAGCGCCGGACAATGGCGTTCTCTCCGTGATTTATGAGCGAGAGGAAAATGCTGTGGCGCGGCACATTACCGCGGAGCATTACTACTTGCAGCCGGTCAGCAAAACCTTTCACGGGCGAGATGTGTTTGCACCGGTGGCGGCCTGGCTTTCAAAGGGATGGCAGACCGCGAGCATGGGCGAGGAAGTCACGGACTATAAGAAATTTGCGTTGCCCAAGCCGAAAGCGACGGATGGGGTCGCAAAAGGCATTGTAATGCGTGTGGACGCGTTCGGAAACCTGGTTACGAATTTCCGCCCGGAAGATCTCCCTGAAAGCGCGCTGACCAACGGCGAAGTGAAGTTCCAGGTGGGCACTCAGGCTGTTTCGCGGATGGTGCCAACGTTTGCGAGCGGCAATGCTGGCGAGGCGGTGGCCTACGTTGGTTCGGCGGGATATGTTGAAATCGGCGTGAACAAAGGGAATGCTTCACGGACGCTGAGCATCGGGCGCGGCACGCCGGTTGTGCTCGAGAATAAATAGGTCATCGCGTAAGTTCCAGGGCGGCCATCTGCGAACGCGTGCGCGGGTCGAGCCAATCGCGCCACGCGTCACCAAGCAAGTTGAACGCTAGAACCGCGAGCATCACGGCGAGCGCCGGGAAAATCACCATGTGCGGGGCGTCAAAGAGATGGCTGCGCGCGTCGTTGAGCATGGAGCCCCAGCTCGGCACGGGAGCGAGAACGCCGAGGCCGAGAAAACTTAATGTCGATTCGGCCAGAATCGCGCCAGCCATCCCGATGGTGGCCTGAATCAACACAGGTTGCAAAATGTTCGGCAACAGATGCTTGACGAGAATGCGCGTGTGCGAAGCTCCAAGCGAGCGCGCGGCGACAATAAACTCGAGTTCCTTCACCTTTAGAACTTGCGCGCGAGCCAGCCGCGCGTAGCCGGCCCATCCGGTAATGACCAGGGCCAGGATTACTTTGCCGATTCCTGGCCCGAGGAAAGCGGCAAAGGCGATGGCCAGCAGGATTCCCGGGAACGAAAGAAATGCGTTGATGAGCAAGAGATTGACGATGCGATCGAACCATCCGCCCTTATAACCCGCCAGCATTCCCAGCACGAGCCCGGTCAGGCAACATCCACACACAACGGAGATGGCAACAAGAAGCGAAACACGAGCGCCGTACAGCGTGCGGGCAAAGGTGTCGCGGCCTAATTCGTCGGTGCCGAACCAGTGCGCGCGCGAAGGCGCTTCGAGGCGAGTCGGCAAATCCTGCGCGGTCGGAGTGTAGTGAGCGATCCACGGCGCCAAAATCGCAGCCAGAATCAGCAGCATTGCGAAGGCAAAGCCGAGGCGCGCGAGCAAACTTTGGCGTAGGAATTCGCGTAGCGGCAAAAAGCGGGTTTCTTGCTTCGACGTGGATGACGATGCGATGGCTTCGCCTGGCGACGAGTTCTCGGGAGGCGCGGTCACCGTGCTCATGCGAGGCGCACCCGCGGATCGATTACAGCGTAGAGAATATCGGTGAGGAGATTCACGAGGACGTAGGAGACGGCGATTACGAGGATGCAGCCTTGCAGCAGCGGGTAGTCGCGGGCGGAGATGGCCTGCACCGTCAGCCGGCCAATACCGGGCCAGGAGAAAATTGTTTCGGTGACGATCGTGCCGGCCAGCAGCGTGCCGAATTGCAAACCGAGAATGGTGATGATGGGTATGAGCGCGTTGCGAAAGGCGTGACGAAACAAAACCGCGCGCAAGGGCAAGCCTTTGGCACGAGCGGTTCGAACATAGTCGCTCGAGAGTTCTTCGAGCATGGAGCCGCGAACCATGCGCGTAAGAATAGCAGCGAGCGCTGCGCCGAGAGTTGCAGCAGGCAGAATGTAATAGCTTGGGCCGCCGCGTCCCGAAACCGGAAGCAGACCGAGATAAATAGAGAAGAAAAGAATAAGCACGGGGCCAAGGGCAAAATTGGGGAAGGCGAGACCGAAAAGCGTAAATAGCGAGACGGCACGATCGGCGGCGTGTCCCCGGCGATACGCTGCCAGCACACCGGCGGGAATGGCTATAGCCGCGCAGACCAGCAGCGCGCAGAAGGCGAGCTGAAGTGTGGCGGGATAGCGCTCGAAGATAATGCGGCGTACCGGCGCCTGAAACTTGAAGGATTGCCCGAGGTCGCCGCGAACAAGCTCCTTTAGATAGTGCCCGTATTGCACAAGCAGCGGCTGATCGAGATTCAACGCGTGGCGTAGCTGCGTGATTTCTCCAGGTGCCGCGCCCTCGCCAAGCATCTGCTCGACGGGATCGCCAGGAACGATGTGAATCATCAGAAAAACCAGAGTGAGTACGAGCCAGAGCGCGGGAAGAGTTAGAAGAAAGCGCTGTAGCAGATGACGCGCCATCAGCGAGTGTCCGCCGACGAATTGCCTTGCGAAGATTTCGCCGCTTTCACGGATTGGGGCTCGTCCGACGCAGGCGCTGGCGCGGCGTCCTCGGTACGATCGTTTGTGACCGGACGGCCGCGCTGAATTTTTACGCGCGCCACGCGCCGGCCGTCCATCTCGACGACGGAGAAGCGATAATTTCCATATGCAAAGCTTTCGCCGCCCCGCGGAATGAAGCCGAGTTGGTCGAGGACGAAACCGCCGACGGTGGCATAGGCCGGATCTTCTGGAAGCGTGATGTTGTACTGCGTGTCGAGATCGCGGACATTCAGCGCCGCGTCGAAAACGATCGCGCCATCCGCAAGCGTGAGCGGGCGCTCGACGACGTCGAATTCGTCGTGAATTTCTCCAACGACTTGCTCGAGAATGTCTTCCAATGTGACCAGACCAAGAACGCTACCGAATTCATCGACCACGACGGCCAAGCCGACGTGATGGGTGCGCAGCTCCAGAAGCAACTCGCTCGCGGGCTTTGTCTCTGGGACGATGAGCACTTCGCGCAGCACGCGGCGCAGATCGAATGGCGACGCCGAAAGATTTTCTTCCAGGCGCCGCTCGCGATCCAGAAGGACCCAGAGCATGTCCTTGATGTGAACGAAGCCAAGAACCTGGTCTTCCGTGCCGCGATAAACGGGAATGCGAGAACGCTGCGTGGTGGCGAAAGCACGCAGAACTTCGTCTAACGTAGCTTCCACGGCGACCATGTGCATATCTGGCCGGGGCACCATGATTTCGCGGACCTGCACCTGGCCGAGCTCGATGGCGCTGACGATGAATCTTTCTTCGCCTGGAGCGAGGAGTCCGCGCTCGCGCGCTTGCTGAATTTGAATTTGCAGCTCTTCGGTGGAGTGCGCGCCGCTCGAGACTTGCGGCTCGGAGACGCCAAGAGCTTCGACGATGGCGCCGGATGCGCTTTCCAGAAGGTCAATCGCCCAGCGAAACGTTTTCAGGAACCAGGAAAAGGGGCGCGCAATCATCAAGGCAACGCGCTCGGCGCGAGCCAGGCTGACGGTCTTGGGCACGAGTTCGCCGATGACGACGTGCAAAGCGCTGAGCATGGCAAAGGCGATCGCCAAGGCGGCAGCGTGTACGAGGAGAGTGATTCGCAAATCAGCCGTAACCGGCACAACGGAACGGATCATGGCCGCAAAGGTGGATTCGCCTAAGGCGCCCAGCGCGAGGCTAGTCAGCGTGATTCCGAGTTGCACTGCGGACACTACGCGATGCATGTCGCCCAACAGAACCTCGACAACGCGGGCGCGCGCATCACCCTGGCGGACGAGCTGGCGCACACGCGAGAGCCGCACGGCGACAAGCGAGAACTCGGCCGCGGCAAAGAAGCCGTTAAGGGCAACTAGCGCAAGGACGCCAATGAGGCGAACGGCAAACATAGATGGGTTGATTTAGCCTCTGCTGGAATTGTAGCAGCAGAGGCGAGGCTAGACTCGGTGAGTCGCGGCAAGCGTCAACGTCGCCAGCGGCCGAAATCGCCGAGCAGCTCTAGAACTCGAGGCGAAGTGAAAGCTGCAGATTGCGCTCGCCTTGGCCGGAGCTACCGCTGCCTTTGGAGAGCACTTTTCCGAAGGTCTGAGTATTGGTCGGGTTCAGGCCGATATTGGTGGTGCCATTGCAACCGCTGTTGGAGCACCAATTCGGATGGTTCCACACATTGTAGGCCTCGGCACGAAACTGGAATCGGAGCCGCTCGTTCACGGGAATGGTCTTGAACAAGCCCATGTTCCAGTTCTGATATCCGGGTTGGTAGATGAGATTACGGACGCGCTGCGTGTTGAACGTACCCGGCGCAGGCGCGGTAAAGATCGGTGATCCATCCGGATTGGTTGTCGCGAACCACTGACCGCTCGGTCCAAATGTGCCAATGATCTTGGGGTCTCCGTTAACAACCCAATACTGGCCGTTCACACCGCATCCGAAATTCGAGTCGAGGCCCACACCGGCGTAGTCGTTGGCACCTGCAACACTGCAAGGCAAGCCGGTTTGGAACTGCGTGATGCCGCTGATTTGCCAACCGCCGAGGGCCTTGCCCACAAAGCCCTTTTGCGCGCGGAAGAAAGGCAACTGGTAGAGATAGTTGATGATTACGATATGGCGGGCATCGAACTCGGATGGCCCCCACAACATGCTCGTGTCGTAAGTATCGGGAACGACGTCGCGCTGGTTAGAGCCATTGTCCATGCTCTTGGACAGCGTGTAAGACACGCCGAACTGGAGAGAGTTGCTGAATCGACGGTTCCAGGCGATCTGCAGCGAGCTGTACATGGAATTGGCAACGTTATCGGTTTCGCGAATGGAGCCGAAGCCCTTGTAAGGCCTTATGGCATTGAGATTGACGCCGGGATTTGCTGCTACGGTCGCAAGCGTCGGCTGATTGATATCCGACTCTCGCTGCAGGTGAAGCCCGCGGCGAGCCACATACCCCACACTGAGGATCGACTTCCAGAATAGCTCGCGCTCTACAGTGAAGTTCCAGGCCCATGCTTCGGGAGCCTTGAAGGCTCTGCTTTGCGTAGTAACCACCAACGGAACCTGATTAGTGCCGGTACCTCCAGGATTGTCCACGGAGCCAAACGATACGCTGGCGTTCGGCTGGAACGGCGGATTTCCGCCCAGAAAAATCGAGTCGCTCACACCCAAGCGAGTAAAGAAGCGGCCTCCGCCTGCGCGGAGCACTGTTTTGCTGTTTAGCTGATAGGCGATGCCCGCGCGCGGCTGAACTTCACCCCACTGGGTATCGGAGTAGTGGTTCGAGCCGTGGAACAGACCATTAAAAGTACCTGAAGTTGCCTCTGGAACGCGGCCGTTCGCCGATGAGGGGAACCCAGAACCGGGAATGACCATGCCGTTATAGAGCTGAGCTATCGTGGGTGAACCGGTGATGAGACCGGTCTTAGGATCGATAGTGACAGCGTTGGCTGGATTGTAAGCAGTAGGATCAAAGACGATCATGTTGGCCCAGATGGCGTGATAAGGAACGATGACCGAGTAACGGAGGCCGAAGTTGACGGTCAGGTTCTGCCTGACCTTCCAGGAATCCTGTCCGAAACCTTCCCACATGCTGCCACGAAACACGGTATACGCCCGATGCCCAATCTCTGAATAGCTGTCGAAGAGTCCGAGAGCGGCGTTGGCAGCGGCGGCGCCACTGGACGCCACGAGGTATCCGGGCCGAACGAATTTCCCTCCGTTATCACTGAAGAGGAATTGGCCATTCTGATTGTTCGTGCAAGTGGAACAGGCCTGGACGTTGATTTCATCATTGTCATTCTCGCCGGAATACTCGTAGAGACCGCCGAACTTCAAGGTGTGGTTACCCTTGACCCACGTAAAGCTGTCGGAGGCGTCGTAGATGGGGCCCGCTGAGTGCGAGGGATATGGCCCGCCACTGAGTCCAGAGAAGCTGGACATGTTCACGGTCGGGATACGGGTTGGAATCTCTTTACCGGTCGGGAAAATATACGGATAGTTCAAGCCAACGGTGGTGCGATCAAGGAAATGCGCTTGATCCACTGGGATGTGGACCTGGTCCAAGCTGAAGGACACTAGGACTTCGTTCACCTTGGTAGGACTGATAGTCCATACATGGTCGACCGAGTTCGTCTGGTTGGGACGATCGAAAAACTTCGGTGTCTCGTTCGTTCCTCCATCCAGCGGTTGATACTCCCAGAAAGTGAAATACACGCGACGGAAACGCAGCCGCTGCTTGTCAGTCAAGTTCACATCGACGGCTAAGGTGTCCTTGCGCTGGTACTGCGGATGCTGGGCTGAGAAAAACCAGTTTTGGTTGCCGTTGATAGGAGTGGTGAGATTGGGCATCGGGTAGGCATTCAGTATCGCCAACCCATTGGGACTCGCTGTCGAGCTAGTGGTGGCTGTTCGAGGAGCTGGAATGATGTTCCCTGGAAACGGCTGGCCGGTCTTGGGGTCCACCAGAACCACGGTCTTGTGGTAGAAAATGTTATTGGGATCCAGCAACTCACTGAAATTGCCCTGCCGCATCAAGGCTGTGGGGACCGTCAGGCCGTTCGTATCGGTAAAGATGTACCTAACCCATTCCTCTCCCCAGTAGAAGAAAACCTTGTTCTTGCTGGTATTGAAGTGGTTCGGAATGTAGAGCGGGCCGCCGATGTTGTACCCAAACTGATTGTAATGAACGGGAGCCGTTATGCCCGTCGTCCTCGGCACCGCGTTCCGCTGCCACGGGTTCGCATCGAAAATAGTATTGCGTACATATTCGTAGGCTGCGCCGTGGAAATCCTGCGAGCCGCTCTTGGACGTGATACGAATCTGGCCGCCGGAGGAACGGCCATATTCGGGCGCGTAATCGGCCGTGAGAATCTGAATCTCCTGCGTCGAGTCCACGTCGGCGGCGCCGATGCTCGTGCCGTTCGAGCGCGTGCGAACCGCCGGAGCGCCGTCATATGTGATTAGACTTTCGGGTGTGCGGGCGCCGTTGATGTTCGAAGGGCCTTGGGAAAAGTTGAAACCGAGGTTCGCCAAGGTCCCGCCACGTGTGCCGGGAACCAGGTTGGCCATGAAGATCGGGTTGCGGCCATTGATTTCCAGCGAATCGATCTGCTCGCGCGTGGCAAGCTGCTGCACAGACGCCGACTCGGTTTGTAACTGCACCGCCGACGCGGAAACCTCGACGGTTTCGCTGGCCGAACCCACGGTGAGCACAACATCGATAGCGAGATTAGCGCTTGGATCTAGTTTGTTGTCCCTCGATTCGTATCGTCGGAACCCAGCAGCCTCGACTAGGACCGTGTACAAGCCTGGAGGTACGTTAGTGATGGCGTAGTAGCCCGAGTCGTTGGAAGTTGCCGCGCGCTCAACGCCGCGATTGTTTCGGATAGTGACTTTGGTGTTTGCAATCGTTGCGCCGGAGGGATCTTTCACAAAACCTGAAATGGTTCCGAGGTCGGATTGCGCGAACAACAACCCCGAAACGGTAAAGCTCAGGCAAAAAAGCACAACAGCTACCCGACAAGCGTTCCTCATCTGGGCTCCTTTTTCCTGATTCAGTTTTTTTAATCACGGCAACCAAACGCACAGGCGACGCAATGGCATCACAGGTAACGAGCGATACCATCACGGCTCCGCGAACGTTTCGTCAATTTTTCGTTTTTTTGGGCACCACCGTCGGGCGGGACTCTTGCACGATCTCTCCGTAGAGCGCCATCAGGTGATTCCTGTATGGCGCTTATTACCATACAGATATGCCAGAGACAATTTTATTTTGTGGGAATGGCGCAGTCCCTCAGCCAGCTCGTGTTGGGGCGTAAGGACCGCTTGAATGTTTCCGCGACTACCAGCCGGTGCGGTATTGGCGGGTGAGGTAGTCAGTGGCGCCGATGACATTGGTTACTCGCATGTTTTCGGCGTCGTAGCGGATTTTGGTTCCGGCGCGCAGGGCAACAATACCAAGGAGCATCACTTCAGTTAGACGCGCCGCGTACTCGAAGGGACAAGACGCTGCAGCCTTGCCCTTGGCGGCCTCGACCCAGTTTAGCTCGTGGCGCTCTCCCGGAATGCGCGGGAGTTTTTGGGCGGGCTTGCCGACAGAAGTGTTCAGGGATTTGGGAAGAAGGCGAGGATTGAGACCGTAGGTATCGTGCAGAAGCTTTCCCTTGCTGCCGACGAGTAGTGCTCCGCCCTCTTTATTTAGTTGCTCGTCACCAAGCTCGTCCGGGCGCCTGGGCAGGAGCCCGCCATCGTACCAGGTGAGTTTGACGGGCGGCATTTTGCCGCGTGCGGGAAAGTCGTAAAAGGTCATCGTAGCGTGAGGATACGAAGCGCGATTGAACGGTGTCGAGACCGTCTCGATCGTCGTAGGCATGCCCAGATCAAGCGACCACATGGAGACATCGATCAGGTGTGCGCCCATGTCGCCAATCGCGCCGACGCCCCAATCCGCCCAACCGCGCCAATTGAAAGGATGATAGATGGGGTGATATTCCACCTGCGGCGCGACACCTAGAAAAAGATTCCAGTCCAAGCCTTCCGGCACAGGGTAATTGCCGGCGAGCGCAGCGGCCAGGCGCGCGTCCACGCCAGAGCCGTTCCAGCGTAGCGTGTCCGCGGGAACCTTTAGCGGCTCGGGGCGCGGCACGCCTTGCGGCCAAAAGCCGAGCGGGCGATTGGTCCAGACATGGACCTCGCTTACGTCTCCAATAGCTCCAGCCGAAACATATTCGACGGCGGTGCGCGCTTCGTCACGCGAATGGCCTTGATTGCCCATTTGCGCGGCGACTTTCGTTTCTTTGGCGCGACGCGAGAGACGGCGCGCTTCGTCAACGGACCAAGTGAGCGGCTTCTGCACGTACACATGCTTGCCGAGATCCATGGCGGCCAGCGCGATGCTCGCGTGCATGTGGTCGGGAGTGGCGACGATGACGCCCTCGATGTCTTTCTGTTGCTCGAGCATCTGGCGATAGTCTTTGTAACGCTTGGCTTTCGGCACCTGGGTCTTGAGCTGGATCATGTCCGCAAGCTGCGCCTTGGCCTTCTCGCGATTGAATTCCGGTGCGGCCTGCCCGGGCGGTGGTTCGACCGGCGGCGCTTCGATGCGGGCGCGCAGCTTTTCAATATCGGAGTCGAGACGGTCGAGGGCCTTTCCCGCATAGCCCCAGTCCACATCACAGAGTGCCACGATGTTTTGCGAAGCGACGTTAATGAGATTGGCGCGACCCATTCCACCTACGCCGATGCCCGCAATGTTGAGCTTGTCGCTCGGCGGCACGAAGCCGCGACCAAGAACGTGGCGGGGCACGATGGTCAATGCGGCCGTGGCGGCGGCCTGCGAGAGAAATTTTCGGCGCGGAATCGAATTGTTTTCAGTCATGGGACTCCCTTTGCGGCGAAGAGAGTAACACGACGCGCGTAAGAGATGCAGAGGCAGAGTGCGAAGTCAAATGCCAGGGGACTGCGGATTACGTTATTTCTCTTTGCGAACGAGCTTCGGCGTAACCAACCAGTCGAGCTGGCCGTTAGGCGGCGACAGGCGCTTTAGCTCCACGAAAGCCACGCCGGCCTTCTTCATAGATGTGATGTGGTGCGGCGCGCCAACAGCAGCGGCAATCAGACCATCCACATGCGGAGCATGCCCAAAGCAAAATACCGACGAAACGTTCTTCTCTCTCGCAAGCTCGCGTAAGAACGCCGCGGGCTCAGCTCCGGGAAGCAGACTATCGCTGCGCCGAATCTTTTGCTTCGGGTACTCGAGCGCGCTGGCGAAAAGGGCGGCAGTTTGCATTGCACGCGCGTACGGGCTGCTGACCATCAAGTCCGCGTGTAAGGCCAGAGCGGCAATTCCCTTGGCCACTTGCTTCGTTTTCTCAATACCTTCTTCGGTCAGATATCGCTCGGCTTCCGATGGGCATTTCGGGTCTTCACGGTCGATGGCGATGCCGTGGCGGACGATGTAGAGCTGCATGAGGGTGGCCTTTCAAGTGGGCTGATTGCAAATCTCACTATGTGCGAGCTATAAGCGGGCAGATCCAGCTTGCCGGAAATACATGCGCACATGAAATTCTTTTTCGAAGAGTTCCGCGCTCCGATTGGCGTCGCGAAGATCTTCCGCCGCGTCGCCACGCGCGCTGATCTGCACGCCCACCGCGCCGCGCTGGAAAGAAGCGTCAAGATTCGTCACGCGCTGGCGATGCGAATGATCCAAAGCTTCCGCGATGCGAAGAATGGAAGCCAGTCGGCGGACAATGCGCTTATCGTTGTTATTTAGCGAAGCGTATGCGGTGTGATGCCCGGCAGGCTCCGACTTCCTATTGTGATAGCGAACCACCGCAGCGACGACGGCGCGGTCCCGGCCCTCCAAGCCCGGAATATCCCCGTTGAGCGCAAGATATTCGCCGTGCTTGTGATGCCCACGGTGGCTGATCATGTGGCCCACATCGTGGAGCAGCGCACCGGCTTCGAGTAGCACGCGCGATTCCGCCAGCAGATGATGCACAGGCTGCAGCTTGTCGAAGAGCAAGATGCTCAGCTCACGAACATGCTCGGCATGGCGCTGATCGTATTCCAGCCGTCGCGCGAAGCTGCGCGTCCCCACCAGCAGTTGGCGCGCGGCTGCATTGTAACGATGCGGCTCCTTGCGAGAAAAAGCGTCGCGCGCGATTTCTTGCAGCAGCCCTT
>Ga0073928_10007486_pt1 | contig 14112 bp, 11 predicted proteins | sample PaiPotPPA55metaG_FD_76969 | JGI IMG/M metagenome (GOLD analysis project Ga0073928, IMG submission 76969) | Iron sulfur acid spring bacterial and archeal communities from Banff, Canada, to study Microbial Dark Matter (Phase II) - Paint Pots PPA... ... | reverse complement strand
GCTTCGACGATCGCTTGCGCGTTTTCCTCAACGCCGACGACATCGCTGCCTCGTTTTGCGAAATAGAGCGAGAACGTTCCCGCACCGCAGTAGAGATCGACGATTTTGTGCGGCGCGTCGAGCCCGGCCCGCATGAACTCGAAGATCCGCCCGACGATCTCGACGTTGACTTGGAAGAACGAGCTGGCTGAAACGCGATAGTGAACACCCGCGATCTGTTCTTCGATCTGCGGCCTACCGGCGAGCACCTTGTGCTTGCGGCCGATAATCGCATTTTGACTGGTGAGATCGAATGAATTCGTGATTCCGACTACTCCGGGCAGTTGCCGCATGAGCGCGGGTGCGCTTGCGGCCAGCTCTTTGGAAGGCTCCGCGGTCGTGAACGTGACCACGCTCTGCTCGGTCGCCTTTGCCGTTCGCTCCACAATGTGCCGCGTTTTCGTGAACGCGCCGGCCGTGGACGGCGCAAGCAGCGCTTCGTTGAGCTTGCCGATGTGCGCGTTTAACTGCGGCATAACGATCGGACAAGCGGCGATCGGAACCAAATCGTGTGAGCGCTGCTGATAAAATCCCAGCCGCGGAACAGGGACGTTTTGTTCCACAACGAGCGACATCTTGTTGCGGTACGCGCGTGGGTTCATCATGCCGATGGGGTCACGCACCAAAGTCTCGGTGAAGCCGCCGATGCGCTGCAGAGCGCTCTTGACGACGTCTGCCTTCCAGCCGAGCTGCGCCTGATACGTCATGTGCTGCACCTGGCAGCCGCCGCACGTGCCGAAGACCGGGCAGAACGGCTGCGCGCGAAACGGCGATTCTAGAGTGAGCGCGACCAGTTCGGCAACCGCGTACTTCGGCTTGATGCTGGTAATCCGCACGCGCGCCCGTTCTTGCGGCAGTGGACCGAAACAAAAAACGACCATGCCGCCGGTTCGCCCGACAGCCTGTCCGTTGGCAAGAAGATCGTTAAACCCGAGTTCAACCTCGGCGCCCGTTTTGAGGGGGAGGCTGGAATCAGCCGGTATGTTTTTGGTCGTCAAGCGTCTTGAGCAGCTGGTTTGCCTCATCGATTAACTGCTGGATGCGCTGGCTGGTCGGATCGACCGGCTGACGGCTAACCAGCGCGCGCACGACGGTAAACGCAAGCGCCGCGGAAAGTCCGGCAATGCCGATCCACACCAGCGTCCGCGTGATGTTGCCATCACCGTCTTGGCCGGGTTGACCGTTTACGTGAACTTCGCCGGTTTGTTCTTGCTGCGCTGGTGTCAAATTTCTGCTACTCCTACGACAGGCTTGAGCGTATTCGATACGCCGTTCGGGGGACCCGCCCCGCGGGTCGCGTAAGGCTCGCCTCATGAAAATGCTGTTCATGGCGCTCGCCGCGATCCTCGTTCTCGTACCCACTTCTGACGGCACGGTCTCCGTTGTCTACGCCGGGAGCCTCGTTCGTGTGATGGAAGGACCGCTCGCATCGTCCCTGCGCAGTCAGACGGGCTTGCAGTTTTCCGGCGAGGCGAAAGGCAGCAAGGCGCTCGCACATCTGATCGTCGCGGGACTGCGCACGCCCGACGTCTTTATCAGCGCTGACTCGAAGCTTCTGGACGGTTTGATGGGCCGCGGAGAGCAGTCGTTTATTTCTGGTTACCGGATCTTCGGTTCGGCGCGCATGGTCGTGGCGTACTCGATACGATCGCCGCACCGGGATCTTTTCGAGCGTGCGGCGCGCGGAGAAGCTTCGATTCTGGACGTGCTTGCAAACCCGAACGTGCGCGTAGGGCGTACCGATCCGCAGCTCGATCCGAAGGGCGTGCGAACGGTTCGCGTCCTGCAGCTGCTCGGAAAACATTTTCATCGACCGGCGGAAGCGAACGCAGTCCTGGCAAAAGCCGAGGTCTTTCCGGAGGAAGACTTAGCCGTTCGCGTGGAGAGCGGAGAACTGGACGCGGGCTTCTTCTATTCAACGGAAACCTCCGGACGCGGCTTGCGCGCGCTTGAGTTGCCAAGCGATTCAAACCTCTCAAGGGAGATTGCGTATGCGATCGCGGTGCTGCGGCATGCACCGCACCCGCGCGCCGCGAAGGTTTTTGTGGATTTCGTGCTTGTAGGCGGCGGCAAGCCGGTTCTCGAGCAAGCCGGCGTCAGTTATTTTTCAAACCCTCGTGTTATCGGTAGGCCATAGGATTGCAATTGCGCGTCTTGCGACGCCACGTCTCACGGCGACTCTTTTGGGCGTTCGTCGCCTCGATTTTCATTCATTTCGCGATCGGAGCCGCTCTCGTGGCGCTATTGTTATTCCATCGGCAAATGCGCGCCGGGCTTCCCGACGAAACCGTCGCAATATCGACGACGCTGCGCATCATGCACCGGCCGCCGCCCCGCGTCGCTGCGACGCCGCGGCCACAACCCCCGGTCCAAAAACCGCTACCGGAACCTCAGCGCCCTGTGCGGCAAGCCGCTCCCCCGCCGCGCGAGCTCGCGCGAATTCAGGTGGCGGCGCCACGATCTCAGCCGCTCCCTCGTGCGCCGGTACACGTACGCACGACGCTCGATCTCGCGCAGCAGCAGGCCGATTTCGAGAAAACGATCGCACGACTGCGAAGGCAAAACGATCCGGTTGCGAGCGTGGAACATTCCGTACGCACGAGCGATTCGGTAAAACGCTACGTCTCGGATTTCTCCGAAAGCATCGGCTCCGCACCGCACGGTGAAGGAATTCTCTACCCCGTGGACTCGTGGCATGCCGATGGCTACGATTACTATTACGTGCGCTATTGGGTGCAGTACCCCGACGGCACCAGTGAGAACGGCGTGGTGCCGTGGCCGCTACGTTACTTGCCGGGCCAAGATCCGTTCCGGCTCGGTATCCAGCATTTTCCGCTGCCCGCTCCTCTAGCCGATTACACGCTACCCGCGGGGACGTCGTTACACCCGCTGGTCGCGTACTGTTACGAACATCGTGGCGAACTTTCGTCCTGTCCGATCTACCACGATTAGCGGTGCGCTGACAGCTCATACGAAGGAAGGTGCCTAATGAACGAATCGCAAGTTCGCCAGTATTGGGAAGAGCGGTTGGGCGCAGGGCCAACGCTCGAGAACGTCGGCTGGCTGGGTTGGGGCGCAGGCTTCAATAAGTGGATGTACCGGATTCGCGCGCGGGTGTTCGTCAAGCGCGTGCGAGCTGCACTGAAAAGGCAGGGTGTCCCAACAGGTCGCAGCTCGATTCTAGACATCGGTTGCGGCAGTGGATTCTATATCGATCTTTGGAAGCGAATCGGCGTGCGGGACATTTGCGCATGCGACCTTACCGCGGCCGCAGTCGATGCTTTGAGGAAACGCTACCCGGACGTATCGTTCTTGCAAGCTGATGTGGGCGAGCGGATTGTGCCGTACGATGCTGAGAGCTTCGATGCAATATCCTGTATGGACGTGCTCTTCCACATTGTTGACGACAACCGCTACGGACAAGCAGTTGGGCACTGTGCTCATCTGTTGAAACGGGGCGGACTGCTCATCTTGACCGAGAATTGCCTTCATTCACCGACCGTTCGAAGCAAAAGCCAAGTCAGCAGCAGTTTGCCGGAGGTCGAGGATGCGATCACGGCAGCAGGTCTTTCTATCCTTGAGCGGAGACCGATGTTCGTTCTGATGAACACGCCGGTCGATTCGAAAAATGCGGCCCTCAATCGGTTTTGGGCTTTTCTGCGGGCTTTAGCGCGTCGCAATCGTCATTTCGGTTTCCTCGCGGGCATTGCGTTATATCCGCTGGACCTCACGCTGACTTCGTTCTTGCGCGAGGGCCCCTCAACTGAAATACTGATCTGCCGCCACGACGCGCCTTAGCTGAAGTTTTTTGAGCGCACGCCTTCGGAAAGATCGGTCGCTTCGAATTCCCAAACTTTGCGCGCGAGCATGTCGATGCAGCCGCTTTCCTTCTGTAATTGACCTTCGACGATAATCGTCATCGATCGCCGGATCGTGCGCCGGTATTTTTCATAGACATCGGGGCGCACGATGACGTTGACGAGGCCGGTTTCGTCCTCGAGGGTGAGAAAAACGAAACCTTTCGCGGTACCGGGTCGCTGGCGCGTGATCACCAGACCGCCGACACGGCAAATGAGATTGCGCGGCATGTCCGGCAATTTGACCGCTGGAATGACTCGCTCGCGTTCCAGGAGCGGACGCAGATGCGCCATAGCCTGCTGTTTTGGAGAAACGCCGGTCGACCAAAGATCGAACGCGGTTTCCTGGCGCGGCGAGATTGCCTTGAAACGCGTGGACGGCTCGTCAACGTCCATCATGCGTCCAAGCTCCCCGCGCGTTTCGCGCTCGTCCAGACCGCGCAGTGCCCACATCGCCTCGCGGCGCGAGGCGAACCACGGCACGAAAGCGCCCGCAACAGCGAGATTCTCTATCGCTTCTTTTTCGAGCTGCGTGCGCTGCGCAAAATTCAGCAGATCGCGGAACGGCCCTTGCGCGATGGCAGCCTCAAGACGATCGCGCTGCGCCTCACCTAAACCGCGTATGAGATGGAACCCTAACCGCAGCGCGCCTTCTTCATCGACAAAGCTCCAATACTCGCTTGCGTTGACGGTAATGGGGTTTACGGCCACCTTATGGCGGCGCGCATCGTTTACGAGCACTTCGGTGGAATAAAACCCCATCGGCTGCACGTTGAGAATTGCGGCGGCAAAGACTGCGGGATAGTGACATTTTATATAGGCCGACTCGTACGCCAGCAGCGCAAAACTGGCGGCATGCGACTCGGGGAAACCGTAATCGGCAAAGCCTTCGAGCATATGAAAAAGCTGCTCGGCTGCCGCGCGATCGATGCCATTCGCCACCATGCCCTCGACGAGTCTCGGAAAGATCTCTTGCATGCGCTCGTGCGAGCGTTTGTGTCCCATTGCCCGGCGCAGTTTGTCGGCTTCCGCCGGCGAGAATCCCGCGGCTTCGATCGCCATGCGCATTCCCTGCTCTTGGAAGAGCGGCACGCCGAGCGTGCGCTCGAGCACCGGTTTGAGTTTCGGATGCGGATACGTCACCGGTTCCAGGCCGCTACGGCGCCGTAAAAACGGATGGATCATCTGTCCTTGAATCGGGCCGGGCCGGATGATCGCCACTTGCATGACGATGTCGTAAAAGCACGCAGGCTTCATGCGCGGCAGCATGGACTGCTGAGCGCGCGATTCGATCTGAAAAACGCCAATCGTGTCGGCCTTTCCAATCATCTCATACGTCGCCTTGTCGTCTTGCGGAATGGTATGCAGCTTCAATTTGTCATGCTCCGGTAGCGTCCGAGAATGCAAATCAAATGCCTCCCGCAACAACGAAAGCATCCCAAGACCCAACAGATCGATCTTGATGAGCCCGAGCTCTTGCAGATCGTCTTTGTCCCACTGCACGATCGTGCGATCGCGCATGGTCGCCCACTCCACAGGCGCTACGCGAACGAGCGGATCGCGCGTGATGACCATGCCGCCTGAATGAATGCCCATATGCCGCGGAAAGCCATCGATGCGCCGGCAGAGCGCGAAGAGCCGCTCACCGATCTCGCCGTCCACCGGCGCTTTAATACTCGGGTCCGGATTATCGCCATAATCCCAATCGTAGAACCCGTGATAATCGTGCGCGTGTCCTAATAGCGGTTTTCGCGTTTCGCCGCGCGGGGGCGGGCCATTCTCAGCATGACTATTTGCTACGCCGGTCGCGCCGGCTAACGATTCGCGGGCGTCGTATTCGGTGGCGATCGCATCGACTTGTGCGAGCGTGAGACCGATGGCTTTGCCTATGTCGCGGATCGCGGAACGCGTGTGATACGTCACGACTTCGGCCGCCATTGCGGCGTGCGTACGCCCGTAGCGGTCGTAGACGTACTGGATGACTTTCTCGCGATCTTGGTGCGCAAAATCGACGTCGATATCGGGAATCTCTTGGCGTCCTTCGGACATGAAGCGCTCGAACAGTAAATTCATCCCGATGGGATCGACCGCAGTAATGCCCAGCGCATAGCACACCGCGCTGTTTGCTGCGGAGCCGCGGCCCTGGCACAACACGCGCATCTTATTTGCGGCTCGCACGATATCCCATACGATCAAGAAGTACCCGGCCAGATCCATCTTTGCGATCATGCCGAGTTCGTATTCCAATTGCCGTTCGACGCCCGACTCCAGCGGCGTGCCGTAGCGCTCGGCAGCGCCGCGATACACTAATTCGCGCAGGTAGCTCTGTCGTGTATAGCCGTCCGGCACGGGAAAGAGCGGAAACTGGCCGGTCAGGCGATCCAGGCGAAACGTACAACGCTCGGCGATAACCAGCGTATTGCGAATCGCCTCGGGATAGCCCGAGAAAATTTGCGCCATCATGCGCGGGGTTTTCAGATGATACTCCGCGTTGGGACGCAGCAACGCATCTTCGCGCGCCTGCGCGAGCGTAGTTTTGTTCTTGACGCAAAAAAGAACGTCAGCCAGGCGCGCGTGCTCTTTACGCCCGTACATGACGCCGTTGGTCGCGACATACGGCACGTCAAGCTCGCGCGAGAGCTCGAGGAGCTGCCGGCACGCGCGCGCATCCTGCGCATGCAGATGTTGCTGCAGTTCCAGGTAAAGCCGCTGCTCGAAACGCTCGCGTAAAAAACGAATACGCGTGTTATCGGTGAGGTGGCAGAGCGCGATAAGCCCTTCCGTGCGCCCCTCGAGATCGTCGTAATGCAGTTCGGGTTTGCTTTTGCTGCCCCGCAGTTGTCCCTTGGAGATCAGTTCGCACAGGTTTGCATAGCCGCGTTCGTTCTCGACCAACGCGATCAAGTCGCTTCCATCTGCAAAGCTCAGTTGGCTGCCGGTGATTCCGGGAAGTTTGGCATCTGCAGCGGCTCGCGCAAAGCGGACGGCGCCGTAGAGACCGTCGCGGTCGGTAATCGCTAGCGCTTGCAGGCCCAGCTCGACGGCCGCCTCGACGAGCTCTTCAGGATGCGTTCCACCTTCTAAAAACGTGAAGTTGGAGTGGCAATGCAGTTCCGCGTAACGCGTTATCCTCGCAGCCACGACGTTAGGATTCGCAAATCCAACCTCGGCCGCAGTTGCGGACATGCGGTCGAACACGCGTGAACCTCGCGAATCTGCTCGCGCATACGCTCGCGGCAGTTACGGAAATACTCGTCGATGAGCGGATGGGCATAGAACAGTTCGTTCTTGACCCGCAGATTCGCAAAGCGCCGGTGGGCGAAGCGTTCTGCGGGTGGATCGCCGACGAAACATGCGCGCAGCCGCAAACGGCTGGGGTACTGCGGCTGCAGTTCGCGGATACGGCGCATCGGGTGTTCCGAATACCCCACTTTGTAAACAAAGTGGGGACCCCGATCGTTTAACAGGCGCTCCGCTAAAGCTGCGCGCCCCCCACGGGCAAAGCCCGCGGGGTCCCCCGGAACTTCAAGTAAATAGATGAAGCCATAATTGAAGCCGGCTAGTTCTTCCAGCGGCGAGAGCATATGTTTGGTGCGCGTAATCTCACCGCTTTGCAGCCACTCCCACGCGACGTTTTGAAAGCGTGTACATGCTTCGAGCGGCCAAAGCGGTGGATTAATCATAGGCACCTCGCAGATACCAGTGCTTGCCCTGGCGGTAAATGCGGCAGAGCATGCCGTCTTCGAGCAACACGTCGTACTCATCGCGCACGGTGGGCGTATCGAACCAGCCGTCATCCACGCGCCACGGTCCGGCGCAATCTATCACGCGCTTTTCGTGCACGCTTACGGGCGCGTTTCCGCGAATCGTGACGTCGATTTCGCGAACGGTGAGGAGGCGGAGTTGGGGGACGCCCTTCGATACCTCAGGATGACAACGCTGCGCTACCTCCGCTTGACAACGCTGCGCTACCGTAAATGCATCGTAAGCAAAACGGCCCTCCAAACGTGGCGCCGGGCGCGTGTGGGCGCGATGCGGCGTGCTGCCCGTTGCGGCTTCCAGGCGCGCGAGCGCAACGGCAAGCGCCTGCGGGTCAGCCTGATTTTGCCCGAACAGCGTTGCAAGCGCGCCGCATTCTTCCAAGCGCATCACTTGCATGCGCAGCCCCGTCACCGGCGAACTGAACGTCACGCTCTCCAGTTTTGCGCGCAACACGTCGAGTATAGTACGCGCATCGCCGGTGGCCTGCGCAAAGCCGCTATCGAACTCACGCACGTCGCCATTGTCGCATTCGAACGTCAGCCGGACCATGCCGGCTGCTTTGCCGGCGCGTGCCAAATCGTTGCACACGCGATCTGCCAGTACGCGCAGCGCGAACAAGACTTGCTCTTCTTGCTCGGCGCTGCCCTCGCCATACGCCGCCGCATCGATTTGCAATTCGTGCGCGCGCGGCCGGAAGGGCGTTGGGTCGACGCCGCGTGCGCGATCGTGCCACGCGGCCGCGGCTTTGCCGAACCGCCGCACGAACGGGCCGTGCGGCAATCTCGCCAGTTCCTCCAGTGTGCGTACGCCGAGCAAATGCAGTCGTTCGACCGCGCGTGGTTCGAGTTCGAGCACTTCGATCGGTAAGGGGTCGATGCGTCCATCGGAAGCGTACGTGAGCGCGCGCGCCACGAATTTATTCGGCCCGACGACCGCGCGCACCGGCAGATCGAAGCCTTGCAACGCCTGCAGTGCTCGAGCGATCCACTGCGATGCATCGCCGCCGATGCCGCGCATATCGAGATACGCCGTGCCTTCACCGCTATCGTCGACCAGCGGTGAGACCGAATCGAGCGCATCGAGCATGTCGCTCCATACCGCGCTCGATCGTGCAGCGTCGTGTACGAGCACGTGCACGCCGCCTGCGGCCGCGCGCGCCTGCAGGACCGTATGGCCGATGCGCGCGCCTAATTCGTGCGCGGCCGGATCGACTTCGATGATGCGTCCGCGATCGGGCTTATCCGCAAGCACTGCCGGTTCGCCCGACAGGGTGTCCCGCTGCGCTACGCATAGGCGAAACGTCGGAACGTGGACGCAAAGCAGCAGCATGACCGATCCTTTCATCGACGATGTGTAGGCGTGCCGTTGCACCCGGTGCGGCGCGGCGGTGTTTGAGCACATGCGCGTTCAATTCATAACCGGCCAGCTCGCACAGCACGCCGCTCTTTCCCGACCACAGCACGCGATCGATAGCGCAGCGCACGCGCGTCGATGCGAAATACGCAAGCTCGGTGCTCGCGTGCAGTCCGAGCACGAAGAGTATCGTGCCGGATTTCTGCGCCAGGCCGCACAGACGCGACCATACCGTTGCCCGCAGCGGCGTCGCCGGCATAGCGACCACCGCAAACGCTCGCGAGCGCAGCAGAATATCCGCGCAGCGTGCGATTTCGAGCGGGGTTTGCGCAGCCACGATCAATGTACGCTCCAACTGCACGCCTGCGCGTTCGAGATCCGGCGGATAAACGGACCCATCGTCGACGAGCGCCGCGAGACCCCGGCTGGTGGCCTGGGCGAGCGCTCCCGCCAAAATGGCGGTGCGTCCCGAACTGGCCGCGCCTTCCAGTGTGGCGAGCGTCCCTCGCGGAAATCCGCCCCCCAGCGCACGGTCCAAACCGGCAAACCCGCTCGAAAAGGCCTGCGGCGAGACGGCCACGATGAGGCCCGCTGCCCGCACGTCCAGCCCGGCTTTGAGCGCAGCAAAGGCCGCTCTGTCATCCGCCATCACACTCATGGGAAAATGATCCTAATCGAACATATGTTCGATGTCAATCTCCCCCGTCGGGAAGTTGGCGCGCGACGCCGTACCTAGCGGTCGTGGAGCAAGAGCCTTCTACGCTGCGCGCCGGCATCGACGTCGGCGGCACGTTCACCGACCTGGTTGCCCTGGATACGCGGACGGGTGAACGCATTATCGTCAAGGTTGCCTCGACGCCGCGGGCGCCGGAAGAGGGCGTACTCAGCGCGATCGATCGGCTCTTCGAGCAGTTCCCCAAGCCGCCGCGGATCGAGTATCTCGCTCATTCCACGACGATTGCCACCAATGCGCTACTCGGTCAAATGCATTTAGACTTGCCGCGGATCGTTTTTGTTACGACCGAAGGTTTTCGAGACGTCGTCGAAATCGGACGCCAGAACCGCAGCGAGGTCTATAATCTGTTCGTCACACGCCCCAAACCGCTGGCAGCACGCGACGATCGGCTCGGCGTGCGCGAACGCATCGACTATCGCGGAAACGTGCTCGTTCCACTCGAGGACAACGAAGTTGCGCGTATCGTGGAAGAGGTCCGCGCGCGCACACCCGATGCGATCGCCATCGGCCTGCTTCATTCATATGTGAACGACGCCCACGAACGCCGGCTCTCACAAGCACTGGCAGCCGCACTGCCCGGTGTTCCGATCACGTGCTCGGCGCAAGTCGACCCCGAGTATCGCGAGTACGAACGGTTTTCAACCGCGCTGGTGAACGCAACGCTGCTTCCGATCGTGCAGCGTTACATCGACCGGCTTACCACTGCTCTGCGCGCTCGCGGAATCGACGCACCGCTGTACGTAATGCAGAGCAACGGCGGCATGGCAACGGCAAGCCGCGTATCGCTTCGTCCGGCCGCAATTATCGAAAGCGGTCCGGCAAGCGGCGTCATCGCCGCAGCCGAGCTTGCGCGTCGAGCCACTGTGCCGCGCGTACTCTCCTTCGATATGGGCGGCACCACTGCGAAAGCAGGCACGATCGTCGACGGCGTGGTGCAAGTTGCAACGGAGTTCGAGGCGGCCGGAAGCACGCATAGCGGACGATCGGTCAAAGGCAGCGGTTATCCGGTGCGTTTTCCGTTCGTCGATCTCGCCGAGATCAGCGCGGGCGGCGGCACGATCGCGTGGATCGACGAAGCGGGGTCGCTGCGCGTCGGTCCGATATCGGCCGGCGCCGATCCGGGTCCGGCGTGTTACGGCCGTAGCGACCGCGCGACGGTTACGGACGCAAACGTCCTACTCGGACGCTTGAACCAACGCGCTCTTGTCGGGGGCACATTTCCCATCGATGCGAAACGCTCGCGCGATGCGATCGCTGCTCTGGCACGACGCATCGATTTTTCAATCGAAGAAACTGCTGCGGGGATCGTACGCATCGTCGATGCGCAGATGGCAAAAGTGTTGCGCATCGTCACCGTCGAGCGCGGCCTGGATCCGCGAGATTTTTCAATGGTGGCGTTCGGCGGTAACGGCCCGCTGCACGGGTGCGCGCTGGCCGAAGAACTGGGGATGCGCCGCATGATCGTGCCGCGCGACCCCGGCGTGTTTTCCGCGCACGGGTTGCTGGTCGCTCAGATTCGCGCAAGCTTCGTACATCCCGTGCTTCGGGAAACGACGGCCGTGAACAACGGCGAGATGGCCGCGCTGTTCGAAGAACTCGAAAAGTACGGACGACAGGCGCTTCGCGAGCAGGGCGGCGACGAGGATCGGATGCAATTCGTGCGCGAGTACGACGCGCGCTACCGCGGCCAAAGCTTCGAACTCGATGTCCCGCACGAGCCGGAGGTTTCTGATGTGGCGCGCGGTTTCCACGCCCGGCACGAGCGCCGCTATGGGTATGCGGTGACGGACGAACCGGTAGAGATCGTCAATGCGCGCCTGACCGCAGTTGCAACGCTGGAACCACTGCGCGAGCCGCCGGCCGGCGCGAACGGTGCCGCCAACGTGCGGCCCGTCGAAGAGCGCGCGCTGTGGATCGACGGCGCATTCGTTTCCACGCCGGTCTACCGGCGCGAGGATCTACCGGCCGGCGCAACTCTTAGCGCTCCGGCGGTCATCGAGCAGTATGATGCCTGCACGTACGTTCCGCCGCTCTGGATTGCTCGCAACGATGCGGCAATGATGATCGTCGAGCGAACCGATGCTTGAGTCGAATACGCTGCAAGTTTGGGCGCAGACGGTGATCGCCGAACAAATCACGGCGGCTGCGGAAACGCTCGCATCCTATTGTCAAAAACCTCGCTCGGCCGAGCGGCTGCACAGGGCGCGCAAAGGGCTTGCGCGTTTGCGCGCGGCGCTTCAGGATCTCGGAACGCTCGCCGGCGCGACGCATGAGTTCCTCGATCGCATCTACGAGTTACACAGGCGCGCGGGCAAAGTTCGCGATGCCGACGTTCTCGTGTCACGCGTGGACGAGTATCTGAAGAACGCCGCGAGCGATGAACGGCACGAGTTGCGCGCCTTGCGCGCGGCCTTGCAAAAACGGCGCAAACGCGCGCGCCGCAAACTCGAGCAGGCGGTGCGCGAACTGCCGGAGCTGCGCGGGTGAAAGACGCTCGTGACATCACCTTTGCCGGCATTGCCGATTCGCAGGAGGCCGTGCGGCATCTGCTGCGGGTACGGTTCGCGGAATGCTTGGAGAAAGAACACGCTCTCGGAAGCGGCGATGACGAAGCAATCCATGCATTTCGTCTGGCGTGCAAGCGTCTGCGCTACGCGCTCGAGCGCTCACCGGCAGACGGAACTGACTTCAAGCCCGTCGCGAAGGTGCTCGCGAATATGACTGAGGAGCTGGGCGCGGCGCACGATTGCGCCGTCCTGGCGAAACGCGCATTGGATTGCGATGCCGCCCTCGTGGCCCGGCGCGCTCTACAAGATCGAGGGCGCTACGTGCGGCGCGCCAGCCGTATGTGGCACGATGCGTTCGAGTCCGGCGGCGCATTCGAGACGCTGGCATCGTTCACGGGTTTTCGCTGGAGCCCGCAGTGAATTTCGATCCGGTAACTGCCGAGATCATCAAGAGCTCGCTGATCTACGCAAGCGAAGAGATGGGCATTGCCGTTCGCAACAGCGCGTACTCGCCGAACATCAAAGAGCGGCTCGATCATTCATGCGCGCTTTTCGATCGCCGCGGGCGTCTGGTCGCGCAGGCCGAGCATATTCCGGTGCATTTGGGATCGCTGCCTTGGGGGTTGCAGGCTACGCTGGCGGTCATCAACGCGCGTCACGGCGGCGCGAAAGAAGGCGAGATGTGGGTGGTCAACGATCCGTACGTCTCCGGCACGCATTTGAACGACGTGACGGTGATTCGCCCGATTTTCTTCCGCAGCGAGCTCGTTGGATATGCCGGCAACAAGGCGCATCATACCGACGTCGGGGGGTCGGTTCCGGGCTCGATGTCCGCGGACGCCGCGGACCTCTTCGCCGAGGGACTCGTGGTCGCTCCAACGCGTTTGCTCGAAAACGATCGCGCCGTCGAGTCAACCATTGAATTCTTTCGAGCCAACTCTCGAACGCCCGACGCGCGCAGCGGCGATCTGCGCGCACAAACGGCAGGAAACTACACCGGCGAGCGGCGCGTGCTCGAACTGTACGAACGTTACGGCCCGCCGTTGATTGAAGCCGCGATCGAACGGCTGCTCGATGATAGCGAGGTACGAATGCGTGCTGCGCTTCGCGCGCTCGGTAACGGCATCTTCGAGTACGAGGACGTGCTGGAGGATCGCGAAGGCATGCCGTCCATTCGCATTGCGTTGCGGCTAACGCTCGACGATGGGAGTGCCCACTTCGACTACAACGGAACCGCGGCGCAGCTGCCGTTTCCGATGAATGCCGTCTACGGCGTCACGCTCTCGGGCGTATATTACGCGTTGCGCGCGGTCACCGATCCCCAGATTCCGATGAACGAGGGTTGCTTTCGTCCGGTTACCGTCGACGTGCCTGAAGGGACGCTGCTCAATCCGCGGCGCCCCGCGCCGGTTTCCGGCGGCAACGTTGAGACGAGTACGCGCAATGCGGACGTCGTACTCGGTGCGCTAGCGCAAGCCGCGCCGGATCGCGTCCCTGCGCAAAGCGGCGGCACGATGAGCAACGTCATGATCGGCGGCACGCGCGAAGACGGCACGACGTGGGCGTTTTATGAGACGAACGGCTGCGGCATGGGCGCGCGGCCGACAATGGACGGCATCGACGGCATCCAATGCCACATGACCAACACGCTCAATACGCCGATCGAAGCGATCGAACGCGAGTATCCGCTCCGCGTGGTCCGCTACGAATTCGCCGAGCATACGGGCGGCACGGGCAAGTACCGCGGAGGTAACGGGTTGATTCGCGCATTGCAGCTTACCGGCGGCAGCGCGCAGCTCTCGCTTTTAGCCGAGCGGCACGCAAAAGCGCCGCAGGGCGCCCAAGGCGGAGGCGACGG
>Ga0073928_10007485_pt1 | contig 14113 bp, 11 predicted proteins | sample PaiPotPPA55metaG_FD_76969 | JGI IMG/M metagenome (GOLD analysis project Ga0073928, IMG submission 76969) | Iron sulfur acid spring bacterial and archeal communities from Banff, Canada, to study Microbial Dark Matter (Phase II) - Paint Pots PPA... ... | reverse complement strand
GTTTGACTGCCAGAACCAGCGGTCGCTGCGGCTGGAAGAGCTGCGCATGCTGGCCACGGTCGCGGCTGAAAAGGTGCGGCAGACGGGGGCCCCTTACCAGTTTGCTCCGATGTCTTCGCGGGAGCGGCGGATGGTTCATCTCGCGCTGCGGGAACACACCGATCTGCGGACGGAGAGCGATGGGGAGGGACCACGGCGGTCGGTGGTGGTGTATCCGGCGGATTACAAACCGGTGGCGGGGAAGCCGGGGCGCAGGACTGTGCCGTAGTTCGACGTGCGATGACAGCTCACGGAGTGCATTGGTGATTGCTGATTGTTGATTGCTGATTTGAGAACCTAGCGTCCCTTGATTTTCAATCAGCAATCAAAAATCAACAATCAGCAATTCTTCGGGAGGAAATTCTTGTGAGGCTGGCTCGCCAAGCTAACATGCTCATCTCGCTTTTTCTGCCACTGCTTTTTATTTTTGTGCTGGCGTTTCGGGCCGCCGGGCAAAATTCCTCGTCTTCGTCATCATCCTCTTCCTCTTCCTCTTCACCCCTGCCTTATCCGAAGCCGAGGCGCGGGGATCAGGTGGATGATTATCACGGGGTGAAGGTGGCGGATCCCTATCGCTGGCTCGAGGATACGGATTCGGCGGAGACCCGGGCCTGGGTTGAGGCTGAGAACAAGGTGACGTTCGGCTATCTCGACCAAATTCCTTACCGCCCGGCGATTCGCGAGCGCCTGACCAAGCTCTGGAACTACGAGCGCTTCGGGGTTCCGGAGCAGGATGGCGGACGGTATTTTTACGACCACAACAGCGGGCTGCAGAACCAGAGCGTGCTGCTGGTCGCCGAGTCGCTTGGCGCGGAACCGCGGGTATTGCTAGACCCTAACACGTTGTCGGCCGATGGAACGATGGCGCTTTCGGGGCACGCGATTTCTGACGATGGCAAGCTGATGGCTTACGGCATTGCCGCTTCGGGCTCGGACTGGAACGAGTGGCATGTGCGCGACATCGACAGCGGCAAGGATCTTCCGGATGTTATCCATTGGGTGAAATTTTCCGGGGCGTCCTGGACCAAGGACGACAAAGGGTTTTTCTACAGCCGCTACGATGAGCCCAAGGGCGGAGCGAGTCTGCGCGACGCCAATTATTTTCACAAGCTTTATTACCATCGCCTGGGGACGCAGCAAGCGGAAGATAAGCTCATCTATGAGCGGCCCGACAATAAAGAATTGGGCTTCAATGGCTCGGTGACCGACGACGGCCACTATCTGATCATTCACGTCTGGCAAGGGACTTCGCCCAAGAGCCGCATTTATTACAAGGACCTGACGCAGCCGGATGCGCAGGTGGTGCGGCTGCTCGACGACTTCGATGCGTCTTATAACTTTATTGATAACGACGGTCCGGTCTTCTGGTTTCATACGGATCTGGATGCGCCGCGCGGGCGCGTGCTGGCGATTGACATCCGGCATCCGGAGCGCGGCAACTGGAAGACGGTGATTCCGCAGGGCGCGGACAAGCTGGAATCCGTTGGAGTGGTGAACAATTCGTTTCTTGCAGGATACCTGAAGGATGCGCGGACCGAAGTTCGTGTGTACGAGCTGAACGGGAAGTTCTTGCGCAACGTGGATCTGCCGGGGATTGGCACGGCGGCGGGCTTCGGCGGCAAACGCACGGACAAAGAGACGTTTTATGCTTTCACCAGCTTTGTGTCTCCGGCCACGGTTTATCGTTACGATCCGGTGGCGGGAAAGAGCGCGATCTTCCGCGAACCAAAGGTCGACTTCGACCCCAGCCTCTACGAAACCAAGCAGGTGTTTTACAACAGTAAAGATGGCACGCGCGTGCCGATGTTCCTGACCTATAAAAAGGGCCTGAAGCTCGACGGACAGAATCCGACGCTGCTCTATGCGTACGGGGGATTTGATATTTCGCTGACGCCGTTTTTTTCCGTGCCCAATTTAGTGTGGCTGGAAATGGGCGGGGTCTACGCGCAGCCCAACCTGCGCGGCGGCGGCGAATATGGTGAGGACTGGCACCTGGCCGGGACGAAACTGCATAAACAGAATGTGTTTGACGATTTTATTGCCGCGGCGGAGTGGCTTATCGCGAACCAATACACCTCCACGCCGAAGCTGGCGGTTTCGGGACGCAGCAACGGCGGGCTGCTGATTGGAGCTTGCGAGACGCAACGTCCGGACCTGTTCGGCGCGACTTTGCCCGGAGTGGGCGTGATGGATATGCTGCGCTTTCACAAGTTCACGATTGGGTGGGCGTGGACTTCGGATTACGGGTCGTCGGACAATCCGGAGGAGTTCAAGGCGCTGTATGCGTATTCGCCACTGCACCATCTGAAGGCGGGGACAAAATACCCGCCGACGTTTATTGTGACTGCCGATCATGACGATCGCGTGGTGCCGGGGCACAGCTTCAAATTCGCAGCTACGATGCAGGCGGACCAGGCGGGCGCTGCTCCGGTGCTGATTCGGGTCGAGACGAAAGCGGGACACGGAGGCGGAAAGCCGATTTCGAAGCAGATTGACGAGGTGGGGGACGAGTGGTCGTTTGTGGCGTGGAACCTGGGGATGAAGGTGGGGTTGCGGTAGGGGCGGGGACAATTGCTGATCGTTGATTGCTGATTTCTGACTTGGGATTTCGGGCGGGGAGGGTAGTGGTGGTGATTCCCTGAAGGGGCTGTGGTGGCGCCCGTGTTGCATGGGATCGTTCGCTGCGCTCAGAGTTTGTGACTTTTTCGAAGTTGCCAAAACTCGATGCCGCAAACAAAACAGGTATGACGACCAAATCGTCGAAAATTCAAAAAAGTCACCAACTCTCAGGATGAGGGAGTTTTTTTGGGCGCGCCGCAACTGTATCTGCACCTGGGCTCGGCGCATTGGTAGGTCTGTCGAGCTATCTGGGCGGACGAGGGCGTCCGCCCCTCCATGCTATTTTCCTTCGTCGGCGGAGGGGCCGTAGATGGAGGGGACTTGGACTCCGGTTAGACGGAGGTAGACTCCCAGCTGGGCGCGGTGGTGGATGATGTGATTCATCAGCATGCGGCGGACTGCCGACTGGCGAGTGCCGCTGAAGATTTTTCTTTCTCCCATCGAGAGCGTCCAATTCTTGGCCCATTCTTCGTCGCTGGTTGCAGCGATGGCCGCCCGGGCCTCGGCTACTTTCTTGTCGAATATTTCGAGGACCTGCTTCTGCGACTGTGCGACCAGCGGTTTGAAGTCGGCGGGGCGGGAAGCTGCGAAGTCGAACTTGTCGGTGGTCAGGGCATTGACTCCAAAGCCGGGGAGCTCGGCCAAGTGGCCGGCCAGGCGGCCCAGCAGCATGGATTTTTCGTGCGGCTTCCAGGTTAGCCTGTCTTCGGGGATGCGTTCGAGGGTGCGGCGGGTGCTGGCCATTTCTGCGTCGAATTCCAGGAGCAGGGTTTCGCTGAGGGACATTTTTCCTCCGAGTGGTGCGCTCTGGTGGCCTTGGATGTTTCTGGGGCGCGAGTGGCTTCGTTAAGTTTTCCTGGGATAGAAATGTTGATTTTTTCGGAGGGGTTTCCCACTTGGGCGTTTTGGGGAGAGGCCCAGTTCATCTGGCATGCGGATTTATTCGAGCGGAGGATCGGGATGGGCCACTATTACTCTTGTGGTTCGTGGGGATCGCGTCGATGCGCGAGAGTAGCGGGTTCCACTTTGATGCGCCGCGGTCGGGTGGCAGTGCGTGATCGACGCAGCAGCGGGGTGGTTCGTCCCACCGGTTTATTATCTTGATTCGTGCCAAGAGTGGTTCGTGGCAGCTTGCGGCGAAGGCGACCTCAAAGTCGCAAGCAGGGGCCGAAGCCCGCGCTGATTTTGGGTTTACGCGGCGCTGAAGCGCCGCTCTTCCACGGTGCTGCACGCATTCATGGTTTTTTCCGTAACCTCGGAAGCCGTACCCTTTGCAAAAGTCTTCCCAAAACTGATTCACGAGTCAACTTAGAAAGACTGGTTAACGGCCAGCGGCAGCTGCGGCTGCGGCGGGCTTTGAGACTTCGACCTTGGGGCTGGCGAGCTTCATGTTTTCGATTTTGGTCAGGACGGTTTCCAGGCTGGCGCCGGTGTCGGTGCAGGCGTCAACGTAGGGGTGACGGCTGCCATCGGCGTGCATGACCAGCACGCTGGTCTGCTGGCTGGCCTTTTTGACCATGTAGGGCAGGTGATGACGGTCATTGCGCGTCAGGGTGGGGCCGAGGACGACCAGGTCGAACGGGCCTTTGCTCAAGGCCTGCTCGACGGCTTTGCGGCCGGCGGCCGGCTGCACGCTGTGTCCGGCTTTTTCGATGTGGGCGGCTTGACTGGCCAGGATTTCTGCGTCGCCTTCGCCGTAGAGAATCTTCAATTTTGCTGACTTCGCCATAAAAGTGATTTCCCTCTGTTCCCGTGTGGCCGGGAATCTCAGTTCACGGTAACAATGGCGGAGGCGGGTGAGTACGTCACCAAAGACCAGCGTACGTTCGGCTGGGCCTGGGCGGGCTCAGCAGTGGTGATCAGGGCGGCGGTCGTGGTTCGCCGGCAACTTCCCCACGCTCGCACAGAACGCGAGAAATGGGGCACCCGACCCGTTCGTTTTGGGCGCTGCCGGCAAGCGGGCAACAGTCCCCGCTCCACACAAGTCCTGCAAATTCCCTTTTCCCTGATACACTTCCGGGACTACACTGCTGCGCGGAGGGTTTGCGCCATGTTCGCCCCGATCGTGTCCCGATGCATCGTCATAACATTTTTGTATTCTCCGTTTCTTTTTGCGCAGAGCGGCAACGCGCCTACGTCGACTACTACCTGCTATCTGGATGACGGAAGGCAGATTTATGTTCGCTACAATCCGGTGACCACCAAGGGCGAGAAGGTGACCAACGGGAAGGCGTGGGCTCCGGGCGGGGCGCCGATGACACTATTTACCGAGGCGCCGCTGACGCTGGGGACTTCGTCGATTCCGATTGGGGCGTATACGGTGTATCCGATTCCGGGCAAAGAGCACTGGATGCTGGCGGTGAACAAGAATGTGAGCGCGGGCGCGGCCTACGACGAGAAGAGCGATCTGGCACGCGTGCAGATGGAAACAGACCAGGTGCAGCAGCCGGCGGATGCCCTGGAAGTGGCGTTTGCCCATGTGGGTCCGCGGTGCACGCTGCGCGTTTTGTTTGGGAAGAGCGCCTCGTTTGCGGATTTTACGGCGAAGTAGGGGTGCGCTGATTCACCATTCCTCAGGCATTGCATTCCCTAAACCGGATCCTAGACTTCCTGGCATGAGGCCTCTGCCGCTTGTGGTGTCAGCATGCTGGCCGGGTGCACTGACGCTTTCTGCGTTTGTCCACGCAACCTTACATCGCGGCTCGTGATGGGCGTTCGCCGGAGGGATATCTTGGAGCCGCGGTTCTGGGATCTTGTTTTCCTGACTTGCAGCCTGCTCTGGTTCTTGTGGTCTTACTGGCAGGGCTACGTTGGACACGAGGGTTTGTCATGATGGGCATCGCAGTGAAGGTTCTTCACGATCGGTGGCGAGTTTGGCAGGTTCACTGGATCAGATTCGATCGGCTGGTTGGGGTGGCGACCCTGGACTTCGTGTTCAGCCTAGACCTCTTTTACGGGCTGAGGACTCGGCAGGGGCGAACTTACTTTGCCCCTCTGGGCGGGACGAGTCGGCCTGGAGTGGTTTCGTGAGGCCGCTTTTAGCCTTTTTTGTGCTGCTTGCCGCCGCCGCATTCGCTCAGACTGAGCCGAGGGCGCAGCTTTCGCATACTACGGAGGGACTGCGCGGGGTTAGTGCGGTTTCGCGGAGGGTGGCTTGGGCTTCGGGGACGCACGGGACTTATCTGCGTACGACGGACGCGGGGGCGCACTGGGAATCGGCTCAGGTGCCAGGGTCGGAGACGCTGGATTTCCGCGGAGTGGTTGCGTTCTCGGCGGATGAGGCGTTTCTGATGTCGGCGGGGCCGGGGGAGCTGTCGCGGATCTACCACACGGCTGACGCGGGCAAGCACTGGTCGCTGCAATTCAGGAATACCAATCCCAAGGGATTTTTCGATTCGATTGCGTTCTGGGATTCTACGCATGGAGTCGTGGTGGGCGATCCCGTTCCGGACGAGACGGGCAAACTGCATTTTGAAGTTCTGCTTACGGATGACGGGCAGATATGGCATTCGCTTCCGGCGAGCCAGCTTCCGGCGGCGATTGAGGGCGAGGGGGCGTTTGCGGCCTCGAATAGCTGCGTTGCGATTCTGCCGACGCGGTTGAGCAATGGGCCTCCGCCGCGTGACCCGTTTAAGCCTGATAAAGCTGCGGAGCCGGACACCGTGCGGGTGGTGGGCGCTCCGGATCCGAATATCTGGTTCGCTACCGGCGGGCCTGCGGCTCGGGTGTTTCATTCTGGCGACCGCGGAGCGACGTGGCAAGTGGTCGACACGCCGATCATGCATGGTCCGGCTTCGGCGGGAATTTTCTCGATTGCGTTTCGCGATGCGCTTCACGGGACGATCGCCGGGGGCGACTACCAGCATCCCAACCAGGACGGGCCTAACCTGGCGTCGACTTCCGACGGCGGAAAGACCTGGGAGCTGTCGCCGCTGCGGCCGTTGACTTACTTTTCGGCGGTGGCTTATGACCGCAATGACCGGGGTGCGGGGCGCGTGTTTATTGTGGGATCGGATTTTGTGTTTGATCTCCGGCCGCCTCGGGATCCGCAGCGGGTGAGCTCTTCGAAGAAAGATGCGCTGAAGTTTAATGCGGTGAGCGCGGTGCCACATGGGGGAGCGCTTGTGGTGGGGCCTGGCGGAGCGATCATTGGGCTGCCTTGAGCAGGGTCGGGGATGGCGAAGCAAGCCCCACGGACCAGGGATGGGGATACTCCGGTTGAGTGCAGTTGCGGGACTGGCGGTCGTGGGGTCCCTCGCGCTGCGCCTTCGGCTCGGTTCGGGATGACAGGGCGGGTAGTGGCGAAGGGATTTTGTGGTTAGGTGTGCTGGCTGCGCCGGGCTGCGCCCGGGCTGGGACAGCCGAAGGCGGCTGTCGCTACATGAGCTGTGACGAAAGTGCTATCTCCGCATCGTCCTTCCTGTTCTTTTCATTCCTCGCATGATCGACGAAGATTACTAGTCAGATTGGAACAATTTAGTGTTTCCCCCGGATTGAGATCCCTGCGATGAAAAATTTTCTTGCCATCCTCGTTCTTGGTTGCGTTGCTGCGGTTGCGTCCGCGCAAACGCAAGCTGCTGCTCCCCCTGCTGCTGCGGCGCCGACACCGGAGGACACCGCCGCCGTTTCCCGCACCACCAAGGCGGTGCATTACCGGCTGCAGGGTGGGAGCGCGAAAGTCGATTTTCAGGGGACGGATCTTCTGCAGCGCGCCTCGGGCGAGGCGCGGATCGAAGGGAAGAAAACCAATTTCCAAGTTGAAGCCAAGTTTCAGAACCTGGAAGACGCGACCAAGTTCGGACTGGAATATTTAACTTACGTGTTGTGGGCGGTTTCGCCGCAAGGGCGTCCGGTGAATCTGGGGGAAGTTACGCTGGAGCATGGGAACGCTCACGTCAAGGCGTTCACGGACCTGCAGGCGTTTGGACTGATCGTGACTGCCGAGCCTTATTTCGCGGTGACCCAGCCGGGGAACATGGTGGTGATGGAGAGTTCGTCGGGGAGCGGCGGCGGGAGCGAAAATATCGAGGCGAAGTACGAACTGGCACCGCGCGGCACCTATTCCTCGACGAACACGCATATTCAGGACGCGATTTTCGGGATTGATTCGAAGACTCCGCTCGAATTGTTTGAAGCACGGAATGCGGTTCGCATCGCGAAAAACGCTTCCGCTGATAAGTATGCGGCATTCATTTTTTCGAAGGCCGGGCAGCAAATGATGCACGCCGAGGAAGTCTACCGGCAGAAACAGAACCGGGCCACGGTGGAAGCCGCCGCCAAGGAAGCGGTAGAGACGGCGGAAGAAGCGCGGCTGATGGCGGTGAAGAAAAAGGCGGAAGACGAGGCGGCCGGTGAGGCGGCGGCGCGCGAGGCGAAAGCGCGAGCCGATGCGGACGCGGAAGCCAAACGGCGCAACGATGCCGAGATTGCTCGGGCGCAGGCGGAAGAGGCGCGGGCGGCGGCGGAACAGGCCAAGGCCGAAGCCGAGAAGATGAAGCAGGAAGCGATGGCGGCGGCCGAGGAGGCTCAGGCGGCGAAAGCAGCAGCCGAGAAAGCGCAGGCGGAAGCTGTGGCGCAGCAACAGGTTCTGGCCGCGGAAGCTGACAAGGCAAAGGCCTCGGCCGCGCAGGCGGAGAATCTGCGGCAACAGGCGGAGAAAGAAAAACAGGAATTGCGGGCGCGGCTGCTGCAGCAACTGAACAGCGTGCTGGCTACGCGCGACAGCGCCCGCGGGCTGATTGCCAACATGTCCGACGTGCTTTTCCGCAGCGGAAGCGTCGACCTTCTGCCAGCGGCACGGGAGCGGCTGGCGAAGGTTTCCGGCATTGTGCTGGCGTACCCGAGCTTGCACGTTTCGATCGAGGGGCACACGGACAGCGTGGGCAGCGACGAATACAATCAGGATCTCTCGGAGCGGCGGGCGCAGTCCGTGCGCGACTATTTCGTGCGCGGCGGGATTCCCGCTGGCACCGTGGATGCGCGCGGGTTTGGCAAGGCGGAGCCGGTTGCGTCGAATGAGACGCCGGAAGGGCGTCAGCAAAACCGGCGGGTTGAGCTGGTGCTTTCTGGGGATGCTATCGGCGAGGGCGCCGAAGTTAAACCGGCGGCCTACACGACGACCCATCCGTGAGGTTTGTGTCGGTTGATCCAGTCGCTTGATCCAGTCCTTTGATCCAGGAGAGGCGCGGGGAAGCGCGGAATCGTGCCGCCCCTCCGGGACTTGTTGGAGTTACGCAGGTTTACCCGGCACTTACGCGCCAGGCTTTCACCTACCACCCCTTCCGGGCTTTGCATCGACCGTTTTCAATCCGCCCCCGAAGGGCCATACGCTTACGTTCGAGGCTCACTGAAAACGCCTCTTGTCGCGGGCGCCAAAAAGCTTTAGTCTTAAAGAACCGTCATTTGTATGTTTACCCCCCACCCCAATCTGAGCGATAAGGTCAACGGCGGCATCATCCAATCGGAGATTGAAGGGGGAGTATTCCTGCACGATCTACCGCCATCGACGGTGCTCGAAATTCAGACCATGCACCATTGCTACCGGGCCGTGCTTTTGGGCGGCAGCGATGCCATGATATCGGGGCATCCTGAGTTTTGTCCCGAGCCGGTTCTGGTTGCGATCGCGGGCTCGACCTGGGGCGGGTCCATGCTGAAGCTGCAGTTTGTGGGGCGGGGCATGCATCTGGAATTTCATCACCCCGAATATCCAACCCCGATCGTCACCTCTGCGATTCAGGATATCCGGGATTACCAGCAGCCGCCGGCCGTGCAGGTCGAAACCTGGCCTACGAATACCGGCATCGCTTAATTCCGCTGCCCGTTCGGGCATCTTCGAAATCACGAACAGCGGAGCAGCAGAACGGAACCTCAGGGGCTAAAGCACGCATCTTTTGCAGCGCTCAGCGGCACGGCTGAAGCCGTGCCCTTCCCGAAACCGTTTTTGTGGGGATAGGTTGCGGGGAAGAAGCCGCCCGCTGCGCTGGGCGGGAGAGCCGAGGCGGCCGTCGCGACGTGAACGTCTTCGTGCTTCCACGTTGACTTCGTGCGGCTCAGCCACTAAGATTCCCGCCATTGTCTAGAAGGGCACGGACCCTTAGCGGGGCAAGGCAGAACTGAATTGAGCCTGAAGATCTCCAGCCGCGAAAGCCATCATGTTGCCATCCTCGATATCAGTGGGCGCATCATTTTTGGGGATGAGACTACGCAGCTGCGCGACGCTGTGGCGAGGCTCATCGGCGAGGAGAAAAAGAAGATCCTGCTCAATCTTGCCGAGGTGAGCTACATCGACAGTTCCGGGGTCGGAGAGCTGGTCAGCAGCTTTATTTCTGCAAAAAAGAACGGCGGGGAGCTCAAGCTCGTGAACCTCACCCAGAAAGTGCGCGACGTTCTCCACGTCGCCAAGCTCTACACCGTCTTCGATATCAGGGACGACGAATTCACGGCGGTGAAGTCGTTTGATTACTTCTTCGCCAAGTAAAACGGCTCCCTTCCTACATTAATTCCCTCGCACACGAAAGTTGCGTGTCTTTGGTCGGCGGCGCATGGACGCGTAACGTTGACACTGGGCTTACCAAGTAGGAAACTCTTAGCGGAGCCGAGGCTGTTCTCTGTGCCGAAGTCCCACGCAGTGTTCTCCCCTGAAGAGTCAGAACCCCGGGCGAGTTCCTCGGAGCCGGATCAAGCCGGGTGGCCGCCATTGCGGTGGCTTCCGTGCGCCAGTGGCAGTGGCCCCGATTGCTGGGAAAACCGACCGGAAGCCGGCTAAAGACGCAATGGCTGCTACTTCGGAAGTTACAAAAGAGGCTCCGGGTCAGGCTTCAGAATCGCGCTTCTGGGCTGGGTCGCCCACGCTGCTGTATGCGATTGTGGGGGCGCAGGTGCTGTGGCTCGCCGCGACTGCGAACGGCAAGTGGGGCAACGCCGGGTCGTCGGGTTTTCAGCTTCTGGCAGCCTGTCTGGCGGCTGCGTCCTGCTGGCAAGCCAGCCGCAGATCGCGTCATTTCGCCACCATTTTCTGGCGCCTGTCGGCTGCCACCTTCGCGCTGTGGTCCTGCGGCGCGCTGCTCAATACCTACGTCAACGTCACCTCGGCGGTTCCGGACGAGAACCAGATTGGCGTGTTCCTGCTCATTTACCTCTCCACCGCCCCCATGTTCATCGGGTCGGTGCTGACGGGAACCACCGACGAGGAAGCCAAAGTCCATTGGGATCTGGTGCTCGATGCCAGCCAGGTTCTGATTCTGGTGCTCGCCATCCATCTCATGCTGGTCGATATCCCCACGATGAGTCTCGGGGAGCAGAGCACGACGCAGGTGGCGTTGAGACTGCAGGACTACTGGCGGGTGGCCCTCGCAGTTGCTCTCGTGGGCAGGGCGATTCTGGACGAGTCGCCCGCGACCCGACGCCTGATCAAACCGATCGCCATTGCGATGACCGTGTTTGCGTTGGGCACCTGGATCGGAAACGACCTGCAATTCACTAGCGCCTCGCGCAGCGCCCGCTGGTTCGATCTGGCGTGGACCGTTCCATTTTCCTTGGTCGCCTACTCGGCAAGCGCCTGGCGCCAATCGGCCATCGCTGCTGCGTGGGACCACAAACCCGCCAAAGTCGAGGGCGTTTTCCTTTTTTATTTCCCGTCGATCGCTCTGCCAATTTTGCTGTTGTCGATGTACAGCACCATCCAGTTTGAGCAGATTGTGGTCGGCCTGGGTGCGATGATGTTGTCGATTTTCTGCTTCAGCCTGCGTTTGTTCATCGCGCAAAAGCAACAGCGGCAGACCATGGAAGCAAGGGTTGCCTCCGAATCTCGCTACCGGAATTTGTTCGAGCGCAACATGGCCGGGCTCTACATCAGCAGCCTCGAAGGTCAGATTCTCGATTGCAACCAGGCGTTTTGCGACATTTTCGGTTACACCCGCGACGAGCTTCTGGAGCTGCCGGCCTCCGAGCTCTACGAAGGCGGAAGCCAGGAACGCACCGATCTGCTCGCCGATCTGCAACAAAACGGCGCGAAGCGCGGAGTCGAGCACTGCTACCAGCGCAAGGATGGCCGCAGGGTAAACACCATCGAAAACTATTCGGTCACCACCGACGAGAAGGGACGGCGGGTTCTGGAAGGCGCCATGCTCGATGTCACCGAGCTTCGTTCCGTCGCGCAGCAATTGCAGCAGGCGCAGAAGATGGAGTCCGTTGGCCAGCTCGCCGGCGGCGTGGCCCACGACTTCAACAACCTGCTCACGGTGATGCGCGGCTACAGCGACCTGCAGCTTGAAAAAACCGCAATGGACGATCCGATCCATGGTTACGCGGAGCAGATTAACGCCGCCGCCGATCGCGCCGCCGCACTCACGCGCCAGTTACTGGCGTTCAGCCGGCAGCAAGTGATGCAGGCCCGGGTGGTGAATCTCAACTCCCTTCTCCGCGACTTCGAAAAACTTCTGCGCCGCTTGATCGGCGAGGACATTGAAATGCGCACACTGTTCGCCGGCGATCTGGGCTTCGTGAAAGTCGATGCCGGCCAGATGGAACAGGTGATCATGAACCTGGTCACCAACGCGCGGGATGCCATGCCGGAAGGGGGCACGCTCACTCTCGAAACTTCCAACATCGTGCTCGACGGCCTTTTTCTGGACCGCCATCCTTACGTTGTTCCCGGTCCCTATGTCCGGCTGGCCATCAGTGATAGCGGCAGCGGCATGGACGCGGAGACCCGCAAGCGCGTGTTCGATCCCTTCTTCACCACGAAGGACGTGGGCAAGGGCACCGGCCTGGGTCTTTCGACCAGTTACGGCATCGTCAAACAAAGTCAGGGATACATTGAGGTCTACAGCGAAGTCGGGCACGGCTCTACGTTTGTGATTTATCTGCCGCGCCTCGGTCCCGGCGCCCAGCCGCTGCCCGCGGAAAAGGCGCAGCCGGCGCGGCGCGGCAACGAGACGATCCTGCTGGTCGAGGACGATCGACAGGTGCGCGTGCTGGCCCAGTCCATTCTTGAGTCTTACGGCTACACCGTGCTCGCCGTCGAGGATCCCAGCCAAACCGAAGCCATCTGCGATCGGCACGCCAAGTCCATTAAGCTGCTGCTCGCCGACATGATCCTGCCCAAGATGAATGGGCGCGACGTGGCCCGGCGCGTGGCAACCCGCATTCCGGATATCCGCGTGCTTTATATGTCCGGATTCCCCACGCACAACATCGTGAACCAGGGGATTCTGGAACCGGGCATCTTCTTCCTGCAAAAGCCGTTTACCGCGGTCGCCCTGGCGGCCAAGATTCGCGAAGTCCTCGACCAGCCCGCCAGCGCTGAGGCGTAGGCGCAGCCCGAGAAGTCCTGAGAGCGCTAGTGCGAAATGAATCCGTCAGCCGAGGTGCCAGACATTGCTCTAGCCGACAGTTAAGACCCACTTCTCGCAAAGAACGCGCGAGAAATGGGGCACCCGGTCTTTAACTTTGGTTGGATTGAATATTAAGTTTTGTTGCAACCGGGGCGGGAAAGAAACTTACTTGGCGCCGAAATTGAGAACCACTTCCTCTTCGGTCTGGTTGGGGCCGGGAGCATAGCGCCAGGCTTTCACGGCCTTTACGGCATTCTCCACCAGGATGGGGTTCCCACCCTTAACTTCCACTGCCACCACGCTCCCGTTCGGAAGCACGATCGCGGTAAGGCGGACCAGTCCTTCAATGTGCATGTTTTTCAGCGTCGGAGGATAGAAGGGCTTGACGTCGGATAGGACCTTGCGGCCCGAGGTTTTCTGCGCCCGCGAAGCGGGAACGAACGCCGCCGTCAGGCAGAGCACGAGCGCGAGAGTGGGCAATGCCAGACTCCTCAGTATGCTTCCCGCGGATTGAGAATCAAGATGACGCAAGGCAAACCGATGGCGAACGCCGAACCCGAATGAATCCCCGACCAACGGTATGCCATGGGACGTGTGCCGGTAAGATTACCGAGGTGTCTTTGAGGTTACAGAAGTGTCTTTTTTGGGCCTGGTCCTTTCGGGAAGCGAGGGGAAGTAGGGATAGAAGCTTGCTGCGAGAGCTCTTAACGCCAAGTCCGCAAAGGAAGTCGCCAAGAACGCGAAGACGAAACTGCCCTCTGAATGATTCCTGATATTAAGACGAGATCCAACTTAGTAACGACCCGGCAAGGGGGATCTTCTTCCACTTAACGGCAGGTATTGGCAGGACGGGGCTACCTTCCCGGGGGCATGCAGCGTCAAATGAGCGGCTACGGCCCACTATGACTTTCTTGATTCGCTGGCGTTGAGGCTCTGACTGCCAGCTTCGGCTACCGGTTCTACGACCGCCCGGGCGAGCCGCCCGGGGCCCCGCGAGCCGGGATTGGACCGGTCAGCGCAGCTTTTCGTATTCCGCTTTGGCCTGTTTGAGGATGGGGAGGTCGGGGTCGGCGTCTTTCCAGAGGGTGAGGAAAGCTTTGTAGGCGGCTAGGGCGCGGACG
>Ga0073928_10007483_pt1 | contig 14114 bp, 11 predicted proteins | sample PaiPotPPA55metaG_FD_76969 | JGI IMG/M metagenome (GOLD analysis project Ga0073928, IMG submission 76969) | Iron sulfur acid spring bacterial and archeal communities from Banff, Canada, to study Microbial Dark Matter (Phase II) - Paint Pots PPA... ... | reverse complement strand
CCATGGTGGCCTTGCGTTATGAGTAGCGGCGGAACTAATTCGGGCCTGTTTCGTATCAATTGGTGCGCATAGAAGGTTGAAGGAGAAAACATGATGGAATCAAACGGCACTCTGATCAAGATGGAAGGCGTGAAGAAAGTCTTCTACACCGATGAAGTCGAGACTCACGCGCTGTCGGAAATCCACCTGGAGATTCAGAAAGGCCAGTATATTTCCATTGCCGGACCGTCCGGCTGCGGCAAGTCCACGCTGCTCTCTATTCTGGGCCTGTTGGATTCGCCCACCGACGGAAGTTATTGGCTCAATGGCCAGCCAGTCTCGAAGCTGACCATCAGCGAGCGGACTCGCATTCGCAACCGCGAAATTGGATTCATTTTTCAGGCCTTCAACCTTATCGGCGACCTCACGGTCTACGAAAACGTCGAGCTGCCACTGACGTATCGCGGCACGGGCACCGCCGAACGCAAGCAAAAAGTGCAACGCGCCCTGGAGCGCGTGGGCATGGCGCACCGCCTGCGTCACTACCCTTCTCAACTATCCGGAGGTCAGCAGCAGCGTGTCGCGGTGGCGCGCGCGCTGGTTGGCGATCCTCTGATTTTGATGGCTGATGAGCCCACCGGAAACCTGGACTCGAAGAATGGCGAAGCGGTCATGGAGCTGTTGCGCGACCTGCATCGCAATGGCGCCACTATTTGCATGGTCACTCACGACGAGCGCTACGCCAACTTCGCCGAGCGCAATATTCATTTGTTTGACGGGCGCATCGTGGATGAAACCAGGGAAGTCAGCGTGGGCGGATAGAACTTCTTAGGCCACACCTTTTTCAGGCCACAACATTGTTTTCCATCGAGGCCTTCGTTCATGGACACCATCCGGCAGGACATTCGTTACGCCCTACGCATGCTGTGGAAGCACCGCTTCGCCACTTTCGTCTGCGCCGGAGCGTTGGCGCTGGGCATGGGCGCGAACACCGCGATCTTCAGCATGGCGGAAGCGTTCCTGCTGCATCCCGTTCCGCTCGATGAAGTCAATCGCATCGTAGCCGTAGTTGATTCGAAGCCGCGCCAAAATATTGAAAAGACTTCTGTCGCAACCGCCACCTACCTCGAATGGCAGGAGCAAGCGCGTTCTTTTGACCGGCTCGGCGCTTATTCCTGGGATGGCGTTAACTTTACCGGCGACGGCACACCGCAAAAAATTCAGGATTTTCTGGTGACGTCTAATTTCTTCTCGACCCTCGGCGTGCAGCCACATTTAGGCCGCGATTTTCTTCCAGAAGAAGGAGAACCTGGAAAAAATCAGGAGCTCATCCTGAGTTACGGGCTCTGGGAACGCCGGTACGCTGCAGATCCCAAGATTCTGGGCAAAGTTGTAAAGATCGACGGGAAACCGTTCACGATTGTCGGGGTCATGGGCAAGGGTTTCGACTTCCCTATGAGCGCGGAGGCCTGGCTGCCTATGGGGTTCGACGCGAAGCAGCGAGTGGAGCGGGACAATCGTCCGTTATGGGTGATTGGCCACCTGAAGCTGGGGGTTTCCTTCGAGCAAGCTAACGCGGAGATGCTCACCATTGCGCAGCATCAAGCGGTGGCTTATCCCGATGCCTATAAAGATTGGCAGTTGCGCGTCCTGCCGCTCGGTGAATTTGCTACTGGCGATCTCACGCGCCAATATACTTTGCTGCTACTTGGCGCCGTTGGTTTCGTGTTGTTGATTGCTTGCGCGGACGTAGCCAATGTTCAGTTCGCGCGCGTGTCCGGGCGGCAGAAGGAACTCGCCGTGCGCGCGGCTATGGGCGCGACGCGCGGACGCATTGTTCGTCAACTGTTGATTGAAAGTGTGATGCTGTCGCTTTTTGGCGCGGTGCTCGGAATTTTTCTCGCTCAATGGATCCTGAGCGTGATCCTTTCGCATATGCCGCCGGACATCGCACGGTACATCGCCGGCTGGAAGTCCATTCGCCTCGATTTTGGCGCTTTCCTTTTCACGTTTGCGGTGGCGCTGGCAAGTGGATTGCTGTCGGGCATCGCGCCATCGCTGATGAGTTCGCGCACGAATATTTCCGAAACTTTGAAGGAAAGCGGACGTGGGGTTTCATCCGGACGGGCGCGGCATCGCTTGCGCAGCGCTTTGGTGGTCGCCGAGGTTTCGCTGTCGCTGGTTCTGCTCGTGGGCGCCGGTCTGCTGGTGAAAGGGTTCAATGCACTGCTTACGGTGAACCAGCAATATCATCCGGAAACGCTGTTGACGCTGAATCTGAATTTGACCGAATTGCAATACCCGCAAAGGGCTGCTCGCGCCACGTTTCACGACCGGCTCTTACCAAGTCTTTCCACCATTCCACAGGTGCAATCTGCCGCGCTGGCTACTACCGTCCCGTATGGCAATGGCGGGGGCACGGATGCGGATCGCTTCGTGATTCAAGATCGACCAGTAGAGCAGCGGGAAGAATCGCGTACCGCCATCATGGAGACGGTTTCGCCGAACTATTTTGCGGTGATGAGTATCGGTTTGCGGGATGGCCGGGTGTTCACGGATTCTGACACAGACGGTAGTCAGCCGGTCGCGGTAATCAGCCGAAGTCTTGCCAGCCGCCATTTTCCAGGTGAGAATCCACTAGGTAAAAAGATTCGGGTGGCAAGCTACCACCCGGATACTTGGTTGACGGTGGTTGGCGTTGTGGACGACGTACGTTACAACTGGATACAGAAAGACGCCTTACCCACGTTGTACAGGCCATATCGTCAGAATCCCACTTCCTATATCACAGTGGTTTTGCGCACAGACGATAACCCATCAAAGTTTACTTCTGCGGTGCGCAGCAAAGTCGCGGCTATAGATCCGGACGTGCCGATTTACGAGGTGAAGCCGCTTAGCCAGGTCATTACAGAATCCATAGTCGGTATATCTTACGTGGCGGCCATGATGGCGGGCATCGGGGTCATTGCGCTGGTGTTGGCGTCCGTGGGCGTGTACGGAGTAATGTCTTATTCGGTCAGCGAGCGAACGCACGAGATGGGGATTCGCATGGCCATGGGCGCGTCGGAAGGAGCCATCAATCGGCTCGTTGTGGGTAACGGAATGCTGCTCACTGGGATTGGCATCGCTATCGGTCTACCGTTGGCGTTCGGCCTGGCGCGGGCGCTATCCAGCTTGCTTTTTGGAGTATCGACCTCCGATCCCTTTTCTTTCGTCGGACTGCCGCTGATACTTGGCTCAGTCGCGGGCCTGGCCTCTTATCTTCCGGCACGCCGCGCTATGCGGGTCGATCCATTGACGGCCCTTCGGTATGAGTGAAACAATTTTGTTTTAATTGCTGTGCGCGACGGGCCCTGTGGCTAACCGCGGTGGGGAAGTGCGATAAGAGGAGTTACGTGGAACCCTTAATCCAGTTTAGAAATCTCGAAAAATCTTATGATGCAGGTGGCAGCAAGTTTTTTGTGTTGCGCCGCATTAACCTCGCAATTCAGCAGGGCGAATTTGTAACCATTATGGGCCCTTCGGGCGCCGGAAAATCCACCTTGCTTAGCATTATTGGGATGCTGGACAGCGCCTGGACCGGGGAGTATTACTTTCTTGGCGAGGCGGTCCACCAACTAAACACCAAGAAGCGCAATGAACTCCACAAAGCGAACATTGGTTTTGTTTTCCAGAGCTATCACCTGATCGACAATTTAACGGTCTTTGAAAATCTAGAGGTGCCGCTCTCGTACAAAAATGTTCCGCACAAGGAGCGCGTGAGCCTGGTGTGCGATGCTCTGGATCGCTTTCATATCGTGGGTAAAAAGGATTTGTTTCCCAACCAGCTTTCCGGCGGCCAGCAGCAGCTTGTGGGCGTGGCTCGCGCGGTCATCCTGCATCCGAAGTTGCTGCTCGCCGACGAGCCGACCGGTAACCTTCATTCCGTACAGGGCGACGAAATCATGGAGCTTTTCAAAAAATTGAACGATGCAGGCACGACCATCATTCAGGTCACACACTCGGAGCGCAACGCCGCTTACGGCAATCGCTTAGTGCAGCTGAAGGATGGCTGGGTGGTAAACGAAAGCGCCGCGGCAACGATTCAATCCGCATAATTCTTGCCGAGGGTTCAATCGTCCGATGCCCGCCGGCAGCAATGTCAGTCTCCGCGTTCTTGGCTCTCAATAGTGAAATTGGAATAGACTTCTTCATCAAATGAAATCTGCCGCCAACCAGTCCTATCGCGTCTTGCTGGCCGACGATCAATCCGACATTCGCGACGCGTTGCGCTTATTGCTCAAGCGTGAAGGCTACGAAACACATGGCGTAGCATCTCCCGCCGATGCGCTCGCGGCCATCGAGTCGCGCGAATTTGATGCCGTGCTGATGGATTTGAATTATGCGCGCGACACCACTTCCGGGCAGGAAGGACTTGACCTGCTCACGCGCATACAAACGCTGGATAGCACCCTGCCGGTGATCGTGATGACCGCGTGGAGTAGCGTGGAGATTGCCGTCGAAGCCATGCGCCGCGGCGCGCGCGACTTCGTGCAAAAACCCTGGGAGAATATTCGACTGCTCTCGATTGTCCGCACGCAGATCGATTTGCGCCAGGCGTTGCGGCAAGCTTCGCGCCTGGAAGCGGAAAACCGGCTGCTGCGCGCGGAATCGCGTCCCACTTTTCTGGCTAAATCTCCGGCGATGGCGCCCGTGCTCGACCTCATCGCGCGCATCGGTCCGTCGGACGCCAACGTGCTGATAACCGGCGAGCACGGCACAGGCAAAGAAGTGGTGGCCCGCACGCTGCATGCATTATCGAACCGTGCCTCCAAACCTATGGTCACTGTGAATGCCGGGGGCCTTTCCGAAGGCGTATTCGAAAGCGAACTTTTTGGTCACGTGAAAGGCGCATTTACAGACGCGCGATCCGATCGCGTGGGGCGATTTGAACTTGCCGACGGCGGAACGCTTTTTTTGGACGAAATTGCCAACGTGCCGCTTAATCTGCAAGCAAAGTTGCTGCGCGTGCTGGAAACGGGGGAGCTTGAGCGCGTCGGGTCGTCGGCCACGCGCCGCGTCGATGTGCGCGTTCTCGCGGCGACGAACGTGGACGTCAACTCCGAAGCGGCCGCCGGGCGCTTTCGCCAGGATTTGCTGTTTCGCTTGAACACCATTGAGATTTTTATTCCGCCATTGCGAGAACGCCGGGAGGACATTGATCTTCTGGCGCAGCACTTCGTTCACGGATATTCGCAGCGGTATCGCAAAAATATAGCGGGCTTTGACTCCGCCGCCACCGCTGCGCTGCATGAACATCTCTGGCCGGGTAACGTGCGGGAGCTCGACCACGCGGTCGAGCGCGGTGTGCTGCTTTCGGCCGGGCCGCTCGTTCGCGCCGCAGACCTTGGCTTGCGAGCGCACGCGTCCACGGCTGCGGCACGGCTGGAAGAAATGCCGCTTGATGAAGTGGAGCGCCATCTTATTCGGCGCACGCTGGCGCGCCACGACGGCAACGTGAGCCAGGCGGCTAAGGCGCTCGGTCTGAGCCGCAGCGCGTTATATCGTCGTTTACAGAAACACGAATTAGGATGAAGCGCCTCTCTTACGAACGCCGTATTCAGCTTCTGGCGCTCGCCGCAGGTCTTCCCGGTTCTTTCATCGCACTGATTTTGCTGTGGACAGGCTCGTACTCGTCCGGGGCCGCCTGGACACTTACATTCCTCATTCTTAGTCTTTGGCTCGGCTTCGCGCTTTCCCTGCGACATCGCGTGGTGTTCTCTTTGCAGACTTTGTCCAACCTGCTGGCGGCGATGCGCGAAGAAGATTTCTCTATTCGTGGCCGCGGCGCTCGACCTGACGATGCCATGGGTGAAGTGATGATCGAGATCAACGCTCTGAGCACGATGTTGCGACAGCAGCGACTGGGCGCGATGGAAGCTACCGGGCTGCTTCGCACCATTATCGAAGAAATCGATCTGGCCATCTTTACCTTCGATCATGAAGCCAAGCTGCGGCTGGTGAACCGCGCCGGCGAACGCTTGCTGATGCGCCCGCTGGAACGGCTGCACGGTTCCACCGCGCTAGAATTGGGGCTGGCAGGATGCCTGGAAGGAGAATCCGCGCGAACCATGGACTTGGCCTTTCCGGGCGCATCGGGCCGGTGGAGCATGCGACGGGGGTCGTTCCGGCAGGGCGGCTTGCCTCACCAGCTGGTCGTGCTTAGCGATTTGAGCCGCACACTGCGAGACGAAGAACGTCAGGCCTGGCAACGCCTCATTCGCGTGTTGGGCCACGAGCTGAATAACTCGCTTGCTCCTATCCAATCCGTTGCTCAGGGGCTGGAGAGCGGGTTGAATGCCGCCAATCAGTTACCGGAATTGCAAACTGGACCAGCGGCGCCGATTCTCCAGGATCTACAAGAGGGGCTGGCCATTATTCGTTCCCGCACCGAGGCGCTCGGACGGTTCATGGCTGCTTATGCGCGTCTCGCCAGATTGCCAAAACCTAAACACTTGCCGGTGCCGGTTGCGGAGTGGGTGCATCGCACCGCCAAGCTGGAGACGCGTGTGAAGGTTTGCATCAAGGAAGGGCCTCGAGCCATTATCTCCGCGGACGTCGATCAATTGGAGCAACTGCTCATTAACTTGATTCGCAATGCGGCGGACGCTTCGCTGGAAACGCATGGCAGCAGCGTGCAAGTTGGTTGGACAGCGCAAGGTTCGCAGCTGGAAGTGTGGGTGATCGATGAAGGTCCCGGTATTCCTAATACCGCGAATCTTTTCGTCCCGTTTTTCACCACCAAGCCCGCAGGTTCTGGAATTGGTCTGGTTCTCAGCAGGCAAATTGCGGAAGCCCATGGCGGCCAGCTCACACTCGAAAATCGAACTGACGGTCGCGGTTGTGAAGCGCGCTTGCGATTGCCGTTCTAGTACCCCGTTTTGATTCTTTTTCCTTAGTTCTTCGAATAACTGTGCAACTTCTATCACCTGTCCTGGTGCAGGTTGCACCTTGTTCAAGATTTGCCCCCCAGTACAGTAGCGGCGAAGTGCCGGCAACCCGTAGCCTGCACTTGCCGCGGGAAACGGCGCCTCCCCGATCTCCCGGGTAATAAAACCTTTGGATAAAAACTTTGAACGTTGATATCGCTTACGGGCCCGGAACTCACAGTTTGAAAATTTGGAAAGCATTTTTAATTTTTATTATTTTACTGACTGTGGTGATGAGCAGTGCAGCCTCGGTGGAGGCAGTGACATGCGTGTATTCTTCGGGTTCGTGGGCCGATACCGCTTTATCACAAAGTCAAGGATCGACGTTCCGCATCACCTATGACGCGACAGCGTCGGCTTCACCGGTGAACGCCATCAGCGGACTTTCCTCGGTCAACGCGTGGCAATATAGCGATCTAGCGACCGGCGTGCGATTCAATCCCAGCGGAATGATTGATGTCAGGAACGGTTCGACATTCACCGCGGCGAACAACGTTCCGTATCAAGCAGGCGTTACGTACCATTTTATTTTGGATGTAAATGTTTCGAGCCACACTTACAGCGCGTACGTGTTGCTCGGGTCCGGGCAGATCACGTTAGGGACAAATGTGGCATTTCGCACGGAGCAGGCCTCCGTTGCGATCCTCAATACTGTGGACGGTTTCGCCTCCGCGGGCGCGATTAGTATCTGCAATATTACTCTGTCATCCTCGACCACTGTCGTCGCATCCCCATCGACGCTGGTCGCCAGCGTTAGCAGTTTGAATTTCGGCAACACGGGACTAGCCAGCAGTGCGCAGCAAACTGTGAAATTGACTAACACCGGAAGTTCCAACGTTACGATTTCAGGTGTTTCCGTTTCGGGGGCCGGATTTACAGCCGGCGGCGGCGTTTCAGGCCTTATTGTGAGCCCCGGTCAGTCCACCGCTGTGCACGCCACGTTCTCGCCTTTTACCACGGGAAGCTACGCGGGAAGCCTTACGGTAACGAGTAATGCCAAAAATTCTCCCTTGCACATTGCTCTGTCTGGGACTGGCGTGGCGGCGTCGACGCATTCAGTGGTATTGTCCTGGAATGCCAGCAGTTCCAGCGTAGCCGGTTACAATTTGTACGTCAGTTCCTCTTCGGCCGGGCCGTACTCCTTATTGAACTCGTCGCCAGTGCCAAGCACCAGCTACGTAGATACCAACGTTCTATCAGGCGACACCTATTATTTCCGTATTACTTCCGTTAGCAGCTCCTATCAGGAGAGCGCCCCTTCGGGCACCGTCCAAGCCACCATTCCATAGGCGGACCCGGCAACTGTAAGATCGCCGTTTAGTTTTCGTATCGACGTTTTTCGTATCTGCGTTTTCGAATCAGCGTCGAAAACTATATTCACCCCACGTTGACGAATCCTGGTTTATGCTCGGGCTTGCGAGTGCCGGCCGTGGCCAATGGCTTGTGCGACGGGCGACACGGCAATGAATTAATAACAATAATAAGATCAGCCATCGAGAGGTTAACCGTATGGCTCTTGCATCCACCACCGAATCTGCTAAGACTCCGGTCCCGCAAACTTTATCGCCCGAAGAACTGCGAAAGATGCATGCCTACTGGCGAGCCGCGAATTATCTGTCTGTGGGACAGATTTATCTATACGCTAATCCGTTGCTGCGCGAGCCGCTCTCACTCAAACATCTAAAGCCGCGGCTTTTGGGTCATTGGGGCACTACGCCCGGATTAAATTTCATTTACGTGCATGTGAATCGACTCATCAAACAAAACGATCTCGACGCCATATATATTACCGGACCCGGTCATGGGGGTCCGGGGCTGGTTGCCAACACTTATCTGGAAGGAACTTATAGCGAAATCTATCGGGATATTACGCAGAACGAGGACGGACTAAGAAAGTTGTTCAAACAGTTTTCGTTTCCAGGTGGAATTCCCAGCCATGTCGCTCCCGAAACTCCTGGGTCCATTCACGAGGGCGGCGAGCTCGGTTACTCGATTGCGCATGCGTACGGAGCAGCTTTCGACAATCCAAATTTGCTGGTCTGCTGCGTTGTGGGAGACGGCGAAGCGGAAACAGGCGCGCTGGCGGCCAGTTGGCATTCCAATAAGTTTTTGAATCCCGCGCGGGATGGCGCGGTTCTGCCAATCCTGCATTTGAACGGATACAAGATCGCCAATCCCACAGTGCTGGCCCGGCTGAGCGACGCGACGCTCACTCAATTATTTCGCGGGTACGGATACAAGCCGTACTTCGTGGAAGGGCATGAGCCGGAAATCATGCATCAACTTATGGCCTCCACGTTGGACACCCTGCTGAAAGAGATTCGCGACATTCAAAGCGGCTCGCGCAGCGGCCAATCAACAGAAATGCCGGTTTGGCCCATGATGGTGCTTCGCACCCCCAAGGGGTGGACCGGCCCAAAGATAGTGGATGGAAAGCCGGTCGAAAATACCTGGCGCGCCCACCAGGTTCCGATCACGGATTTCAAGGCACATCCCGAGCACATAAAGATTCTCGAAGAATGGATGAAGAGCTATAAAGCGGAAGAATTATTCGATGAAACCGGCAAATTCCGCGCGGAATTCGCAGAGTTGGCGCCGGCAGGTAATCGCAGAATGGGGGCCAACCCTCACGCCAACGGCGGCCTGCTGCTTCGCGATCTGGTCATGCCCGATTTTCGCGAGTATGCAGTTAAATTTTCTAACCCTGGTACCGAGTTAGGAGAAGCCACCCGCGTTCTCGGCAAGTTTTTGCGCGACGTCATGAAACGCAACGCCGACACGCAGAATTTTCGCGTGTTTGGACCTGATGAAACCGCTTCCAATCGCCTTGAAGCGCTATACGAGGCGACTTCCAAGACTTTCATGGAACCCTTACTCGATACCGATGAGAATCTTTCAAAGACCGGGCGGGTGATGGAGGTCTTAAGCGAGCACATGTGCCAGGGTTGGCTCGAAGGCTATTTGCTCACCGGGCGCCACGGTTTTTTTCCCTGCTACGAAGCGTTCATCCACATCGTGGATTCGATGTTTAATCAGCATGCGAAGTGGCTGAAGGTGACTCGCAACATTCCTTGGCGCCGTCCGATTGCTTCGTTGAATTATTTGCTTACCTCGCATGTTTGGCGGCAGGATCATAACGGCTTCACGCATCAGGATCCCGGATTCATCGATCTCGTGGTGAATAAAAAAGCCGACATCGTGCGTGTATATCTTCCGCCGGATTCCAATACGCTGCTGTCCGTGGCCGACCATTGCTTGCGCACTCGCAATTACGTGAATGTAATCGTGGCCGGCAAACAACCTTCGCTGCAGTGGCTGGACATGAAATCCGCTGTCGAGCACTGCACCGCAGGCGTGGGCATCTGGCCGTGGGCTTCGAACGATGAAGGCAGCGAACCGGACGTGGTGATGGCGTGCGCGGGGGATGTGCCAACGCTTGAAACGCTGGCGGCCGTTGACTTATTGCGCCAGCATTTTCCCGATATCAAAATTCGCGTAGTGAATGTGGTCGATCTTATGACGCTGCAGACTTCGAGCGAGCATCCACACGGTCTGCCTGATCGCGAATTTGATTCGCTCTTTACCACCGACAAGCCAGTTATTTTCGCCTACCACGGTTACCCTACGTTGATTCATCGCCTGACTTATCGCCGCGCCAACCATGATAATTTTCACGTCCACGGCTACCGCGAAGAAGGGACCACGACAACACCATTTGATATGACGGTATTAAACGAACTGGACCGCTTTCATCTTGCCGGCGACGCAGCGGACCGCGTAGCGCGTCTGCGCCCGGTAAATGCGCACTTTAAGCAATTCTTGCGGAACCAATTGGTGAATCATAAAAAATATATCTGCGAAGTCGGTGATGACATTCCGGAAATTCGCGATTGGAAATGGCCCTACTGAGTGAAAATTCTGGTTCTTAATTCCGGCTCGAGTAGCCAGAAGAGCAGCTTGTTTGACTTTGGCGCTTCTCTGCCGGATTCCCCACCCGTGCGCTTATGGGAAGCAAAACTGGAATGGCAAGGTGAGCGTGCCACCCTCGAAGTAAAAAACTCCGCCGGAATAATTCAAAAGGAGGAGATGACCGTCACTGCGCGCGAGAAGGCTACCGCGCATTTGCTGGACGCAGTGACCTCCGGCAAAGCCAGCGTCCTATCCAACAAATCAGAAATTGCAGTTGTGGGACATCGCATCGTCAACGGTGGACGTGAGTATACGCAGCCGACCATCATCACGCCAGAAGTCAAGGCTGCCATCCAGCGCATGGCAGTTTTCGCGCCACTTCATAATCGTGTAGAGCTCGAAGGCCTTCGACTAATCGAAGAGAAATTCGGATCCATCCCGCAGGTTGCAGTTTTTGATACCGCGTTCCACAGCAGCTTACCTCGCGCAGCGTTTGTTTATCCCGGTCCTTATGAATGGGTGGCGCAAGGGATTCGCCGCTTTGGATTCCACGGGATCAATCATCAATATTGCGCGGAACGCACCGCGCAACTTCTCGGCAAGCCTGCTTCCGCACTGAAAATCGTTAGTTGCCATCTCGGTAATGGCTGCTCCGTGGCGGCGATCCAGGACGGCAAGAGTATCGACACCAGCATGGGTTTCACACCGCTGGATGGGCTGATGATGGGAACGCGTTCCGGTTCGGTCGATCCCGGCATTCTCACTTACCTGATGCGCGCGCAAAAATTGAACGGAGAAACTTTAGACGATTTGCTGAACAAAAAATCCGGTCTGCTGGGAATATCTGGAGTCTCCGGCGACATGCGGCGAATCGTTTCCGCGATGGGCAAAGGTAACGATCGCGCCAAGCTGGCTTTCGAAATTTTCGTGCATCGCCTGCAGGCCGGCATCGGCTCGATGGTTGCGGCGCTTGGCGGGCTCGACGCGCTAGTCTTCACCGCGGGCATTGGGGAGAATTCTCCGGAAGTGCGGCAAGCGGCGTGCGCGAATTTTGGTTTCCTTGGCTTGCAAATAGATGCGGCAAAAAATGCTTCTGCACATCCGGATCAGGATATTTCGAGGCCGACGTCGTCTGTGCGCGTCTTGGTCGTACGCGCTGAAGAAGACTGGGCCATTGCGCGGGCAACTTGGAAGTTAACTGCTAACTAGGTGGCTGCGCCAGGGTTCTGGAATCTTAGCCACTGTTAACTAACAAATAACTTAAATAATCAGTTTATATAACAATGTCGAATGGCTGCCGTACTAGTCAAGCGCGGCTCGAAAATCCTTAGAACTTCTGGGGCTGAAGCTCAGACCAAATTAGCTTGAGAACCACGCCCACCGCATCGTTGTTCGAATGATTGCCTTCCCAGTATCACTTGGGGAACAAACTTTCTGGAACGGCGGGATTGTTCAGTGTGAACGGCACTCCGGACCCGCTGCTGTGAGCTCCCAGCCTCGCGAGAGAAACGATGCATGCAGTCGTCGTTCGTGAGATCTGGCGGATCGCGGGATTCGCGTCGCTGTTTTTCAACAAATTCGCTCGGCGTGCTAAAATTCAAAAGTTAACGTGGACCGGTAGCTCAATGGTAGAGCAGCTGACTCTTAATCAGCGGGTTGCAGGTTCGAGTCCTGCCCGGTTCACCACTAATTTCAATCACTTCCACGTTATCTGGTAATTCGTTATTTTCTTCCGGTTGCGCGGGGGTTGCAGAAAGTTGCGGACTTGTTGGAGCGTCCAGCCGATCTACCCACGCGACATCTGCTCCCGGAATCAAATGACCGTAGGTGTCTACCGTGACTTGTATTGAGCTGTGGCCCATCTGATCCTTCACGTAGACGAGCGACGCGCCGTTTTGGATGAGCAGACTTCCGAAGGTGTGACGGAGATCGTGGAAACGAAAACGACGGAGCCCGGCTTTTTCAATGCAAGGCAGAAAATAGTAGTGAATCAGGTTCGAAGCATCCAGAACAGTCCCCGCTTTTGAGAGAAAGATCAAATCGTCAGCAATGGTCGTTTTCCCAGCAAGGAAAGCTTCGAGCAGCCGCTTATCGCGCAACTCGAGGAGCACATCGCGTAACTGCTTTGAAAGATCAACCCTGCGCGACTTGTTGCTCTTTGGTGTCGTAAAACTCCCATCGACGTAATTATGCTGGACCAGAATGTAACGGTTTGAATCGTCTGCGGCGCCGAATTGGATGTCGCCCCACTTCAAAGCGATCACCTCGCCTCGACGCAAGCCGGCTCTAAGGGTCGTCAGAAACAGCGGGAAGTATTCTGGGCAGAGTTCGCGTGAGGCGTTTAGAAGCATCTCAGCTTCATTACCTGTCAGCGCCGTAGCCCGAAACTTCGCCTTGTCGGACTTGGTGAAGCGCCCGAGGCGCGCGGCTGGGTTGCGCTCCACTATGTTGTCCTCGATGGCGGCATTGAAGATCACACGGAAGGTGCAGATGATCAGACGCAACGTGTTGCGTGACAGCCTTCCTTCTGCAACGAGAGACGCGAGGTAATCCTTCACTGAATCCCGCGAAATCGCATCCAAGCGAAGTTCACCGAACCTCGGGTATAGATATAGCCGGAGAATCTGTTTGTAACTCTTGACCGTCGATTCCTTACATTCAACTTCGGCGTATAGGAGTTCCCATTGTTCGGCGAATCGCTTGAACGTCGGCAGTTCGCCGGTTCCATAGATTGCCAGATCACCTAAGGCAAACCGAGCTTCGAGTACTCGCTTGACGCGTTCAGCGGCTTCGCGCGTGCCGATTCGCTTTGCCTTGCGCCGGCCGTGGTAGGAAATGAATATCCACCACGCCCCTTTTCGTTTTCTAATCCGCACGCTCATCGAAGCTCACCTACGAGTTCGTCCACAATACCATCAACATCAAGCGGGCGAGTTTGACGCACTCGGTGCTGTTCCAGCCAAGCATCAAACTGCGAACGTCGAATGAGGATTTTGCCTCCCACTTGAACACCCGGCAGTGGATCAACTGGGCGATGCAACCATGATCGTAAAGTCCGCTCCGATACTGACGCATACGCAGTCAGCTCGCGAAGGCCGAGCCATTCTCGATCACGTGGCATTTGCACGAGTTTTGGAGCGGTCCTCATAACGGCCAGTTAAACCGCATGTACTTTCCCAGGCGAATCACCGGGAGAGGATCCCGGCTGCGTCCCCGCGTCTTCTCGTACACCCAGGACTGCGGGACCTTCAGCCGCTG
>Ga0073928_10007482_pt1 | contig 14119 bp, 17 predicted proteins | sample PaiPotPPA55metaG_FD_76969 | JGI IMG/M metagenome (GOLD analysis project Ga0073928, IMG submission 76969) | Iron sulfur acid spring bacterial and archeal communities from Banff, Canada, to study Microbial Dark Matter (Phase II) - Paint Pots PPA... ... | reverse complement strand
TCGAGCACGTCGGCACCATCAGCGCGAACGGCGACAAGGAAATCGGAACCAAGCTTGCCGAAGCGATGCAGAAGGTCGGCAAAGAAGGCGTCATCACCGTCGAAGAGGGTCAGGGCCTCGAGAACGAACTCGAAGTGGTCGAAGGCATGCAGTTCGATCGCGGCTATCTCTCGCCTTATTTCATCAATAATCAGCAGAGTCAGAGCGCCGAGCTCGAAAAGCCGTTGATCCTGTTGGTAGACAAGAAGATCGCCAACATCCGCGAACTGTTGCCGCTGCTCGAAACCATCGCCAAGGGCGGGCGCCAGTTGCTGATCGTCGCCGAAGACGTCGAGGGCGAGGCGCTTGCCACGGTCGTCGTCAACACCATCCGCGGCATCGTTAAGGTCGCCGCCGTCAAGGCGCCGGGCTTCGGCGATCGTCGCAAGGCCATGTTGCAGGACATTGCGGTCCTGACGGGCGGCACGGTCATTTCCGACGAAGTCGGCTTGTCGCTCGAGAAGGCGACGCTGAGCGATCTCGGCGAAGCGAAGAAGGTGCTGGTCGAGAAAGAGAACACCACGATCATCGACGGTGCCGGCAAGGCAACGGACATCAAAGCCCGCGTCGAGAGCATTCGCCAGCAGATCGAGGAAGCGACTTCCGACTATGACAAGGAAAAACTGCAGGAGCGGGTAGCCAAGCTCTCCGGTGGTGTCGCCCTGATCAAGGTCGGTGCTGCGACCGAGATCGAAATGAAGGAAAAGAAGGCCCGCGTCGAAGATGCGCTGCATGCAACTCGTGCGGCCGTCGAAGAAGGCGTGGTTCCGGGCGGGGGCGTGGCCTTTCTGCGCGCGCTGAAGGCGATCGAGAAGCTGGTCGGCGCCAACGAGGACCAGGTGACGGGCATCAAGATTCTGGCCCGCTCGATCGAAGAGCCGCTGCGTCAGATCGTGAGTAACGCCGGTGAAGACGCCGCGGTGGTGCTGAACCGAGTCCGTGAGGGCAAGGGCACCTTCGGCTACAACGCCGCTTCCGGTGAGTACGGCGATATGGTCGAAATGGGCATCCTGGATCCGACCAAGGTCACGCGTCTGGCTCTGCAGAACGCCGCCTCGGTTGCGGGTCTATTGCTCACGACAGAGGTCATGATCGCTGAGTCGCCGAAGGAAGATGAGCATGCACATGGCGCGCCGGGCGGCGGCATGGGCGGCATGGACATGTAACACCGGATTTGCCGGCTACAGTCAAAGAGAGCGGGCTTCGGTCCGCTCTTTGTTTTTGGGCGCGCTAGTTCAAGCCGGCGGCTGGCGCAGGGTAGATCCAACAGTCGCGTCACCAGCCGCGCCGGCGCCGATATGACTGCCGAGCATTTTGGAGATTTGACATATTCTGTACACCGGTGTACACACGGGATCATGTCATCAAGCATGGAGGCGATGACCAAGGTTGATTTTAAGCGACGCCTTTCACAACCAATTAATTGCGGCTCTACCGGAGGCGGAACTCGCCCGTTGGCTGCCGTATTTTGAACCCGCGGACATGCCTCTTGGCGCGGTGATCTACGAGTCGGGTTGCGAAATGACGCATTTGTACTTTCCAACCACGTCTATTGTTTCGCTCTTGTCCGTGATGAAAAGTGGCGCTTCGGCGGAGATCGCGGTGGTCGGGCACGAAGGCGTTGTCGGTATGCCACTTATCATGGGCGGTGGCTCGACGCCGAGCCGGGCACTCGTCCAGAGCGCTGGCGAGGGTTTTCGGTTAGCAGCTAATCTCATGCTGCTAGAATTCGAGCGGGGCGGACCCGTGATGCATCTACTGCTGCGCTATACCCAGAGTCTGATGACCCAGATGGCGCAGACGGCGGCATGCAATCGTCACCATTCACTCGACCAGCAATTGTGCAGATGGCTTTTGTTAAGCCTGGATCGTCTGGCTTCGAACGAATTGGTGATGACGCAGGAACTCATCGCCAACATGCTGGGTGTGCGGCGTGAGGGCGTCACGGAGGCGGCTGGCCGGTTGCACAAAGCCGGAATTATCGACTACCACCGTGGCCGTATCATTGTGCTAGACCGCGACCGTCTGGAAATGCGCACCTGTGAATGCTACGCCGTGGTTAGGAAGGAATGCGAGAGGCTGCTACCGGCAACGATCGCGGCCTAACCGTCGCGTCATTGGGGCCGAGCCCAGCATCAGTGCGCCACATATGTTTCGGTGCATCGAGGGAACACCCCTTTGGGTCTAAAGTCGCGGCGGGATCGAGCCAGAAGAGTTGGGACTCACCGGGCTCATTTCGACTAGAGCAAGGCTTGAATTTACTCAACGTTATGAGTAAAAATACTCAATGTATTGAGTAAAACGTAAAGGCCTCCGTGAGCTTTACCCGGTCCCAAGCTGCTGTTCTCAGCCGTCGGCTGCGCGAGAAGCGGCGCTTCATCCAGGCAGTTGCCGGTCCGCGTCAAGTTGGCAAGACGACCCTTGTCACACAAGTCGTGGAGGCTTCGCATATTGCCGCCCGCTTTGCCAGCGCCGATGAACCGACCTTGAGAGGTCGTGACTGGATCGAACAGCAGTGGCAGGCAGCGCGGCTGGAGGCTGGTGACGCAGGTAAGCGCGGCGCGGTGCTCGTATTCGATGAAATTCAGAAGATCCCGAACTGGTCGGAGACGGTTAAGCGGCTATGGGACGAGGACACTCGCGCGAAGTTGCCTTTGAAGGTGGTCGTGTTGGGATCTGCGCCGTTGCTGATATCCCGCGGTCTCACGGAGAGTCTTGCGGGGCGCTTTGAGCTATTGCATTTGCCGCATTGGTCTTACTCGGAAATGCATGCGGCTTTCGGCTGGAACGTGGAACAGTATCTGTACTACGGTGGGTACCCCGGATCCGCTCCATTGATCAGAGATGAGCAGCGCTGGAAACGCTATGTGCTGGATTCATTGATCGAAACGACGATCTCGCGCGACGTCCTTTTGCTCTCGCGCGTCGATAAGCCTGCCATGCTGCGTCGGTTGTTTGAGCTGGGCTGCAGATATTCCGGTCAGATATTGTCTTATACGAAGATGCTCGGGCAGCTTCAGGATGCGGGTAACTCGACGACTCTCGCGCACTACCTCGATCTGCTGGCCGGCGCGGGCATGGTGATTGGGCTGCAGAAGTTCGCCGGAGAGCCTGTTCGGCAGCGGGGCTCCAGTCCGAAGCTCCAAGTCTTCAATACGGCGCTGATGACGGCTCAATCCGGCTACACGCTGAAAGAAGCCGCTTCGGACCATGAGTACTGGGGCCGCGTCGTTGAGTCCGCAGTGGGCGCACACCTGGCGAATGCGGCGGCAGCAGGGGAGTGCGAAGTGTTCTATTGGCGCGACCGGGGTATGGAAGTGGATTTCATCGTGCGCTCGGGCCATTCGGTAACAGCGATCGAAGTAAAGAGTGGACGGACCCCCGACGCCCGCTCCGGGCTTATGGCTTTTGGAGCAGCGTTCAAGCCCCAACGAAAGCTGTTGGTCGGCGGCGACGGAATTACATTGGAGGCCTTTCTCTCGCGTCCGGTACGGTTCTGGGTGAAACGGGACAAAGGTAAGAAGGATTGACGGCCGTGCCCTTGTGAATCGTTGGCATGACGCAGGTTGGCGAGACGAGGTATTCTTGTCTCCTTTATGCCCCCGGCAATCCATAATCTCGCACGAATACCCTGAGATATCGCAGAAACGCACCGCATGGAAAGCTCTCCAAAATCAGGCCTCTCCTCCGTGAAACAAGGCACCTCGATCGATCGGAGGCTGTCGGTCGCCCCCATGATGGATCGTTTCGACTCGTCAATAGAAACAATAGGTTAGGTGGCTCTGTATCAACCTTGTATCGCTCGGGGATACGTCGGGAGGGGTCGCCAGATCGTCGATGAGCGTAGGCGTGCATCGCATCGTCTAGGGGTGGATCGCGTCGCTCAGACGCTCTCCCTGCGCGGGGCGAGTCACATTGGCGAAGCTGTTGAGAGAGGCGGGGATCGAAGAGATGGGGCGCACGTCTCGCGACGGGCGCGCCCGAGGTCGAGGAGACGCTAGGCGTCGACGGCCCTGGGTGCAGCGGTCTTCGATATCGTCGCGAGACTACGACGGAGACGAGCTTGAGCCATGCGCTCATCTGTCGAGGGGAAATGACCATAGTTGCGGACCATGTCGCCGACGTGTCGTTGAAGCGAAAGTATCGCGTCACCGGGCGACGCGAAGTAATCGACCCCACCGAGGTATTCGCAGTAGAGCGCCAGCAATCGCGCATCTAAGTCTGCCGAAGCTGCGTCGATTTCGGCACAGCTCCGGGGTCTGGATTTCGTCGTCGTTGTCGCTTCGTTGACGTTGACCGACTGGTCGGCTTTGATCGGTGTCACGTTAGTGTTCATCATCGCGTCTGCTCCATCCGTGTGTTGAGGGAGATTCGACACTAACGGGCCGTTTTTTCGTTGTCGATTGATCAAAGGGTAAAGAACTTTACTTTCCTTTACCCATAGATAATGGGCCCACGACGGCTCAACAACTTACCCGCGTGATTCTCGACAAATTAAATTTTTTGCCTCTGCCCCCAACGTGCTGGGTCGCGGCGCTTCATTGCTTCATTGAGAATGCCGCCAGACTTATGATTTCACGGGTACGGATACTGCTGAAATGGATCGGGGTCTTTCTTGAGAGTGTTCCACCAATCAAAGTCGTATCTATCGGACGCAGGCCAACTCTGTGGGAACTTTATGCGGAAATATCCGCCAAGCGCTTCTTCTGATCCATCATCCGACTCCTCGATAACTAAGCGCGCCAGCTGCGAAGAATAATCTTCATCAAGAAATTGAGCAGACAGTATAGTTAGGCACCCGCAGACCGCATCAAGCATGTGCCCAAACGTGGCATTTCTAAATGCAGTGTGGCGATCATGTTTCGTCTCATTGTAGGCCTGATACCAGGGGAGGCGGTCGCCCGCACGCCAAGCCAGAAATGGAGTTCTCAATTCGCCAGCTCCAGACCAGGTTGGCACGCGAACTTCGAACTCCGATAACTTGTGAGATTGCTCGATCTTGATGTAGTCGAGCATATTCAGATCCCTTTCTTTCCCGTTCACCATCCGCTTCTGGTAGCCGTTTTCGCACAGGATGGCCTTGCAGTTGGCCTCGACCTCGACACAGGCACGTAGCAATAACTCATGTATGCGGTAGGAGTAGCAACGGAGGTTTTGTTCCGCCGGTTCGACATAGTCGAAGAGATCTTTGAGATCCTTTTGGAGGAGCAGATATGCTCGGACATAGTGCTCAGGATCTTTCGCATACTTCGGGTGCCGCACGTATCCTCCATGACCGTAGTTCTTATAGCTGCCGTCCATCAGCTGCCGGGCGATTCTGCGGTAAGGTCGCGGTACGCTCATTAGGCGGTACCGTTCGGCAAATTCTGCTTCCATTCCGAGCCCAAAGCATCGCGGGGAAAATCAGGCGGAAGGTCTTCGTAAAGTACGGTCTCCCCCCGAAGGATACGAGTTGCGGAGCGCCAGACGCCGTTTACTTTGGCGAGGCGAAGCAGCTGAGTCCAATCGCCGTTCCGAGCCAACCAGAAGATATTGAAACGCCGCACTTTACCCTCGCCCAACGGGATCTGGCCGATTTCGCCGCCATGTCCAGCTATTAAAGTGGGGATGCGAAAATGCGTGCTGCAAGACGCAAAAGGGATCGCACCATTTGCGGCAGAAGCTCGCTCGAGACATTCCAGGTCAGCGATGCGAAGCTGCGCATCAAACACCGGGTGCGTGCTGCCATTGATCGCAAACAGGCTGGCTGTATTCCGTGTCTCATCGATATTGAAGAACAGAACGTAACAGAAACTGCTACCGCCGGTTATGTGCCCAAGTAGGTCTGTCGTTCTCGTCTCGATTTGAGTCAGCAGTGCTTCGAGTCGTGTTTGAATTGACAGAAAATTCGATTCAACGTGGCTCTGCCTCTTTACGCGTATAAACTGACCCGTCGCCCAACTAACTAGAAAAAATGCGGGGCCAAACGCGGTCACCACTGTCTTGAAGCTGAGAGGGGTCGGTCCCGTAACCAGGACATAGGTCGTCCACGCTGATGCCAATGCAAATGGCAACCAGAATTCGCGGAGAAGCTGTTTCAGCGTTTTCATGGTCGCGTATTGTCGCGCACACGTCCCCTACATGCGAGGTATCTGAAGACGACCGAAGTCCGAATGCTGGAAAATATTTTCCCTCGGCGCCGGTAGAGGGCGCTGGTCGGCGCTACGCCTCGATCCGCGCCAATATGTCGGGTCAAATACATCGCAGGGGAAGGGCTCGCGTTGAGCTACGACGCGGCCATCCGATTGCTTCTGTACAAACATGCCATGGACCTCGCAGAATCCCCTGACGCCGACACTGTCGATGTCCCGCATGAGCCTTAGCCCGCACGGACATGGCTCGATTCTCGCGGTACTCATACGACCAACGCCGAAACTTCGGCGGCGGTCAATTTCCTTCGCGCCAGCAATTCGTTGGCAAGTAAGTAGATCTCCCGCTGATGGGTGTGCACATAGGCATGGGCGCGCTCTTCGAAGATCGCCAGTGGCGACAGCCCATGCCGGATCAGAGGCTCGCGCTCTGCGAATCCGTGATCCCGGCATAGGGTGTTGATCCATTCTACCGCTTGCCGAAAGTCGCCCGCTGCTCCGTGAACAACGAGCGAGGCACCCGGATAACAGAAGTCGACCTCGTTGGCAGCAGCGCCGCCGGCAAGCGCGGAGAGCACTACGCACTCCAATCCCTTGGCGTCGCTCGGAGTGTCAATCCCGGCAACTTCGCCACGGGTCTCAAATAGACGAACATCCTTGAATGAAACGCCGCCGCGGCTCAGCACAGTCGCGTGTGCGGCTTCGTGCAGCGCCGCGTGCGCCGCGCTGCCAGGAGCGGGCTTTGCTCCCGTGGCAATGACTTCTGGCGCAGGCTTGCGCGTCGCAGCCGCCCGAAGCTTGGCGGGCAGGGCTTGGCCGTTCACGCGCGGAACCGGACGAGTTTTCATCCCCGGTGCTGGAAGTATGCGCCCGAGGCGTTGGCGCCAAAGTCCGCTGATGCATTGTTGACGCGCACGTATCGATGTACTCATTTGAACTGCTCCATGGAAAAATAGGATCGGCCCGATATCGGCGGGCCAAGACGGTCGCATCACCCAGAGGAAGTCGCACCCATCATTGGGAACAAGGGCTGCGGCAGCCGATTTTTTAGTGAGCGCGGCAATAGATCAGCGGAACCGCGCCGATGCCCAGAGAATCAGGAAGGACACCGGATGCAAATAAGCAATTCTATTTCGGCACCCCGCCGCGAGGGCAGGAGGGTGCTAGAACATCACCCTACGAGGAGATGGTTTGCCTGGATATGAGGAACTCGGACGCACTACGGGACAATCTGTCAGCACCTGATTTGGTGGGCCTCTGGAGTGGACTGCGGTACAATGCGATAGCTGCCACCAACAATATTCCGCGCAGTTTTCAGGACGACTAGCCCCCAACACTATATGGCTAAAAAGCCGCCTGCACAGAATTTCCCGAAGCCAAGGCTTGAACTGAACGAGCCAGCAACCACTGCTCGATCCAAGATTGCCGATCGTGTTTCGAAGGGTGAGGAGTTACGCGATAGGCAAATAAGCACGCACGCCGACGTAGAGCGTCTTAAGGCGGATCATGGGACCTGGAGCAGCTATAACGCTCTGCTTTTGCGAAATATGTTTTCAACGAACGAGCTAGAGCGCGAGTACCTACACAGTCCTTATGCCGCCGGCAACGTCACCATGCAGATTGACGTCTACGGTGGCGGGAGTGACGAGACAGGGGATGTACGTGGCAAGGTTACAGCAGAGATCTCTTGCTTGACTTCAATTGTTGAGCGACTCGACCTGCTACCGATGTCGGCCGCCGCTCCCGCCGTCATTTCTCCAATCCCGCAGAGATCCAGAGATCTAACCCGCGCCTTCGTGGTTCATGGCCACGATGAAGGGGCGCGTGAGTCTGTTGCAAGATTTCTGGACAAGTTGGGCGTAACACCCGTCATCCTCCATGAGCAGGCGAATCGCGGCAAAACGCTTATCGAAAAGCTCGAGCACTATAGTGACGTTTCATTTGCAGTTGTGTTGCTTACTCCCGATGACGAGGGTCGGCCGTTGAACCCAAGCGGCGCTACTTTGCGTCTTCGGGCGCGCCAAAATGTTCTGCTCGAGCTGGGGTACTTTGTGGGTCAGTTGGGTCGCCAGAACGTTTGCGCTCTTCACAAAGAAGGCCTCGAGCTTCCGAGCGACTGGGACGGCGTCGCCTGGGTAAGCATGGATGCTCGAGGCGCGTGGCAGCTCCAATTGGCACGCGAGCTCAAGGCAGCGGGATTCGCGGTCGACCTTAACGATGCGCTTTAAGCTCCCCCTACCGGGCACTTGCGATTGAGCCCGTGACCGCATGACTACGCTCGCGGATCTGGTGCCCAATTTTACAATGCTCGGAAAACTCTTGCCCGAGGAGATTGCCTTCCACCTACTCAAAGTGGCGCGCAAAAACGTGCAAAACGGCATGTTCACGCTGGAGTCTCTTCGCAGCCACCGCGGTTTGGCGATGCCTCCGACCTGGGGCTACGGGGATAAGCACGAAAACGAGGCAGAGCTAATTGTCACTGAGGCTTGGCGCTGGCTTGAGTTCAATTTGTTCATCCTTCCAGCGCCAGGCATCAACGGCCACAACGGTTGGCGGGTGCTGGGACGGCGTGCTCACCAAATCGTCGACGACCAGAGTTTCGAGCGGTATCGAAAAGCCGCCGCATTTCCTCAGCAGCTCCTTCATCCGTCGATCGCCGAGGCTGTATGGCCAGCGCTGCTCCGCGGCGAGCTCGACACCGCCGTGTTCGTTGCGTTTCGCATGGTCGAGGAGGCGGTGCGGAAGGCTGGAGGGTTCACGAACGCCGACACCGGCGTGGTCCTGATGCGCAAGGCCTTCGATGCCAAGGGTGGCCCGCTACGGAACCCGGATGAAGAGGACGCCGAGCGTGAGGCCCTCGCTCACTTGTTTGCCGGTGCTATCGGCTCGTACAAGAATCCTCGATCCCATCGGACGGTTGGGCTCGAGGACGCGAGCGAAGCGCAGGAGATGGTCATGTTGGCATCGCATCTACTTCGAATCGTAGATGCGCGCAGAGTCACCAAGATCTGAACGGCCGGCAAGCCTGCATTCCCGTAGAAGGAACGCACCAGATATAGGGAGTGCAACTTGAATTCAGTATGCCAAGGACACGACGCTCTTGACTGGTTCGCGGCCATTGGTCCCACCATTGCTGCCGCCGCCGCCGCGTGGGCAGCTTGGTCAGCGGTAAAGGTATCAAAACAAATACACAAAGAAAGCCAAGCACTGCAGCGCATGATTGCTCGGCCGCTGCTAGTTGTGTCGAGCCGAGTTCGACATGTCGGAGGAGTCTTTAACTGGATCGTTGAGATTACCAACGTAGGGCAAACCGCTGCGAATATCGAATCCCTTACCGTGTTCGCGGATCGACAGAAGATCGTTCCGGAACTATTGGAGGCGCCGAAGGCCTTCTGGCGCAGGGTCTTATCAAATGTCAGCCTGCCGCAAATTCAAGTTAACCAGGGAAATACCATAGTATCCGACTTCGCGCTGGCACCGGATGCGCAAATACTTCTATTCGATACAACTTTGGCAAGCGAACACCCTCAACTTGACGCCGCGATTCGTAAGGTTGAGATCGAGATCACTTACGTCGCGCCGTGGGGAGACCGCCGTACGATCCGCCCAAGTTTAGCGCACGACAAATGATTACCTAGCCCGCCGCCATACAGTATTGCGCCGGCGGTGGTACTGAATAGACGCTCACGCCTTTTCGCAGCAGAATCCGCGCCATGGGACGCTACACCTTTCCTGCCTTCAACAGAGCGTCAACGCCGCGCTACGTGGTTCTCTGGGACCTGCACTGGCACGTCATCGAGTGTCAACGGCTTGAGCCCGCTGCGGACCTCTCCGGCGCAATGGCGGCGACTATTGATCGGCTGGCCGCTGACGGCTGGAAGGCCGAGGCCACCCCAAAATATGGATTCGTGTTCATCCGGCGCGATACTGAGCGGCGGTTGCTGATGCTGACGCCCCGCGATCCGTACGACATCGCGCCGCAGGCCTTTTCACCATTTCGCTCAAAAATGAGATGATGCCCGAATGGCTGGTTGCAGCCCGCTATTTCCCCAGTGTCACTGAGAGTGATCATGAAGAAAGCTGAGCTGAAGAGCGAGATTGCTGCCCTGAAAAAGGAAGTTAAGCATCTGAAGGCTTTACTAAGGGAGGCCGTAGGAATTCTGCAGAAATACAAAAACGTTGTCGTGGCACAACCAGAGAAGCTGGTTGCGCAGAGCAAACGAAGGTCGGCGACTAAGAAGAAGACCGCGAAGTCAGCTAGATACGCGTCGCGCCAACGCGCACTAACGACCCAAACGCGCCGGTGGTGAAGGGCAGCTATCGGGTAACCCAATCAAGAATTGGGTTTCTTACCCGAGGACCCCTGGTTGATAGTCGACTTCTTCACACCTAGTTACCAAATCCAAGGCTCGACAGTAAGACCCACTTCCAAGTGCCGCCCCCATCAAGCGTCGTCTTGATGTACCAGGTGGATGGCTCTGTCGAGGGCGGGGCACAGAGACTCGGGTTCCCCGATAAGTTCGGGCTAACATTGGAAGAAGCAGTGTTAGATGGTTTGATGACACGGTAGATGTTTTGCCCCTGCAGGCAATACAGCACCCCGAGATTCGGCGGGAACTGCGGTAGGGGCCCGAGCGACCAAGACCCCTGAGTTAACGTGAAGGCGCTGAACACCGTACAAGCTTGGGTGACAAAGCAGCTGGTGGTGACGTCCTCGTAGCGGTAGCCGTCGTAGCTGCCCCCCGCATTATTAGCGACGCTCGTCATACCAACATTTTCGTTGATCGCCAGGGTCGGAAATGTCGTCGAAGCAATGACCACGGTCCAGCCGATGATGTTCCCGTCCACGTCAGTATCGAAGCTGAACAATTGGCCGCTGTAGGTGCCCTGAAAAATTGGGTTGTCTCGCCTGGTGTTGGACAAAGCAGGATTGTTATTGAAGCTGTACGTGATCGGGACGACGATCTGGCTCGACTGGTAGGGTTTTAGTGGTGCGCTTAAGACGATGGTTCCAATCAGTTGGGTGTCATCGTAAGGTCCTGGGGATGTGCCTGGGCTCAAAGTGCCCTTCATGGGCGCGCCGATGTAGCTGTAGGTAGTCTGCTGCGCCATCGCACCCATCGGGATCGTCGTTAGCGCTAGAAGAACCGTTAATGTTTTCATTTGTATTCCCCAATTGACAACGCAACCGGAACACGCAGCCGACTCAATCTTCGCATAGATCAAATATCTAAAGGCGGACGGTGCCGAACAACGGGGTAATGGGCGTATTACAGCGGGAGATGGCGTGCCATTGGGCTCCCAAGGGGAGCGAATTTGGCTGCGCCGCCAACCTGGCCTCCGGCGCGCCGTGCAGCAGCAAATGACGCGCCGCACCTTGCCCTGCCGGCCCGCGCGTCGACTGTAGCCGGCCGTTACTTGGCAGCATGTTGCGGACGCACATACCTCGCATAGGCAATTTCTCATCAATTGCAACAGTCTTGTATGGGCATGCGGCATTAGCTGCACTAGGATTCATCTCCATTCTCTAAACTCTCACCAATCACAATGACACTGATTGCCGCAGCCATAACTCGACGCACGGTCTGGATGATGGCTGATCGTCGGCTATCGGCTTTGCAGCACGGAACATGGGTACCGAACTCTGAGGACGCCGTTAAGTTCATTCTGCTTCAGACGGCGGACAGCAACGGGTTTGTCGGCTACTCAGGTCTTGGACGAACCGCTTTGGGTTGCGAGCTTAGCGAGTGGCTGTCACGCACCATACGCAACTACGATGGGCCACTTTGGCAATTCTTGGAGCTAATTAGGCAGGCCGCAAATAACCGCATTCCCAAACATATCGCATCGCATGATTACGACCACACGTTTCTGGTACCGGCGATGGTTAATAGTCTGCCGCGAGTATTTGGAATTTTTGTCGCTCGCAATGCTGCTGGCCAATACACCACAGAGCTACGCGAGGTGCTTGTCGAAGAAAATAAAGACGGCTATGCCGTGCCAATGGTTGTGTTTGCAGGAAGCGGTATTCGCGCAATATCAAAGGATGAAAAGCAGCGAGTGAAGGATCATCTGATAGCTTATGACGATGGCAAGCTGACTGAAAGGCAAATTGCCCACGTACTAAATAGTGTCAATTTCAAAGTGCACAAGAAGCTTGGCAGTACTGGCACGGTTGGGAATCGAACGATCACGTCATGGAGTATGGCGGACAAAACTGGCAATACCTTATTTTTTCGTGATTTGGCTATCGATTCCGATCCGACTCCCGCTTTCGTACCTGCGATAATGGGCGGATTTGACGCTACAGCCATTGCCGCCGTAGCCACGCTATTTATGCCGACGCTAGAAGAGATTGTGACGGGCAAGGCAGACGAGATACTTGCCAAGAATGCGGCTGCGCACGAAGCGGCTGTGCGTAAGATTCCATCGGACCCAGACGATTCGCTTCCTTAAGGTCTGAACTGTAGAAAGGGAACATAATGGATAATGTATTCTCTGTGCGTTCACACACAAATGGATCGCGGCGCAAGTTTGGAAAGTGGGCGCGTGAGAAAAACAGTTACTAGATCAGTGTCCATCTTTATCCTTTTGTGGGCACAGTCCGCATACTCGGCTTCGGAATGGTGTGTCGTGAATAAGATGGGCACCGTGATGAATTGCTCCGCGTTTATTGATCCCTGCAAACAGCAGGCGTCCTTCGTTGGAGGCACTTGCATATTGCGCGATGCGCCAGCGAATCAACAGAGTCAGCCAACAGCGCCTCCTGCGTACAATCCACCACCGCCGCCTGTGCAACAGGATCATCGAATTGGCGCGGCAGGGCACGATCCAACGATTGAATTAATACGACTACAGGCTTGTGAAGTTGCTGCAAAAGAGGCTGTGGGTGTCGCTCAGGATTTTGCAACTCTCATGAAATACCTTACTTGGTTCCACGGGAGGGTGGTAAGAAATGAACACGAACGGCTGATTTTGGCCGTAAGCCGCCCCGGCGCCGATGACGGTCAATTTTGATGACAAAGATCCGCGGAACGTTGTGAAAGAAGAGCCGGTAACATTCAACGGGTCAACTCGCCGAGTCTCTCTTCCCCTTTCTAGGTGAAGGTCGATGGCATACCAGGGTCGATTTGCTTGCCGTCAATCCAACCTCCGCCAATCCGCGCCGGAGTCTGCGCCGCCAGCGCGGCTTCGCGCGCATCAATTTGCGGCGCATCTGTGGGGGTTTTCCAAGGCTCTGGCGTAGGGAACATCGGCGTCGCCATTTGGCGAGTCAAGGCGTCGATTTGATTTCGCAATGGCGCACCCTTGCTTTCGCACTCGATACGCGCGGCTTCAAGTTCTGCGCTCGCCGCGACGTGCGCGGCCAGTGCTGCGCCGGCAGCGCGCCGTAGAGGCTCCAGGACACACTGTTGGGCAGATAAGTCCTGCCTATCCAGTTGGTCCTGGATCGCTTGACGCCGCCTCTTGAGATCGGCCACGTGAGCATTCCACGTCGCAGCCTTCTTCATGTCCGCATCGAATAGCAGATCACCCAGGGTCGCGTTGTCTTGGACGGGGTAGAGCTTGCGAAGTGTGGAACGGCGGGATTGATTGAGCATGGTCACTCCGTAATGTTGAGAGGGAATTAGGCGGCAGACTGTTCGTCGGAGGCGAGATCGCCGACCTCGATGTGCGGGAATTCACCGGCCACTTTTGGCGCGATGACGTCGGCATCCCACAATGGACGGCCCGTCGGCGTCCGGCTCGAAGGCGGGGGCAGAAGACCCTTTCGGACCCAATTCGTGATCGTCGATTGATGACAAGAGTAATGCTTGGCGAGCATCGGCGTAAGCGGCTGGGGAAGTCACCTTTAAGCACGCTTGGTTTGATGGAAAGATACGCTTAACTTAAGAGATAGGCGTGTACGTGAATACTACCGAGAAGCTGATCGAGACCGGTCGCCGGCGTCG
>Ga0073928_10007479_pt1 | contig 14122 bp, 10 predicted proteins | sample PaiPotPPA55metaG_FD_76969 | JGI IMG/M metagenome (GOLD analysis project Ga0073928, IMG submission 76969) | Iron sulfur acid spring bacterial and archeal communities from Banff, Canada, to study Microbial Dark Matter (Phase II) - Paint Pots PPA... ... | reverse complement strand
GCAGCAGAGTTTCGCCGGCTATGGCGATGCGCTGAAGGTTGTTGAGGACGACGTCACGGACCAGCTGGCGGTCGAGCGCGTTATCGCCAACGGCTTTGACGCGGTCATTCTCGGGGCTGCGATTACCGCCGGCCCGGCGCGCGATGCCGCGGATCCTGAATCGATCCTGCGGGTCAATCTGTTGGCTCAGGTGCCGATTCTGATGGCCGCGCGGCGCAGCGGCGTGACGCGGATCATCAACCTATCGTCTGGTTCGGCTTACGGCGCGGCTGCTTCCCGGCACGCGGTGCTCGATGAAGAAACGCCGTGCGATCCCGTTTCGCTTTATTCAATCGCCAAATATGCCTCCGAAAAGGTTGCCGCGCGCCTGGCGACCTTATGGTCACTCGATATCATCAGCGTGCGGTTGAGCGGCGTGTTTGGGCCGTGGGAGCGGGCCACAGCGTTGCGCGATACACCCAGCGCGCAAATGCAGATCGTCGCAGCTTTGCGCCAAAAAAGTCAGGCCGTTCTGTCCCGTCCGGGCATCAAGGACTGGATCTACGCGCCTGACGTCGCTGACGCCGTAACGGTGCTGATCGAGGCCGCGAAACCCCGACATCGCCTCTACAATATCTCGACCGGGCGTGAATGGTCGGCGCTGCAATGGGGACAGGATCTCGCCGCCCTCCATCGCGGTTTCGTCTGCCGGCTGGCCGAACCTGGCGAAGCACCGACGATCGATCTGCATAGCGAAGCCGACCGCGCGCCCTTGTCGGTGTCACGCATGGAACAGGAATTTGGCTGGCGCGCCCGCTTTGGCTGCGCCGATTCCGCGGCCGATCTCGACAATTGGCGGATGCAGCATGGCGAAGGAATGTGAGATGCGGCTGAAGGGGCGGATCGCTATCATCACCGGGGCTGGGTCCGGCATCGGCCGCGCCAGCGCCGTGCTATTCGCGGCCGAAGGCGCGTTCGTGGCGCTTGTCGATCGCGATTCCGCCGGCATGCGGGAAACGCTTGCAGCCGTTCGTGCCGCCAAGGGCGACGGGTCGGAGCATTTGGGCGACGTGGGTGACGGCGATTTCGCGACGGCCACCGTCGCGGAGACTGTGTCCAGACGCGGCCGGCTCGACGTGCTGATGACCGCCGCCGGCTGGTCCTGTGGCGGCACGGTGGTGACGACGGATCCCGCCGATTGGGACGCGGTGTTCCGCACCAATGTCGGCGGCACCTGGCTCTGGTCGCGTGCGGCCGTGCCGCAGATGCAGCGACAGCGCAACGGCTCGATCATCACGCTCGCCTCACAACTTGCGATCGCCGGCGGAAGAAACAACAGCGCCTATATCGCCGCCAAGGGCGCGATCATCAGTCTGACGAAAACGATGGCCGTGGATTTCGGAGCGGACGGAATTCGCGTCAATGCGATCGCGCCCGGCGCCATCGACACGCCAATGCTCAGGCGAAGTTTCGCGCGGCATGCCGATCCGGAGCCGGTTCGGGAAGCCTCACGAAATCGCCATGCCATGAAGCGATTTGGCAGGGCGGAGGAGGTCGCCGAGGCGGCGCTGCATCTGGCCAGCGATGCGTCGTCGTTCACGACCGGAACGGTCATGGCAGTTGACGGAGGCTGGCTTGCAGCGTGAACCACCTTGCAACGCCCTGACCGCTCTCGAAACCCAGGTCCGTGACGATCTCGCCAGGACGTCGCATCCGAATGCCCGATGGCTCGAGCCGAAGCCCGGGCCCGATGCGAGGCCGGCGCTGGACGTGCTCATCGTCGGCACCGGTCAGTCCGGGTTAGCCGCCGCCTTCGGCCTGATGCGATCGCAGGTCACCAACATCCTGACGATCGACAAGGCCGAGGAGGGGAAGGAGGGTCCATGGCTCAGCTACGCCCGCATGCATACGCTGCGCAGCCCGAAACATTTCACCGGGCCGGATCTCGATATTCCGAGCCTCATCTATCAGTCGTGGCACGAAGCCCGCTTCGGGAAACAGGGTTGGCAGAATCTTGCGCTGATACCGCGCCATCTATGGGCGGAGTATCTGCTCTGGTTCAGGCGCGTGGTGGGCCTGAACGTGCGCAATGGTTGCGAGCTTCTGGAGATCGCGCCTGCGACGGATGGACTGGTCGCCGCCACAGTGGAGAGTGCCGGCGTCGTTGAGACGCTCCATGCGCGAAAGATCGTGCTGGCGACCGGCCAGGAGGCCATGGGAAACTGGAGTGTCCCAGAATCGTTGCGTCATCTGCCGACCAGGTTATTGGCCCGCACATCGGACCGGATCGATTTCGAAGCGCTGGCCGGCAAGAAGGTTGCCGTGATCGGCGCCGGCGCGACCGCCTTCGACAATGCGGCCACGGCACTCGAGGCCGGCGCGGCCGAGATGCACCTGCTTTGCCGGCGGGCGGAGATCCAGCTGGTGCAGCCCTATGTCTGGCTGACCTTTCGCGGCTTTCTGCGTCATTTCAGCGATCTGGACGATGCCTGGCGCTGGCGTTTCATGCGCGCCATCCTCGAGTTGCGGGAGGGATTCCCGCAGGCGACCTACGATCGCTGCGCGCGGTTTGCCAATTTCCATCTGCACGAGGGCTCGCCGGTCGAGGCGGCGAAAGAGCTTGGCAACGAGGTCGAATTGCAGACACCGCGCGGGACCCTCACGGCGGATTTTGTCATCTGCGGCACCGGAACCCATATCGACTTCGCGGAGCGCCGCGAATTGAGGAATTTTGCGGATAATATCGCGACCTGGGCCGACCGCTATCAGCCTCCGGAGAACGAGCGCAGCGCGCATCTCGGCCGCTACCCCTATCTCGCCGACGATTACGCGCTCACCGAACGCGTGCCGGGACAGACGCCCTGGATTTCCAACATTCACTTGTTTGCATTTGCCTCAACCATGAGCTTTGGCCCGTCCGGCTCGTCGATCAATGCCATGACGACAGCCACACCCAAGCTGGTGTATGGTCTGACCCGAGGCTTGTTCCGCGCTGACCTTGAGCGGCACTGGGGTTCGTTCAAGGCGTATGACGTCCCGCAGGCGGTCATTGCCCGGGCCAAACAAGCCGTTGATGAACGCGGATGATCGGAACCGGCAAGAACGGCATGAAAGTAATCGGGTGAGGGGGCTTGGACCGGGCTGAAGCATGTCGCTTGGCGCATAATTTGCTTAGTATGGATCGCGATCCTGAGGCCTTTCTCAGGCGGGTTTTCGTGTTGAATTCGGGGGATTGAAGAATGCGGTTAAGGTATTGCGGGCCTTTTTTCAACGCGGTCGGCGCTCTGGTGCTTTTGCTCGCCGCGGAGCCGGCTCTGGCGCAGTCTCGTGCCGAGACGCTGCGCTATGTCACCGGCGCATCCGTCAACACCCTCGATCCCAATGTCCCAGGCTCGACCCGCGAGGCTTTCGCGGTCAGTCTCAGCACCTACGACCGGCTGGTCTCGTTCGGCCGCAAGCAACTGAACGGAAAATGGGTGTTCGATCTCGACAAGGTCACCGGCGAACTGGCTGAATCCTACGACGTCAGCCCGGATCTGATGAAAATCACGTTCCATCTGCGCAAGGATGCCAAATTTCAGGATGGCACGCCGGTCACCGCGGATGACGTCAAATGGTCGCTCGACCGGGCGGTCACGGCACCGGTGCTCGGCAAGGCTCAGCTCCTCACGGGATCCCTGACCAGCGCCGATCAGTTCAAGGTGATCGACCCCCTGACTTTCGAAGTGACGCTGCCGAAGCCCGACAAACTCGCTCTGCCCAATCTAGCCACCGTCTATCCGATCATCATCAACGCCAAGGTCGCGAAGGCGAATGCGACGACGGAAGATCCCTGGGCGATCTCCTGGCTCAAGGAGCACACCGCCGGCAGCGGCGCCTATGTGATCGAGAGCTTCAAGCCCGGTGAACAGCTGATCATGAAGCGCAACGAGGCCTGGAACCGCGGATCGCCCGACAAGTCCGCGTTCTTCAAGCGGGTCATCGTGCAGACCGTGCCGGAGCCGGCGACACGCGCCAACCTGGTTGAGCGCGGTGACGCCGATATCACGGTCGATCTGCAGGCCAGCGACATCCAGTCGCTGGAGAGCAAGGGCTCCCTCAAGGTGATCTCGACGCCGCAATACAATTCCGTCACCTTCATTTCGATGAACAATACTATTCCGCCTTTCGACAACATCAACGTGCGCCGCGCCGTCGCCTATGCGTTGCCTTACGACGACATGTTCAAGGCGGCGCTGTTCGGCCGCGGCACGCCGCTGTTCGGCGCCACCTGGACGGATGGCAAGCCCACGACCAGCGCCTTTCCTTTCCCGCAACCCGTCAAGCTCGATCTCGACAAGGCCAGGGAGTATTTGAAGGCGGCCGGGATGCCGGACGGTTTCTCGACGACGTTCAGCTTCAACGTCGGCCAGGCCTCGACCGCCGAGCCGATGGCCGCGCTGGTCAAGGAATCGCTCGCCAAGATCGGCATCAAGGTCGATATCCAGAAACTGCCTGATGCGCAGATGTCGACGCAGATCAACGAGAAGAAGCTGCCGTTCTTCACCGAAGGCATCGTCGCCTGGCTGCCCTCGACCGATTATTTCTACCGCAATTTCTATACCGGCAATCAGCGCTGGAATTACAGCAGCATCAATAATGCCGAACTGACGGCAACCGCCCAGGAGGCGCGCTTCGAGCCGGACAAGGCCAAGTACGACCAGGACGGCCTGAAACTCAACGCGATTCATTTCGCCGAGATGCCGCAAGTTGCGCTCTGGCAGCCGAGTCAGGACGCCGTGATGGCAACCTCGATCGAGGGCTACACTTACCAGTTTCACCGTCAGGTCGATTATCGCGACCTCCGCCGCAAGTGACCCGCCGGCCGTCATGAAAAGCTTTGTCGCAACGATGATGCGGGCGGGGAGGCGTTTCATGTCCTCCCTGCCTGCGCTGTTCGGGGTGCTGGTTTTTACATTCCTGCTGATGCGGGTATTGCCCGGCGATCCCGCGGTGTTCTTTGCCTCCGGACCAAATGCGGGCAAGGAGGAAATCGAGGTCATCCGCAAGCAAATGGGACTGGACAAGCCGGTGCCGGAGCAATTGCTGCTCTACCTCTATGATGTCGGCCGCGGCAATCTTGGCCGCTCCCTGATGACCGGGCAGTCGGTCACGACCGATCTCAGGGATCGCCTGCCGGCCTCGCTCGAACTGACCCTGACCGCATTGCTGATCGCGCTGGTATCGGCGGTCCCGCTCGGCGTGCTGGCGGCCTTGAAGCCGGGCTCTGTCATCGACCATGGCGTGCGGCTGTTTTGCGCGCTCGGCGTCTGCGTGCCGACTTTTGTCTCGGGCCTCTTGCTGATTTATGTCTTCTACTATCTGCTGGGTCTGGCGCCAGATCCGACCGGGCGGATCGACGTCTTTACGTCGTTGCCGCCTTCGCGCACCGGTTTCCTGACCGTCGACTTCCTGCTCGCGGGAGATGTCGACGGGTGGTGGGCAGCCTTCCGACAATTGATTCTGCCGGCAGCGACCATGGCCTTGTTCGTGATCGCGCCGCTGGCGCGAATCACGCGCGCGTCGATGCTGGTCTCGCTCGGCAGCGATTTCGTGCGCACCGCGCGCTCGGTCGGACTTTCCTGGTGGCGCATTGTCGTGACTTATGCCTTGCGCAACGCGATCCTGCCGGTCATCACCATTGCCGGTATCGTATTCTCGACCATGCTCGGCGCCAATGTGCTGGTGGAGAAGGTCTACTCCTGGCCCGGTGTCGCCTCCTATGCGCTGGACGCCCTGCTGTCGTCCGACTATGCGCCCGTGCAGGGATTCGTGCTGCTGATGGCCAGCATCTTTGTCGTGGTCAATCTGCTCGTCGATGTCCTCTATGGTATTGCCGACCCGCGGGTGTCGATCTGATGGCCGGCGCGACCCTGCGCCACACGGCCTGGATCCTGCGCGGCAACCCGCTGACCGCGGTGGCCGCAGCCGGCGTGGTCCTGCTGATCCTGATCGCCATCTTCGGGCCGTCGATCGTGCCTTATGATCCGATCGCCTCGAACGTGTCGCAGGCGCTGGCGCCTCCGAGCGCGGCGCATCTTGCCGGCACCGACCAGCTCGGCCGCGATACGTTCAGCCGGCTTGTGGTCGCAACGCGGCTCGATCTCGCCATCGCCGTCTCGGCGGTCGGCATCTCCTTCGTGCTCGGGGCCGTGATCGGCGCCTTCTGCGGTTATGCCGGGGGCCGGCTGGATCGCGCGGTCGGCCGTTTCGTCGATGTGATGATGGCCTTTCCGCTGTTCGTGCTGGCGATGGCGATGGTCGCGGCGCTCGGCAACCGCGTCGAGAACATCGTGATCGCGACCGCCATCATCAATCTGCCGTTTTACATTCGCTTTGCCCGTGCGGAGGTCAACGTCCGCCGCAACGTCGGCTGGGTGGAGGCGGCACGCGCCAATGGCGAAAGCCATATCTCGGTGGTGTTGCGCTTCCTGTTGCCGAATGTGCTTCCGGCGATGGCGGTGCAGATGTCGCTCAACCTGGGTTGGGCCATCCTCAACGCCGCCGGGCTCTCCTTCATTGGCCTTGGCGTCAAACCCCCGACGCCTGAGTGGGGCATCATGGTTGCGGAGGGTGCGCGCTTCATCTCGACCGGGAAATGGTGGCTGGTCGCGTTTCCGGGTTTGGCGCTGATGCTGGCCGTTTTGTGCTTCAACCTGCTCGGCGACGGGATGCGGGACATTCTCGATCCCCGAATGCGGACATGACCGGGCCGTTGCTGCAGATCGAAGACCTTCACGTTACGTTTTCGACGCGCCGCGGCCTGGTCGAGGCGGTGCGCGGGGTGACGCTATCGCTCGATCAGGGCGAAATGCTCGGGCTCGTCGGCGAAAGCGGTTCAGGGAAATCCGTCACTGGATTTGCGACCACGCGGCTGCTGGACGCGGCCGGGCGGGTGACAGCGGGCCGGATTTTGTTTCGCGGGCAGGACATCACGAAAATACCGGACAGCGACTTCCGCGTTCTGCATGGCGCCGCCATGTCGATGATCTTTCAGAACCCGCGCGCGGCGCTCAACCCGATCCGCGCCATCGGCCTTCAGATTGCGGACGCGATCCTCAGTCACAAGCGCATGTCGAAGCAGGAAGCGGCAGACGAAGCGCTGAACCTGCTGCGCGCGGTTCAAATCCGCGATCCTGAAAAGCGCATGACGGCCTATCCGCATGAGCTATCCGGCGGAATGTGCCAGCGGGTGATGATTGCGATTGCGATTTCCTGCAACCCGATGCTGTTGATCGCGGATGAGCCGACCACCGGCCTCGACGTCACCACGCAGAAGGTGGTCATGGATCTCTTGGTCAAGATCGCGGCCGACCGTGGGATGGCGACGATCCTGATCACGCATGACCTCGGCCTTGCGGCCCGCTATTGCCAGCGTGTCGTGGTGATGGAACAGGGCCGCTTCGTCGAGGAAGCCGCACCCCGGACCCTTTTCCGCGATCCACGGCATGCCTACACCAAGCGCCTGGTTGCGGCGTCACCGACCGCAACCTCGCGGATCGAGGATCTGGTGACCGACGAGGAGAGAAGTCATTACCTGGCCATGCTGGCCGCGTGCAAACCCCGGCCGGCGCCGGCGCCGGGCACGCCGCTGCTGCTGGATGTGAAGAATCTCGCCAAGCGCTACGATCAGGGACCGCCGGCGGTGGCCGATTTTTCCATGGCCATGGCGGCCGGAGCGAGCATTGGGCTGGTCGGCGAATCCGGTTCCGGCAAGACCACGACGTCGCGGATGATCTGCCGGTTGATTGACCCCAGCGAAGGCGACATCCTGTTCGACGGACAATCGATCGGCCACTTGGCCGCGCGGGATTTCCACCGCTCGTCGGTCCGAAAGGACATCCAGATTGTCTTTCAGGATCCCAACGAAAGCCTGAACCCGCGTTTCACGGCGTTTGATTGCATCGCCCATCCGCTGCTGCGGCTTTCGGGCATGCGCCCGGGCGACGCATTGCGGCGGCGGGTCGAGGAGTGCGCGCAGCGGGTGGGATTGCCGGCGGAGCTTTTGCCCCGCTTCCCGCATCAGCTCTCCGGCGGCCAGAAGGCCCGCGTCGGCATCGCCCGGGCGATCGCCTGCCGGCCGCGCCTGTTGGTGTTGGATGAGCCGACGGCTGCACTCGACGTCTCGGTGCAGGCGGTGGTGCTGCAATTGCTGGACAGGTTGAGGCGCGAGGATAATTTGGCATTGCTGTTCGTCAGTCACGACCTCAACGTGGTTCGCATGATGTGCGATCACACCATCGTGCTGCGCAACGGCTGCATTGTCGAGCAGGGCGAGAGCCGGGCGCTTTTCGACAACCCTCGGACCGCTTACACACGCGAACTGGTCGACGCCGTGCCCCATATCGGAGGGGCGCCGGCTGCGGCCGCGATCTGACGCGGCTTGGGCGGTGCGCCGACGCGCTATTCAGGTCACCGGCCCGGGAGTGAACAGCGTCAGATCGTTATGAATGCCCCAGCGGTCGGACCACACTTTGGTCCGGCCGCTCGCCACGTCCAGAATCAGCCGGAACAGGTCCCAACCGGTTTGCTCGATCGTGGCTTCGCCGGTGGCGATGCGGCCGGCGTCAAAGTCGATGAGATCCTTCCAGCGGCGCGCGAGCTCCGTTCGCGTCGACACCTTGATGACCGGAGCGGCGGCGAGCCCATAGGGCGTCCCGCGCCCGGTCGTGAATACCTGCAACGTCATGCCGGAGGCGAGCTGCAAGGTACCGCAGATGAAGTCGCTCGCGGGCGTTGCCGCAAAGGTCATGCCCTTCCGGCGCACCCGCTCGCCCGGCGACAGCACGTCGACGATTGGAGTAGTGCCGGACTTCACGATCGATCCCGGCGACTTCTCAACGATATTGGCGAGACCACCCTTCTTGTTGCCGGGCGTAGTATTGGCGCTCCGATCCGCGTCACCCTTGGCGAGATAGCTGTCATACCAATCCATTTCGCGGATGAGTGCGCGGCCGACATCCTCGTTGATGGCACGGCGCGTCAGCAGATGAATGGCGTCTCGCACTTCCGTGACTTCGGAAAACATGACGCTCGCGCCGGCCCGCACCAGCAGGTCGGCGGCGAAGCCCAAAGCGGGATTGGCGGTAACACCGGAAAACGCATCGGAGCCGCCGCACTGCAGGCCGACGACAAGGTCGGAAGCCGGGCAGGTCTCGCGTCGGCGCCGATCAAGCACTTTGAGCCGCGCGTCCGCCATCTCGATAATGGCGTCAACAATAGCGCCGAAGCCGTCGAAAGCCTCGTCCTGCATCCGCACGATATTGTCGCCTGCCCCGCCGGGCAGCAGCCGCTCGGGAACCAGTTTCTCGCAACCGAGGCCGACGACCATGACTTCGCCGCCGAAATTCGGATTCATCGCGAGGTTTTGCAGGGTTCGGATCGGCACGATCGCCAGCGGTGCGGTGATCGCAACGCCGCAGCCATAATTGTGCGTCAGTCCAACGACGTCGTCGACATTGGGATAGTTTGGCAGCAGTTCTGCTCTGATGCGTTTGATCGCAAACTGCAGCGTGCCGGCGACGCATTGCACGCTCGTGCTGATAGCCAGCACGTTTTTCGTGCCGACGGAACCGTCGGCGTTGCGGAAGCCTTCGAACGTGTAGCCCTCAAGCGGAGCTTGTGGCGCGGGAACCGACGTCGCAAGTTCGAGCTTGTCCAGTTCGGGCGGGGTCGGCATCTGGATACGCGCCTCGTCCACCCATTCGCCGGCCAGGATCGGCATCGCTGCCGTTCCTATCACCTCGTTGTAGCGGCGGATCGCTGTGCCCTGCGGGATATCGGCAAGCGCGACCTTGTGGCCCTGCGGCACGAAGTTGCGCAGCTCGAGACCGCAGGGAAAGCGGGTCTTTGCAGGAAGCCCCAGATCGTTGACCACGATCGCCACATTATCGTTGGCGTCGAGCCTGATGTAGCGCGGCGCGTAGGCATTCGGTGTCGCATTCGCCGTCACGACGCCCTCCGTTTGGGGCCTGTGTTCAGCCTGGATAGGTATAGGCCTTTGTCACGATTGTATAGGATTCACCCAGCCAGGCACCGGGCGACAAGGCGCCACGGAAACCTTTGTTCAGCAGCAATGCGGTTCGGGAAGATAATGCCGGGCGACGGCCTGGTCGAGCGCCGACAACGCAGAGAGAAGTGTTGCGTTCTTTGCCATGCCTGATCGCATCCGGGACAGCACTTCATGTCGAATTGCGGTCCTGTCCACTCCGGTGACGCGGCCATCCCGGACGATGGTCCGGCCGCCAACGATCAACTCGCGAATGTGCCTTGCGGTTGCGCGCGAAAAAAGCATGTTGATCGGTTCGATATCCTCGCGAAGGGCATCATTGTCGAGGGCCGTCCAGTCCAGCAGCAGCATGTCGGCGGCGGAGCCGGCCTCGATCAGGCCGCCATCGTTGACGTTTGTCACGGCAAACCGGCCGTTGCCGACGGCGGCTTGAAGGGCCTGCTGGCGGGTCAGGCCGCGATCAAAGCCGGTACCTGCGTGCAGCAGGTAGGAGAGCCTCAATTCGCGCAAGGCATCGTCGTCGTCATCGAGTGCCTTGCCGTCGATCCCGAGTGCAACAGAACAGCCGCGTTTTCTCATCTCAATCGCCGGCGCCAAGCCGGAGTGAAGGTGCAGATTGGAGCTGGTATTGACGGAAATAGTGACGCCGCGTTCGGCGAGCAGTTCCAGTTCTTCCGGCCTCGCCCAAACGCAGTGGGCCAGCGTCAGGCGGGGCGACAGAAGGCCGATCTCGTCGAGCATGCGTACGACGCCGTTTGGATAGGCGGCGTCGGCCCACTGCCGCTGATATTTTGTTTCCAGCAAATGCATGTGGACGCGACGGCCGGTGCGTTGCGACGCCCGGGCCACGGTTTGCAGAAGCCCGTCGCTGCACCACTGCACGCCGTTCGGCCCGTATTGGACATTGAATCCAGGTCCGTCCGCCGCAGCCGCAACGTCATCAACCAGCGCGATGTAGTCGGCCGGCGACAGCGGCTTGTATATCAGACGCCGGCCGATTTCGGATCGGACTTCCGCGGGAAGGGCGGCCAGCAAGGCTTCGGAACCGCTATAGACCAGCGGATTGCGGTCCTTCATCGATACTGCAAAGCCGGCGCGAATCCCGACATCACGTGCCGCGCGCGCGACCTCTGCGGCCTCCGTCGGAAGGTCGGTCAATCCTTGCGTGCGCGTATAATGCATCATCACGGTGCCGGTGCCGCCGAGCGCGCTATTGGCGAACGCCAGGGCCGCGGCGAGATACGGATCCACGGACGGAAAAAGTGCGAAATAATGCAGCCATGATTCAAGCGGCTTGGCGTCGGCGCCGATCGAGCTGGTGCTGATCGGCCGCCCGTGATCGTGCGCGTTGACGAGCGCGGGCATCGCCAGCAATCCGTCGGTGGCCGCAGCCGAGGCCGGCGCGATCAAGGAAAACCTGTCGCCCGAGATCGTGATCGCCTGCGCGCCCTCCGACGGCCGGGCGGTGCCGATCGCATGCGTGCAGATGATGTTGCGCGGCGTGTCGTTGCTCACGGGACGGTGACCTCTGGCATGCGGCTGGCCTTGGGTGGCAAAAAAGAATGATCAAAGATACCGCCCGGAGGCGGCATCTGCGACAGCTCAAACGACGTCGCGATCGTCGCGATCGCGGATTTCAGCCTGTTGTCGCTGACGTCACCGAGGCCAAGCTCGCGCGACTCCGGTGTATCGATCAGGGTTTTGTAGACGTATAGCAGGCGACGCCGTTCAATATCCTTGTTGATCAGCGGTTCTTCGCTCGCCAGAAGGTCGATGGCTGCATCGGGATTTTCAACCGCTTCCTTCAAGGACCGGTTGATGGCGCGCAACAACCCCCTGACCGCCTCGGGGTGCTCCCGGGCGAGCTTCGGCGACACCATGATGCCGTTGGAATAGAGGTCGAGACCGAGGTCCGAATAATACATCCAGCGGAAATCCTTGTCGGGGTCGAGCTTGAGCGAGACCAGGTTCATATAGCTCGTCGCGGTGAAAACCGCGACCGAGTCGACCTGCCCCTGAAGCAGCATCCGCTCCTGCAAACTCGGCGACAACTGCATGATGCTGATCTTGCTGTAGTCGATGCCGTTCTGTTTGGCCAGCAGCGGCAACAGCTTGAACGAAGCGCCGCCCGCGGGGGAGCCAAGCCTCGACCCTTCCAGGTCCTTCACGCTCTTGATGGGACCATTCGTCCTGGTCAGCAGCGCGAAGGGGGCCTTGCTGTAGATCATATAGACCATGACAGGTGTTTCGCCGGGCTTCGTCGCCGCATTCTGGATGATGGCGTTGATGTCGCCGAAGCCGGCGTCATAGGCGCCGGACATGATCCGCGTTACCGTGGCGGCCGATCCCTCGCCCTGGTCAATCCTGACATCGAGATTTTCCAGCGTGAAATACCCCTTGGCCCTGGCCCAGTAATACCAGGCGTGAATACCCTGAAGCTTCCAGTCCAGCGTGAACCTGACTTTGACCGGTTCAGCCGCAGCATTGCCGGTCGTCGCGGAAGCCAGAAGACAGCTGGTGATGGCGAGGGCTGACAAAAGTCGATGCACCGTCGGGTTCTCCGCTGGATTTGCCGTCCGTGACAACACCGTGATGCCCGCGGCTCCATGAGGTCCGGATTTTCGGCATCGGGCGATGTGACTTGGTGGCGCGTTCGACTTTGAGGTTTGGGAGTGAGCCTTTCAACAGCTAATTTTCTGGCACAGCGGTGCCAAAAAGGCAGCGCTCTGGCGGCCAGGGAATAAAGCCGGTAGCGTTGCCGTCGAGCGGCTTGTTCGAACGGGAATGAGAGAAGGGGGAATGACAATTTGACGACCTTCCGGCGCGGCCTCGACCGCCTGATCGGTCAAATTGTAGCTGCAGCCAAGTGGCTTGCATTGCCCTTGATTGTGCTCTTGTTCCTGCAGTGGCCGTTGCGCGAACTGCTTGGCACTTACTCGCGGGAGGCCAACGATCTGGGGCAGGTGGCCTTTGCGCTCTTCGTCGCGGTAAGCGTCACCGCGGCGACACGTGCGGGAACTCACCTTGCCGCGGATCTGCTCGCCCGGCGCTACTCCGCGCGGACGCGGCGGCGCCTCGATCAAGCGGGCAGCGCCATCGGACTTCTGCCCTGGGCTTTGTTTGTGCTGATTGCGGGCAAGAGCACCGTCCTTTCCAGCCTTCGTGATCTTGAGTCATTCCAAGACAGCGGCAACCCCGGCTATTTCCTGGTCAGGCTTGCCCTTTGGGTCATGGCAGCCCTGATCCTTGGCCAGTCGCTGGTCGATATCTTCCGTCCTCTTGCGGCGGACGACGACTGATGGAGTGGATGGGACTTGCGCTCCTCGGGCTGGTTGGCGTCGGCATCATTTCCACGGGGCTGCCCGCCGCGGTCGTCCTGATCGCGGTTGCGACGTTCGGCGCGATCATCGGCGTTGCGACAGGCGCGATTGACGCTGCCACCCTGTGGGCGCTGCCGAGCCGGCTGATCAATCTGTTTGAAAACGATTTGCTGCAGGCCTTGCCGCTCTACGTGATGATGGGCTTGTTGCTCGACCGGCTTCCGGTCGCGGACGCGCTTTATCGCGCCGGCAACGCCGCACTTCCGCGCAGCCCGTCGGCCCCGCTGGTGTCGGGCATGATGCTCGGGGCGCTGCTTGGACCGATGAATGGTTCAGTCGGAGCCAGCGTGCTCGGTCTTTCGCGCGTCGTCTCGCCGCGTCTTGCGGCGGAGGGCATACCGGCGCCAAATCGTCACGCGATCATCGCGGTCGCCAGCACGCTTGGCGTCCTGGTGCCGCCTTCGCTGGTTCTCATCCTTCTGAGCGACGCGATGTTATCGGCGCATACCATGGCGGTGACAGCCACGGGAAGGAGCGACCGCGTCGTCAATACACAGGACATTTTTCATGCCGCACTTCTGCCGGGCGGGATTTTCCTGGCGCTGTGCCTGGCGTTGTCCTGGATCGCAGGACGGGCCGCGACAAAATTGCCTGACCGCGAGCGCCTGACGGCCGGACAGGGATGGCTCGCCGCCGTCGCGCTGGCATCTTTGATCGCGCTTCTTGGCGGGGTCGCGCTCGGCTATTTCTATGCCGTCGAGGCCGCCGCGATGGG
>Ga0073928_10007478_pt1 | contig 14123 bp, 10 predicted proteins | sample PaiPotPPA55metaG_FD_76969 | JGI IMG/M metagenome (GOLD analysis project Ga0073928, IMG submission 76969) | Iron sulfur acid spring bacterial and archeal communities from Banff, Canada, to study Microbial Dark Matter (Phase II) - Paint Pots PPA... ... | reverse complement strand
GATTTCGTGGGCGATGTCACGTGGCGCCAGCACGCTGTCGACGCAACCGAGGCCGATTGCCGCGCGCGGCATGCTGCTGTGGCGAGCCGACACCGTGTCCTGCGCAAAGGTGATGCCGCCTTCGCCTTGGATGGCCTGGAGGCCAAGCGCACCGTCCGAACCGTTGCCTGACAGAATCACGCCGATCGCGTCGACGCCCAAATCGCTGGCGAGCGAATCGAACAGGTCGTCGATTGGCATCGGCGGCCCAAGAGTTTCTCCTCGCGGCTGCAGCCTGATACAGCGCTGTGCGATCGACATGCTCGTGTTGGGCGGGATCACATAGACATGGTCGATTTCGATGACCATACCGTCGATGGCTTCGATGACTGCCATCGAAGTATGCTTCGACAGAATCGCCGGAAGCAGGCTGGGCCGGAACGGCGCCAGATGCTGGACGACCAGGAAGGCCATGCCGCTGGAAGGCGCAATTCCTGCGAGTAACTCCGAGATCGCCTCGAGCCCGCCTGCGGAAGCGCCAATTCCCACTACCGTGAAGGATGGCGTGGATTCTTCGTCTGCTATGGCGATGGTTGTCACCGTTGCTCCGTGACGAAGTGCAGTCGTCTTTGATTCGCCGGCTCTGGTCGGGCAACGCGGAGCAAAAAACGAAGTTAGCCATCAAACATTACTATTTGAAAGCAAAGACTGGCTGACTGCGGCCCGATTATGCACCTGTCCGTTAAACCTGGCGTCCGTTATGCCACCGCGGCATGATCAATGCACGACGCTCAATCCCAGCCCCTGACCGACGAGCCATCACTACGGTAGAAGTCGGTCAAACCGACCATGACCGATTCAGGTCGACCGCCCCACTAGATCAACCCGGCCTAGATGAAATCACCGAGGTTCGGCTGAAATGGCGCGAGTATTGATCTCTTTGAACCGCGTCGGCGTGTTGCATCGAGGAAGGAGGCTCAACAAAAATGCGACGCGGCATGCATGATGCGTCATGCTCTCTACCCCGGAGAACATATGCATTCAAATACCATCAAAATTGCATCTCATCCATGGATCAGGCGCAGCTTCGAGCTCGCCGGAATGCCGTTGCGCGTTTTAGTGGTCGACGACAACCAGAATGCCGCCGCAGCAATGGCAAGCTATTTGTCGTTCGAGAGCATGGAATGCCGGGTCGCTTTCGGTGGACTGGAAGCCATCGCGATCGGAACACACTGGGCGCCCCACGTCATCCTCATGGATATCTCCATGCCTGAATGCAACGGCTACGAAGCCACCTTCGCTTTGCGGCAGGATTCACGTACCAGCGAAACGGTAATTGTGGCCTTTACAGCGTTGGACGATGACGGCGACGTGCACAAACACCTTGTTGATCACTCGTTTGACGGTTATAGCCAGAAAGGGCAGCCACCGAACATGTTGGCCGCCCTGGTGATGAGTTTCCGTCATTGACGAAGCCCCCCGCAAAACATCTTCGACAAGGTCCACGGCGATAACAATATCGCGCTATTTGCGGCGTGGCAGACGCACGGCGAACACGGTTTCCGTTTCGTCGGACCTCGCTGCGATCTCACCCCCGTGGGCCTTGGCAATTTCACGCGCAATGTACAACCCAAGTCCCAGGTTGCCGTCGGTATCGTAGGTTTTTACCTGATTCAGCCCGCGCTGAAGAGGATCAAAGATCCGGTCCAGACTCGACCCATCAATAGCAGGCCCCTGGTTCCTGACTTCGAAGCTGACGTCCGTCTCTCCGCAAGTCATCACCACGCGTACCGGAGCGTCAGATGCTCCGTACTTGATTGCATTCGTCACCAGATTACCGAGTAACTGTTGCAAACGTCGGCCGTCCCAAACACCTTGGGAGTCACCCGCCACCTCCAGTTCCACCCGGCGTTCCGGATGCGCCGCTCGCAACTGGTCCAGTTCATCGGCTAGCAGATTCGCGAGATCGACATCGGTGGGTGCAATATTGATCCCCAGGCCCAGGTTCGTTCGATTGAAGTCAAGCATATCGCCCAGGAGTGCCTGCATGCGACCGCCGCTCCTGATCAAGCGAGAAGCGGCTCCGGATACTTTGTCCCCGGCATTCAGGTTCGCCAGATACACCGCTGTCATCTGGATGGTCTGGAGCGGACTGCGCATGTCGTGCCCAAGCATCCCAAGCAAGAGGTTACGAGCCTGGTCCACCTGGACACTGAAAAAGCTGATCGATTCGGCGAGCGCCTGGTCAATGGCCTCGTTAAACCGGATGACGTCATCCGCATGAGGAGCCTCAGGCTGGCACTCATCTATCCACAGGCGAAGAACGCTGGCACGCAGCGCACGGTACTCGGCAGCTAGCTGGTTGATGTCGAAGCCCCCTTGCGCCCGCAGAACGGCGCGCGTTTGCGCGGCTGTCTCCGGGGCTCCAATCAGTCTGGGGGCTCGCCCCATTGATTTTTCGAGTTGGGCCTCCTTGGTCTGGGAAGTCGACAAATCCTTTGCCACGGCCTCCAGAATCTGCCTTGCATGATCACGCAATGCCAGCGACTTCATGTCTGCCGGGGCAGGAAGCAAGGTAAGCGCGAACCCCTCCCATTGCCCCAGGATTGTTTCCATGTCACGTAAGATGAAGTCAGCCAGTCGCATGTCGCCCCGAGTATCGGAAAAAATCTTATAAGGTATTCGCTGAATCCGATGCCGCGCCTGGATTGTTTCGTATTCTACTGGCACCTTAAACGGCTGCGCTCGGGCAACCTGCAGACAATACCTATTTTCCGGGGAATTTGAGTGCGGGAGCGTCGCGGATTACGGATTGCCGCTCCAGGGTGTGGATTTCGATTTCCTGCGCGCTGCCAGAATTCACGGCACGACACCCAAAGGCTAACTGCCCCGTGCCGTATCTTTGGACACGGGCCGGGCGGTTCCGAAAGTCGCCTGCGCCTCCTTGAAAAAATCGCGAGCCAGGGCTGCGTGCGGCCCGTTGCTCGCCCAGGGCCACTGCGCCGCACTGGCGCCCGGCCCGGCAACGGCAGCCGCGCCAGCGACATGCCACTCGACCAGAGCGACACCCGGTCCGGCAACAGCGATACACCTATGCCCCGATCGACCAGCGCGGCGATCACCAGCAAGCCGTCGATCTCGAGCCGCTGACGCGGATGAATCTGATGGTCGCGCAGGTAGCGATCGGCCAACTGGCCGCCCAGCACAGAGCGTTCATAGCGAATAAACGGCTCGTTTCGAAGCACCTCGTGCGCACCTGCTGGTTTTCAATGCACCTGTCAATACGTCGTTGACGAAGCTATGCAAAAAACGATCAGTTCTGTGGACTGGACTGACCGCCAAGTTGGGTCAATATCTGATACGCAGCGGTCACCCTTTGAGCGATGGGATAACTTTTATTTGCAAGTATGACGATCCCCAATTTTTGAGCGGGAACAAAGGCGAGGTAGGATGCAAATCCATTGGTCGATCCGGTTTTGTTGATCAGCGAATTGGCTTGTGGCTGGAGCGGAGGGTTTAACTCGGTTGCTTTCGTAACCTGCAAAATCATCCGGTCCGAATTGCCTTCCAAAACCTGTTTCAGTTCCACGGGATAGGGGTATTGCTCCCATATGAGGTCCTGCGTTATTTCGCCCGATCTGAAATATCCGGTGTGGGTATTGTCAATCGCGCGTTGCAACTTGCTGTCAATCTTGATCATCTGCATGTTGGCTGCAATAAACCTGACCATGTCCGCCGTGTTCGATTTCACCCCGTACGCTTCCGAGGAGAGAACCCCGGCGTTCAGCCTGATCGGGGCACCCTGCTTGGTGTAGCCCTGGGCGTAATCCTTCATCTGATCCGGCGGCACATTGATATAGCTGTGCGTCATTCCAAGCATGGGGAATAACGTCTTTTCAATCGCGTCGTCAAAAGACTCATTCATGCTTCGGGCAGCGATCATGCCGAGCATGCCGATACTCGGGTTCGAGTAGGCTCTGTATGTGCTCGCGGCATAAGCGGGTTGCCAGTGCCGGAAATATTCCATCAACTGATCGGTATTGTGAATACCGTCAGGCACTTGCAACGGGAGACCGCCGGCCGTGTGCGTGCCCAGATTGAGCAGACTGATGTTGTCAAAACTGCTGCCGCGCAGGGACGGCAAATATTTACTGGCATTGTCGGACCACGAAAGCTTGCCATTGACCTGCGCGTACGAAGCCAGCGTTGCCGTAAATGTCTTGCTATCCGACCCCATCTCAAAGAGAGTTTCGTTTGTAATCGGCCTCCGTGTTTCGAGTGACGCCACGCCGTAGTTGAAAAAATAACTCTCGCCATTGATGGTCACCGCGACCGCCATACCTGGAATTTTGTATTCCTGCATCACCGGACGGATTGCGCGGTCAATCACGGCGGAGATTTCTTGCTGTCTATTTACGCTTTCTGAAAATGCGCTGGGCGCGAGAAAACATGAAGACACCAAGGTGGAAATCAGTAACTTCTTGAAAAAACCGGGACGCATGAAATCTCCGTAGGCAGGCAAGCTGAATATGGGGTGAAAAGGTGTTTGGTGACTGACTGCAGGTCAAGCGAAACCAGCGCCCTGTGCTTTCCCGGCTGACTCTCAATCGAACCTGCGGCGTTTGACGCAAGACAGAGCGCACGGTTTCCGATCACTTCGGAACATTCGGCAAATTCGGAGAAGGCACGTTGAACGGTTTCCCGGGTGTGGATATCCAGGTTGCGATGATGGTCGCGCCATCCGGCCCGGCCTTGGTGACGTGAATCGCATTGGCCGCAATCTGAAAACTCCCACCGGCATGGATGTCCTGGACCGGTTGCCCATCCACCTGCAAGATTATCTCGCCCTTCATCACATAGCAGACCTCGGGTCCGGTCGCCATGTGGCGGGGTTTCGCGGCATTAGGCGGAAACTCGGACACCCCCATGCCCATCTCCCGATTGGTCCCGTTTACAACGACTCTTTCCAGAACCTGCGTCTCTTTTGCTGCAGGCGCGGCGTTGGCAGCGAAGGCGGATTGCATCGAAAGCAAGGCTCCCAGAATGACGGGAACGGAAAGACATGTCTTCACGATTGTTCCTTCTGTCAAAAATTCCGGCCATCGGCCGGGCGCTTACGGCCGATGGTCCGACGGACTCAAGCACCAGGCAGCGACGAAAATATCGTCGCTTTGCGCATTGTCCGCAAGCGAGCATAATTTCTGTCTGGGTAAAGAAAAACTTATGTCATGAACTCCATCCGGCCTCATCTCCCACTGAACGCCCTGCGCGCTTTCGAAGCATCAGCACGGCACCTGAGCTTCACGCGCGCGGCACTCGAACTCAATGTGACGCAGGCTGCCGTCAGCCAGCAGGTTCGGATGCTCGAAGAACGGCTCGGCACTACCTTGTTCAAACGCTTGCCACGCGGACTGGGCATGACCGACGAAAGCCGCGCGCTGCTTCCGGTATTGACCGATGCATTCGGGCGCATCGAGGGCGTGCTGAAGCAATTCGAGGGTGGACGTTTTCACGAAGTGCTGACGATCGGCGTTGTCGGGACTTTTGCAGTGGGCTGGCTGCTGCCACGGCTCAAGTCGTTTCGGCAGACGCACCCCTTTGTGGAGTTGCGGCTGATGACCCATAACAATCTGGTCGACCTGGCGGCAGAGGGACTGGACTTTGCGATTCGCTTCGGTGACGGCGCCTGGCCCGCGACGCACAATGTCATGTTGCTTGATGCCCCGCTTACCGTGCTTTGCGCACCCGATATTGCGAGAAGGCTTTCCGCGCCGCATGACCTGGCGAAGGAGACGTTGCTTCGTTCGTATCGCACCGACGAATGGATCGGCTGGTTTCACGCAGCCGGACTCGATCCATGGCCAGTCAACGGTCCGGTTTTTGATTCGTCACGCTTGATGGTGGAAGCCGCGGTACAAGGCGCGGGTATAGCGCTGGCTCCCCCGCTCATGTTCGCCAGGGAGCTTCAAGCAGAACTCCTCGTTCGCCCCTTCCATACTGAAGTGAGAACGGGCAGCTACTGGCTGACATGGCTGAAATCGAAGCACATGTCCCCCGCCACGCAATTGTTCCGTGACTGGATTCTCGCGGAAGCGGCCGGCTGTGGAGAAACTCGACCGGCTTCGGAAATGACGGTCAGCCCCTGAACATCAGGACCGCGGCCGCTACGCCCGCAAGGTCGACCAGGATGACCGGGATGACGCTCACACGGCGTTGCAAGTAAGCGCCTAAGGCCCAAAGTCCGGCGACGACAATGGCGGTCAGTCCCAGCTCCGTCGAATATGAAAGTTCTTCCGCGTACCAAAGATAAATGGCCGTTGCGCCCATCATCAGGGCGAATTGCACGACGGCAAATATCGCAGCGCCGCTGGCAAGCGACTCTCCATACAACCGCCTAGCCGCGTCCAGGTCGAACGCTGGCGCGGAGGGATCTGCCTGAATGTCGCCAGGCAGATCGCCACTGGCGCCGGCAGGTCGCCAGCCCGGCGGTTTGAGCCAGATACGCCACTTGTCTGCCCCCTTCGCTTGCCGCGTTGCCTGCACGAGCGACCAGTATTCCGCAAATATTGCCCAGCCAGGATCCCAACTCCGCAGGGGCGTCCTCGTTCCATAGACGCAGGGCTCCTTTTCCTCCGCGAAAGTCCCGAACATCCTGTCCCAGATCACAAACATGCCGCCGTAATTCTTGTTGATGTACTGGTCGTTGACCGCATGATGCACACGATGGTTGGAAGGCGAAGAAAACACGCGATCGAACCAGCCGAGTTTGCCGACGTGTTCAGTGTGAATCCAGAACTGATACAAGAGGACGATCAGTCCGGCAAGACCAAACTGCTCCGGCGGCACGCCTATCACCGCTATGGGCAGGTAGAAGATCCAGCCAATGAGCACGACGGTACTTTCTTGCCTCAAGGCGGTCGAGAAATTGAAGTGCTGGCTTTGATGATGGACGACATGGGCAGCCCACATGACAGCGCACTCATGCCCCGCGCGATGCAGCCAATAGTCGAAGAAATCGAACAGGACGATGGCGATCAGCCAGCCGTACCAGGTGTCCCAGAACCTGACGTTGGGAGTTGACGTCAGCGCATTGAACACAACGGCATACAAACCAATTTGAAAGAGCTGTGTGACCAGCGCCAGCAACTGGCTTATCAGCCCCTGGCTGAGACTGCTCAGCGCATCGCTCAGCCGATAGGTATTACGTTGCCTGAACCAGCCGTAAGCAAACTCGGCGCCGATCAGGACAACAAAAACAGGAAGTATGAAAACGATGATCTTGTCCATGCGCAATCTCAGCAATGGGGTCCCGGCGATGACGAAGACGAAGCGTCCAGGTTCACGCAGCCAATGATTCGATAGAGGGGCGCCCTCCGCTGGAGCGCCGCCGCAACAGCTAATCATCGATTGACTGGAATCGTACAGAATCTACGCCAACACTGCTTGCCAACTGGCGGTATGGCGTGCCAACGCCCGTGCTTCGTGGTGGAAACAACTAGAAAACCGCGTCAATTGTGCCGATGCTTCATTTAGCTAACATTTATATTACGCTTGCACTATCTGGCTTCATCAACATTCGAGGTAACCGGGTAAGGCATAACGACGAGAATTCGAATTGCTTTATGACAGATGCTGGTTTCGAGGGGCAAGGCTTTGGAGGAGTTCGAGCGCCTCGAACGTCACCACGCACGCGAGTGGCTATGCTGCAGTGAGGCAGGCGTGGTTAGCAAGTGCGATATGATATGGATACCTGATTATGTACTTACTCTATTCACCATCAATCCGGCAAGCGCCGACCCATCGCCGCGTTGAATAGTATCAATTCTGTGCCACCTGATCCACGAGGAAAGACGGAGGCAGACCAGAATGAAGTGCTCGCAGATCCTCGCCGCCTTGCTGGCATGCGCCAGCCTCGCCGCCCTTCCGCGTACTCTCCCAACTCGGATCACATCGTTCCGGTAGCCGCGCCGCCAGACCAGGACAGAGGATTTTTTCAGAAGAGATGTCGCTCTTTTACCCAGAACATCGCGATAGTCGCGACCAGAGGGCCTGCCGCCAGAGCGATGAATGCCATACCGAACGAATTGGTCTGTTGGAAAACAACACCTATCACGGCAGGCACCACTACGCTTCCCAATTGCCAGAAAGCATTCGTAAATCCGTATGCGGAACCAACCAGTTGTGGCCCGGCTATTTCGGCGACCATGGCGACAATAAGGGGTGTGTAGATAAATGCTGTCACGCCAAGCAGAGGTGCAGCCAGCATGAATGCCCGTTCGGTCTTGAGCGAGCCGAACACCAGGAGTGCGGCGGTGAAGCTCGCAAAACATACAATTAAAATCAGCTTTCTTTTTCCGCCGAGCAGATCGGAAGCGAGCCCCACCAGCGGCTTTGAGAAAATGGCGCCCACTCCGAACATGGCCGCGATGCCACCGGCCGCGGCAGTTGAGAGACCATGCCCCTTTACCATCAGCGCATTGACCCAGAAGGCGAAGCCCCAAGTTCCCCAAAGCGCCCCGAAACCAATGAGGGCGAGCAAGATCAGGTCCCTGTTCCGAGCCAGGGTCGCAAGGCTCGGCACCACGACTGAAGGCGCCGCGCTGGGAAGCTCGGCATCGCGCAGCACGGCGAGACAAAGAACACCAACGCCCATCGTCAGCACACCCAAAACTTGATATACGCCTTCCCACCCAACGAACGATGCAAGATAAGGAACCCCTGCGTTCGTGACAACCACGCCTACGGACGAGGCTGTGGTTAGCAAGCCCATAGCTCGTCCACGCATCTTGAAGTCGAACCATGTCGCCGTCAGTTTGACGCAGGCGGAATAGTCTGCTCCTGCAGTAAGTCCCATCAGCATCTGAATCGCGAGTCCCATCAGCGTGGACGTTGTATAGCTGAAGGCAAAGGTGGCGAGACCAAGTGGGATGAGCGCGTACGACAACATGCGACTTGGCCCGAACCGGTCAGTCCCCAACCCTCCGAGCGCGTTCGAAACGACGTACCCTACATAAAAAGCCGTGACGAATGTGCCGAGGCCCGCAATCGAAAGTCCCAGCGAGCCCCCGACCTTCACGGCCAGGTTAGCCCACGCCAACCTGTCAACGAATGCGAAAAGTAGCGCCAGCCACGCCAGCGACAATACGACCCATCGATACATGGGCATGTCATTGGACATTGCATCCTCGGAGCCCCTTGCAAGTTTGATGCGCGTCACTGTCTTGTGTCTCCTTTCTCTCGGGCGGTTCTGTTTTTGCAGGCTATTGGCCCGATTCCCTATATCCGCTAGCCAGACTGCGCGAGCGGGCAACGCAGTCGCACGCTACTGCTTAAGCGTCACCCAGGAAGACCCCCTGATCACGGAGCACGCTCTGCAAGAGCGTACGATCGACGTCGGAGACTGCAACTTCGTGGCGCAGCGCAATCGCGGCCGCGGCTCCAGCCGCCTCTCCCATGACAAAACAACCACCCGTAACCCGCGCAGCCGATTGGCCGTCATGTGTCATGGATGCGCAGCGTCCGGCAATCAACAGATTGCGAACCCCGGCGCCTTCTGTGCGGCGCGGCAGAAGCATGCGATAGGGCAACTGGTTGTATCCGCGCGACTCGGGAATCTGTGGCCACTCCCAAATAACGTCTCCAGCGACGTGCTTTTCGAGCGGCCAGCTATTTACACCAATACTGTCGTCGAAGCTCGCGCAATTGAGGACATCGTCGGCGGTCAGCACATATTCGCCAATGATCCTGCGTGTCTCGCGGATCCCGACTTGCGGCGCTATGTCGAGCACATACGCTTCTTCGAAGCCCCGAATCTCCTGGCGAAGAAACCTGATGTATTCCGTGATCTGTCGCCGCCCTTCCAGCTCGCCGGCACTCAAGGCCCTTGCGTCGGTTCCGTCTGTCGCACAGCCGTCGAAATCCGATAGCTGAGTGACATTCGCGCGCCATTCGGTGGGATTCTTCTGCGGCCTCACGATCGCCCCCCGGCGCGGGAACAGGTACTTGCCGCTTTCCTGCACTTCTTTCATCACTTTGGGAATTGTTAGCCAGGCCTCGCCCGCGGTTGCCGGATTGACGCCTCCAATCCGGAACATCAAACTCGGATACATCATTTGGCCCGCACCCGACCCTTTCTCGAATGCAACCCCTGCCCACTGCGCCAGATCCGCGTCGCCAGAACAGTCGATAAAGACCCTGCCACGGACGGCGACGCGACCGGATTTCGTTTCAAGAAAGAGCGCGTCGATGCTTCCATCGGCAGCTATGCTCACGCCCGCGCCAAGCGCATGAAAGAGGATCTGCACGCCTGCGGCTTCGAGGATCGCATCAGCCGCGCATTTGAAGGCGGACATGTCGTAGGACAGTGCATAGACCTTGCCGAAAATCAGGTGCGGCGAATTAAGTCCGCCGAGATCGCCCATGCGCGCGAGCAGGTCATCGGCCACGCCGTGCACTACCTGCCTGATCTCGCCATACACGTTCGCATACAGGCCGCAGAAATTGGTGACCCCCGCAGCCGTTCCCATGCCGCCGAGAAAGCCATATCGTTCAACCAGAAGGACGCTTCTGCCGTTTTTCGCGGCACTGGCTGCAGCCGTGATCCCAGCGGGTCCACCGCCCAGCACGACCACGTCAAATTCCCCATAAACCGGCACTTTCCTGGCTGGCTCGGCAATTTCTTTCGACGACAAGATGTGTTCCACGCAATGCTCCAGAGTCGGGGAGACACCTATCTGACCGAGCGATAGCGCGTTGATGGTTGTCTCCGATGCGCCACGGCCAAAGCAGGTCGCGTGACGGTTGTTTTCATATTTGAGAACATGCTATCTGATCTTTTTTGAGAGCAGTTGAGCTATATTTGCGCTTCAGCTTTCGCGATTTGGAAAAGATATGGACACTCTCCAAAACCTTAGAGCCTTTTTGGCTGCCGCCCGGCACGGGAGTTTTTCGGAGGCGGCCCGACAGATGCACGTTGTCCCGTCCGTCATTGCAAAGCGGGTTTCGGAGCTCGAACGAACGACGCAGTCGAAACTCTTTGTGCGATCGACCCGTCAGCTTGTGCTGACCGACGGTGGCCAAAAATTCCATATCCACGCGAACGCACTTGTCGCCGAATTCGACTCGGTCATCGGGAGCATGAAGCGGCAGGATGGCGTGCTGGAGGGGCATCTGAAAGTCAAGATGCCGACCACCTTGACCGTCCTGTATCTTGCCAGGATCGTCAGCGCATTTCAGAGCCAACACGAGCGGATTACGATGGAAGTAGTGTTGGTGGACCGCACAATCAATCCAGTGGAAGAAGGCTATGACGTTGTTGTCACGGGGCTGGCGGAAAGCTATGAAGGCGTGACCGACATACCGCTGTGTCCCCTGAAACGAATCGTCTGCGCATCACCAGAGTATCTGCGGAAAAGACGCCCCCCCGGACATCCTCGGGATCTGGCCGATCACGACTGTCTCGTCTTTCGGCCAAAGGGGCCGTCTTGGCAGTTCGAGAGTCCGGGCGGTCCCATCAGCGTGGACGTCCCGCAAAAGTTGGTCACCAACGACAACTACATCCTGTTTTCCTCGGCTTGTGCCGGCAACGGAATCGCAGTGCTACCGGAGTATCTGGCCAAGGACAGCGTGCAAGACGGCACGCTGCAGGTCGTGCTTCCCGACTTCCCCCTGCCCGCAACCTGGCTTAAAGCACTCGTTCCGAAGAGGCGCGAGAGACTGCCTCATGTGATGGCCATGACAGATTGGCTACGTACCCATCTTGAGAAGGTGCCGCCTTGGGAGAGGGCATAGTCAGGTGTTTGAACAGATCTGACTCGCCGGAGCCACTTCATAAAGGGCTTCTTCAGAAGCGGGCGGTGAGGCGCGTGGCGAACGAGTCACGAGGCGTTTGTCGATCAAATGGTTTGAGCGTCGCTGAGCTGTTGCTCCGCCCCCGCTTGCCCCGTCTTGCGCAAAGCTTCTGCCCACTGAACCATCCGGCGGACCACCGGACGCGTCGGACAATTGAACGGACATTCAAGTCATCCGGCCGGCCAACCGGTCACGAAGAAACCTTGCATCGTCGTTCTCGGTCAACAAGCCGGCGCTCCCAGACGATTCCTCCTGAATTTGCGCTCTTACGCTACCCTCAACAATGCCCCCTGCGAGAAAAGATGCCGCTCCGCCTCCACACCGTCGCCAGACAAACCCGACGAGCCGCTTTCCTCGCCTTCAGCCTGATGTTGACGGCGGCCCACGCCGAGGATGCGCAAACCTGCAAGCAACTCCGCTTCGCTGACATCGGTTGGTCGGACCTCACAGTCACCAATGCGCTCGCAACGGCGATGCTCGGGCCGCTGGGCTATACCACGTCGCCGGTGCGTGTGTCGGTGCCTATCTCCTTCGTCGGCCTGCAGAAGAAGCAGATTGACGTGTCGCTCGGTTACTGGTGGCCGAACGAGGAAGCCGCGATCACACCCTACGTCGCGGACAAGAGCATCATGGTGTTGCCGAAGCCGAACCTCGAAGGCGCGATGTCGTCGCTGGCGGTGCCGACCTACGAAGGGGACGCGGGCCTGAAAAGCTACAAGGACCTTGCGCGCTACTACGACAAGCTCAACGGCAAGATCTACGGGATCGAATCGGGTAGCAGCGCGAACAACGGCCTGCGAAAACTGATCGCAAACGACGCGTATGGGCTCGGAAAATTCACCCTGGTCGAATCGAGCGAGGCATCGATGCTGGCTGCAGTGAAGCGCGCTGTCCGGATGAAGCAGTGGATGGTGTTCTGGGGATGGCAGCCGCATCCGATGAACGAAGACATCCAGATGACGTATCTGCAAAACGACGAGAGCAGCGCACGTGCAGCACGTGTCTACACGGCGGTCGCGAGCGACTTCATGATTCGATGCCCGAACGCGGCCCGATTGATCTCGAACCTGCAATTTTCGGTGCCGATGGAAAGCCGGTTGATGGCGAAAGTCGCCCAGGGCGATGACGCGAACCGCGTCGCGGTGGCGTATCTGAAGCAACACCCTGAGGTAGTCTCCAGATGGATGGCGGGCGTGAAGACATTCGACGGCGCAGACGCGTCGAAGGCGTTGGCAGCAAGTTTCGCCGGTAGTTAAGGCAGTCAGCCCATTGCTCTAAAACCGACCTGCGCAAAGGAAAAAATCGAGTGAGTGGAACAGAGCAGAAGAATCTCGTGTTTATCTGTGTCGACCAGATGCGTTACGACGCGCTGTCGTCGGCGGGCAACACGATGATTGGCACGACCCATCTGAGCCGGCTCGCACAGCGGGGCATGATGTTCGATCGGCATTACACGCCGAACCAGATCTGTTCTCCGAGCCGCGCGACCATGGCGTTGGGTCTGTATCCACGACATCATGGGCTGACGCGCAATGGCATTGCGCTGGACGGGGCGAGACCGACGCTCTGGCAAATGCTGAAAGACCAAGGCCTTGTCACGCATGCGATCGGCAAGCTGCATTATCAGCCGCTGCTCGCGCCGGGTGCACTCGATATGCCGGAATCGCTGGCCTATTGGGATCGCCCTGGCGCGGCCAGTTGGACTGGGCCGTATTACGGTTTCGATCACGTCGAACTGGTGCTAGGCGAAGCAAACGAGTCGGTGAAGGCGGGACATTACGCTGCCTGGCTAAAGCGGTATCACCCGGATGCCTCAGGGCTCTACGAGCGCGACGCGTCGCTAGGCCATGCTGCGTCCGATCTGAAAGAGATCTGGAAGAATGCGATTCCGGCGTCGCTGCATTACACAAACTGGATCGGCGATCGCGCGGTCGACGCTATTCGTCGCCATGCCGGGCAGGATCGGTTTTGCCTGTTCGTGTCCTTCCCGGACCCGCATCATCCGTTCGCACCACCACAACCGTATTGCGATCTGTTCGATCCAGCCAAGGTGCCTGCGCCGACAGTCGTGCCGGGTGAGCTGGACCGCATGCCGGCGTATGTGCAGGATTGCGATGATCCGGCGCAGGACGCCTATATTCCGGTCGGCTCGAAGAATCGCGAGCAGGGTTTTATGCTGCGCACGGATTCGATCTCAGAGGACACAATCAGCAAGGTCATCGCACATACCTATGGCAGTATCCGCATGATCGACGACGCGATCGGCCGAATACTCGATGCGCTCGGCGCAACCG
>Ga0073928_10007477_pt1 | contig 14125 bp, 15 predicted proteins | sample PaiPotPPA55metaG_FD_76969 | JGI IMG/M metagenome (GOLD analysis project Ga0073928, IMG submission 76969) | Iron sulfur acid spring bacterial and archeal communities from Banff, Canada, to study Microbial Dark Matter (Phase II) - Paint Pots PPA... ... | reverse complement strand
GTCGGTTTCACCGACTTGCCGACGAGCCCGGAATCCATAACCCCAAGCAATAATGTGTGCCCCGCAGCGTAACCACTTTCATCACTGCACGGCCTGTGGTTATGGATTCCGGGCTCCGCTCGCTATGCTCGCGGCCCCGGAATGACAGAATACGTATTTTGTGACGCAGTAGGAATAATCTAACGACATGATTGCCGCGCGCCCCAGCGCCGCTTGTGCCAGCAGCAACGAAAGTGCAGCTGGTGCGCTTGCGCGACTGCTCTCGCTTGGACGCCCCTTGATCATGGGCGTGCTCAATGTGACGCCGGATTCTTTTTCGGACGGAGGAAAGTTCTTCGATGCAGCGCACGCCCTCGACCAGGCGCGGCGGATGATTGCGCAAGGGGCCGACATTCTCGATATCGGAGCCGAGTCGACCCGCCCCTATGGCGGCGCGGTGGCGGTGCCTTTGCAGGAGGAGATCCGGCGTCTGGAGCCGGTCCTGCCCGCGGCAGGGAAGCTCGGAGCACCGGTATCGATCGACACCATGAAGCCCGAAGTGGCCGCCTGGGCACTCGCGGCCGGCGCATCCATCATCAATGATGTCTGGGGCTTGCAGCGAGACCCGCAAATGGCGCGCGTTGCCGCGCAACGCGCGGCTCCGGTGATCGTCATGCACAATCGGCAGAGCGCCGATCCCTCACTCGATATCATGGCCGAAATGGCAGCTTTCTTCGCACGCTCGATTGAGATCGCCGCCGCTGCCGGTATCGCCCGCCAGAACATTGTGCTCGACCCCGGCATAGGCTTCGGCAAAACGCCGGAGCAGAGCCTCACGGCGATTGCCCGGCTGCACGAGCTCAAATCATTCGGTCTTCCCCTCCTGGTGGGCGCCTCGCGCAAGCGTTTCATCGCGAAGGTCTCCCCTGCCCCGCCGAATGAGCGCCTGGGCGGATCGATCGCCGCACATCTGCTCGCGGCGGCGAACGGGGCTGCGATCATTCGCACGCACGATGTCGCGCAGACTATCCAGGCCCTGCGGGTCGCCGCCGCACTTCGGGATCTGCAATGACCGACCGGGTGTTCGTGGCGGGGCTCGCGCTCCACGCCTATCACGGGGTGATGCAACACGAGGCCAAGGTCGGGCAAGCATTCAAGCTCGATCTTCAGCTGGAGCTGGATCTCGCCGAAGCCTCGCGTTCGGACAAGCTCGCCCATACCGTGGATTACGATCAGGTCGTTGCGGTTGCGAGCCGGGTCTTCTGCGCAAGGCGTTACCGCTTGGTAGAGGCCGCAGCGGGAGCAGTGGCAGAAGCGGTGCTCGACCGTTTCTCCAGCGTGATGAGGGTGGAAGTGACCGTCCATAAGCCGCATGCGCCGATTGCGGCAACCTTTGCTGATGTCGGCGTCAGCGTCACACGCACGCGCTCAGGCAATGGCTGAGGCGCTGGTCGGGCTCGGCGGCAATGTGGGCGATGCTCGCGCGACGCTCGACCGAGCAGTGGCAATGCTGTGCAGCGGGGGCGACATACGGCTGCTCGCGCGCTCCTCGGATTATCGCACGGCCCCTTGGGGTATCGAGGATCAGCCGCCGTTCATCAATGCCTGCCTTCGGCTCGAAACCGGATTGCCACCGCATGCGCTGCTTGCACGCGCGCAGTCGGTCGAGCAGGCGCTCGGGCGCGAGCGCGGCAATGAGCAGCGATGGGGGCCGCGGCCGATCGACATCGATCTCCTCGCCTATGATGACCTGACGCTGCAAACGGCGGACCTGACGCTGCCGCACCCCCGACTGCTCGCACGTGCATTCGTCCTGATGCCCCTGGCGGAGATTGTCCCGGAGCGCCGGATTTGTGGGGTGCGGGTCCGTGACGCGCTAGCGCAGGTGGACACCTCAGGGATCGAGCGGCTCGCCCCGAGCATTTGCAATAATGATGCTTGAGCGGCTGAATGACTGCGGCGCTGCTCTTAGAACGCAACCTGTGGCGAAATGCCGGGAGCAACGGGAGCAACGAGCGTCTCGGCCGTCCTGCTTTCCTCGATATGCCGCTCGATCAGGATGACGATCATCGCGCTTGAGAGGAGCAGGAACTGCGTTGCATGGACGCGGACCAGGCCCGTATCGCCGGTGCAGAGTGCGGGCCCGGCCCAGAACATCAGCGCTATCGCGGAAACCACAAGCACCGTGTCGAGGGTCTCGCGATTGACCTCGCGGCCGACGACCAGAGCGCGGGCGAAGTCGATCAGGTATGCCAGAAAGCCCATCGCAATAACCAGCTTGGCGCCGGCGAGCAGGTTCGAAAGCTGCAAGAGACCGGCCAAATGCAGATCGAGCAGCGCGCGGAAATAGCCCAGCGCCACCGCGTTCGCCCGATCCTCAAAACCATAAAAGGGCGAGGTCAACGCTCGAAGCGCATCGCCACCCCAGACCGGTGCGAAATAGAGCGCGACCAGAGCCGCATTGACCGAACCGAGCCGGGCAAATGATCGCATAGAGGCCTCCCTGGTCCGATCACCGGGCCGTTGCAGCGTGGCAACGGCGTCTCAGCGAACGAGGAGATCTCCTCTAGCTGCCTAGAAGTCGAGCGACAATCGAAACCCTATTTTAACCTTAGCGCGCGTTGCGATTAAGAGCCGACTTGTGCGCTAACCCGCCCTACGAATCCGGCGGGGCTCAGACGCGCTTGTAGGCACGATCGTGGTAAACCAGAGCGGGGCCACCAGGCCCAAGGTGCACCGCCTCGACCGCTCCGAAGAATACGTTGTGACTGCCTACCGATCGGACCTCCACAATGCGGCAATCGAAGGCGATCACCGCCGGCACGAGGACCGGACTGCCGGTCGAGAGCACCGTCCAATCCCCGCTCGCAAACCGGTCGCTCCCGGAAATGCCTGTCCGCCCGGCGAAGATATCAGCAAGCTCGGCTCCGCCGTCGCCAAGCGCGTTCACGCAAAATACGCCGTTCTCCACCACCGCCGGATTGGTCTGACTGCGCCGGTTGAGACACATCAGCAAGGTCGGCGGAGCATCCGAGACGGAGCACACCGCCGTCGCCGTTGCGCCCGCCTTGCCCCCCGGTCCCGCCGTGGTTATCACATGGACCGCAGCGCCAAGCCGGCTCATGGCTTCTCGAAACAGCGCGGGATCGACGGTGCGCACGGGCTCAGGACCGACCGCCGTGAAGGCGCCGTCCATCGCGTCGTCGGGCCGTTGATCAATCCAGCTCATTATTCCGCCGCGTGTTTGCTACCGTCCGCCCCCGACACCGGAGCGTCATCCGGGTTGAGCCAAGTGGGTCCGCACCAACCCTCCTCGTCGTAGTCGCCCAGGCACTGCTCCGCCAGAGCGATCATGCCGTCGAGCGTCCCGGTATTGAGCGCGTTCCACATGGCCTGGATGCGGATATCCTCGTGATTGCCGGCGTAATTCATTTCATAAAGCTCGTGGCGGCCGCCGAATTCCGTGCCGATGGCGTCCCACAACAGCTTCATGACCTTGATGCGTTCCTTATAGCCGATGCCGTACGAGCCGCGCACATATTTGGCTAGATATTTGTCGATGACGGGATTCTGGAAGTCCTTATTCGACGACGGAAGATAGATCAGCGCCGAGGCGATAATCTTCTCTACGATCTCCTTGACCCGGCCGTAGGCGTCGCCTGCGAACACCCGGTAACTCGACCCGGACTGCACGTTGGGCAGGACCGTTCCGTCGACCCAGGGTGTTGGACTGGCAGCCATGGCATCGGTCAGGGCCCAGAACAGATTACGCCAGGCAATGATCTCGCCCAGCATGGCCTGGTTGCCGCGGAAATCGTCGGCGCCGGTCGCCCGCAGGGCCTTGGCAATGACGCCTACCAGGAAATCGAGCTTGACCGCGAGCCGGGTGCAGCCTTGGAACTGGTAGCCCGCAAGGAACCCGGACTGCGGGAAAAAGATCTTCAGCTTTTCCAGATCGCGGTGAAGCAGCACGTCCTCCCACGGGATGAACGCATTGTCGAAGACGAAGATGGCATCGTTCTCATCGAAGCGCGAAGAGAGCGGATAATCGAAGGGGCTGCCCATGGCCGTCGCCATCATCTCGTAGGACGTGCGGCAAAGGAGCTTCACTCCGGGCGCATTCATGGGAGCGATGAACATCACCACAAGATCCGTGTCGTGCGTGGGCACGGCAGCGTTCTGGCCCAGGAAGTTGTAATGCGTAAGCGCCGATGAGGTCGCAACCACCTTTGCACCGCTGACATAGATGCCCGAATCGGTCTCCTTCTGGATGGTGATGAAAACGTCCTTCACCTGATCTGCCGCCTTGGAGCGGTCGACCGGGGGATTGACGATCGCGTGATTCATGAACAGCACATGCTCCTGCGCGCGGCGGTACCACGCGAGCGCATTGCCGGAGAATTTGCCGTAGAACTTGTGGTTCGCCCCCAACGTGTTCATGAGCGACGCTTTGTAATCGGGCGAGCGTCCCATCCAGCCATAGGAAAGCCGCGCCCAGTGGGCGATGGCATCGCGCTGCGCGATCAGCTCCTCGCGCGAGCGCGCCGCACGAAAGAACTTGTGAGTGAAACCGCCGGAGCCGGTGTCGGTATCCCAGGTCAGCACATCTTTACTGCGCGGATCGTGCAAGGCGTCGTACAGCCGGGCGATCGAGCGAGCCGCATTGCGAAATGCGGGGTGCGCGGTGACGTCGTCCACGCGTTCACCGTAGATGTAGACCTCCCGCCCGTCGCGCAGACTCGCGAGATACTCCGAGCCGGTGAAAGGACGTCCTTTCGCGCCAATGGCATCCTCGGACTTCATCCCGCTCATGCAGGGATTCCTTCCACATATGCGCCAGCGCGGGCAGCCCATGGATCGCGCCGGGACCAATGCACCCGTAGCAGGGCTATGCCTTTTTCGGAAGGTCAGAAAAAAGAGGAGGTCGCGGGTACGGCCTCCTCGCAATGCTCGCCTGAGCAGAAAAACGCCAACCACCGGTCCGGCTCAACGCCGCAGGCGAGCCCAACAACGCGGTCACTATCGGTTGAACTAACTCCCTGGCGCGAGCTTGGTTAGGATCCCATCAGGTTCAGGTCCCCTTTGAGATAGAGCGCGGCTAATTCTTCATCGTAGCGATCATTGAGCTTCTAAAGCCAACGCACCCCGCGTTGCCGGTGCCATTATCCCCTGCTAGACGTTCGGCCGACCTGGAGCGTCGGGGGCATCGAGGAGACGCGGGGGGAATGGAAGTCTTCATCCAGCAACTGATCAACGGCATTACGCTGGGCTCCATCTACGGTCTTATCGCCATCGGCTACACGATGGTGTTCGGCATTCTCGGGATGGTGAACTTCGCCCATGGCGACGTGTTCATGGTTTCTGCCTTCATCGCGTTGATCACGTTCCTTCTCCTCACGACCTGGCTCGGCGTAAGCTCGATAGCTGCCGCGCTCCTGATCGTGCTCGTCGTCGCGATGCTGCTGACATCGCTGGTCAACTGGACCATCCAACGCATCGCCTACCGGCCTTTGCGAGGTTCATTCCGGCTCGCACCGCTGATCTCCGCCATCGGCATGTCGATTCTTCTCTCGAATTTCGTGCAGGTCGCTCAGGGTCCGCGAAACAAGTCGATACCCCCGATGTTCAACGAGGTGATCGTGCTGATGTCGGGCAGCGACGGTTACGATCTTGCGGTTTCCTACAAACAGATTGCGGTTTGGCTGGTCACGGCAGTCCTGCTGGCAGTCTTCTGGTTCGTTGTCAGCAAAACCGCGCTCGGGCGCGCGCAGCGCGCCTGCGAGCAGGATCAGAAGATGGCGGCGCTGCTAGGCATCAATGTCGATCGCACGATCTCGATCACCTTCGTGATCGCGGCGGCGCTGGCCGCAGTGGCGGGCACGCTCTACCTCATGTATTACGGCGTGGTCAGTTTCGCCGATGGGTTCGTACCGGGCGTTAAGGCGTTCACCGCGGCCGTGCTGGGCGGCATCGGCTCGCTGCCCGGCGCCGTGCTCGGCGGGCTTCTCATCGGCCTGATCGAAACCTTGTGGTCTGCCTATTTCTCCACCGACTATAAAGACGTCGCAGCGTTCTCGATCCTCGCCATCACCATGATATTCCTGCCGCAGGGTCTTCTGGGTCGGCCGGACGTGGAGAAAGTGTGAGATGCCTGCAAAGGCGTCCACTCGCCTCGGTCTCGCCCACGCGTTGCGTGACGCGGCGATCACCGGCCTCATCGCGTTCGGGCTGTTCTTGCCGCTCATCGGTTTCAACACGGTCCAGAATATTCACAACGAGCTCATTCTGGAGACCCGCTGGCCTTTGCTCGCAACGCTGGTCGCTGTCATTGCCGCGGGCCGTTTTGCTTATTCGCTCCTGATCGCAGCCTGGGGCGACCGCCCCATCTCGGGACCGCGCCGGGCTCGCAAGCTCACGGGCTGGGTGTCTCATCTCACCAGCCGGATCACCCCCGCCGTGCTGGCCTTCGCGATACTTTATCCGGCCTTGGCGCTGTGGCTTACGGGATCTCAGGGTGCAGTGAAATGGATCGATAATTTCGGTGTTCAGATCCTGATCTACGTGATGCTCGGATGGGGCCTCAACATTGTCGTTGGCCTGGCCGGCCTGCTCGATCTCGGATATGTGGCCTTCTATGCGGTTGGCGCGTATGCATACGCGTTGCTGGCGACGACCTTCGGGCTGTCCTTCTGGATTCTGTTGCCGGTCGCGGGCTGCGCAGCCGCGTTCTGGGGCATCATGCTCGGTTTTCCGGTGCTTCGGCTGCGCGGCGATTATCTTGCCATCGTCACGCTTGCCTTCGGCGAGATCATCCGCCTCGTCCTGATCAACTGGGTTCCGGTCACCAATGGTTATGCCGGGATCTCCAGTATTCCCCGCCCGACCTTCTTCGGGATTCCATTCAATGCCACGGACGAAGGCTTCGCCGCGAGATTTGGGCTTGAGTTCAGCCCGATCTACCGAATCCTGTTTCTGTATTATTTGATTCTGAGTCTGGCCTTGATTACCGCCGCCATGACGGTGCGGTTGCGGCGGCTTCCGCTCGGCAGAGCGTGGGAGGCCTTGCGGGAGGACGAGATCGCGTGCCGCTCGCTCGGCATCAATACGACCAACACCAAGCTCACCGCGTTTGCCATGGGGGCGATGTTTGCAGGCTTTGGCGGCTCGTTCTTCGCCTCCCGCCAGGGTTTCATCTCCCCCGAGAGTTTCACGTTCATGGAATCGGCGGTGATTCTGGCAATCGTGGTGCTGGGGGGCATGGGGAGCCTGTTGGGAGTTGCAATTGCGGCCGTGCTCATGATCGGCGGAACCGAGATCATGCGTGAGCTCGATTTTCTCAAGATGGTCTTCGGCTCCGACTTCGATCCGACGCAATACCGCATGCTCCTGTTTGGTTTTGGGATGGTGCTGCTCATGATCTGGAGGCCACGCGGGCTGATCGGTACGCGTCATCCCTCCATCCTGCTGCACTCCGGAGAGCCCCGAACTTTATTTCCTCGCGCCCGCAATCCCGCTGTCGCAGCTCCGCTGCAACCAGAGCCAGGGGCATGAATGCAGCCGCTTCTCAGCTTGGCGCAGATCAGCGAGCTGCGCCAGCGAGCGCCGCACCCATATTGCGCGTCGAGCATCTGAGCATGCGCTTCGGCGGGCTGCTTGCGGTCACGGACCTGTCATTTACGGCCTCTCGCAACGACATCACCGCCCTGATAGGCCCGAACGGCGCCGGCAAAACGACGGTGTTCAACTGCATCACCGGTTTCTACAAGCCGACGGAGGGCCGCATTGCCCTGCAATCGGGCGACGCGCAGGTCTGGGACGAGCTCGAAGCGCTGACCGACCGCGGGACACGAACCCTCCATCGCGGAACTGGAGCACTGTTCCTGCTCGAACGCATGCCCGATTATCTCGTGACGCAGAAAGCGCGGGTGGCACGCACGTTCCAGAACATTCGGCTGTTCCCGGGGATGACGGTTCTAGAGAATCTCCTGGTCGCCCAGCACAACGGGCTGATGCGGGCCTCGGGTTTCACCATTTTTGGCGTGCTGGGGTTTCCTTCATATGCGCGGGCGGAGAGCGCCGCGGTCGAGAAGGCGCGCTACTGGCTCGACCGGATCGGCCTGATGGGGCGTGCAGACGATCCGGCCGGCGACTTGCCATATGGCGCGCAGCGCCGGCTCGAGATCGCCCGCGCCATGTGCACAGAGCCGGTCTTGCTCTGCCTCGACGAGCCTGCGGCAGGCCTGAACGCGAACGAGAGCGCCGAGCTTGGCGACTATCTGCGCGCGATCCGTGCCGAGCATGCGACCTCCATTCTCCTCATCGAGCATGACATGTCGGTGGTGATGGGAATTTCGGACCACATTGTCGTGCTCGACCATGGTCAAAAAATCGCCGACGGCTCTCCCGAGGACATCCGGAGCGATGCGACGGTGATCGCGGCCTACCTTGGGGTCGAGGAGAGCGAGATCCCGGAGACCTGATGGGCGCGCCGCTGCTCTCCGTTCGCGGCGTCAAGGCTTATTACGGCCATATCGCAGCGCTGCGCGGTATCGACGTCGACGTCGGCGAGGGCGAGATCGTGGCGCTGATCGGCGCCAATGGTGCCGGCAAGTCGACATTGATGATGACGATCTTCGGCAATCCCCGCGCGCGCGAAGGCAGCATCTCTTTTGCAGGAGACGATATCACGCGAATGGCCACCCACGATATCGCAGCGCTCCGGATCGCGCAGGCGCCGGAAGGCCGGCGCATCTTCCTGCGCATGAGCGTGCTCGAGAACCTGCAGATCGGCGCGGCCCTGGCCGACACCAAGCATTTTCAGGCCGACCTGGAACGCGTGTTTGCCCTGTTTCCGCGGCTTAAGGAGCGTTTGGATCAGCGCGGCGGCACGCTCTCCGGCGGCGAGCAGCAGATGCTGGCGATCGCCCGCGCCCTGATGGGGCGCCCTCGCCTCCTCCTTCTCGACGAGCCTTCGCTGGGACTGGCGCCGCTTATTGCGCAGCAGATATTCGGGACCATCCAGCGGCTTAACCGCGAGGAGGGGCTCAGCGTATTCCTGGTGGAGCAGAACGCGTTCCACGCGCTCAAGCTGGCGCACCGCGCCTATGTCATGGTCAACGGCCTGATAACGCTACGCGGCAGCGGACGCGAGCTGATGGAGAAGGACGAGGTCAAGGCCGCCTATCTCGAAGGGGGCAGGCGCTGAGCATGGCGCTCTCGTTCCCCGATCTTCTCACCGATGAGCAATCTTTCGGCGTGTTCCTGCTCGTGAGCGTCGCGATGGGAGGCGGCGCTGCATGGCTTGCCGGGCGCGCGATCGCCACGACATGGCGGCCGTGGTGGCACATAGCGCTCTACATGCTCCTGCTCGCGCTCGCCGTGCGGTTCCTTCACTACGCCCTGTTCGACGCCGCCTTCCTGTCGCTGCCCGACTACGCAGTCGACTATGCGGTCTGTCTCGGATTCGGCCTGATCGGTTTTCGGCTCATGCGGGTGAGGCAAATGGTGAGCCGCTATAGATGGATCAATCAGCGGGCGGGAATCTGGCGCTGGCGGCGTCGCGACGAAACGCGCATCCACAAGCAATAGAATTCGGATGACTTTTGCCGCATTTATGGCTTGAATTCCCCCACCGTGGCGCTCTCGCCCGCAATGAACCTCCAACCGCTCAGATTCCAGGGGTTATTATGACCAGATACTGGCTTTCCATCGGCCTTGCTTTTGGCGTGAGCCTCGCTTGCGCCCATAACGCGTCCGCTCAAGTCAAGCTGGCCGTGGCCGGCCCGATCACCGGAGGAAGCGCGACCTTCGGTGCGCAGCTCAAAAACGGCGTCGAGCAGGCCATCGACGATATCAATCGGGCGGGCGGCATCCTCGGGCAGAAGATCCAGGCGCCGCCCATGGTCGGCGACGATCGTGCCGACCCCAAGGAAGGCGTGTCGGTCGCCAACAAATTCGTGGGCGATGGGATCAAATTCGTGGTCGGCCACTTCAATTCCGGGGTCACTATCCCGGCTTCGGAGGTGTACCAGGAGAACGGCATCCTCGAGATCACGCCCGCGGCGACCAATCCGAAAGTGACCGACCGTAACATGTGGAACATATTCCGCACCTGCGGGCGCGACGACCAGCAAGGAGGAGTAGCCGGAGCGATCGTGGCGGAAAGGTTCAAGGGAAAACGGGTCGCCATGGTCCATGACAAGACGACCTATGGGCAGGGCCTGGCCGATGAGACCCGCAAAACGATGAACGCCAAGGGCCTCAAGGAAGTACTCTACGAAGGGGTCAATATCGGCGACAAGGACTATTCGGCACTGGTCTCCAAGATCAAAGCTGCGCGTGCCGACCTTGTCTATTGGGGCGGGTTGCATGACACGGGCGGACTGATCCTTCGGCAGCTGCGGGATCAGGGCGTCAAGGCCACCTTCATGGGCGGCGACGGCATGGCCGACGACGAGTTCGCCACGATCGCAGGGCCTGGGGCTGAAGGCACGCTGATGACGTTCTCACCCGACCCGCGAACCAATGCTGCGAACAAGCAGATTGTCGAGGTTTTCCGCAAGAAGGGCTTCGAGCCGCAGGCCTATACGCTTTACAGCTATGCCGCCGTTCAGATCATCAAGCAGGCTGCGGAACAGGCAAAGTCGCTCGATACGAAGAAAGTGGCAGACGTGATGCACTCCGGCAGGACCTTCAATACCGTCCTGGGAGACATGTCCTACGACAAGAAGGGCGACGTCACCGGCTATACGGTCGGCGGCAAGAAGAAAGACCGCTACGTTCTCTACATCTGGAAGAAAGGGCCGGACGGCAAGATCACCTACGTGGAGGCGCAGTAGCCTCATCCGACATTCTGGAGCATGGGGAAGGCCTCGATCAGCCAGCTGTTGAGCTGCGTGAACAGGCCGGTGAGAAAGGCCAGCCCCGTCAGCACAAGCAGGCCGCCCATCACACGTTCCATGCGCGCAAGATGGGCGCGGAAATGCGTGAGGAAGGCGGCGAACGGCTCGACCGCCAGCGCTGCAATGATGAAGGGCAGCCCCAGCCCCAGCGAGTATACGGCAAGGAGCATTGCGCCTTTTGCGACGGTCGCCTTGGCGGCTGCGACGGCGAGGATCGCAGCCAAGATCGGCCCGATGCAGGGCGTCCAGCCCAATGCGAAAGCAAGCCCCATGACATACGCACCCCAGAGTCCGACTGGCTTTTGCACATGGACTCGCGCCTGCCGGTTCAACCATCCGATCGGGGTAAGCCCGAGAAAGTGGAGGCCCATGAGCATGATGGCTATGCCCGCGAGCACCGCAAGCTCATTCGAGTAGAAGCGCAGCATTGCGCCGATGCCGCTCGCGCTTGCGCCAAGCGCAACGAAAATCGTGGAAAAACCCGCTACAAACAGCACCGCGGCCATCACGGTGTCGCGCTTTACTTCCGGCTCCGGCTCAGCTTCGCTCAGACGCTCGAGCGAGCTGCCGGCGAGGTAAATCAAATAGGGCGGCACGAGCGGCAGCACGCAGGGCGACAAGAAACTCAATATTCCGGCCAGAAAGGCGGCAAAAAAGGTGACATCGGCAGGCATTGCGCTAAATGAAGCGCAATCGCACGATGATGCAAGCCGAAGCCCGGCTTTCTCCCTAGGATGTGATGATCGCGACCGAAGCATGAGCGTGCCCAACCTCATCACAGATGTTGCAGGCGTGCTCGTCGGTCACGCTCACGATGCGCGCCTTTGTTCCGGCGTGAGCGCGATCCTCTTCGACGAGCCCGCTGTGGCCGCAGTCGATGTGCGCGGCGGCGCGCCGGGCACGCGCGAGACCGATCTGCTCGAGCCGCATCGCACGGTGGAGAGGATCGACGCCGTTGTACTGTCGGGAGGGTCCGCATTCGGCTTGGACGCCGGTGCCGGTGTGCAAGCCTATCTTCGCGAGCAGGGCCGTGGTTTCGCCGTCGGAGCCATCCGCGTACCGCTGGTTTGCGGAGCGACCCTGTTCGATCTGCTCAACGGCGGAAACAAGGATTGGGGGCGGTTTCCGCCCTATCGGGAGCTCGGCTATGCGGCTGCGGCCGCTTCCGGCACGACGTTTGCGCTCGGAACGGCCGGCGCCGGGTTCGGCGCCACCACGGTCAATCGCAAGGGTGGCCTCGGCTCTGCGTCGGCGGTGACCAGGCGTGGCCTCACCGTCGGGGCTCTCGTTGCGGTGAATGCCTGTGGGAGCGTCATCGTCGGCAAGGGTCCGCAGTTCTGGGCGGCCCCGTTCGAGGTGAACGAAGAGTTTGGCGGACATGGTTTTCCGCCGATCCTGCCCCCGGGCGCTCTCGTCCCGGTAATGAAGGGAGGCGTAGGCGAGAACACGACAATCGCCCTTGTTGCGACGGACGCCGCATTGTCCAAGGCGCAAGCCAAAGAGTTTGCCGTGATGGCCCAGGACGGACTGGCGCGAGCCATCTATCCGGCGCATACGCCCCTCGACGGCGATACCGTATTTGCCGCCGCCACCGGTCGGAGCGCGGTTCAGGTCGGGAGGGACGAGCTCGCGGAACTGGGCATCACAGGCGCGAACGTGCTCGCAAGGGCCATTGCCAGGGCGATTTTCGAGGCGACGGCGATCCCGGGCGGACCACCGACGTGGCGTGATTGCCACAGTTAGCAACTTTCAAAGACCAATTCCCGTTTCCTCGATTGACTCTGCCCTGAAATGGCCGCTTTAAAGCTAATTAAGTAGCGTCAATGTGCCGAAATGCGGCTCGCGGCGCCGACAGGCGTTCGAGTCCAGTCCGGGGAGATTATTGGCCATGCGGCTTGCAGCGGTAGCGTGCGCGCTTGCGATCGTTTTGTTTGTGGCGGCGGTTGGCGCAGTTGTTTCCCAGCGAACTTCCGTTCCGATGGCTTCACCCTCACAGGCGCAGGCGGGGTCCACAGAGGGGCAGGCCCACTCAGTGATAACGACCCTGGAGGAGCAAGACGCTTCGCCAACTGACGCAAGCGCCGCGCAGTCACCCTCCCCGCCCGAGGCAACGACGAGCTCTCCCCCGACGATCGTTGCTGAAAATACCCCGGCGGCGGCAGGTGCGCAGGTTGCAGCGCAAGCGCCTGCCGTTCCAGCAGCCCCGGCTGGCGCACCCGCGCCGGCCGCGCCCGCGCCGGCTACGGCGCCTCACGTCGCCGCCTCCTGTCCCGGCAACCCGGATGCAATCGGGATCTCGCGCGTCGTCGAGATCGACACCACGGGCGGCCCCGGATTCGGCTTTGAGCATTTCAAGGCCCATGACTTCCTGCGCGAAGGCGAGATCGTGCTCACCTTCGACGACGGGCCGTGGCCAAAGAACACGGCCGCAGTGCTGGCGGCGCTCGCCGCGAACTGCACCAAGGCAATCTTTTTTCCCATCGGCCTGCATGCGACCTACCACCCTGAGATCCTCAAGCAGGTAGCCGCCGCCGGGCATGCGATCGGCTCGCACACCTGGTGTCACCAGGATTTGTCCAAGACAAAGGGGCACTGCCTGACGAACGGCAAGATGGAAACAGTGACGTACGATCCCAAGGATGAGATCGAGAAGGGCATCAGCGCGGTGCATTGGGCCGTTGGCGCGCCGACTGCGCCCTATTTCCGCTTCCCGGCCTTGCGGCAACCGCCTGAGCTGATCGACTATCTCGGCAAGCGCAATATCGCGATCTTCTCCGCCGACCTCGACTCTTTCGACTTCAAGATGCGCAAGCCCGAGCAGGTGAAACAGTCGGTCCTGGCCAAGCTGAAGAAAAACGGCAAAGGCATCGTGCTGATGCATGACTTCCAGCATGCGACGGCGGAAGCAGCAATGGATCTGCTCAAAGAGCTCAAGCTCGCCGGCTACAAAGTGGTGTTCATGAAGCCGAAGTTCCCCGTGACCACCCTGCCCGAATATGATGAGATGATCATGAAGGAGCTGAAGGTCACGGGCGGTGACGAGCGTCCCACTTCCAGCGTGGTGCGCACCATCAGCGAATGATGAGCTGACCTCGCGAAGGTCATGTCCTCTCCGCAGGGTTTGCGTCGCCCCTTGTATGGGGACGGTCAAGAGGGAACGCGGTCGGGCGGCACGCGACCCGGCCCATCCGCGCGGCCGGTGTGAGAGATAGATCACGGCGGGCGCATGAGGAGCACCTCCCCTG
>Ga0073928_10007476_pt1 | contig 14128 bp, 6 predicted proteins | sample PaiPotPPA55metaG_FD_76969 | JGI IMG/M metagenome (GOLD analysis project Ga0073928, IMG submission 76969) | Iron sulfur acid spring bacterial and archeal communities from Banff, Canada, to study Microbial Dark Matter (Phase II) - Paint Pots PPA... ... | reverse complement strand
TCAAACGCCGCGATTGAAGAAAATGGGCCGGTGCGGGCCGTGATCAAAGCAGAAGGCGCCCACAAGGACGCGCAGGGCCATGCGTACATGAAGTACACGGTACGTATGTTCTTCTATAAAGGAAAAGACTACGCCAAGGTGCAGGTGAGCCTGCGAAACGCGGACGAAACGCACGCAACCTCAGGCGATTTCAATTCCGCAAACAAGGGATTCCAATCGTATGAGGCCCGTATCACGGCGCAGCTCGGCCAAACGCCGAGCTTTTCCATCGGAGGACATAGCTCCCCTGCCAGCGGATCCTTCGAAGGCGGCGGGGATGCTTACCTCTATCAAGGTTATTCCGACAATATGGAGTTCGGCGACTGGAGGACCCAGAACTGCAAGAACCGCGGGGATCGTTGCGTGGTGCCGTATATCGGACGAAATGATCAGCCGCCTTACGTGTACCGGCAAGAGGGCTACCAGATTGTGCGGAACGGTTCCACGCTGAAAAAGGGTAAGCGGGATGACTATGCGCAAGGCTGGGCGGATCTGAAGGATTCAAGCGGGGCGGGCATCGGAATCGGCGTGTATCAGCTCGCAGCCTTCTGGCCGAAATCACTCGAGTTCCATGCGGGCGGCTCGGATGTGCGCATCGGTATCTGGCCGGACCAGAACCTATTCCAGGGCGGAGGCGGGCAGCCGTATTATCAGGCATGGCCCTTTTATTCGATTCACGATCTCTGGTTCAACTTTCACGCGACGGAATCCGGCTCGGAGGCCAACGATTTTTTCAGGTTCCAGCATTTCCTGGTCGGACGCGCACCGCTCTCGCAGTACAACAACTCGGGAGTTTTCTTCTACCAGATTCCGGAGGCGAAGGAAGAGGATAGCTTCTACGATTCGGTCGGGCTGCGCTGCTGCCTGCCGGACGCCAAGCCGAAAACCTTCCGCTACTACGGTTGGCCGGCGGCCGGGGCAGGCAACCAGCACGAAGAAAGATGGTCTTACCTTCTGAATTTTCTCCAGCGCGGCTTGCCCGGGCGCTACCTCTATGCAGCGCACTTCTACCGGATGGTGGCCGAGCATGGCTTTCCCCGCTCGGATGGCTTCCGATGGCGAGACTATCCGCGCGACCAGTTGAATGCCGCGGGATTCCCGGAGGACTTCCAAGTGGCCAACGGCGGGCTGGCCATGCGCGACTGGATGGAAGCTGCCTGGGAACACAATCACGTCTACGGGATAACGGACTATTACTTCCTGAGCGGAGATGAATTCATCAAGGATGCCATCCTCGATGGGATGTCGGATCGATTCCTGAATGCGAAGGTCAACGACAACGTGGGAGGCAAGCTCTGGAATACGCGAGCGGTGGGTTCGCAGATGATGGCCATTTCTCGTCTATATCAGTTCTACGAGGCCATCGGAGACAAGGAAGATGCGGCCGCCGTGCTGAAGATCGGCGATACGACGCTTGCGAAGCAGGTATACCCGGAGCTAAATGTGTCCGGCTTCGGCGTGGGTAAGCCCATTGTCGGCGTCGAGGGCTCGATCGGCATCAGCCGCACCCGCGGCATCGCATACGGGTGCTGTGCCACGGGCGATCCCGACAAAGAGCACGGAATCACCGAACCCAATCGCATCGCGCTTTCTTTCCACATCGCGATCATGGCGGAGGGCTTGTGGGAATACGCACAGACGCGCGGCCGGGACTGGAGCGACTATTGGAAGCTCTCCGACCTGGCGTACGCGGTAAGCGAATGGGCCCGGAAGGAATCTTTCGTCAATTCGGGCACTTCGAGAACCTCCGGAATCATCTACTGGATCTATCTGGATTATCCGAATGACGGAACGAAATTTTATACACAGAAGGGCCCCGGGCCGGGGCAGAGCTCCTGGTTCAATTGGTATACGGTGGGGGCCTACACGGGCGACACCGCGGAGTGGAAACGCGAATTCGAGCTGCAGCTCTTGAGGATTGACAAGGAGTCCACCTATCCCTGGGCCGAGGTGGGCTCCCACATGATCCAGGCCACGGTGGGTTTAATTGTGCACCCTCCTAAAGAAAAACTGGTCTCTGTGCCGGTCGCCGTCAAAAACAACGGCGGCGGCAGCTACACGGTTTCGTGGTCGGTGCCGCTCGGCGCGCAGTTGTATCGCATCAAATACATGGATAACGGCAAAGAAATTGTGGACTGGCTGAACTTCAACCCCGGCCCCGGAACCTTTGGGGTGGATCCCAACAAGAATTGGCCGTGGTTTGCCGCGGAAGAGGCCCACGGAGTGCCGGGGCCCGCCGCCCCCGGAACGACACAGACGTATACATTCAAGGGAGACCCTGCCAAGAGCTACACATTTGCGATGAAGGCCTACGTGTTGGCGCGCTGACGGCGAATCAATAGGGTCCAGCGAGTGGCTGAGGACTCGCGCTCGGAGAAGGGTCTCAGATGAGAAGTGCTGTGAAGATTCTGGTCGCCGTTCTGATGCTCGCGGCGTTACCCGCAAGAGCCCAGACTTGGCAGCACATGCCGGTCAACGGCACGCCGGGGAAAGACTGGCCGTTTGCCCGCGGCTGGAACCGCGTCGTCTATGACTCGCATCTTCACAAGGTGCTTTTCTACGGGGCCCAAAATGCCGGCTGTGCGGGAGGCATCTGGGCCAACTCTCTTTGGGCCTACGACGCGGGAAAGAATACCTGGGAGATGAAAACATGGAGCGGGTCCTGGCCTGACATCGCCAACTGCACCGGCATTTTCTCGAAAGATAGTGCAACGCATCCAGGGGATCGCCATCCCTACCACACGATGGCGTACGATACGTTGCGAAACCGCCTGTACATCTTCAGCGGCGGAGAGGACTACATCAAGTGCGACGGTACGCGCCACGGCACCTGCAGTTACAATGACACTTATCACTACGACTCTCGCGCGGAGCAGGCGCCCGTAGGCCAGGGCTGGGTTCAAGACTGCAATCCCTGCGCTCCGGAAAACCACGCCGAAGGAGCGATGGCCTACGACTCGGACCACGATGTGATTGTGATGTACGGAGGCTTGCGCACGGGATCAGCCGTGGCCGACACCTGGGAATACTCTGCGAAGAAGAATGCCTGGTCGAAGGCCTCCTCGGGAGGCCGTCCGGGGAATCGCTTCCGGCACAGCATGGTTTACGACACGGTGAACCACAAGATTGTGATGTTCGGCGGAGCCTTGATGGGGATAGGCAGCGGAATCATGAGCGACGTCTGGCTTTACGATTCCGGAAAACACGCGTGGACGAATCCGAAGCCGCCGACTCAGCCTCCTCCAGTGAGGTTCCCTGCGCTCGCTTTTGACAGCAAGCGTGGACTTGTTTGCTTGCACACCGGCCTGGGCGCTGATGACGGCGACGACTGGACCTATGATGTCGCCAGGAATACCTGGACACACCTGCCCATCAAGAGCGGCCCGGTTCACGGTGGGGTCGCCAACTTCATCACAATGACCTACGATCCCAGCGCCGATGTCCTTGTTCTGGCGACTCACGGGGATACGTCGGCTGCGGATGTCTGGCAGCTGCGCCTAGGTGGCAGCACGGAGCGAGGGGCAACCGGCGAATAAGCGGACGAAATCGGTCCGTCAAGCTCGTTTCAGTGGCGAAATTACGCAGCGTTCTTCCGCGTTTGCGCAGAGTTATTCCTTCGAGTTTCTGAGCCCCGGGGCTATGCAAGCGAGAGAAGTTACTATCTCTTGCATATGCATATATATACGAGGGGCGGTCAGCTCGCGACAATTGGCAGGCAAGCTGCAATGCTCCAAGCGGCAAGGACCGCACGGGTGGGTGGGGTCCTCCCAAACAGTGCTACTAGGATCGTTTGTACCATTCAACCTTGTGGAGGTAACAAGTCATGCGTCGAGTGAGTCCCAGCCTTAGGTTCAGCTGCTTGCTTTCGGGGGTGGTTCTGGCGTTGCTGTTGCTATCCTCGACCACTAAAGCACAGCAGTGCACAAGCGTATTTTCCGCGTTGGACATCAACGGCACGCAGTTTACGGTGAAGGTGACTCAGCCGCCCCCGGTTCTTGCCGGCTCCGTGACCCTGAACGTTCAGTTTCGCGATGAGTACGAAACCAAGCATACATTTTCGGGAGTGAGCTTGCGGTACACGCTGGATGACCAACCGATCGGCCCGGTCCTGACCAATAACTTCTCCTGGACCTGGGATACGACGACCGCGCCAGAAGGCACGCACGTTCTTTCTGTGCTCTACGTCAATGAGCCGCCGCCCGGCAAGCCATGTCTGGCGCTGAATGGCCGGGAATACACCGTTGTGGTAGAGAATTCGGGCATGCCGATCACGGGACCCCAAATTGTGCCGCTTGCCAGCGCTTGGAACAACCTTCTTGGGAACAGGGTGCCGCCGCGGGCAGACTATGTGACCTATATGGGGAGCCGCGTTCACGCGACGTCGCACCCCTATACGTATCAGTTCATCCCGCCTGCAGGCGGAGTGCCGCAGAGTTCTGAAACCGGATGGTACGCTGAACCACTGGTGGCGAACGGTGGGGGAGAGGGAGAAGGCACGCCCTCCTTCTACGTTCTAAAAAATGGCTCCGTTGTCACCGAGAGCTTGTACCAGGAGCACAGCGACTACGACGACCAGTCCTACCCTTATGTTGCGGCGCAGAACAATTTCGACGGCCTTCGGGACGACAATAACGTCTCTGCTTATTCGGCGCTGGTGCCGTATCTCGATGGCCCTGGTTTTCTCGGGATCAGCATTGACGGGCGTCTATTCATGGTGAATATGGATGGAAGTATCCAGACGCTGGCCGGATGGGTCACGCGGCGCGACGTGGTGCCCTATTATTTTCTAGATCTCTCGATCCCCGCGCCTACGCGGGAGGCTTACCAGGAAACGCTGATCGGCACGTTTGACGTGCAGTTCAAAGATCCTCTGGACCTCGCGATTGATCCGAACAATCACAACTTTATCTATGTGGCCGACAACAAGAACAATCGAATCGCCAAGGTGGATTTGAGTCAGTCGCCGCCGGTGATCACGACGTTCGCCGGCGTGCCAGGAGTGACGGGATACAGGAATGGCCCGGCCAGTACGGCGTTATTCAACGGCCCGACGAGCATCGTCATTGAACCGGACGAAACGATGTACGTGGCCGACGGAAACAACGTCATCCGCAAGATTGATCCGAGCCAGAACGTTACAACGCTGGTGGGGATCGGCTATCCGGGAAGCTCGACCCCGGAGCCGTCGATGACTGTGGTGGCAAAGTCGCCTCTGACGTATGCGCCGCGCAGCGCCGTTCCCTTCAGCTCCGCATACATCAATTATCCGCTGCCGATCCGGCTGGACTCAAAGGGAAACCTTGTCCTTCAGGAGCCGGTTACAAGCACGGTCCGCTATATTGACCTGGTGGCCCAGACCGTAACGACCATCGCCCAACTCGCCAAGAACGGCTCTCCTACCGGGACATGGAATTGGCTTGATGTGGACCGCTGGGGCAATATCGGAGCGAAGGACGACGTCCTTGTGGCGGAATCCATTGGGAATGGGGGAAGCGAAAGTATTTTCCGGATTCCAATTACCGGCACCACGCAGATTCCACCGCCGCTGGCCCTGACGGGCGATGGCTCACCTCTCCATGACGGAAACGCCTGCTGCCTATCAGATGTAATGACCGAGTATCCCTGGGCGGTTGCGATTGACGACCAGGAAGGCCGATGGGTCTCGATGGGTTTTGGTTCCTTTGGGATGGCTTCGTTTCATATCATCCAGAAAACGGACCCGAAATGGCAGATCGACCTCGTGTCCCTCACCGCCGGAAGGAAGATCTGGATCACCGGTACGGTTCCGAACTTCCCTTACGGCAGCCGGCCTGCCTTTGAGGCCGTGCACGGATACGAAGGCATCAGCCTGCTAGGCTCGGTGATGAACTTCGACGACCTCTCTTCTATGACCGACGCCCAGCTCGCCACGTACATTCAGAATGGTGCCGAGGGCTCCATTCCGCGTCCCGAAATCACCGGCAACGATCTGAGAAACACCATTTATTTCATTCGCCGGTCGGCGCTTGGGGGAGACCTTGTGACGCCCGGACCTCTCTCGACCGATAAGACTCCCCCGGTCATCACCAGCGTTACGGCTACGCAAACCGATGGGACCGACGTCACCGTTACGTGGACAACGGATAAGCAAACGCTCGGCTTCGCCGGGTGGGGCACAACGGCTGGGGCGTACTTCGGATGGTCGCAGTTCGAATCGGGCTATTCGACCTCGCACAGCGTGACGATGTCGAATCTTCCGGCTTTGCAGACCATCCACTTCGTGGTCCGCTCCAAAGACATGGCCGGGAACCAGAGTGTAACAACTGACCAGACGATCACGCTCCACTAAGAGCCAGGTGCGCTCTTGATTATTGCAAACAAAGGGCCCGCGGAGGCAATTGCTCCCGGGCCCTTGCGCTTCAATTAGCTTCATGTAAATCCCACCTACGACAATTATTGACATCCTGGACCAGCTGGGTGCACAGTCAAGGAAAGGGGGTTCCAGAGTGTGCAAAGAATTTCACACTGGACCCTTCCTCGATCAGGGAAAGGAGCATTCTCTTTAATTAAACACTTATATTACAGCGAGTTATAAAACTTTTGACTGGCAGGTAGATTGCTTTGATTTCATTTGCGGCGGCTGGTGTTTTGGTGTCTTCGCAGACCAAGAACCTCTATTTGGCGGCTCTGGCGCCCTGGATCCTGAGGAGGATTGAGTTGCAAAGCCCGGCGGAGAAGGTCTTCATTATCAGCCTTGATGGGGCGACTTGGGACGTTCTCCGGCCCCTGATGGAGCAAGGGTACCTGCCCAACCTGCGGGCCGCGACCGAGCGAGGCTTATCGGCGGGGCTGGAATCCGTGATCCCACCTGTAACGGCGTCCGCCTGGACTTCATTCATGACGGGCAAAAACCCCAGCAAGCACGGAATCTTCGATTTCACCTCCTTCGATTTACAGAACTATCGGTGGGGAATCAATACCGCTCAGGGGATTCAGGCAAAGACGCTGTGGCAGATTCTGAGCGAGAAAAGCAAGCGGATCGTCGTGCTGAATCTGCCGTACACGTATCCGCCGACGGCCGTCAATGGCGTTATGGTTTCCGGCTGGGATGCCCCGTCCGGCCAGACAAACTTCACCTACCCTGAAGGCATCCGCGGTCGCATCCTCGAAATGTTTCCGGACTACAGCTCGAATCTTTGGGTGAGCGAGTTTCTTCCCCAGGAATCGGAGCAACAGTTCCAGGAGTTCACCGCGCGGCTGATTCGCGGCTTCGAGCAGGGCACGGGGCTGGCGTCGCATCTGCTGGAGAGCGAGGGCTGGGACGTTTTCATGATCCATTTTCAGCAGACGGACTGGATCCAGCACAAGCTGTGGGCGTATATCGAGGAGGGGTGTAAACACGCCTCTCAAAAGAGCTCACGGGTGGAGGCGGCGCGAAACTGCTACCGGCGATTCGACGAGCTCGTTGGGCAACTCTTGAAGAAGGTCGAGCCGCAGCATCCGGTCACGATTGTGCTTTCCGATCACGGCTTCGGCCGCCACCTCGGGGCCATCTATCCCAACTACTATCTGAAGCAGTGGGGATATTACTCCGTGCAAGAAAGCGCGGGTGATCGCTTGAAGGGCGCGAAAGACTTTTTTCGGGAATCGAAGCTTGCACCGCTTCGAGGCATGTACGAAGCGCTCGCCGGAACGAAAAACAAGATCGAAAAGAGAGCAAAGAGCATTCGGTCTCAAGAGCACAGCTCGTGGGCCGATGCGACAACAGCCACGGTCGGGCAGCGCGGCTCTCAGATTGATTGGACCAGGACGAAGATTGCGACCGTGTGGGCCTACAGAGTTGCCTATCTGTTTGTGAATGTGGTGGGGCGCAGCTCCCAGGGGATTGTGCAGGCAGGCGAAGAATACGAGCGCGTTGTCTCCGACGTTATCACGCGGTTCAAGGAAGTCCGCCACCCGCAGACGGGCGAGAAACTGTTCCTCCGGGTGGGCCGCGGCAACGAAATCTATCCGGAAGCGCAAGAGGGAATCCAGCTTCCCGACGTGGTCTTGATTCCGCAAGAGGGCTACGGCTTTTCATTCTCAGTCTCGGACGCTGCTCCGGTTATTTCAAATGAAGGCGGGCATCGCCCTACGGGAGTGCTGTGGATGGAAGGAAAAGGGCTTCGTCGCTCGGTGGAGAATTTCCATCCGAACCTCATTGACTTGGCGCCGACGATCCTGCATCTGCTCGGCTTGCCCGTGCCCGCGGACATGGATGGCCGGGTGTTGCAGGAGATCTTTCCCGAAGCGCAAGCGGTACGTTACGAAGAGCCTGATAACCGCAAGGTGCCCGAAGCAAAGACCGAGTACACCACCCAAGAAGCGGAGCTCATCGAGCAGCGCCTGAAGGGACTGGGCTACGTCGAGTAGCGGATCCGCCCCGCCGGGTTTAGGGCTTTTCCTGCATCTGCGAGGAGAGTTTTGTGACGGATAAGGCCAGAAAAATATTCATCATCAGCCTGGACGGAGCGACGTTCGATGTGCTGCGCCCCCTCGCCGGGCAGGGATATTTGCCGAATCTCGGGCGGATTATGAAGCAGGGCCTTGCGGCCGACCTCGAGTCCGTGATTCCACCGGTGACCGCACCGGCGTGGACCTCGTTTATGACCGGGAAGAATCCCAGCAAGCATGGAATCTTCGACTTCACACGCTTCGATGTGAATGACCGCGTTGCAAAACTGAATAACGCGCAGCACATTCAAAGCAAGACGGTGTGGCAGATCCTGAGCGAAAAGGGCAAGCGCGTAGTGGTTTTGAATATGCCGTACACGTATCCGCCCAGCAAAGTAAACGGGGTGATGGTGTCCGGCTGGGACGCGCCCTCGCTGAGCGCGAACTTTACGCATCCGCCGGAGCTGCGCAAACGGATCTTTGAGAAAATTCCCGATTACGGCTCGACGCAGGACCTTTCTCTGTGGAATTTTCTTTCGGCTGAATCCGATCAGCAATTCAACCAGTTCCTCGCCAAACTAGTTCGCAGCTTCGAGCAGGGCACCGGGCTTGCGTCCTGGATGCTCGAGCAAGAGCCATGGGACGTCTTCATGGTCCACTTCCAACAGACGGATTGGATTCAGCACAAACTGTGGAACGACATCGAAGAGGCGTGCGCGAGTCCCGCCAACAGGAGCAGCCGGCCCGAGAAGGTGCGGGAGTGCTACGGGCAGTTTGACCGCCTTGTGGGCACCCTGCTTGCAAAGGTTCAGGATGAACGACCGGTGACTATCATTCTTTCGGATCATGGATTCGGGCGCCATCGCGGAGCGATTGCTCCAAACTATTTCCTGCGCCAATGGGGCTACTTCCATCTCATTGCGGACACCAGTACCAGAATGAAGGACATTTTCCGGCAGTCGCGATTTCAGGCGCTGCGGAAGCTGTACGACGCAGCAGCCAGGGTGAAGCACAGTTTGTTCGATCGGAGCGGCGGAAAGAAATACAAATCCTGGGGCGAGCTGGCAAACGAGGAGATTCCTCAGCAGAAATCGCCGATTGATTGGGCGCGGACTCGGGTGGCGGCTGTCGAAGGCAGCGAGACGGCTCACCTGTTCGTCAACGTCGTTGGGCGCGGAACTCAGGGGATTGTCCAGCCGGGAGTTGAATACGAGAACCTGGTCTCCGAGTTGATCGCGCACTTCCAAGAAATCCGACATCCCCGCACCGGCGAAAAGCTGCTTGCCAGGGTCGCCCGCGGCCGGGAGATCTACCCGGAGACGCAGGACGGGATTTTGATCCCGGACGTGATCCTGATTCCAGTGGATGGCTACGGCTTCTCGCTTTCCGTTTCAGACGCCCCTCCGGCAGTGTCGAACGAAGGGAGCCATCGTCACAACGGCGTCCTCTTAATGCAGGGCGAAGGACTGCGGCGCTCCATGGAGGGTTTCCGGCCCAACCTGATAGATGTGACGCCGACGATCCTGCACTTGCTGGGACTGGCAATACCCAGCGACATGGACGGCCGCGTACTTCAGGAACTGTTCACCGAAGCGCAGGCCGTGCGCACCGAAGAAGCGGACAATCGCCAAACCGCCGAAACCAAGACTGAGTACTCCAAGCAAGAAGCAGAGCTAATCGAGCAGCGGTTAAAGGGGCTCGGCTACATCGAGTAAACGCCTCGGACCAACCTATGTGGGAAGAGCTCAAGAGCCTATTCAAGCACAGCACGATCTACAGCGTGAGCGGTGTGCTTGGCAAGGGTGTGGGCTTTCTCATGATCCCGTTCTACACGCACTTCTTGACTCCGGCCGACTACGGGACGCTTGAACTGCTCGACCTTTCGGTGATGCTCTTCGGCCTGGTCATCACGATGTGGATGAACGCCTCAATTATCCGCTACTACTACGAATACGACGACACCAAGCACAGAAACGAAGTTGTCAGCACCGTCCTCCTGATGGCGACGTTGCTGGGAGTGGTTTCCGCGAGCCTCGGTATTGTCTTCGGAAAGCAACTTTCGCTTTTCATTTTGAAATCGCCCAGTTTCTACAAGTACTTCTGGCTGCTTTCGATCACTTTCTTCTTTTCCTCCTTGAACGGCGTTTCCCTCGCTTACATGCGCGCCAGACAGCGCTCGCTCTGGGTGGCGGGGGTGGACGTGGTTTCCCTGATCCTCTCGTTGGGGCTGAATATCTACTTCATCGCCATCCTTAAAACCGGCGTCATAGGGATTCTTTACAGCAGCCTGGCTACCATTTCCCTTTCCGCCACGGTCCTGACGATAGCCATTTTGCGAGAGGTGAAGCTGGCTTTTGATCTTGAGAAACTGAAGGCCTTGGCCATTTTTGGGGCGCCGCTTGTCGTAACAAGCTTTTCCGCCTTTGCGCTGAATTTCTCCGACCGGTTCTTCCTGCAACGGTTCACGAACGTTTCGACCGTGGGCATTTATGCGCTTGGTTACAAGTTCGGTTTCATGATGAGCTTCCTCGTCGTACAGCCGTTCGACATGATCTGGAGCGCGCGGATGTACCAGATCGCAAAGAAGCCGGACGGTACGCAGCTTTTTTCACGGATTTTCCGTTATTACTGTCTCGCGCTGGTCGGGATTGCGCTGGGCCTCTCGTTGATTATCAAAGAAGTGATTGCAGTCATGTCCGCGCCGGCATTCCATTCCGCCTATCGCGTTGTTCCGGTGGTTGCGTTGGCCTATATTTTCCAGGGAGTGTATCGCTACGTAATCAGTGGGATGTACATCGCGAAGAAAACGGCGCGCGTGGGAGGGATCAGTCTGGCAACCGTTGGCGTCAACTTTCTTTTTAACTATCTTCTGATTCCGCGCTACCAGGGGTTGGGCGCGGCGTGGGCCACCGCCCTCAGCTTTCTGTTTATGGCCGCGCTGGCTTATGTGGCCTCGCAGCACGCGCACCCGATTCCCTACCGCCTTTCCAGCCTGTTTGTGCCCGTGATTCTGGCGGCGATACTTTACATCGGCTCGACGCGCGTTGAGATTTCGTCTCTCTTCCTCTCCGCGGCCGCCAAGGCGTCGCTCTTCTTGTTGTTTCCGGTCGTCCTCTATCTCGTAGGTTTTCTGGACCGAAGCGAGGTTGATCGGGCCCGGGAGGCAGCCTACTCACTGTGGACGCGCTTCGGATGGGGCACAGCGGCCGCCCCGGAACGATGAGCGCGGAGCCAAAGATGGCAAGACCGCTGGTGAGCACCGTCATCCCAGCCTACAACTGCGAGCGCTACGTCGCCGAAGCGGTGGAAAGCGTCTTGAGCCAGTCGTATCAGCCGCAGGAAGTCATCGTTGTGGATGACGGCTCGACCGACGGTACGCGCCGGGTCCTGGAATCCTTTGGCAGCGCGATCACCGTGATTCATCAGAAGAACGCCGGTGAGCCCGCCGCGAGGAACACGGGGATGCGCCACGCGCGAGGGGAGTTCATCGCCTGCCTCGACGGCGACGACCTCTGGGTACCCGGGAAGCTGGAACTCCAGATGAACTATTTCGACGAGCATCCGGAGGTCGGGCTTGTGTATTCCGACCTAACGCTCTTTAATGAGAGCGGGGTCGTTCAGGAGAGCGTCAATGCCTGGCTCAATCTGTCGGCTCCCAGCGGCTACATCTTCCCGCGGCTCTTTGCGGAGACGTTGTTTGGGTCGGGCACGGTAGTTTTCCGGAAGGCATGTCTCGAAAAAACCGGGCCTTTTGACGAGAGGTTTTTTGTGGGAAGCGACTACGAAATGTGGCTGCGCATGGCGCGCTTTTTCCAGTTCGGCTATGTGGACCGGCCGCTCTTGAAGTATCGGCACCATGCAGCCATGGCGACGCGCGGAACGGGCCGAATCCTGCAAGACGGAATGCCGTGGGAGGCAAGGGTCATCACGCGAACTCTGGAGCTTTATCCCGAAATCCGGCAGGAACTGGGCGAGTCTACGGTTCGGCGGCGGCTGGCGCGGCCCTATTATTACCTGGGTTGTTCGTGGCTCGACCGCGGCAACCATGCCGAAGCTCGCCGGATGCTGGCGCGCGCCCTGCACTATCGCCCGCTGCACTTGCACAGTCAGCTGCGCTATCTGGCAACGTTTCTGACGCCCGCTCAGGTTTCCCGCGCGAAGAATCTTTATCACCGGATATCGCGGCGAGGGGCATCCACAAAGACAAAGGGGAACGAGGAATCACGTGCCCAAGCGGCCGGATGAAGAAACCGAGGAGCGCGGAACAACCCCCATGCTGAAACACACGAAGAGCCTGGAGCTGTGGGAGAAATACGGCCAGTATTTGCTGATGGCCATGCCATACGCGGATGGCTTGATTGAGGAAGCCCACGGTTGCATGCTGCGCGACTTGGACGGCAATGAGACGCTCGACCTGGCCGCCGGCCAGTTCTGTACTATCCTGGGGCACAGCCATCCAAAGCAAATTGAGAAGGTGATCGAGCAGGTGCGGCGCGTGGTGCACACCGGCAGCCAGTTTCTGAGCCCCATTGTCCTGGAAGCAGCGGCAAAGTTTGCGGAGGTAGCTCCGGGCAAACTGAAGCGGTCCATGCTTTTTTCCACCGGCACGGAAGCGAACGAGTGCGCGCTTTCCATCGCGAAGATGTACACGAAAAAGACCGGGATTGTCGGTTTCAATCGTGGGTATTATGGCCTGTCGCTGACGACAAAGAGTCTCACCGCCGTGTTCGGACATGGAAAACCCGGCGACTCGCCCAGCGTCCCGGACACGTACCGCCTGCTTGCACCCCATTGCTTCCATTGCCCGGTGCACACGCGCTTCCCCGAGTGCAATCTTCTTTGCCTGGAGAGTTCGATCGAGGCCTGCATCCCCGCTCCCGACGATCTCGCGGCGGTGATCATCGAGCCCATCCTTTCGGCCGGTGGAATGATTGTTCCTCCGCCGGGCTATCTGAAGGCTCTGCAGGATTTCGCACACAACCACGACGCGCTGTTGATCATGGATGAAGCGCAGACGGGCTTCGGGCGGACGGGCAAATGGTTCGGCTCGGAGCACCACGGCATCGAGCCAGACATCCTGGTGGTTTCAAAGGGGGCGGGCGGCGGCTTCCCTGTCTCCGGATTCATCACTACCGACGAAATCGCCGACAGGGTCGAGCGGGAGGGCTTCAGCCACCTCGCCAGTCACCAGTCCGATCCCCTTTCGGCAGCGGCCTTCTCCTCTCTGATTGACGTGATTCGTGAGGAAAACCTGGTCGAGAATGCAGCCGAAGTTGGCGTGTATTTCAAGGCGCGCCTCGAGGAGCTGAAGACCCGACATTCCATCGTTGCGGATGTCCGCGGACAGGGGCTGATGCTGGGAATGGAAATTGCCGGCGGCGCGGGCAGCAAGCACAGCGACGCAGAGCTGACGCTCGCAATTGTAGCGCTGGCAAAACAGAAGGGCGTTCACCTGACGTTTACATATTTCGAACCGGTGCTGCGATTCATTCCGCCGCTGACGCTCACGCGAAAGGAAGTTGATTTCGCAATTTCGGTGCTGGACGAAGCGATGAAAGAGGCTGTGCGCCCGGGACTCTCTCTCGAGGAGTTGCTGCCGGCGAACCGCTACACGCGAACCTACGTGCAAAGCCAACGGGGGAAGCTGAATCTGAGACGGTTTCTTTCGCGGCTGTAT
>Ga0073928_10007474_pt1 | contig 14131 bp, 13 predicted proteins | sample PaiPotPPA55metaG_FD_76969 | JGI IMG/M metagenome (GOLD analysis project Ga0073928, IMG submission 76969) | Iron sulfur acid spring bacterial and archeal communities from Banff, Canada, to study Microbial Dark Matter (Phase II) - Paint Pots PPA... ... | reverse complement strand
ATCCCGGCGGTGCAGGCGGTTATGAGTCCGGCCGCACCCAGGGCGGAACTGGCTGGCCCGACGCAAGGCAAGCTCCGCCTGTTTATGAAGGGAGATTCTCGCGGCAAGCTGCCACCCGATTTGCAGAACATCTGGCGAATCGCGGGCAAACAAGAGAAGTACGGTGTTGCCCGGAGCGGCGAGTTCGAGTTCTTCCCTGAAGAACTGGCTAAGCTGTACACGGCCACCGCCGGCTCTCCGCATCCGCTGGGGAATCAGCCTCTGATCGTTTTAGCCACCAACGTAAGGTACGACCGCCCGCTGGCAGGCATGTCGGTCGAGGATTTGGAGCGCGACCGGAAAACCCGGCAAGCCCAACTGGCTTCGCTCTCGACGGAGGGCAAGCTCGTAACAATAAAAGACACGAGCTATCAGATTCATCTGGACCAGCCGGACGCCGTGACCGCCGCCATTCGGGAGGTTGTCCAGCAGGTTAGAATTAGAGCCGGCGCGCCAGTCAAGCAAACCAAGATGCCATAAGCGTGGGCTGCTTACGCAGATCTCCACGTCGCGGGTGGAGCGGATGATGGGTCTCAAAAGGATCCCGCAATCGGACGCCGATGGGCGCCGACCAACCGAAAACCTAGGTTTCGAGGAGTTTGCCGAGTCTCAAACCATGAGCCGATCATTCCGGCAGGCAGTTCAAATTTAGTCAGTCGCGCTGGGGGCGTCCAGGAGGGTGGCGCCCCATTCGTAATCGCAGACCGGTCGCTGACGCTCGCGGTTCAGTTTCCTAGGAGTTCGTTGACCAGGCTCTGGGCGCCGTAGAGCTTGCGCAGAGCTTCGGTCATGGCGGCGGTGTGGACGGCGACGGCGCGATTGGCGGTGCCATCGTAGACGAAATCGCCGACCAGGGACTCGATGTCGCCATCGAAGATCAGCCCGACGACTTCAGCGCCGCGGTTGATGACAGGGGAGCCGGAATTGCCACCGATGATATCGTTGGTGGTGACGAAATCGAGCGGGGTGGAGAGATCGATCTTGTCGCGGTTCTCCATGTAGCGGGAGGGCAGATAGAACGGTCCGTCATAATCGAAGCTGGCCGCGCGGTCATAAAGGCCGTAGAAGGTGGTCTTGTAGGGCGCCTTGGTGCCGTTCATGGGATAGCCCTGTACCTGACCGTAGGAGAGGCGCAGCGTGAAGGTGGCGTCAGGATAAGTGGTCTTGCCGAAGGCGGCAAAACGGGCTTTCCCGAGCTTCTCACCGGCTTGCTGTTCGACGCTCTGCACGTTGTCTTCGAAATATTTGATGGTGGCACGGCGCAGGGGATCGAGCTTGCGTGCCAGCACGATCATCGGGTCGGTGGACGCGGCGATGGCGGCTTGGCCGCCCTCGACGAGCTGTTTGCGGAAGGCGGGATCGGCGAGCTTGGTGCCGTTGACCAACTCGGTAGCGACTTCCTTGGGGGTGTGGCCATCGAGGACGGTTTTCAGGAAGGGATCGTCAGCGGGCATCTCAGATTGGTCGAGCGTGAGTGCGCCGGTCATGCGGGCGATCTCCATGCCGTTATAGATGGGCGCCTTCGAATACATGCGGAAGCGTAGCGAGTCGAGCTCCGCTTCGTGATAACCAGGCAGGCGCTCGCCATCGGGCTTCTTCACTTCGGAGACGTACTCTACAATGGTCTGAGCGCTTTGCGAGAGCTGGGAATCGAGGCCGTGGAAGAACTGCTCGTTGATGCGCGGCTCGGCTTTGCGGATGGCTTCCGCGATCATATCCCAGGCGCCGCCATAGGCCTGCTTCGAGTCGGGGTTGCCCATCACACGGGCCTTGAAGTCCTCCTCTTCTTTGCGCTTGGTGGCCATGACGCTGGGGTCCTTCAATCCACGTGCGCGGCCTTCGAAGACCTTCAGTCCGTTTTCGAGGCCGAAGATGTTGGAGGCTGCCTGGCGGGTCTGCTCAGAGCCTTCGGCGGAATACTGCTTGAGCACGGCGATGCGGTTCTTGATGATCTTGAGAATTGCTGGCTCGACCTTGTCGCGTTCGAATTCAAGCTGGGACAGGGTGTCGAGGCGCTGAGTGTTGCCGGGATGGCCGGGAACGAAGACCAGTTCGTTATCACCGGCGCCCTTGGGATTCCACTTCAGAAAATCCTTGCTGTCGATGGGCTTGCCGTTTTCGTAGACGCGGAAAAGGGCCATGTCGAGGTCGTAGCGGGGGTAGGTGAAGTTATCGGGATCGCCTCCGAAGAAAGCGATTTGATCTTCGGGCGCGAAGACCAGGCGGACGTCGGTGTACTTCTTATAGCGATAGAGCCAATACTCGCCGCCCTGGTAAAGGGTAACCACGTCGGAGCGGAAGCCGGTTTTTTCCTGGCTCTCGCGCTCGATATCGGCAATGACGGCTTTGCGCTTGGTGAACTCTTCTTCGGGGGTTTTGGCGCCGGCGAGGGCGGATACGACGCGCGGGGTGACATTTTCCATGGAGACGAGCACGTTGACTTCGAGGTCGGGCGATTTCATTTCGTCGGCCTGCGTGGCCGCGAAGAAGCCGTTCTTGACGTAGTCGTGCTCGGCGGAGGAGTTCTTTTGCAACTGGCCGCGGGCGACGTGGTGATTGGTGAGCACGAGGCCGTGGGCGCTGACGAACGATCCGGAGCCGCCGTCATTGAGGCGGACGCAGGAGAGGCGGACGTGATCGAGCCACTCCTTGGTGGGGGTGAAGTGATACTTGGATTCCAACTGGGCGGTGGGAGGATTGTCGAAGGTCCACATGCCCTCGTCGGCGCGGAGGGGGACGCAGGCTGCCAGCAAGCCGCACGCGGCGAGCGCAGCCATAGAATGGCTAAGGTTCGGTCGATGCATGAAAGGCGAAACTCCTTCTTGCGGGTACTTCTCCTATTATACGCGCCAGACTGGAATTGGTTAGATTGCGATTGGCCCGCTCACGCCATCGACGCGGTTTCCACCACGGGCCACGGGGCAAAGAATTTTTTGCAGATACGGAGCGCCAGGGGCAGTCTGTGGCGTTAACCTCATATAAGGAGGAAGTTATGGTGAATCGCTTGAATCGTCTCGTGCTCGCCGCCTTGTTCCTGCTTTCCGCAGGCTTGGCGGAGAAGCACGACAAACAGCATAATGATGCGTTCATACCGGGGCAAGGCGACGAAGCTCGCATCGCCAAGGAAGTCCGGCATCAGCTTCTGCTGCTGCCCTACTACGGTGTTTTCGACGACCTTGCGTTTCGCGTCGAGGGGAGCACGGTCACGCTAATGGGGGCGGTGGTCAAGCCGGTGCTGAAATCTGACGCGGAGGGCGTCGTGAAGCACATCGAAGGTGTGACACAAGTGAACAACGAGATCGAGGTGCTGCCGCCTTCGCCAATGGATGACCGCATACGCTTCGCGGTCTACAAGGCTATCTACGGCGACCCGGCTCTGTCCGTGCGTTACGCCTACCGCGCTATACCGTCGATCCACATCATCGTGAAGAATGGGCACGTGATGCTGGAGGGCGTGGTGGCGAACCAGACCGATAAGGACCTCGTCAATATCCGCGCGAATGGGGTGTCCGGCGTGTTTTCGGTGGCGAACAACCTGCAAGTTGAGGCGAAGTAAGCCGCGCCCGGCTCGCTACGGGGCGGTGACGGGGGCTTTGGCGGGCTCTTCGCCTTCCTTCTTTTTGGGTTCGGGCTTGGGCAGCGGCTTGCGCGGTAGCATCTCGTCGCGCGTGGCGGCGTCGTAGACGACCGAAGCCATGATAGCGGCAGCCTCCATCAGGTCTCCAGAGACGAGATGGTCGTAAGTGTCCATGTTGGAGTGATGCGTTTGGCTGGAGTAATCCAGCGGGTCCTGAATGAACTGGAAGCCGGGAAGGCCGACGGCGTCGAAGGACTGATGGTCGGTGCCGCCGGTGTTGCGGATGGTGACGGTGGAGCCGCCGTAGTCTTTGAAGGGGGCGAGCCAAGCTTCGAAGATGGGGCGCATCATGTCGTTGCCTTGCAGATAGACGCCGCGGATTTTGCCGCTGCCGTTATCCAGGTTAAAGTAGCCGGAGAGCTTGGCGTGCTCGGGCTTGAGCGCCATGGTTTCGCGGTCGGCGAAGTGTTCCTTGACGTATGCCCTGGAGCCGAGCAGGCCCTCCTCTTCGCCGGTCCAGAGGGCCATGCGGACGGTGCGCGCCATTTTCAGATCCAGCGCTTTGAGGATGCGCATGACTTCGAGGACCACGGCGCTGCCCGCCCCGTTGTCCGTCGCGCCGGTGCCGCCGGTCCAGGAATCCAGGTGGGCGCCGAGCATCACGATTTCGTCTTTCTTGCTGCCGCCGGGGATCTCGCCGGTCACAGAGAAGGAATCCTGGTTGGCGTCGTCGAAGCGGTTCTGGATATCGAACTCTAGGGTGACGGGAATCTTCTTATCGATGAGACGGGCGATACGGTCGTACTGCTCGGCGGCGAGGGCGACGGCGGGGGGGGGCACGGGATCCTTGGGGTTTTGCGAGCCGGCAGCCTGGCCAAAGACGATGCCGCTGGCGCCGCGATAGCTGGGGACGAGGGTAACAAGTACGCCTTCGTCTTTCAAGAATTGGTTGAGTTTGTTACGGAATTTTTCGCGGGCGGCGCGGTCGAACGGAGGAGCGGCCGGCTGGCCAGGCACCTGTGGAATGGGGGAGGCAAAAGGAGAGCGGGCCGAAGGATCGGGCGCGAGTTCTTCGGCGGCGAGTTGGGCATCGGTGAAACGCTTGAGCACGGGGTCGGTGCCGTCGACGAGCGGCTTGGAGTCTTCCAGGAGGACGATTTTGCCTTTCAGCTTGCCTTTGAACTTATCGAGGTCGGCGTCGGTTTTCATGACGGCGAGGACGGGATCGCCGGAAACGGGGCCATTAGTGCCAGGCGACCAGGGGCGGGCGAATCCGATGAACGGGGAATACTGCGGCTCCTTCTGCGCGGCGCTGAAGCGGACGCAAGTCCAGCCGCGTCCGAATGGACCCCATTTTTCGAGGTTGGGATTGGCGATGCCCCAATCGGTCATTTGGCGGACGGCCCATTCGGCGGCGGCTTTTAGGCCGGGCGAGCCGGTGAGGCGGGGGCCATAGACGTCGCTTAGGTAGAAGGCGTTCTCCATGACTTTGGAGTTGCGGAACTCTTCGGCCTTGATCTGGTTGATGACGTAGAGATCCACTTTTTCCTGGGCCAGGAGGAGGGGGGCTAGGAAAAGAGGCAGGACGTATTTCATAGCGGTAACGAGCGTAGCACGCCGCGGGTGGTGGTGGCGGGTGCTGGTGCTTCGACGCTTGGTCCATGAGAACTACCACTGAGGTCAACATGAGGATGCATAATCCGCCGTATCCAAGCGAGGTATTGAAGGGACTGTGCCTGGAGCCTCTGAATTTGAGCATTACGGAAGCTGCGCGATCGCTGGGCGTGAGCCGAAAGACGCTGTCCGGGATCCTCAACCGGCGAGCGGGGATCAGCCCAGAGATGGCCATCCGGCTCTCCATGGCTTTCGGCACGAGCGCGGAAAGCTGGTTGAACCAACAGGTGCAGTACGAGCTGTGGCAGGCGCAGAAGAGCCGGAAGCGGTTACGGGTCACGAAGTTGACCGCCGCCTGAAGCGCCCTGGCGGGCGGCCCAGCGGAGGTAGCGCCAGAGATCGGCGCGGCGGCGCCAGGTGAATTGCCAAAAATCGCGGAAAGTGATGCGCTCGGCGTGGAGACCCCAGTAGGTTTCCATGCGCCACCGCAAGTAAGGGCTACGCCAAGGGCGGAGGCGATAGCCGCGGGTGAGGCGCCAGAGGAGGAGGAACATTTAGTTTGCGGCGACAGAAGTGTCGCCGCAGCAAGCAGGAGTGCCTGCGCCACGCCGCTGCGGAACCCTAATTCCCAGTAGCATTGCGGGCATTGGCGCCTGCGCTATCGGGACTGGCGTAGTAACCGGTGCGGGTGCGGACCACGGGATGGTTGGGACCGTTGGCGGTCACCTTGATCTGGCGGAACGAGCCGTCCAGAGCCTCGTTGGTGGGCGAATAGGCGATCGTGTATTGGTTGCGGATATCGTGTGCCACCTGGTGCGCCACGCGATCGACTTCAGACAGCTCCTTAGGAAAATAGCTCTCACCGCCGGTGGCGTCGGCCAAGGCTTCGAGCGCGCGCTTGCAGCGCTTAGCCTCGCGCTTCTCTTCTTCGTTGAGCAGGCCGACGGTGTAGAGGAGCACGCCGCTATCCTGCGAAGACTTCACCAGATTTTCCAGGCTGATGAGGCTGCTGTTGTCGTTACCGTCGGTGACCACCACGAGCACTTTCTTGTCCTTCTTGGCCTTCTCTTTCAGGTGGTCGATGGACATGCGGATGGCGTCGCGCATGGCGGTGCCGCCGCGGGAATCAATGCGCGCCAGGCCTTCCTGCAGCTCCTTAATGTCGTTGGTGAAGTCTTTGTCGAGAAAAGCTTCTTCGTTGAAGTTGACGATGAAGACTTCGTCCTGCCGGTTGGAATCCTTAACGAGAGCAAGGGCGGCGGCTTCGACTTGGGCGCGTTTTTCGCGCATGCTGCCGCTGTTGTCAATGATCAGGCCCATGGAGACGGGCACGTCCTCGCGTTTGAAGAGCTTGATACGCTGCTGGACGCCGTTTTCGTAAACCTGGAAGGCGTTTTCGGGGAGGTTGGTGACCAGGTGGCCGGACCTATCGACGACCGTAGCGTGCAGGACGACCAAGCGCGTGTCGGCGCGAAAGACCGCGGTCTGATCCGGCGTATCGGGGGGCGCGGCCGGCAACGAAACGGCCAGCGCGGCGAGCGCAGCGATTAGGATTGGTTTATTCGGTAGGCGCATAGTAGCCCATTCTCCAGAAAGCCCGCAGAGGCGGCAGCCCGCGAGGCTGCACCAACTTGACCTGGACGCGGCGGTACTTGCCATCGCGGCCCTGGTTCTTTGGAGAATAGCCGATGATGTACTGATTTCGCAACTCGATTCCGATTTTGGCGGCGATGTCCGGGAGCTCATTCAAATTCTCAACGGGGAAATGGCGCCCGCCGGTCTGCTCAGCGATTTCGCTCAACAGGCTGGGGCCTTCCAGTTCTTCCTGGGTACGGCCGCGATTGCCGACAGGCTCGAAAATACCAATGGCATAGATTTGGACGTCGGCTTCGCGCACCAGGTTCTTAATTTCGCTTTCGGTGTAGCGGCTATTGTTATCGCCGCCATCAGAAATGATGAGCAGAGCTTTACGGGGGTTACGCGCCTTTTTCATCTGGTGGAGGGAGAGGTAGACGGCGTCGATGAGGGCGGTGCGCCCCTTGGACTGCGTGAAAGTCAGGCGATTCTGGATGTCTTCGAGCGCGTGGGTGAACTTGACGGCCAGCTCGGCGCGCTCGCTGAACTCGACCAGGAAGAACTCGTCTTCCGGGTTGGCGGTCTTGAAGAACTCGGCAACGGCCTGGCGGGATTTTACGAGCTTGTTCCCCATGCTGCCGCTGCAATCGAACACCACGCCGATCGACAGGGGGGCATCCTCACTGGAGAACTGCACGATAGGCTGCTCGGTTTTGTCCTCAAAGACACGGAAGTTCTCCTTATCGAGGCCGGTGACGAAGCGATTCATCGGGTCAGTGACGGTGACCGGGATGAGCACCAGGGTGGTATCGATGCGCAGATTGCTGTGGGGGAGCGCTTCGGAAGGTGCAGAAGACTTGGAACGTGGGACGATGGCGACCTGCGCATCGTTGGATGTCTTCTCGCCGTCGGCCGCGGCAAGGGACAGCGCAAGGATCGGCAGAGCGCTTCCGAGCAAGAGGTTGCGGCGGAATACCCAGCCTGTCACAACATCCCCAGCCTTTCTTCCTAAAGTGTATCACAGGAACTTTGTGCTACCATCGTTAGTGCCCCGTAAAATTTTAGGCGTCATCCCAGCACGTTACGCTTCCTCACGTTTCCCCGGCAAATCTTTGGCACGCATCGGCACCAAGACGATGCTGGAGCACGTCTACGAACGGGCCTCGCAGGCCCGCTACCTGACGCGGGTGCTGGTGGCCACGGACGATGGGCGCATTGCGGAGGCGGCGCGCGCTTTCGGGGCGCAGGTGAAGCTGACCCGCGCGGACCACACCTCGGGCACGGACCGGGTAGCGGAGGCGGCTTCGGCGGAGGCGGCCGAACTGGTGGTCAACATACAAGGCGACGAGCCGCTGATCGATCCGGCGGCGATTGACACCGCAATTCTGCCGCTGCTGCACGATCACGGGATCGCCATGGGAACGCTGAAGAAGCGCATCGAGGACCCGCGGGAGATCGGCGATCCGAACGTGGTAAAGGTTGTAACGAACCTGGAGGGCGACGCGATTTATTTTTCGCGGTCGACGATTCCTTATGTGCGCACCGATGTGAAGGGTGACGCGGTGGCGCACTACAAGCATATCGGGCTGTACGTGTACCGGCGCGACTTTTTGATGGGGTATTCAGAGCTGCCGGTAGGGCCGCTGGAACGGGCGGAGCGGCTGGAGCAACTGCGCGCCCTGGAGAACGGCTACTCGATACGGGTGGTCGAGACCGAGTATGAATCGCTGGGCGTGGACACGCCTGACGATTTGGAGAGAGTGTCGAGGCTGTTCGCGGCCTCGATCGAGCTGGCGAAACAATATGGCTAAATATGTTTTCGTGACGGGGGGCGTGGTTTCGTCGCTGGGGAAAGGCATCGCGGCGGCGTCCATCGGGTGTCTTCTGGAAAGCCGCGGGCTGCGGGTGACGCTGCAGAAATTCGATCCGTACCTGAACGTGGATCCGGGGACCATGAGCCCGTTCCAGCACGGCGAAGTTTTCGTGACGGACGATGGCGCGGAGACGGATCTGGACCTGGGACACTACGAGCGATTCACGCACGCCAAGCTGACCCAGGCCAACAACCTGACGTCGGGGCGGATTTATGAGCAGATCATCGCGCGGGAGCGGCGCGGGGATTATCTGGGCAAGACCGTACAGGTGATCCCGCACGTGACCAACGAGATCAAGGCGGCGATGCGGAAGGTGGCGGCGGACGTGGACGTGGTGATCGTCGAGATCGGCGGGACGGTGGGCGATATCGAGTCGCTGCCGTTCATGGAAGCGATCCGGCAGATGCGGCACGAGCAGGGGAGGGACAATTGCGTGTTCGTGCACGTGACGCTGGTGCCATGGATCGCGGCGGCGCAGGAGCTGAAGACCAAGCCGACACAGCACAGCGTGAAAGAACTGCGGGCGATCGGTATTCAGCCGGATATTCTGCTGTGCCGGTGCGAGCGGTACATCGGGCCGGACATGAAGGACAAGATCGCGCTGTTTTGCGACGTGGATGCGGGCGCGGTGGTGACGGCGCGGGATGTGGCTTCGGTGTACGAAGTGCCGCTGGTGTTCGCCAATGAAGGCGTCGACGAGATGGTGGTGCGGCGGCTGAAGCTGGAAGCGGGGCCGCGCGATTTGAGCCGCTGGACGGGGATGCTCGAGCGCCTGCAGCATCCGCTGGACGAAGTGTCGATCGGGTTGGTGGGCAAGTATGTGGAGTACGAAGATTCGTACAAAAGCTTGAAGGAAGCGCTGCTGCATGGCGGGCTGGCGCATCAGCTCAAGGTCGGGATCAATTGGATCGAGGCGGAGGGCGTCGGCGGCGCGGATTGGGAGCGGCAGTTGGAGGGCTACGACGGCATTTTGGTGCCGGGTGGGTTCGGCAAGCGCGGCATTGACGGGATGATCAATGCGATCCGGTTTTCGCGCGAGAATCGCGTGCCGTATTTCGGTATTTGTCTGGGTATGCAGACGATGGTGATCGAGTTCGCGCGCAATGTGTGCGGGCTGGAGCAGGCGGATTCGACGGAGTTCAATCCGGCGACGCCGCACCGGGTGATTTTCAAGCTGCGCGAGTTGAAGGGGATTGACGAGTTGGGCGGGACCATGCGGCTGGGCGCCTGGCCGTGTTTGCTGGCGGAGGGCAGTTTCGCGCGACGGGCTTATGGCGGCGCGCGGGAGATCAGCGAGCGGCACCGGCACCGGTATGAGTTCAACCGCGAGTACGAGGAGCGGCTGATCGCGTGCGGGCTCCGGATCACGGGGGAGACGCCGGATCAGACGTACGTGGAGATTTGCGAGGTGCCGGAGCATCCGTGGATGCTGGGGTGCCAGTTTCATCCGGAATTCAAGTCGAAGCCGTTGGAGCCGCATCCTTTGTTTAAGGCGTTTATTGGGGCGGCGTATTGTTATCGGCGGCAGAGGTTGGCGCCGTTGGCGGGAAGCTTTCAGCTATCAGCGGTCAGCGAGCAGGTTTGAAGGGATCAGCTTTAGGCGATCTCACGCTATCAATCGCATGCACAAATTGCGCGCGTGGCCAAATCCCGAGCCGTAGCTAAAGCACGCGGCCGGCGGGCGAGCTCATACCTCCCGGCAACGGAGTATGATGTGTGGTATGCCAGATTCTGAGAATGGGTCACAGGGCGTCGCGATTAAGTCCACGCCGTGGAAAGTCCGATCTCTTGCGCAACTCAAGGCAGATGCGCGCCTTCACCTGCCGGATCTGCAGCGAGGTTTCGTGTGGTCCCCAGAACGCGTACGAACATTGTTTGACTCGCTCTATCGGCGCTATCCGATTGGCGCGCTGCTTCTCTGGAAGCCCACATGGGAAGGCTAGGACGCGCCTTTTGAGACTCGACCTTGGGACCTCGCGTTACCCTCTCCAACTACCGGCCGAGGCCCGCGTGAGTCGGTATCGAAAATTGAGAAGGGATCGATATTCGTCCTGGACGGCCAGCAACGTCTAACGTCCTTGTTCAGTGTGCTGTTCTCCAGTCGCGAGGTAGACAAGTCGGCAAGATCACCGTTTCTGATGGTGTCGCTTTCCACTGATCCCACGTGGGCACGCCAACCCTTCCACCTCCACTCACGCAATATCGTGAAAAGCCAAAAGGACGGACTCCTCATACCTGCCGATGTGGTTTTTGAGAGCGTTCGCCGTGGCGACGAGAGCGCCGCCATCTCAAAGGCAATTGCCGATTGGGTCAAGTTCGAAGATCCGTTGTTCTTCAGCCCTGGACCGGGCCAACGGCATCCGAACAGCAATTCTGGAGTCCGAGATCGTCGCTTACGAGATCGATGCCGAAGCTGATGACGACAGCGTCATTGAAACCTTTGGAAGGCTGAATCAACAGGGCGTCAGACTTAAGCCTGGAGACCTGGCTGCGGCCGCCTAACCGGAAAAATGAAGGGTTTCCGTACTTTGGCTCGAACCGTGTTGAAAGATTGCTCGTTAAAGGGGTTCGCGTCCGTCGACGGGCAGGATGAAGCTCCCAGAACCGGCGCGTTTGTGGATACCGACCTAATTGTGCGCGCTGCACTGTTTCTCAGCAACAACGTTGTCAAGTACAGAGAAGTCGAGGAGCGATCGGACGTTGGCAGGTCCAAGGCTTATGAGAACGTCAAGTCGACATGGGATGAAGCGGCGCGCGGCGTTAATGGTGCGGTTTCGATCTTCAAGGCTGCGGGAATACCTAGTGGCTCGTGGATTCAGTACCGCTACATCCTGTTACCGCCAGCAATTTGGATTGCCAAGGGACATCCGTGCACAGACCGCTTCTGGCTTGCTTGGGCGGTGTTGGCTTCTCTGTGGGGGCAGTACTCTGGTAGCGCAGAGACGCAGGTACAGGCGGACGCGATTCACGCAAGAGACGGAAGCATCGCAGGCCTGATAGACAACTTAAAGAGTCGAGCGAAGAGAACTGAATCTTTAATCCCGGATTTCGATGATTTCCGTGAACAGGTCGTGCAAGGTCAGGGTGTAACTCTTGGCCTGTTGCTTCACCTAATCGAAGTTGATGCCCGTTCGTTTCCATCTGGCAAGAGACTCAAGCAACTGGCTGAACCCTTTGAGGTACACCACATCTTTCCGCGCGCCTAAAATTCCTCTGAAACCCGGACGTTTCAGGCAGACCGTCTTGGCAATCTAACGTTACTCTACCGCAGTGACAATGAGCTCGTTTCTGACACGCCCCCGGAGAAGTACCTTGCCGAGTGCGATGACGAGACTTTGACGCATCACTGTATCCCGATTGATCCTTCCCTAAGACCAATAGACAGTTATGGTCGTTTCTGCGAGGAGAGGGAGCGTCTATTAGCTGGCCGGATTGGTGAGCTATTGTCCTCTCTGCTCGAAGACCCTCGCTATCAAAAGGGCGCTGAGCCGCTTCCGACATAATATGTGACGTCCGGGTCGCCGCGAGGGGTGACTGCGCGGACTTCGTATCTTTCCGGCTAAACACTCCTTGATAAGGTGCGTGTCGGGGAGTGCGGCGGTCCGGTCTCCCGTCTACCGATGGTCTAGCCTCGCCGGCTCCAGCGAGACGCGCATGCCGACTGACTTGAGAACAGCCCACAGTGTGCTGAAACGGGGGTTACCCTCGTCGGAAAGTGAGCGATAGAGGTTCTCGCGATTCACCCCGGCTTCGGCGGCGAGCTTGCCTAGACCTTTCTGCGCTTCAGCAACATCGCGCAGGGCTGCCAAAAAAGGTCTCCGGAGATTCGCGGAAGGCTGCAGAAAGATACTTCGCAGAGTGCCGCGCACTTTTGAGGCGGCCGATCAATTGGCTGTGTTCCTCTTCGGCTGGCCTTTCCCAGGCCGGTTTCGCTTCTTGTAGTCTTTCCAGTACTCGCACGCGCGGGTTATGTCCGCGCTTTGGTTGGATTTGTCTCCGCCGCATAGTAATATCAGATCCTCTCCGTCCACCCCGTAGTAGATGCGATACCCGGGCCCTATATCGACTCTTGATTCCGAAACCCCTCCACCCACCGATCTCGAATCTCCGAAATTGCCGGAACTGAGGCGCGTCACTCGCGCGTCGACTGCGGCCTCCGTATCCTCATCGTTGAGGCGGCGTCGCCACTCGTGGTAAGGGAAAGACCATGACTGGTCTTATACGAAAAGACCGCCCGCTGCCTGGATTCCATCCCGTCTCCGCCCGGCCCTAACGTAGCTCATACGCTACAACCCCAGTTTATCACCAGTCAGCGAGTTCGTCCAGCAGATCCGGCACTTCCTTTATGAAGAGCGGCTGACAGCGTGCGGGCTGCGGATTAGGGGGGAGACGCCGAAGAGCGCAGCCCACGCGGAACCGATTTCCCGCGTGTCATCTGGGTGTTCGATCCAGTCCGGCTTGAGGACGCTGGTTTCCACGGTATCGATGGTGATCGGTTCTTCCGCTGTCACCTCCAGTAGCCTGTAGTCGCGTGGGACATCGTTCGCGCTCGTGTGCACACATGTCTCTAACAACGCCCCGGCGGGGCTTTCCGCCAGATATACAATGAGAAGTCCAGACTGATGCCAGCGGGGCAGTCCGTTGGCCGCCACGCCCGGTGAGGTCTCGATGGCGGCTAACACGCCACAGGACCATCAGACAAACATGCCCTCGTCAATTTGTACGAGGAGTTCTTCGACCGTGCGGCTACCGGTGTCCGTGTTGAGCAGTTCCACAGGCGCACGGTCACCCAATCGGGGATGCGGCCGGCGAAGCCAGGCCAGAGCGCGTTCACGCGACCCATAGACCTCTTCGGCTTGCGAAAGCTGGCGCATCACGCGCAAAACGCGATCCGATTCGTCGATGGTCAGCTTCTCGCGACGCGCGCGGCGGTGCTGCAAGGTGCGCTGTGAGATCACCAGGGTCTCCACCTCGGCGCGCGTGAAACCCAGAGCAAGCAACCGGCTTATGGATGACACCGGCAGGCGGTGCTCGACGATTTCGATAAGCTGCTGCTCGGATTCCAGGCGCTGGACGCCGAGCCACTCGCTGATCTGCTGATGCACCGCTGACATTCTCGCTACCCTTCTGCATTATCCCACGGGTGGCCGAGGCAGGACTCGCAGGCTACGGCTGGAACGAGAACACCGTACCGAAGACCGTGGCGCGGCCGGCGGCGGTGGTCCCGTAAAGGATGGTGTGGCCGCCGGTGGCGCTGACGGTTAGGCCAGCCATGGGATCGCTGCCGTCGCTGCTGCCTCTAGTCGTCTGATAAGGGCTACTTCTGTATAAAAGTGTCAAGTTTTTAGCTGGCCTTTGCCATCGGGAAGCCCTCATAAACGAGCGAGTCGAGTTGGGCATCAACGCGATCCAACGCCTTACGCAGCGGAAAAGGGAGGGTCGCGTCCTTGCT
>Ga0073928_10007473_pt1 | contig 14133 bp, 12 predicted proteins | sample PaiPotPPA55metaG_FD_76969 | JGI IMG/M metagenome (GOLD analysis project Ga0073928, IMG submission 76969) | Iron sulfur acid spring bacterial and archeal communities from Banff, Canada, to study Microbial Dark Matter (Phase II) - Paint Pots PPA... ... | reverse complement strand
CGTCTACACTCAATCCAGTGCGCGTGATCCTCTTCACCGGCAAAGGCGGCGTGGGCAAAACCTCCGTCGCCGCGGCGACCGCGGTGCATTGCGCGCAGTCCGGCTACCGCACGGTGGTGATGAGCACCGACCCGGCCCATTCGCTGGGCGACTCGTTCGACATCGAGCTCGGCACGTCGCTGACCAAGATCTCGGACAATCTCTGGGCCCACGAGGTCTCCGCCCTGCACGAGATGCAGAGGCACTGGGCGAAGCTTCACGAGTACGCCGTCGAGGTGTTCGCCACTCAGGGGCTGGACGAGGTCGTGGCCGAGGAGGTGGCCAACCCACCCGGCATGGATGAGATCGCCTCCCTTATGTGGATCAAGCACTACGCGCAGCGCGATGAGCACGACGTGCTGATCGTCGACTGCGCGCCGACTGGCGAGACGCTGCAGCTTCTCACCTTCCCGGATGCGGCGAAATGGTGGCTCGACAAGATCTATCCGTGGGAGCGCAGGGCGATGAGAATCGCGCGGCCCGTCCTCCAGCCTCTGATGGACATCCCGCTGCCGAAGGACGAGATTTTCGCTTCGCTCAAAGACCTTTTGATGGACCTCGGCGGGATGCGCAAGGTGCTGACCGATCCCGCGATCACCACGGTTCGCATCGTCCTGAACCTCGAGAAGATGGTCGTCAAGGAGGCCAAGCGCGCGTTCAGCTACTTGAGCCTCTTCGGCTACGTGACCGACGGCGTGATCGTCAACCGGCTCCTGCCACCCGAGCTCCACGACGAGCTGTTCAAGAAGTGGCAGGTGATCCACAAGCGCTACCAGATCGAGGTGGAGCAGTCGTTCGAGGGCATCCCCATCTTCAACGTCCCGCTGTTCGACAGCGAGGTGGTGGGTGAGGAGATGCTGAAGCGCATGGCCGCGGCCACGTACGGGGATCGCGACCCGGCCGACCGCTTCGTCACGGTCAGCCCGCAGCGCATCGAGAAGAACGGAAACGACTACGTGCTTTCACTCAAGGTCCCATTCGTCGACCGCTCGGCTGTCGACCTGAGCCGGCACAACGGCGAGCTCTATGTGACGATCGGCAACTACAGGCGCGAGATCTCGCTGCCCCGGGTGCTCGCCCAGCGCGATACCGCGGGCGCGGCGATCCAGGACGGCGAGCTTCGAGTGCGCTTCGCCAAGCGGCAGGAGGCCAAAAAGTGAGTCGAGACGGTGAGCGTCTGATCGAGCTCATCAGCGAGCTCGGCGCGCGCATGGGCAACCTGCTTACGGACATGGTCCCTCCCTCGGCGCAGGTCCACCTGCTCAACGCGCAGCGAGAGCTGATCACAGCGCTTGTGCTCATCTATGAGCACCGCGTCACGACCGGCCCGGAGCGGCCGCGCCGAAGCAGGGCGGGGGCGAAGCGGGCGCCGGCCCGGCGCCGCGCGACCCGCGTCGGCAAAATCCCCATCGAGTGAGAACTCTTCGATGACCGGTCTGGCCGCCTTCCTGGTCGCGGCCATCATGCTGGTGCCCGCCCTCTTCATCGCCATTCCAGTCCACGAGCTGGGACACGCCGTGACGGCCTACTTTCTCGGCGATCGGTCGGTTCGATATTTCGGCTACTTCGACCTGTCGCCCGGCAAGCTCCGGCGCTTGTTCGACCCGATCGGTGCTCTCGCGGTACTGATCGCCCTCGTCGGTTGGGGTCGCAAGGTGCCGGTGCAGCCCAACCGCATCAGCACCATGGGGCAGAAGGTCCTGTTTGAGCTCGGCGGGCCGGCCGCCAGCCTGCTGGCGGCGGTTGTGTTTGGGGTGATCCTGAGGTTTTTCATCCACAACGGGGCCGTGCCTTCGGCCACGACGCCAGTCGGAGTGCTGACGTTCGCCCTCTACGCGATTTGGTTCTTGAACGTCTCGATCTTCGCGTTTCAGCTCTTGCCGATTCCGGGGCTCGACGGCTGGGACATCGTGGAGGCGCTCTTCAAGAGTCGCAACCCGCGGTTCTTCTTCAATGTGTCGACCAGGCGCCGCCAGATCTGGATCGGTGTGATCCTCGTCATCTTCGTCGGCAGCATCTTCAGGGTGCCTGTGCTCAGCGTGGTGATGTCGCCGTTCTACACGGCCGCGAGCCTAATCTCATTTGGCCAATGCACCGGCTACGGAGTGCCCAACTTCAACGGACTCGCGCCCTGCCTGGTGTAGGGACCCTGATCAACCAGGAGCCCTACGCGGCGCTGGCCGCGAAGTTCGGGCGCGAGCGCGTGGTTGCCGCCATCCGCGACCACCTGCAGGCGGAGCGTGGCGGCCAGGCAGCGAGCGACTCTGAACGCGTGGCCCACGTGGAGGAACGCTTGCAGGTCGCCGCGGCCCCCAAGCTCCGCCGCGTCATCAACGCAACCGGCGTGATCCTGCACACCAACCTCGGCCGCGCTCCGCTCTCGCGCGCCGCCGTCGAGGCCCTCGCCACCGCCGCCGGCTACGGCAACCTCGAGCTGGACCTGGACACCGGCAAGCGCGGCGAGCGGGCCGACTTGGTGGTCCCGCTCATGACCGCGCTCTTCGAGGCCGAGTCCGCGCACGTGGTCAACAACAACGCCGCCGCGATCCTGCTTGCACTCACCGCCCTTTGCAAGGGCCGCGAGGTCATCGTCTCCCGAGGCCAGCTCGTGGAGATCGGCGGCTCCTTCCGGATGCCCGACGTGATGCGACTGTCCGGCGCGCGAATGGTCGAGGTCGGAACGACCAATCGCACGCGCCTGGCCGATTACGAGCAGGCCATCGGCGCGCGCACCGCGGCCATCCTGCGCGTGCACACATCGAACTTCAGGGTCAGCGGCTTCACCGAATCCGCTTCGCTGGAAGAGCTGACGGGTCTTGCTCGCGCTCGGGGCGTCCTGCTTATCGACGACCTCGGCAGCGGGGCTATGGAGGCGATCGCCGACGAGCCCACCATCGCGGATTCGGTGCGGTTCTCCGACGTGGTCACGTTCTCCGGCGACAAGCTGCTTGGCGGCCCGCAGGCGGGCATCATCCTCGGCCGTGCCGATGCGGTGCGCAAGCTGGCGAAGCACCCGCTCGCCCGCGCGGTGCGGATCGACAAGCTGACCCTCGCGGCGCTCGAGGCGACCCTCAGGCAGCGGCTGTCGGGTCGTGCGGATGAGATCCCTGTCCACCGCATGCTCAAGATCCCGGTCGAGGACATTCGCAGGCGCGCGGCCATGTGGTCGGTCAAGCTCGACGAGCGGGGGGTGGGTGTCCGACTGGTCCCCGGCGAGTCCGCGGTGGGCGGCGGGTCGCTGCCGGGTCATGGTTTGCCCACCGTGCTGCTGGCGCTGGCTGGGCCGGCATCGCGTATGTCGGCGGCGCTGCGCAATGGGAGACCGCCGGTGATCGCGCGCATCGAAGCCGGCGCTTGCTGCCTGGACCCGCGGACGGTGCTCAAGGGCGAGGACGAGGACCTGATCGACGCTGTGGAGGCAGCCTTCAAGAGCCTGAGGTGAGTCCCGACTATCCCGAGGCGGTCGTTGGAGCCGCCGGGCACATCGATCACGGCAAGTCGACGCTGATCACCGCCCTGACCGGCATCGATCCCGACCGCCTGGCCGAGGAGAAGCGCCGCGGCATGACCATCGACCTCGGATTCGCGCACCTGCGCCTCCCCAGCGGGCGCGAGGTCGGGATCGTCGACGTCCCCGGCCATGCGCGGTTCATCCGCAACATGCTCGCCGGGGTGCACGGGCTCGATGCTGTGATCCTGGTCGTGGCCGCCGACGAAGGCGTTCGCCCTCAGACGCGCGAGCACCTCGAGATCGTTGACCTGCTCGAGGTCCGCCGCGGAGTCGTGGCCCTGACCAAGGTCGACCTCGTCGATGCGGAATGGCTCGAGATGGTCACCTCCGAGGTGGCCACCGCGCTCGAGGAGACGTCGCTGGCCGGCGCCCGCATCATCCCCGTCTCCGCCGTCGAGCGCCGCGGCCTGGACGACCTCACCGCCGCGCTCGACGGCGTGCTCGCGGCGGCCGAGCCCAAGAACGACGTGGGCCGGCCCCGGCTGCCGATCGACCGCGCCTTCACCATGAGCGGCTTCGGCACCGTCGTCACGGGCACCCTGGTCGACGGGTCCCTCTCGGTCGGCCAGGAGCTCGAGGTCGTCCCCGACGGCCGCATCGTCCGGGTCCGCGGCCTGCAGCACCACAACCGCAAGGTCGAGGTGGCTCATCCCGGCAGCCGGGTGGCGGTGAACATCGCCGGCGCGGAGAAGCACGAGGTGCAGCGCGGCGACGTGCTTGCCCCGCCCGGCAGCCTTCCCGCCACCAGGCGGGTCGATGCTCGAGTGCGGGTGCTGGCGGACGCGCCGCGCGGTCTTCGCCATGGAGCGGAGCTGACGCTGCACACGGGCACCGCCGAGGTGGGCGCCCGAGCCATCGTCCTCGAAGGCGACGCCATCGCTCCCGGCGCGGAGGGCTGGGTTCAGCTGTACCTTGACCGCGCGACCGCCGCCACCGCAGGCGATCGGTTCATCCTCCGCATCCCGAGCCCGTCGGTGACGCTCGCCGGCGGACGGTTCGCGGACGTCGCGCCGCGCAAGCATCCGCGCCACGACGCCGCCGTCCGCGCCTCGCTCGAGCGTCGCGCGGCGGGCAACGTGCTGCAGGAGGAGCTGCGCAAGTACCCGCGCGGGGTCAGCGTGGCCGCGCTCCTGAAGGCGACGCTGTCCGCGGAGGCAGACGTCGATTCGCTGGACGCCAGGCGTTCAGGCGAATGGATCTGGGCCCGCGAGCACTGGACCGCGCTGGCGCAAAAGGCCGGAGACGAGCTCGCCACCTACCACGCGGCGCATCCGCTCAGGGCGGGCATGGCCCGCGAGGAGCTGCGCAGCCGCGCAGGCGTGCAGCCCGCCGCGTTTCCCGCCTTTCTGCGTGGACTGCAAGAGGACGGAGTCGTCGTCGAGCGAGGCACCGAGGTCGCGCAGCCGGCGCACCAGGTTGCGCTCGAGGCCGAGGACGGGCCTGCCGGCATGCTGATGGAACAGCTTGCGGGCAATCCATTCGCGCCGCCATCGCTTGCCGAGGCGATGCAGACAAGTGGCGCGAGCAGTGAGATGGTCCGGGCGCTCGAACGGCGCGGCGACCTCGTCAGGCTCAGCGACGATGTCGCCTTCACCCGTGAGGCCTATGCGAATGCGGTCGCGCTGGTCAAGGAGATGGTCGCGGCCTCTGGCTCAGTGACCGTGGCCCAGCTGCGCGATCGCATGGGCGCGAGCCGCCGGCCGGTGCTGGCGCTGCTGGAATACATGGACGCCCAGCGCGTGACGCGGCGCGTCGGTGATGCACGGGTTCTGCGCTAGGCTCACTACTCCTATGCGCATCGCCGACATGCTGGCGCGCGGCCGGCCGTCCATCTCGTTCGAGTTCATGGCGCCTCGCGACGAGGGCGAGGCCGCGGTGATGGAGAGGACGGTCGCGGCGCTCGCGGGCAACGTTCCCGACTGGGTCTCGGTCACCTACCGTCGAGCGACCGGGCAGACGACGCTGGAGCTCGTCACGCGCATCAAGCGGCAGTACCACATCGAGGCGATGGCCCACCTGACATGCGCGAACAGCAAGGACGAGACGCGCCGGATCCTCAACTGGATGGAGCGGGAAGGCGTGGCCAACGTTCTCGCGCTGCGCGGAGACCCGCCGGGTCCTGGCCTCCCGTTCGAGTCTGCCGACGCGGACCTCGCGCACGGCAGCGACCTCGTCGCTTTTCTCCGCAGCTCAGGCTATCGCTTTGGGATAGGCGCCGCGTGCAGCACCGAGAAGCACCCCGAGAGCCCGGACCTGGAGCATGAGTTCAGACACATGCGCCTGAAGGTCGAGGCGGGCGCGGATTTCCTCATCACGCAGCTCTTCTTCGACAACGGCTTTTACTTCGACCTCGTCCACCGCGCGCGCAACGCAGGGATCACCGTGCCCATCGTCCCGGGCCTCATGCCGGTGCCGAGCCGGCGCTCGCTGGCGTACATGACCTCGATGACGGGCGCCACCGTGCCGGCGGCCCTGGCGCTGGCGATCGAGTCGGCCACCGACGACGACGCGGTGCGCGCGATCGGCGTGCAGCACTGCATCGCGCAATGCGAGCAGCTGCTCGCGGCCGGCGTGCCCGGCCTGCACTTCTACACCTTCAACCGCGCCAAGGCTCCGATGGAGATACTGGCCTCGCTTCGCGGCCGGCAACTGCTAACCGCTTAGTCTTCTCCAGTCATGTTGGCCGGCATCGATCTCGGCGGGACTCAAGTGCGCGTCGCACTGGCGCGCTCGGACGGCGAGCTGGTCGGGAGCTTCAAGACCAAGACGCCACTTCTCGGCACGCCGCAGCGAATGGTCGAGTGGGCGGCCACGGAGATCGAGCGCAACCGCGGCCGCCAGAAGATCAGCACCATCACCATCGCCGCGCCTGGCCCGATCGACATCGCCCAGGGCGTGCTGGTGAACCCGCCCAACCTCCCGGGGTGGCGCAACGTGCCGCTCGCCGCCCTGCTGCGCAAGGCGACCGGCGCCCGCGTCCACGTCGCCAACGACGCGGACATGGCAGGGTTGGGCGAGTTTCATCGCGGGGCGGGTCAGGGGACCCGCAACATGATCTACATCACGTGGTCCACCGGAATCGGCGGGGGGCTGATCATCGATGGCAAGCTCCACCGCGGCGCGCACGGCACGGCGGGTGAGATCGGCCACATGATCATCGACCCTGACGGGCCGCTCGACAACTGCGGACAGCGGGGCTGCCTGGAGGCCATGGCCGGCGGTGCAAGCCTCGCGCGCGAGACGGGCCACCCGGCGGCGGAGCTCTTCAAGGCGGCGGCGGCCGGCAACCGGCACGCCAGCATGGTCGTGGAGCGGGCTGCGCGCTACATGGGCCTCGCCCTGATCAGCCTCACCAACGCTCTTGACCCGGAGCTCTTCGTGATGGGCGGCGGTGTCACGCGCTCATGGGCGTTGGTCCAGCCGACGATGCTCGAGACGCTCCGGTCATCGCCGTTCATCAAGCCCGCCCGCCGGCCCCGCCTGCTCCGAGCCCGCCTGGGCGACCGCGCGGGTCAGGTGGGAGCCGTGGAATGGGCGCGGATCAACCAGTAGGGACCGAGCTCAGCGACTCAGAGCTGCTGCGCCTGTTGAAGCAGGCCGCGGCCGAGGAGCGTGTCCGGGCCTGGGTGGTCGGCGGATACGTCCGCGACAAGCTGCTGGGGCGCCCGCATCCTAACCCTGATGTGGTGGTAGAGGAAGGCGGCGGCCACCGGCTGGCCGAGCGCTTCGCGCAGATCGCCGGCGCGCGGCCGCCCGTGATCTTCGAGCGGTTTGGCACAGCGCAGGTGGTGGTGCCGGGTCACATCGTCGAGTTCGTTTCGGCGCGCGCCGAGTCGTACTCGTCGGACTCGCGCAAGCCAGATGTTCGACCCGCCTCGCTGGAGGATGACCTCAAGAGGCGCGACTTCACGATCAACACGCTGCTGATGGACCTGGACGGAAACATCCAGGACCCGCTCGGCCGCGGTCGGTCGGACCTGGAGGCGAGGCTCATCCGCACGCCGGCGCCGCCCGAGCAGACGTTCAACGACGATCCCCTGCGCATGCTTCGTGCGGTTCGGTTCGCGGCGGAGCTCGGCTTCGAGCAGGCCGCCGAAATCGCCCCCGCGATGCGGAGCCTGAAGGGCCGCCTGGCTCCGCCCGTCGTCTCGGCCGAGCGCGTCGCCGACGAGCTGCGCAAGATGCTGGTCTCCGAGCGTCCGCGACAGGCGATCGAGCTGCTCGACGAAGGCGGGCTGCTGGAGGTGATCCTGCCGGACCTGGCCGCCTGCAAGGGCGTGGCGCAGGGCGGTTACCACACGCATGACGTGTACGGGCACACGCTGCGGGTGGTCCAGGCGACCCCTCCCGACCTTCTCGTCCGTCTCGCTGCGCTCTTCCACGACGTGGGCAAGCCGACCACGGCCACGCCGGACGGCGCCTTCACCGGGCATGAGGAGGTCGGCGCGAATCTGGCCGCCGCGGCTCTCGGCCGCCTGCGCTTCGCCCAGAGGGACATCGAGGTGGTGGTCAGGCTCGTCCGGCTGCACCTGAGGCCCGTCTACTACAGCTCCGGGTGGAAGGACGGCGCCGTACGGCGCCTCGCTCGGGACGCGGGCGACCAGCTCGACCGGCTGATGGCGCTTGCCCGCGCCGACCTCCAGGCGTCCGCGTATCCCGATCAGGGCAAGTTGGACGAGCTCGAGGCGAGGCTGCGCGAGGTTCTCTCCGAGCACCCGTCGAGGCTGTCGCCGCGTGTCGATGGCGCCGACATCATGAGCATCCGGAACCTGCCGGCCGGCCCGGAGGTAGGAAGGATCAAGGCGCGGCTGACCGAGCTCGTGGTCGACGGAGAAATCCCCGCCGACCGCGAATCCGTGCTGGAATTCCTGAGGTCTCACCCCGACCTTTAACCAAACCTATACAGCCGTGTACCCAGGCAGCCGTTATGCTCCCAAATGAGGAAGGGCCGCCACCGGGGCGGCCACTGGGTTGGGTGGCCCTCGGCGTGCGGCCGGGGTGGAGGATTCGAATGTCAGACATCGGCTTGGAAACGATTGGTGCGCCGGCCGTGAACGGCAATGGTGACCACAGCGATCGATCGCACGATCCCGTCATCACCGTGCTGGCGAAGGAAGACGTGCTCGCGGGCAGCTTGCAGATCCGCGGCGGCGGCATCGTGCAGGGCAGCTTCAGCGGCCGGATCGAGTGCGACGGCGACCTGATGATCGGTCCTGACGCTCACGTCGAAGCCGACATCCAGGGCGCCAGGATCACCATCGCCGGCTACGTGCGGGGCAACGTGGTGGCCAGCTCGCGCCTGAAGCTGACCAGCAGCGGACGTCTCGAAGGCGACGCCCGGGTGGGAGCGCTGGTGGTCCAGGAGGGCGGTGTCCACCATGGCGTCATCAGGGTCCACCCCGAAGGGATCCCCGAGGGTGTGGACCAGGCAGCCGGCGGCAGCGCGGCCGTGCTGCCGAGCTCGCGCACCTTCGACCTCAGGTCCAACCCGGTCGCCCGGGTCAGGAAGCTCTGGGGTGAGTTCTTCTAAGCGTCCAGCGAGCAAGCCGGCCGCCAAAGGCGGGCGAGGCTCCGCGGGGCGGAAGGCCGCACCTGCCCCGCCCGCCCGCAGGCCGTCCGCAGGGCCCCCGGCCTCGGCGCGTATGACGATCAAGCCAGGTTCGCCGGCATCGCGGCCGCGCACCGTCGTGCTGCCGCCCCGGCCCAGGCCCGGCGGTACGCGCCGCCTGAGCGAAGTGGTGCTGGAAGAGGACGAGGTGCTGGCCGAGAGCTTCGACGCCACCCTCCAAGGCGCCACCGTGCGCGTGACCGCGGTCCTGGAGCGCACATGCGTTTACCTCGGCAGTGAAGGTGAGCGCCTCTTGGCCAGCAAGAACGATATATGGGTCGAGGCGGACAAGCTTCCGATCCGCCGCAGAGGCATCGGTTAGCTTTCTTACGTTGTCGGCTACGCTACCCGGCGCGATGACGGGAGACCGTGGCGTGATCAACCGCAACCTGGCGCTGGAGCTTTTGCGCGTCACCGAGGCGGGCGCACTCGCTGCCGCCCCGCTCCAGGGTCGCGGCAACAAGGAAGCGGCGGACGCACGCGCCGTGGAGGCCATCCGCGAGGCCCTGGCCGAGGTCGACATGAAGGGCACCGTCGTGATCGGCGAGGGCGAGAAAGACGAGGCGCCGATGCTGTACTTCGGCGAGGAGATCGGCAACGGCCTCGAGCCCGAGGTCGACGTCGCCGTCGACCCGATCGAGGGCACGAGCCTCACCGCGAGCGGCCTTCCAGGGGCGATCTCGGTGGTCGCGCTGGCCGCGCGGGGCTCCATGTTCACCACGCACGTCCACTACATGACCAAGCTGGTCGTCGGCCGGCGTGCTCGTGGCGTGATCGACCTCGAGATGCCGGTCGAGTGGAACCTGCGCCGCATCGCCAAGGCGGAGGGCCTGCCGGTGCAGGAGCTGACGGTCGTCGTCCTGGAGCGTGACCGTAACCGGGACATCGTCGCCCAGATCCGCGACGTCGGCGCGCGGATCAAGCTCATCACCGCGGGCGACGTGGCCGGAGCGCTCGAGGCCGCGCTCGAGACACGCTCAGGCATCCACTGCATGATGGGATCGGGCGGCGCCACCGAAGGCGTGCTTGCGGCCTGCGCGATCAAGACGATCGGCGGCGACATGCAAGCCAAGCTGTTCTTCCGCAATGAGGAGGAGCGCGAGCGCGCCATCAAAGAAGGCCATCAACCCAACAAGGTGCTCTACCTCGACGACCTGTGTTCGGGCGACGACATTTTCTTCGCCGCCACCGGCATCACGTCGGGCGAGCTCCTGAAAGGCGTCCGCTACGAGGACGTTTATGCGTACACGCAGTCGATGGTTTTGAGATCGACGTCAGGGACCATGCGCATAGTGGACGCGTACCACCCCATCGAGAAGCTTCGCGCCAAGGGCATGCTGCCAGAACAGGTGGCAATCCACTGAGCGCCACCGATGCGGGGCAGTTCCTCGCCGCCGCGACCAAGTCTCTGGGCAAGGCCCAGTGGCAGTGGATCGCGGCCGCCCGCGTCCTCTCCCGTCAGCGCGTCTCTTCCGCAGCGCTCGAGCAGGAGCTCGACACGCTGCTCGCAGGCGTGGATCCGGGCATGGCCAACGCCTTCACCGGTGGTTTTCGCGTCACCCAGACCAAGCTCGCGATCAGCAAGCACCTGCCCGAGGCGACGGCCGCAGCGGCGCTCGAGTCGGCGCAGGTCGTCGCGCTGGGCGTCCTCGTCCGGGAGCAGATGAACTCGGCGCGCTTCGCCGCCATCTACCGCCCGTTCGCCTCGGTGCTCCCGGCGCCGGGCTACGAGCCGCCGCCGCCGATCGACAGGCAGATCGCCGTCTTCATGCAGAAGCTTCCGGAGCTGAACGGCGATGCCAAGTCGGAGGTCATGGCGGTGGCCAAGGTGCTGTCCGAGCCGCCCAAGCCGGTCGCGGCGCCCGGCTCCGCGGCTGCGGCCGCCGCGGCGGTGACTGCGCCCGATGGACCCGAGGTTGCCGTGGCGGCGCTCTATGCGGCGGCCTGGAAGCTGGCTATCGACACGGCACACTCGTCGGCCCGCACGATCTCGTTCCGGGCCTCGCAGGACCTGGCCGAGCAGGCGGCGCCGCACGACGGGTCAGGCATCGTGGGCACGGCGGGGGTGGCCGCGGGTGCGATCTTCATGCGCGACCTGCTTCCGGTGGAGCAGGTCCTCCTGCTCTACGAACCATTCGCCGCCGCCTTCCCGTACGAAAGCCTGCGCTAGGCGGTCTGGACTCCCGCCGCCTTCCCCAGCCCCAGCTCTTCGATCGCGACCTCGCGCATCTTGAACTTCTGGACCTTGCCCGTGACCGTCATCGGAAATCCGTCGACGAACTTCCAGTGACGCGGAATCTTGTAGGTCGCGATCTTGCCCTTGCACCACCCCGCAAGCTCGTCGCCCGTTGCCGTGGAGCCCTCGCGCAGCTTCACCCAGGCCATGACCTCTTCACCATATTTCTCTGAGGGCACGCCGATCACCTGCACGTCGGCGATGTCTGGATGGCCGTACAGGAACTCTTCGACCTCGCGCGGATAGATGTTCTCGCCGCCGCGGATGATCATGTCCTTGATGCGGCCGACTATGTTCAGGTAGCCGTCCTCGTCCATCGTGGCCAGGTCGCCCGTGTGCATCCAGCGCGCGGGATCGATCGCCTGGCGCGTCGCGTCGTCGTTGTTCCAGTAGCCGCGCATGACCATGTAGCCGCGGCTGCACAGCTCGCCTGTCTCGCCGCGCGCGACGACGGCCCCCGTCGCGGGGTCGACGACCTTGATCTCGACGTGCGGATGCACCTTCCCGACGGTGGCCACCCGCTTCTCGAGCGGATCGTCGGTCGCGCACTGCGTGGAGACCGGAGACGTCTCTGTCATGCCGTACGCGATCGTCATCTCAGGGATGTGCATGATCGTCTGCACCTTCTTCATGACCTCGACCGGGCACGGCGAGCCGGCCATGATCCCGGTGCGCAGCGTGCTGAAGTCGAACTCCTTGAAGCGCGGGTGCTCGAGCTCGCCGATGAACATCGTCGGTACGCCGTAGAGCGACGTGCAGCGCTCCTTCTGGACGGTTTCCATCACGGCCACTGGGTCGTAGGCCTCGCCCGGGATCACCATCGTCGCCCCATGTGTGGTGCAGGCGAGGTTGCCGAGCACCATGCCGAAGCAGTGATAGAAGGGGACGGGGATGCAGACTCGGTCACGCTCGCTGTACTTCAGCGCCTCGCCGATGAAAAAACCGTTGTTGAGGATGTTGTGGTGGGAGAGCGTGGCGCCCTTCGGGAAGCCGGTCGCGCCTGACGTGTACTGGATGTTGATCGGGTCGTCGAACTGAAGGGATGCCTCACGCTCGCGCAGGTCGTCCACGGAAGTCTTCGCGCCATCGCGTTGGAGCGCCTCCCAACCGTCCTCCAGGACGAGGGCCTCGCGCAGCTCCGGGCACCGGCCTTTCACCTCGGCGAGCATCGCCGCGTAATCGGCCTGCCGGAAGCGTGCAGCGAGAATCAGGAAGGTGATGCCGGATTGGTTGAGCGCGTACTCGAGCTCGGACGTGCGGTACGCGGGGTTGATGTTGACGAGGATCGCGCCCATGGCCGCGGTCGCGTACTGGACGAGCACCCACTCATAGCGATTGGGCGACCAGATGCCGACGCGATCGCCCTTGCCGATGCCGCGCGCCATCAGGCCTCGGGCGATGACCTCGCATTGCTCGACGAGCTCTCGATACGTCGCGCGGTAGCCCTGGTGCGTGACGACCAGCGCTTCCCGCTCGCCGTGGCGCGCGGCGGTCTGGCGAAGGTTCTGAAAGATCGTCTGGCCCAACAGGGGGACGCTGCTTGCGCCGTTCACGTAACTGAGCTCACTCATCTCAACAACATTCTGCGCGGGAACGGACCCCTATTTATGCGGGAAATTCCAACCTCTTGACATGGCGGCCACGCCGTCGCAACTTGATCGCAACGTCCGAGCTGGATCCCCGACAGTTCACGCAAAGGTTGGCCTCCTCTAAGAGGCAACGGCCGTAAAGCGGCGCGGAAACCAATAGCGTGTCACCCGGGAAGCCAGCTGAGGCGGTAGCCACGTGGCGCCGCCTCATTTCATGTCTACGCGACTGAGCATCGAGGACGCGCCGCGATAATCCACGCGTGATCGCACCTACTGCCCGGCGCTCCCCACTGGACGACCCCCGCTTCCGCGCCGTCCTGCTGATCCTCGCCGGGATTCCGATCACAGCGCTCTACCTCTGGCGGACCGTGGTGCTCCCGCTCGCGGTCGGCGCCCTTCCCGGAGACTTCAGCGAGAACTACATGACCGCCGCCGCGAAGATCGCCGCCGGCCGCGACCCATTCGACCTCTGCGCGATTGGAGCCAAGAGCTGCGCGGGCGTGACTCCCGGCAGCGGTTTCACGCCTCTACCATTGGCCGGCGCGCAGTACGTGACCCCTCTTCCGGTGGCGTGGATGCTGCAGCCGCTGCTGCATGTGAGTCCGGCGGTGCAGCTGATCGTGATTCTGGTCCTACTTCAGGCATCCCTCGTCCTCTTCTTGTGGACGGCCCTGCGCGCGATCGGCGTCGCGGGCTGGCAGATGGTGCTTTTCCTCGTCCTGGTGACGATCAGCTTCGAGCCCGTGGCCGCCAACTTCGACGAGGGCCAGGTGAACCTGGTGCTGCTCGGGCTGAGCGGCGTCTGGCTGCTGGGCTGGGTTGCGGGCGATCGCTGGTGGGGCGGGGCCGCGCTGGGCCTGGCGGTGGCGGTGAAGCTTCTCCAGGGTCCGGTCGGGCTGCTGCTCATCTGGGGACGGCGCTGGCGGATGCTGGCGGCAGCCGCGGCGGCAGGGCTCGCACTGTGGCTGCTGGCGGTGCCGCAATACCTCCCCGAGTTCCTCTTCAAGGTGGCGCCTGTGCTCTCGGCGGGGACGGGTCTCTTCGAGAACCATTCACCGGGCGGGACGGTGGCCAGGCTCTTCGACCCCGGCACGTTTCTCGGCGCCTCGCGCGACACCAGCCCGGCCGCGCGCGTGATCACCATCCTGAT
>Ga0073928_10007472_pt1 | contig 14137 bp, 8 predicted proteins | sample PaiPotPPA55metaG_FD_76969 | JGI IMG/M metagenome (GOLD analysis project Ga0073928, IMG submission 76969) | Iron sulfur acid spring bacterial and archeal communities from Banff, Canada, to study Microbial Dark Matter (Phase II) - Paint Pots PPA... ... | reverse complement strand
GGCGATTGAGCAGTATCATAGGAGGCGTTATTCATCCGAGGAGCAGGGGCGTTGTCTCACACCGAACCCCATGACGAGTTCCTAGAACTCTGCGCCATTTCAACCTCGGGCCAACTGAGCGAGGAAGACCAGAGAAGACTACAGGAGCATCTTGCTGTTTGCTCCTCCTGCCGTACTGCCCTGCAGCAATACGAAGCCATCATCCGCCACGCGATCCCAGCGATGGGAGCAGAAGAAACCCCAGAGAATCTGGAAGCGGGCGGGGCCTGGTCAGAGAAGCAGGCAGAGTCTGCTCTTTTCGAGCGCATTGCACGAGATGAGGGGGGGGGCGGAATCGAGCGTAACAGACCGATTCCGCCCCATCGTGAAACTAGTGCTCGTCGAGTCCTCGCTCCCGAAAGCGCGGCCGCTTGGCGCAGTGTGTGGTCTCTCTACGCTGCAGGAATACTGCTTTTCATCGCCCTCGGTTTCTGCGCTTACGAAGTAGGTATTCGCCGCGGGACAGAGGTTGCAAAGGTCACCCCCCCCCATCCAGACACTCAAAGCCAGATCTCGTTGGAAGAGAAATTAAGTGACGCGAGCCACGAATCCGAGGTCGCGCATTCTCAAGTCGTCCAACGCGATAGACTGATTTTCGATCTCCGTCATCAGCGAGAACAACAGTCGGCGAAAATGGATCAGATGAAAGCGGCTCAGGAACAGTCGGACGCTGCGCTACGCAGCGCAGAAGTTGGGCGGGGAGAACTCATCCAGAAGCGTACTGACGCGGAACAGAAATTCACCGCCGCGGAGTTAAGTGCTCAGGCTCTGCAGAAGAAGTTGGATTCAACCGCAGAACAATCTTCTCAAGATGCAAAGCGGGCTGCAGCATCAGACGCAAAAGTCAACGAACTAACGAGCCTCCTACGGCAGCGTGACGCTACTGTGGACCAGCAGCAGGAATTGCTCGCGCATGATCGTGACATTCGGGAACTCATGGGCGCGCGGGATCTGTACGTCGCGGAAGTGTACGATGTAGCCCGAACGGGAGCGACTCAGAAGCCATATGGCCGCGTGTTTTACACGAAGGGGAAATCGCTGATCTTCTATGCGTATGACCTGGATCAGCAGACTGTAGCGAAGAAGGCCAGCACGTTCCAGGTGTGGGGTCAGCGCGGACCTGAGCGGGAGCAGGCATTCCCCTTGGGTATCTTCTATGAGGACAATGCCTCAAAGAAGCGCTGGGTCTTGAAGCTGGACGACCCGAAACTACTAGCACAAATTGATGCGGTGTTCGTTACGATCGAGCCGACTGGCGGCAGTCGCAAACCAAGCGGCAAGCCCCTCCTCTTTGCTTATCTACGAGTCGACCCGAATCATCCTTAGTCTCGGTTGCATCCTTCCTCGTTCCAGCATGCTTCCAATTAAATAAGGAAGGAGCGGTACCAAGTGAGCACCCTCTCCGTAGACCCGAACAGGATGTCAGAATCCATCGGCCACAGGAGAATGACCGTGAGCGCGCGCTTCCACCGCATCGCTTTTCTTATTTTTTGTGTAATGTCTCTGGCCCTCCCCCTTTTGGCGCAGTCCCCCAATGGATCTATGAACGGTCGCGTGCTCGATCCATCCAACCGAGTGATCAGCGGAGCCGACGTCTTGGTAATAAACGATGCAACGGGTGTGAAGTACGCCAGCAAGACCAATGATGACGGAATCTACGTTGTGCCGAATCTCCCGCCAGGATCGTATCGGCTTCAGGTTTCCAAGGTTGGGTTCAAGACGCTCATTAAGCCCGATATTATTCTCAACATCCAAGACGCGCTGTCGATCAACTTTACATTGCCGATAGGAGCCGTTTTCGACGCCGTGACGGTTGAAGGCGGCGCGTCGATGATCAATACAACGGACGCGTCCGTGAGCACGGTGATTGATCAAACTTACGTCAAAAACATGCCGCTAAATGGGCGCAGCTTCCAGGATTTGATCCTGCTTACGCCGGGCGTGGTGACGCAAAGCCCTCAAAATACCGGCAATACAGGAGTTGGTCAAACCGGCGAGTTTAGTGTGAATGGTCAGCGCCAAGAAGCAAATAACTATACCGTGGACGGTGTCAGCGCAAATGTTGGAGCTGGTCCTGGTAATGTGATGACTACCTATTCAGGTGCCAGTGGCTCCCTTCCTGCGTCGTCGGCGTTGGGTACGACGCAGGCGCTAGTCTCCGTAGATGATCTTCAAGAGTTCCGGGTGCAGAGTTCCACCTACTCGGCTGAGTACGGACGCAATCCAGGTGGTCAGTTCGTATTTGAAACGAAGTCGGGCACGAATCAATGGCACGGCACTGCCTATGACTACCTGCGCAACGGCGCTTTCGACGCCAACGATTGGTTCAATGACTACTTCGGCCTGACGGAACCCGCACTTCGGCAGAATGATTTCGGTGGCACATTGGGCGGAGCGGTCGATGTTCCGGGTGCGTATCACGGGAAAGACAAGTCATTCTTCTTTGTGTCGTATGAAGGGTTGCGACTGGCTGCGCCGCATGAAGCCACAGCCTACTACGTGCCAGACCCTTGCATGCGAGGTGTTGCTGCTGATTGTCCTGCAGGGAGAATCCCGGCTGCCAGCGCGCTCCAGCCGGCTCTGAATGCGTTTCCTGTCCCGAGCCCGAACGGGCTGGAGGATGCCGTGAATGGATTCGGCCAATCTATCGAAAGCTGGTCCAGTCCCGCTTCCCTTGGTTCTACGAGCATCCGGTTCGATCACGTCGTAAACGATACACTGAGGTTTTTCTTTCGCTTCAGCGACACGAATTCGAGTTCAACAGTTCGGGGTATACAGGGCGTTGCCCCTTCGTCGGAAGTCACATCGGCCTATACAATCCGGACCTACACAGGTGGCGCCAGTATCGTTTTCTCAAACCGTCTCAGTAACGACTTCCGTCTCAATTACAGCTCGAACGAGGTCGCACAAACTCAGGTCATTAACGCATTTGCGGGCAGCGCGCCCGTGAATCTGGCACAGCTTGCGGGATTGGGTGTTGGCTCGCTTGGTCAATTTTTTCTTATCTACGACGGATATGTTGTCGGCATTCTGCAGCAGCTTCAGGCGGGGGCCCAGCGGCAGTGGAACTTGGTGGACGCGGTGAGTCTCTCTCTAGGACGGCACCGTTTCAAATTTGGCGCGGACTATCGCAGGTTGGCGCCGATTGCGACCCCGCCCTCGCCTCAGGTAAATTACTATTACTTCAGTCAAAATTCGTTAAGCGCTAATACCTCAACTGTGCTTCTGAGTGCCTACGTACCCGCTTACGCTTCATACACAAACTTCTCAGCTTTTGCGCAGGACGAATGGAGAGTGGCGCGGCGTTTGAGCCTTTCCCTGGGACTACGTTGGGAGCTGAATCCCGCTCCGGGCGTAACGCAGGGGCTGAAGCCATATACAGTGCAAGGGTCCAGTCCCAATACGTGGACGCTGGCGCCGGAAGGCACACCGCTTTGGCAGACCACGAGGTTCAATTTTGCGCCTCGACTAGGTATCGCATACATACTTCGTGAGACACCTGGCTGGGAAACGGTTGTGCGCAGCGGGGGAGGAGTCTTTTACGATACCGGCCAACAGTTGGGGTCGCTGGGTTTCCTTGGGCCAGGATTTACTGCACAGGTGGTTGGGGGCGCAGCCTTCCCGATGCTTCCAGCGGGGGGAATACCCGCAGTCGTGAATCCTCCTCCGACGAACTTTGGAGATGCGTATGCCTTCGCCCCACATTTGCAGCTTCCGTATACTTTGCAGTGGAACGTCAGCATTGAGCAGGCCCTGGGCAAGTGGCAGTCTCTGACCATGTCGTATCTGGGTGCGCACGCGTCGAGGTTGCTACAGGAAAATCAGATTATCCCGAGCAATCCGAACGCAAATTACTTTTTCTTCGTCCAGAACGGTCTGACATCCGACTACGAGTCGTTGCAGGTTCAATTCCGGCGGAGGCTTAGCAAGGGGTTGATGGCGCTGGCTTCCTATACGGGGTCCCACTGTATAGATTACGGTTCCCTTAATTACTTCATTGGATACCAGAGGGGGAATTGCGATTTTGATGTCCGGAGCAACTTTTCAGCCGCTTTCTCTTATGACCTGCCGAGCGCGGGAAAAAACCGATTCGCGAATACCCTGTTGGACCACTGGGGTGTAGATAGTCGCTTAACCGCTCGGACCGCCTTTCCGGTGACTTTGGACGGAAGTGCGACGCTTAACCCGGCAGGGCAGTTGTACTACGGGGGCCTTGACCGTGTTTCAGGCCAGTCCGTCTATCTCTACGGCAACGATTGCGCGACCATTCTTCAAGGTCTGGGTGATCTTACTCCGGGGCGGGGATGTCCGGGGGGACGGGTGGTTAATCCTCTGGCCTTTGTTGTTCCGAGTTCCGGTCTCGGTGATGCTCCGCGTAACTTTGTGAGGGGTTTTGGGGCCTGGCAGATGGATCTCGCTGTCCGGCGGGATTTCCCGATGCATGAAAGGCTAAAGCTGCAATTTCGGGCAGAGGCTTTCAACATCTTCAACCACCCGAATTTCGGAACCATCAACGCAAACTTCGGTCAAGCTACTTTTGGGCAGGCGACAGCCACGCTCGCGAATTCGCTGGGTGTACTAAGCCCACTGTATCAACTGGGCGGTCCCCGCTCGATGCAGTTTGCGTTGAAATTGATTTTCTGAGTTCATTACACGTTCATAGCAAGAATCAAGACGAGCACGGAAGGGAAAACGCCGTGTCTATTTCCTACTGCTGATTTTTGTGCCGACGGGGTGTCGTGCCTGTCGCCTGCGCGATCCCCTGAATATAAGTCACATAAGCACAATCTAGGAGCTTTGCAACAATGCCAAACAGATGCTCACCCTTTCCGATTCGCTGGCTTACCCTAAGCAAAGTCGAAGGGTTGTTCACTATTCGCCACAAGTCATCAGGCGCTTCCGGTCTTGCATATATCTTAATTCTACTTTCCTCGCTGGCATGGGCCGTCACGCCGCATGGCGCACAAGAAACAAAGAAAACCTTCACGGTCGCCGATGAAATTGGGCTGACACTCTTTGGCACGCCAAAAGGAGGACCTCCGGATGTGCGTTTTTCGCCGAACGGAAACTACTTCGTTGTCTGGACCGAACGTGGGCGTTTAGACTTGAATTGTCCCGAGGATTCGTTGCGCTTCTACCGAAGTCAGGATATCAGGAAATTCCTGGAGAGTTCCTACGAGTCCCAGCCGCCGTCACCAGTGTGGGTTGTGAAGCGTTGCACCGAGAACGAGGGGCCGATCATTACTCACTGGCGCTGGCTGTCTGATTCCGGCGGAGTGGCGTTTTTGGAGCGCGTAGCAGGCGGTGGTCAGAGGTTAGTTTTGGCCGACCTTCGGAGGAAGACCGTCGAGCCATTGACATCCAGAACGGACACGATCAAGTCGTTCGATATCCGTGATCGACAACACTACGTTTACACTGTCACGGATCCTGGTGGATGGGCAAAATTGGATGCCGAACGTCGAGGGCCGGAGACTGTCGGTACTGACCGTACCCTTTATGAGTTGCTTCTCCCGGAGAATCCGCTAGCCCGCATGACAAGTTCGTCATCGAGCTATCGAAACCTCAACCTGTGGGCCGTTATTGACGGTGAATCTTTCAAGGTAAAGAGCGCTAGTGCTCTGCTTCCACTAATTGGAGAAACGCTGTGTCTGTCGCCCGATGGTCATTCCTTAGTAACGGAATTACCGGTCGCCGACGTCCCGCAGTCTTGGGAAACTTTGTACCCTTCGAGCTATCCGCGTTCATCAGGTTTGAGTAAATTCCGCATCTTGGGCGGTCATCAGGATCCACAATCCAGTTCAGTACACCAGTACGTTCGAATCACTCTTCAAACGGGTTCAGTGCAAGCTCTCACGGACGCACCCACGAGCGCTGCTGCTGGCTTTTGGACCTCAGGAAGTCCGAGTTGGTCGAACGATGGTCAAGCAATCGTCTTGCCTGGCACATTCCTTAGGTCCATAGACAAGGCGCCGTCGAGGCCATGTGTTGCCCTTGTAGATTTGTCATCTAACAGTACTACCTGTATCGAAGTGTTAAAGGGACATACTGATACAGGTCCGGAGGAAGGCTATCACGCGATCTCGGGTGTTCGGTTTGTGGGCGGAGATGAGCGGCGCGTCCTAATAAGTTTCTCTAACCCAGACACTCATTCGTCCGGGGCTATCGAATACCGACACAATGCTGCCGGTAGATGGGAGATCGCTTGGGAAAGCACTGGTTTACACGAAGTCAGGGATGACGGCCTCGACCTAACAGTGAAGCAACGGTACGATCAGCCTCCTCTGCTGGTCGCCACAAGAAAGCAAACATCGCGGATCGTGTGGGACCCCAATCCCCAACTAAAGGACATTGAGCTGAGCGAGACCAGTATTTACACGTGGAAGGACAAAGACGGGCGGGACTGGCGGGGCGAACTGTTCATGCCAAGCAACTACAAAGCGGGTCGGCACTATCCGCTGGTGATTCAGGGACACGGTTTCAATGAATTTGAATTTAGGCCCTCCGGTGTATTTCCAACCGCGTTCGCAGCCAGAGCACTAGCTGCGGCGGGAATAGCAGTCCTACAGGTAAAAGACTCCGATGGAATGTGCCCCGTCGTAACGATTGATGAGGGCGCTTGCGCTGTAGCTGGCTATGAATCCGGAGCGACACACTTGATCTCTGATGGGTTGGCAGATCCGGAGAGGATCGGACTCATTGGTTTCAGCCGCACTTGTTTCTACGTCATGCAGACGCTCACAACTGGGTCGCTGCAACTCAAAGCGGCCTCGATTACCGATGGCTTCATGGTGAGTTATGTTCAGTATTTACAAAGATTCGGGATTGGTGACTCCTCTCAAGAGAGTGATGTGATGATTGGCGCGCAACCCTTTGGTCAAGGTTTGCAACTATGGCTGAACCGATCTCCAACCTTCAACCTAGACAAGGTAAATACACCTCTAATGGTGGTTGGAGATGGGCCGGTCAATTTGCTTTTCATGTGGGAACCATACGCTGGGCTTCGTTACCTGCACAAACCCGTTGACTTGATAATGTTGAATACGAACGAGCATGTCCTGACTAATCCGGCCGTACGCATGAGCTCGCAGGGCGGATCGGTGGACTGGTTCCGCTTCTGGCTCAAGGACGAAGAGGATTCCGACCCCCGCAAGACTTACCAATATGTTCGTTGGCGCGAGTTAAGGAAATTGCAAGAGGCAAACGGGAAAAAGAATTGACCCGTGGACTCGTCGCTAGGTGACCGGGGTACCACGCCTCGGCAAGCTTCAGTGGAAGCTCTGTTATTCCCGATCTTCATGCGCAGATCCTATTTCGTTCAGAACGGAAGCCTCCCGTGATGAATCCTTAGGCTTACTTTGGTCATTTCTGAAATGCAGCAATCGCAGACGTCAATGCTGCTAGTTCAGGGCTCTTGGATTTCGTGGTTTGTTCATCTTGCTAACATCGGGCACTTGCCGGTTATTGGCCTGCCGGAGCGCCCGAATGGGCGGACGCTCCGGCAGTGATCCACTTAGTCTTCCCAGTCCAGGTACGCTGATATGCTTTCGTCGAAATTATCAGTCGTGTGTACTTCGGCTTTGTTTGTTGACAACTGAATTGCATTGATCGCAGGCGTCAATGCAGTCAGTTCCGGAGTCTCGTATTTCATGGTTGTCACCTCCTTTCTTTGTTAAAAGTAGCGCACATAGTTAGCTAGCTAAACTTTTGGGCTGAGTCGGCGCTTGGAGTGTGTTCGCGTCGATAGTCGAGGAATCGATTCGTTTCTCTATTGGCGTCGGGTTCGTTAAGGCTCCTCGAATCGTAAGGTGACGTAGCCAGGATTCCAACGTCAGTGTGCGCTTCAAACTTCCGATGGGAACGATTTCCTTGTATAGTGCCTTCTCCAACGCGATCGCAAATCGATCTCGATCGATGATTCCCAAAGAACTACCGATGGTGTACTGCGCTATGTCCATCAAGCTGGGCCATTCCGTTGAGCTGATTGGTTTTGGTTCTGGCGGAGCAAACGTTTTTCGTCTTCTGTTCAGCAGTTCGTTCGGGACAATCCCCACCAAGGCGCGCTTCATCAGAGAACGGCGCTGGCCCACACGGACGATCTGTTCCAGAGGGATTGCATAGACAAACTCCAGGAAGTCCCGGTCATAGTAGGGATACCGTATCTCGCGAAGCAATTCTGACTGGAGGCCGCAGTACGCGACGAATCTCCGATTGGCCTCCAATTTGTTAATGTGGTCCTGAAAGCTGGGCAAAGGCCCGAATAGCTTGATCCGGAATTGATAACCGCAAAAAGCTGCGCGATTCCGACGGGTGAAATCGGAATGGAACCATGGAGCCGCGTGGATATTTTCGGGCACCCCAGCGACAGCTCGCGGGAGAAATCCTCGAACAGCTTCCCAGAGTAGAGGGAGACGGGGTGTTCTCATCTTCGTAGCCCAGGCCTTCAGCTGGCGAGCGAGCGTAAGGAATCGTGCTCTGGCCAGGAGATTTTGGAGTTCAGGTGTCGGAGTTGGCACGTTGCCGCCAGTGGGCTCGTCTCCTCCGATTCCCGAGAACGTCACGCGATGTCCTTTTGACTTCATGTAATCCGCATAGCGCTTGAAGTATTCAGAAAGACCTTTGTTGGAAGACGGAATCGCCGCAAAGCGGTCATTCTCAAGCTCGCGCTCAAAGGATTTTTGTGAGCCTACTTGTTTGGCTTCTTCTTGTCGTAGCGCACCAGTATTGATATGGAAACCGACTCTGTTCCGTTTTTGTTCGACTTTGGATATCCAGCGGAATTCGTTGGAGTCGGGTTCGACCTGGTCGTAGGTGTCATCGAACCATGAGATGGTATCGAGCCGAGGGCATTCAGCGGCGCCGCGTGCCATGACGGTATCGGCCATGCAGACGATGGAGGAGGAGTCCATGCCGCCGGAGAGCTCGGCGAGGACAGGGCGATCAGAGCGGAGTCTGCGCTGAACGGCTATGGCCAAGGCGGAGCGGAAGTGTTCTTCGTATTCGGGGTCACTGCGGTAGCGGATGCGCTTGCCCGGATCAAAATGCCAATATTCGCTGACGATGTGCTTTCCGGGTTGAAGGAGCACGGATGAGGATGGCGGGACGGAATGGATGCCGACGTAAGGCGTGAGGTGCGCGGCGGGGAATACAGGTATTGCTAACCAACCGGCGATGTATTCTTCGCAGATCCCGAACGACTTCCCTGTGAAGAGGATGAGTGGATCGAGGATGGTGCTCCAGGTCAGCTGTTTCTCGTCAAATGAATAATAAAGATGCCGCGTGCCGATCGGGTCCTTGGCGAGCAACACGGAGCGCTCGCGAGGATTCCAGATGGAGAGCGCCCAGTCCCCGATGAGTTTCCCCAAGCAGTTCGCCCCCCACTTTTCATACGATGCGGCAACGATGGCAACGTCCGTGGAATTGACCGTCAAGGAGTCGCGCAGCTTGCTAATGAGGTCAGCGCGATTGTCCAAGCGGCCGTCCCAAGTGATGAGAACGCCAGACGGAGAACTACATGGCTGCTTCTCGCGACGCGACTCGTTCGTGGTGTGGAAGGCGCGATAGAGGATCTTTATGCCGCCCTTGGAATATGATTCGTTGCTGTCGGGGCCATAGGGAGCCAGAGCAGCGCCGACTTTCTCGATGTAGTCCGGGGCAGGCGGCTGGCCTTCGAAATTCCATCTTCCGAACTGGACACTCATGATTTACTTCCTGCTTCCCGTTCGATCTCGACATATTCCTCGCGACCGCTTTGGACAGAAACTTGCCATCTCGTCTCAGATTTCAAGGTGCCAGGTTTATGATCCCCAAGGCGCGAAGATCCTTGAGCCAACCTTCGAGGAAGAGCGTCCGCCTCAAAGCGATCATGGGGACTTCTTCGCCCCGCCGAACCTTTTGCAAGGCCTCAGAAATACGCCCCGAGTCCACAATTCCGAGCGAACTACTAAGCATGTTCTGAGTCATCTCCGCGAAATGGGCCCAGTCGTTTGAGATAGCTACCATCGGCGACCGGGCGACAAACGCTTTTCCCTTTCTGTTCAGGATCTCGTTCGGCACGATACCGACGAGTGCGCGGCGCATGAGGGAACGGCGTTGAGTCGGGCGGACCAGTTGTTCCCGCGGGATGGCGAACGTGAATTCCAGCAGGTCGCGATCCAGATAAGGATAGCGCTTCTCGAACGGCGGCTCGAATGGCAACGCAGTGCGCGCCAGTTGCCTTCGCAAGGCGTCGAGTGTGCTCATATTTCCCTGGAAGCTTGGCAGAGGACCGAATAGTTTCGCTCTGGAGGGATATCCGGCCAGCGCGGCCCAATGGCGCTTCACAAAGCCGGATTGTAGCCATGGGGCCGGGCGCACGCATTTCGGGCTGCCCACGAGGGCAGGAGGGAAGAATCCGCGGGCGGCTTCCCAGAACAGATGGAACCAGGGCTTTCTTTTTTCCAGTGCCCAGGCTTTCAGTTGATGAGCAAGCGCGCCGAATTGTGCTCTTGCGAGAAGATTCTCAAGTTCGGGCGCGGGTGTGGGCACACCGCCCATAACTTCGTCGCCACCGATGCCGGAAAGTACGACGCGATTGCCTTGCGAGGTCATACACATCCTCATTTGAAGAGAAGTTCGGCCATCGTAGCCAGGAGTTGATACAAAGCAGCCGCGAGGGGATTCGGGCAGTAGCTCGGGCACTGGGACTTTTTTCGGATCTTGAGCGCCGACGTTGACGTGCCAGCCAGCGCGGCCACGCTTTTCTTCCACTTTGGTGAAGTAGGGGCGCTCGTTCCAGTTGGGTTCGGCGTCGTCATACATCGAGAGCGTGTCGAGCCTTGGGGTTTCGGCAGCGCCCCGGTCGATGATGGTGTCGGCCATGCAGACGATGGATGAGGAGTCCCTGCCACCGCTGAGCTCGGCGAGAACGGGTCTATCGGAACGGAGTTTGCGCTGGACCGCTTTTGCGAAAACAACGCGGAAGTGTTCCTCGTATTCAGCCTCAGTGCCGTAGCGGATTTTGTTCAGTGGGTCGAAATCCCAATACTTGCTCACTGCGTGCTTTCCGGGCCGGAGCAGCACGGATGAAGACGGCGGCACGGAGTGAATGCCGACGCAGGGTGTTAAATCCACGGCTGGAAACATAGAGACCCAACCGGCGATGTATTCTTCGTTGAGAGCGAAGGTTTTACCCGCAAGGCGAACGAGCGGGTCGAGAATCGTGCTCCAAGCAACCTGATTGTTGTCGAAAGAGTAGTAAAGATGGCGCGTGCCGATGGGGTCTTTGGCCAGGATAAGCGAGCGGTTGCCAGGGTTCCAGATCGAGAGCGCCCAATCGCCGATGAGTTTGGCAAAGCAATTGGCGCCCCATTTTTCGAAGGCCATGGCAACGATCGCCACGTCCGTGGAATTAACGGTCAAGGAATCGTTCAGTTCGCTGATGAGCTCAGCACGATTGTCTAAGAGGCCGTCCCAAGTGATCACGGCTCCGGAAGAAGAAATATACGGCTGCTTCTCGCGACGTGATTCCTTCGTAGTTTGGAAGGCGCAATAAAGGATTCTTACGCCACCATTGGAATAGGATTCGTTGCAATCGGGGCCGTAGGGAGCGAGAGTCGCAGTGACTTTCTCGATGTAGTCTGGGGCAGGCGGTTGGCCTTCGACATTCCATCTTCCAAACTGGACACTCATATAGTTGCCTTGGCCAGAATCTTCAACCTGTCGTTGATTAGCATCGTTCCAAAACTGCGTACATTTCCGGCACGTACGATTTGTCGTTGACTACGCGACCATCCACCTCGACCCAGGCATGCGCCTTGAATGGCAATTGTTGTGCCCCGATTACCATTTGGGCGAATATCCCGTGGCTCTTTAGGAGGCAACTCGTCGCTGCCGAGCGCTGCAAACAAAGTGCCTCTTTCCAGTACCAGATACAAGCCATGTCGACCGCCGAACAAATGCATTCCACTGCGTCTGGAGCAGGCGTCGTCTTTCCCACCGGATAGTTGCGAACCTTGTCGTAGAGCACCGCGAAATTACCTCGCGCCAAGTAGAGATCGAAGCGAATCAGCTTCAAGTACGCTTTCAAAATAAGAAACGACATGGTGCGCACCTCACTCATACCGCCGGCTGCAACTGGTGAGCAGTCCAATCCCGCCCGCCCCAGCACAATGGCGCGATAGGTCTCGCTGTCGGACTGTTGTGTCGATTTCATGATCTTGGTTCCAGCTCAGACCGCCGCACTCGGTTCGTGCTCTTCTACGAGATGACATTTCTTCAACGCCTGGAGAAATTTACGCAGATCGGTCTCAGCAAGATCCCGGCTAATGTCGAACTCTCTGCTGATCTCATCGACAATGGCTGATTCGGCGGACCCACTCTTCAGAAGTTCGAGGATTCGCGACCCAACGAAGTTGACGTTGAACATCTGCCCCTCCCGGACATCCAGCACAATTGCCCCGTCCTGGTTGTGTGTGCTGCGCACTGTGTTTGAAACTCTGTACATTGCTGCCCTATCTCTTGCTTCTCGTAATAGAGATCGGATGTCTGGAGTGCACTGTGCCACCCTTCGCCACCTGAAAGCCAGTAAAAGGTGAAAAGGTTCGGCAAACCAACATGCGCGAAGAGAAGTTGCTTACAGACAACAAGATGCGCTGCAGATTTCTTGTGTGCGAAGACTCAATGTGTCCGCTTTTTAATCATCATTGCCGTTCCTAAAGTCCCCTACGATATGTCTGCAAGGAACAAAGTCCGCCGCAGCTTGTATTTACAGAGCAGTCTCTCGGAGATTGTCGTCGATGGTAGAGGCTGTGGACAAAAATTGATTGGAGGTACTATTCGCGGCAAACTTGAAGGAATGGGGATTGCCGTCTTCAACGATTTCTCCACGGGAAAGAATAATAAGTCTGCCGAATGTGGAGAATGTTGAAGGGCGGTGCGAGATAACGATCAGCGTTGCTGTTCTGAAACTACAACGAATGATCCCAAGAACGACCTTCTCTGAAGAAGGGTCCAGACAGGAAGTTGCCTCATCCAATATCAAAATCCGAGGTCGCTGCAGAATGGCTCTTGCGAGGGCAAGTCGTTGGCGCTCACCGCCGGAAAGTTGGCAGCCTTCGGGTCCGATCCGTTGGCGTAAGCCATCGGGCAATGCCGCAACAAATTGCGACAGGCCAACATTGTGAATAGCTTCGTGTAGTTCATCGTCCGGCGAGTCCGGCCGCACAAAGCGAAGGTTGAAGGACAACGTTCCATCAAACAGGACGGGGTCGCGCGGCAGATAGCAGACGTACCGGCGCAGATCCTTGAGTTGAATGTTCCGGATATCCACGTTTCCGATTCGAATCGAACCGGAATCAGGGTCGTAGAGTCGTGCTATGAGTTTTGCGAGGGTGGTCTTTCCGGCACCGTTTTCCCCAGCGATAGCAAGCTGTTCGCCCGGCAAGATTTGAAGCGAGGGGATGTGAAGCATGTTTTTTTGCCTGCGATACCCAAACTCGACTTCGGCAAAATCAATCTGGGGATGATGCTCCCGCGAGAGACAAAGGGCAGCAGCGGAATTACTTACGCTCGGGCGTAACTCAAGCCCGGACTTCAGCTGCCGGACACTGGCGAAGGTTTTCTGTGCTCTCACGTAGAGTTCAGCGGCGCCACTGAGAGGATCAAAGAGTTGAGTAACCAGGCCATAGAACGCCACAAGCCCGCCGACGCTTAAGGTTCCTGACAGCACAATCTCGCCGCCGAGGCCAATGACAGCGCACATGGCCAGGACAACCGCCATGGAACTCCATACCGTGAACCAAAAGCTGGTGGTGAATAGATTTTGTTGTGACCTGACTCCCCGAGCTAGGATCCGGAAGGCCCGTCGTTCCTGGCGTTTTTCTTGTCCCAACAGTTGAATCGGAATGACGGAGGAAAGATGTTCTTCAAGGAAGGTGCTCCACGCCAGCCGATTGCTCTGCACGGTGTCCGCGTTGGCTGCGAGCCTTCGGCGGAAGTGCTGCCGCGCGATCAGAAAGACCGGGACGAGAGGGAGAACGGCCAGCGTAAGCAAAGGACTGAGAACGAACATAGTCACCAGCGTGAAGCTGGCCGTCAGGAACATGCGTAAGACTGCGGG
>Ga0073928_10007471_pt1 | contig 14137 bp, 12 predicted proteins | sample PaiPotPPA55metaG_FD_76969 | JGI IMG/M metagenome (GOLD analysis project Ga0073928, IMG submission 76969) | Iron sulfur acid spring bacterial and archeal communities from Banff, Canada, to study Microbial Dark Matter (Phase II) - Paint Pots PPA... ... | reverse complement strand
TTCGCCCTTCGGACGATAGCGCGTGTCGTCGTCGGCGCTCGAGTGCGGGCCGTAGCGGTACGTGTACGCTTCGATCAGACTTGGGCCGTCGCCGGCGCGCGCTTTGTCGGCGCACAGCTTGGTGACCGCGTACACCGCTAAGATATCGTTGCCGTCGACGAAGTAGCCGTCCATGCCGTACGCGCGTGCCTTCTCGGCGATCGTCTTCGTGTGCGTCTGTTCTTCGAGCCGCACCGAGATCGCGTACTGGTTGTTCTGACAGAAGAACAGCACCGGCGAACCATAGACCGCGGCGAAATTCAGACCGACGTGGAAGTCGCCTTCGCTGGTGGCGCCGTCGCCGAAATAGGTGATGGTCAGATCCTTGGTCTTCTTATAGCGCTGCGCCATCGCAGTGCCGACCGCTTCGGTGATCTTGTTGCCGACCGTGGACGACGGCGGCACGATGTGCAGCTCCTTGCTGCCGCTGCCGTGCGGCATCATGCGGCCTTGCGTGGGATCGAGCATGCGGCCCAGCACGTGTCCGAACCACTGCGACGCTTTAAGCCCCTTGACGAGCTGGCTGCCTTGCGAGCGGTGGTCGCCGTACATCCAGTCGGGTTTGGTCAGCACCAGCGCGCTGCCGACTTGCGAAGCTTCTTGACCCGCGACCTGTGCGTAGAAACCCGCGCGGCCCTGACGCACGAGGATGTAGCCGCGATCGTCGACGGCACGCACGAAGACCATCCACCGATACATGACTAGCAACTGCTCGTTGGTGAGGTCGAGCGACGCGATGTCGCCGGCGGGCTTGCCGTCGTATTCGAGAAACTTGATCGGTTTATCGGTGAAAGGCTTGATTTCCATGCGAGAAGGGCTGTCCTCCGAAACGCTATTATGTCGAGTTCCGCCTTCTTTGGATATCGGCGATTCCCTCCGCCAGTCGGAAGTTCTCGACGCGAAGGTCGGGTTAGACAACGCGGCATATCCCTCTGTTGAATTATCCTTTTCGCTGAGCGGGAGAGCGTCGCATGATGAGCGTGGTTTGTGTGCTCCAAGTGGTGCTGCTGTTGGCTGCGAACCCGACCACGCAGCAGTATCATCCGCCATCGAGCGCCCATTACACCATCGCGACCAACGGCGCCGCGATGGGTGGGTTCTCCGAGGTGAGCGGGTTGACCACCGATACGAGTGCGGTGGACTATCGTGAGGGGACCAACTCGCAAACCAACCCGCGATCTCTGACCGGATCGCACAAGTACTCAAGCATCACGCTGAAGCGCGGCACGGTCAGCAACTCCGGATTCTACGATTGGTATAAGAGCAAGAACCTGATGGATGTCTCCCTCAAAGCGATCGCGCCAAGCGGCCAGCCGATAACCTATCACTTACGCGGCTGCAAGCCGACGAAATATACCGGTCCGAATTTGACCGGGAACGGTTCGGGCGAGGTCGCGATCGAAGAGCTCGTCTTGAGCTGCGAGTCCATCACGCTCGTCAAGTAGTCTGAGAAGGAGCCGGTCATCAAACTCGCGCCATTCAGTTTCAATAAGCTTTCGCTCGGTCTGTATCGCAACACGATCAGCGCCCCGCTCGTTCCGGCTCTGCAAGGCGATCTATTGCGTGAGTTGCATCGCTCCTATCCGTCGCTCACGCAGATCCCGAACGGCGTGCTCTTCTCCGATCCCGCGCAAGGACGCGCGCTGATCGTCGATCAGACCCACGTCGAGGCGTCAGAGAACAGTCCCCACGTCGCGCCGTCGGCGCTCGAACGGCTGCAGAGCGATGTCCGCATCGCGGCGCAAACCGTTGATTTCGAACCGCCGTATCGTGTGCGTGTTGAGGGGACTGGGACGATCCAAGCGCTCGAAGGTGTGAATCCGGCGCAGGTGTTGCTCGCGCACGCGCCGCCGGAACCGCATTGGGATGAGATCGGCGGGCGCTGCACGCATGCGTGCGTGCGCTATCTGTTCACCGATGAGAGCGGCCTGCAGCGCGACGTCCACATCGAACCGCTCTTCGCCCAGGCCGACAAGTTCTACGTGATGGCCGTTTCGATGAATGGCCAACCGAGCGTGGCCACGCTCGATGCGGCGATGGCGCAAGCCCACGACGAGATCGACATCATCGAGCGGTTGAGCAACCGCATCGTCTCGGATCTCGTCGGCAAGGGCTAGCACGTCGTCTTACGCTTTCACCGACAGAACATCCGTTAGCTCTTCGGAAATTGTCGCAACCCTACGGTCGCGCCGTTGGGGTCCTTGACGCTGGCGACTAGCAGTCCCGTGGCGACGTCGGTGATGTCTTGTACGACGGTGCCGCCCGCGGCCACGAGCGCTTTCACGGTGGCCGCGATGTCGCTCACCGTCCAGTAGGGTAGCGCGCACGGTTCGCGTGTATCTCCGCCCGGAACGAGCCCGATTTCCATATCGCCGCTCTTGTAGCCGACATACCGCGGCATATCGGCGTAAGGGGCAGCACCGATGAGCTCGCCAAAGAATCGCTTGGCTTTGGTTAGGTCCGTAACTGTGTAGGTGATAAGGGTGACGTCCTTCAAGATTTCATCCTCCTTCTATCTTCTATGACGGATCTAGCTGCCTGGCGGCGCGCTGCCGAACCACACCGGGCGATCCGAAATGCCGCCTTCGAACATGACCCACACTTGCGAGCCGACCACGGGCTGCGACGCACCGGCGGCGCCGGGCAAAGCCCACAGGGCTGAGACGTTCGCTTGAGGGACGCGCACCTGGACGCGCGACTTCCGAAGCGGGTCCATGGCGGACGTGACGACCGCGCGGTAAACTCCGCACATGTGTTGGGAGACCATCATGGCGGGTGCAACCGGCGAGGTATTGGCGCGTGCCGGATCGCGATCGCGAACCAATACCAGCGTCAACACCACGATCGCGACGTACGGGAGCAAGACTATTGCCGCCCGCATGGAGCGGGCAGTCCATCCGAACAACATCGTTATGCCTCGAATCAGACTTTGAAGAGCTCGATGGGTTTCGTGCCGGTGTACATCACCACGCCCTTCGTCTCGGTGTAGAGATCGAGCGTCTGCATCGCCAGCTCACGGCCGAAGCCGGACTGTTTGTAGCCGCCGAACGGCACGCCTGGGATGATGGAGATCGGCGAGTTGATCGCGACGCCGCCCGACTTGAGGCCGCTCGCGACACGCTGCGCGCGACCCGCATCGCGGGTCCACACCGACGCGGCCAATCCATAGACCGAGTCGTTCGCCATCGCGAGCGCTTGCGCTTCGTCTTTGAACGTCGTGACGACGGCGACCGGACCGAAGATCTCTTCTTGCGCGACGCGCATGGAATTCGTCACCTTGTCGAGCACGGTCGGCAGCAGGAAGTTGCCGGCCGCGAGCGCGCCGTCTGGACGCGTGCCGCCGCACGCGACCGTGGCACCTTCTTGCGCGCCGATGCCGACATAGCCCTCGATCTTCTCGAGCTGCTTCCGTGAGATGATGGCGCCGACGTGGGTCGCCGGATCGAGCGGATCGCCGACCTTGAGCGCTTTCGCCTTGGCCACGAACTTCTCGATGAAGTCCTCGTATACGCGCTCGTGAAGGAGGATGCGCGAGCGTGCGTCGCACGATTGGCCCGCATTATAGAAGATCGCATGCAGCGCGCCCGAGACCGCCGCGTCGATGTCTGCGTCTTCGAACACAAGATTCGGGGATTTACCGCCGAGCTCGAGCGTCAAGCGCTTGATCGTACCTGCCGCCAGCTCCATGATGCTGCGTCCTGTCGACGTCTCGCCGGTGAAGGCGACCTTGTCGACGCCCGGATGCGCGGCGAGGTGTGCGCCGATCGTGGCGCCGGGGCCCGGCAGCACGTTGACGACACCTGGAGGGCAACCAGCCTCTAGACAGATCTGACCGAGCAGGATCGCGGTGATCGGCGTGGGGCTGGCGGGTTTGAGCACGATCGTGCAGCCCGCCGCCAGCGCCGGCGCCACCTTCCATGCCGCCATCAGCAGCGGGTAGTTCCACGGCACGATCTGCGCGCAGACGCCGACCGGTTCTTTCAGCGTATAATTGAAGAAGTTCGGCGGCGATGCGAGCGTGTTGCCGCCGATCTTGGTGACGGCGCCGCCGTAGAACTCAAAATCCTCGATGACCTGGCCGATCTCGGCCTTTGCGCCCGAGATCGTCTTGCCGCTGTTGAGCACTTCGATCCGCGCGAGCTCCTCGAGCCGCTCACCGATGAGCGCGGCGATCTTGAAGAGCACGCGTGCGCGCCGCGCTGGCGCCATCGTGCTCCATTTGCCTTCGAGCGCCTTGCGGGCCGCCGCCACCGCAGCGTCCGCGTCGTGGATGCCGGCCGATGCGACGTCAGCGAGTTTCTCGTTCGTCGCGGGATTGATCGCAGCGAACGTCGCGCCGCTTTGCGCTTTGACCGATTCGCCGTTGATGAGCAGGTCGTACGTCTTTTGTTCGACGACTGTGGCCACTTCGGAGTTCTCCTATGGTCGTTCGACGATGGTGGCGATGCCTTGGCCGACGCCGATGCACATGGTGGCGAGTCCGCGCTTGGCGCCGCGCGCGTGCATCGCATGCAGCAACGTGACGAGGATGCGCGCGCCGCTGCATCCGAGCGGATGGCCGAGCGCGATCGCTCCGCCGTTGACGTTGACGCGTTGCGGCGCGATCTCGAGCTCGCGCACGCACGCGAGCGACTGCGACGCAAACGCTTCGTTCAGTTCGACGAGGTCGATGTCGTCGATGCGCAGGCCGGCGCGCGCCAACGCCTTTTGCGTGGCCGGAATCGGCCCGAGGCCCATGCAATTCGGGTCGACGCCGGCGACCGCCGTCGTCACGATGCGTGCCAGCGGTTCGATGCCGCGGCGTTTCGCTTCCGCTGCGGACATGAGCACGACGCCGGCCGAGCCGTCGTTGATGCCGCTCGAATTGCCAGCGGTGACGGTGCCGCCCTCACGGAACGCCGGCCTGAGCTTCGCAAGCTGCTCCATCGTCGTGTCCGGACGCGGATGCTCGTCCTCAAGGAAGATCTCGGGCTTGGCGTCTTTGGGTACCTTTCCGTTGCGTGGCAGAGTCACGCCGATCAACTCGGCGGCAAATGCGCCGCTGCGTTGCGCGTGACCGGTCTTGTGCTGGCTCGCGAACGCGAACTCGTCTTGCTCTTGGCGCCCGATGCGATACCGCTCGGCCACGTTCTCGGCGGTCTCGCCCATCGAAATAGGCGGGTAGCCGCGCTGCGTCAGCACGGGGTTGTACATGCGCGCGCCCAGCGTCGTGTCGTACAGCTGCGGCGCCCGCGCATACTCGGTCTCGGGTTTGGGCATCACGTATGGCGCGCGGGTCATGCTCTCGACACCGCCCGCGAAGAAGATATCGCCCGCATCGCACGCGATCGCCTGCGCCGCGAAATTGATCGCCTGCAGACCGGAGCCGCACAAGCGGTTGACCGTCGCGCCTGCCACCGAGTCGGGGAAGCCTGCCGCCAGCACGGCCATGCGCGCGACGTTGCGGTTGTCTTCGCCGGCTTGGTTGCTGCAGCCCCACACGACGTCCTCGACGTCGGCCGGATCCACGCCGCTGCGCTGCGCGAGCGCTAGCAGCACGATTGCGGACATGTCGTCGGGCCTGACGCGGCGCAACGCGCCCCCATATCTGCCGATCGGGGTCCGCGCTGCGGCGGCGATGACGACTTCGCGCATGTCGATGGTACGTTTTTCCTTAGGAGAGGCGAGTGGGCTTGGGGAACGATGCTTCGTGAACAACGTCGTACAAACCCGCCGCATCTATGAGGGCCGCGTGCTCAAAGTGCGCGTCGATGAGGTGGCACTGCCCAACGGACACACGTCGAAGTTCGAAATCGTCGAACACAACGGCGGTGTGTGCGTCATCGCGCAGCCCACGCCGGCCTCGATCGTGCTGGTCCGTCAATACCGGCCGGCGACCGGCCGCGTCTTGTTGGAGGTTCCTGCCGGGAAACTGGAACGCGGCGAAGATCCGCAAGCGTGCGCGCGGCGCGAGCTTGTCGAAGAGACCGGCTACCGCTGCGAACGGCTGCGGCGGCTGTGGTCGTTCTACACGGCGCCGGGCTTTTGCAGCGAGCTGCTGCATCTTTTCGTCGCCGAAGGATTGAGCCCAGGCGTCGCCCAGCCCGAGGAGAACGAATCGATCGAAGTCGTCGTCATGGCGGTCGCCGATGCGTGGGCGATGGTTGAGCGCGACGAGCTCCCCGACGCGAAAACCCAGATCGCGCTCGCGGTCTTGCAAGCTCAGCCGCGCGGATAGCGGCGGTACCATTGGAAGAGGATCCACACGACGGCGATGACGAGAAACCCGATCGTCCACGCGTCCCACGAGAAACCGAGCAGGCTCTGAAGGATCAGCAAAAACACGACGGCGAGGATCACGCCGACCAACCAGAGTACGCGAAGCTCTTTCAGCGGTTTGCGCGCAAGCGCTTATCGCACGTGTCGCAGAAGTAGTTCTGCTTGCCGTCGGTGTCATAGACCGAATGGCTGTAGTACATGGCGCAGCGCGCGTTGTAGCAGTGCTTCAGCCCGAGCGCGTGGCCGAGCGCGTGCACGCACTCTTTGAGCGTCCGATTGAACACGACGACGTCGTCCGGTGTATCGTTGTAGAACTCCGGACGTAGGCGGAAGGTCGAGACGACCGCGATGCGTTCGGTGTCGCTCGCGTCGCCGAAGATAAAACTATGCGACGTCTTGTACAGATCGTCGCCGATGATGCCGAGCAGGAAACCGTCGCGGTTCGGCGCCGCGGCGGTCATCTTATTGAAGACAGTGGTGAGGAAGTACTGATGGCGCGTCGCGTTTGCGAGCGAGGGAGAGAGGGTGAGCGGCTTTTCGAGTGCGAACTTGTGAAGGAAACGCTCCTCGAGGCAAGGGGCGAGGCGTTCGCAGAAGTCGGCAGCGATGGTGTTCATGGGCACGAGCCCAATCTTTTCCACGGCTTCTCACCTTCCACTGCTCGCCGCTAAGTCCTTCGCCTGAGCATGCCTGGAGCCACAACGACATGATCATCGGATTAGGAATGGACGTCGCCGAAGTCGAGCGCTTCAATTTCCCTCCCGACAAGCTCGAACGCTTCGCCAAGAAGGTGTTCACGCCTGAAGAGATGGCGCACGCCATGCGGCATCGCCATTTCGCCGAGCGTCTTGCCGGCGCGTTCGCGGCCAAAGAGGCGACGCGTAAAGCGTTCGGCCACGCCATCCCATGGCGGCTCGTCGGCGTGCGCCACGAACGCAGCGGCAAACCGTATGTCGCGCTCAGCGGACGTGCGGAGCGGCTCACGGCGCTGCGCGGCGTCAGCCGGATGCACTTGACGATCTCGCACAGCCGCGTGAGCGCCGTCGCGACCGTGATCCTCGAAGCCGACGAAGCGCTGGAAGCGTCCCGACCCATGGCGGTTGAAGCCGCCGTCGCACGATGAACGCACTCACGCCCGAGGAGATGCGCGCCGCGGATCAGCGCGCCGTCGACGACGTCGGCATTCCGCCGATCATCCTGATGGAATCGGCCGGCCGCGGCGTCGCCGAGCTCGCGCGCGATTTCGTCGAGGAGTTGGAAGGTGACCCGATCCGCATCGCGGTCGTCGCCGGCCCCGGCAATAACGGCGGCGACGCGCTCGTGGCCGCCCGCTACCTCATGCAGCTCGGCTTCGAGCCGGACATCTACATGGGCGCCAAGCTCGACGATTGCAACGAGCTCTGCCGAACGCAGCTCGAGATCATGGAGAGCCTCGGCGCCTCCATCAGTTTCTTGCCCGATCAATCGCCCGAGTTCTTCCGCTCGGGTTTGCGGGCGGCGGCGCTGATCGTCGACGGCCTGCTCGGCACGGGCGCGTCCGGCCCCTTGCGCGAGCCCTACGGCGCGTGGGTCAACGAGATCAACATCGCGGATCGCGACGTGGTCGCAGTCGACATGCCGACGGGCATCGACCCGAGCACCGGCATGGTGGCGGGACCGGCGGTGACCGCATCCGCGACGGTGACCATGGCCGCGCCAAAAGTCGGGATGCTGCTCTATCCAGCGGCTTCGTACGTCGGCGAGCTGTGGGTCGCGCACATCGGTATCCCGCCTGCGATCCTCGCCGACGTAGGCGGCCGCTACCACATCATGACCAAGCAGCAGTTCTTCTACTGGTTGCCGGAACGCAGCGCGCTCGCCAACAAGCGGACGGCGGGTGACATCGTCATCATCGGCGGCAGCCCGAAGTACGTCGGCGCGCCGGCGTTGTCGGCGCTCGGCGCGCAATACGCGGGCGCAGGCTACGTGACCATCGCTTGCCCCGCCGGCGCGGCTGACGCGATCGGCCATCATGTCATGGAGCAGATCATCGCACCCTGGCCCGAGGGCAGCGCGGAATCGGTGACCGAGTTCTTGCTGGACCTGACCCGGCACGCCGGCGCGGTTGTGATCGGCCCCGGCCTCGGACGCGAGGAGGCGACGCAGACGATCATCCGCGCGTTCATCCAAGCGACCACCCGCCCACTGGTCGTGGACGCCGACGCGCTGTTCGCGCTCGCGGGTCATGTCGATCTCATCAACGGCAAGAAGGCGGTGCTCACGCCGCACGATGGCGAGTTCGCACGCCTCCTGGGGGAGAACGCCGACGCGGCGATCACCAACCGCATGCAGGCGGCCGACGACTTCGCCGAGGCGCATGACATCACGCTCTTGCTCAAGGGACCGCGTTCGATCGTCGCCACCAAAGAAGTCTCCTACGTCAATCTCACCGGCAACGAACTGCTCGCCACCGCCGGCACGGGCGACGTCCTCTCCGGGATCATCGGGGCCATGACCGCCGCCGGGTGCACCACGCGCCAAGCGGCCGCCATCGGCGCGTACTGGCATGGCGTCACCGCGGATCACTTGGCCAGCGAGCACAAGCACAGCGTGCTCGCCGGCGACGTCGCGCGCGATCTACAGGATGCGCTCCACTGGCTGCACGATCGCGAAGAAGATGACGACGGATTCCTGACGCGCGTCGTCTAAGGCCGACCTTCCGATGAGCACCGCTTCGCCGCCTGAGCGGGCCGCCGAACTGCGCCGGCTGCTCGAGCGTTACAACGAAGAGTACTACGTGCGCGACGCCCCGAGCGTCAGCGACGCCGAGTACGACGTGCTGATGCGCGAGCTGCACACGCTCGAAGACGCGCATCCTGGACTGCGGGCGCCGGACAGCCCGACCCAGCGGGTCGGTGCCGCGCCTTCATCGAGCTTCGTGCCCTTCGAGCACGGCGTGCCGATGCTTTCGCTGAGCAACGCGTTCGGGGAAGACGAGATCAAAGCGTGGCAGGCGCGGGTCGCGCGCCAGCTTGATGGCGAGGCCGCGGCGTACACGGCGGAATTGAAGATCGACGGTCTTGCGGTCTCGCTGCGCTATCGCGACGGCGTCTTCGAGTCAGGCGCCACGCGCGGCGATGGCGTCGTCGGTGAGGACGTCACTGCGAATCTGCGCACCGTTCGCTCGATACCGTTGCGTCTGCGCGTGCCGGCGCCAGGCTTGCTCGAGGTGCGCGGCGAGGTGTACATACGTCGCTCCGACTTCGAGCGTTTGAACGAGCGTCGCGTCGCCGATGGCGAAGCGCCGTTCGCCAACCCGCGCAACTCGGCGGCGGGCAGCCTGCGCCAGCTCGATCCGGCTGCGACCGCGCAGCGGCCGTTGCGCTTCTTCGCGTACGGCATCGGCGCCAACCAACCGGCCCTGCGGGTCGCGACGCAGTGGGATCTGCTCGCGGCGCTCGATGCCTTCGGCTTCCCCGTCAACAAGGAAGCGCGACGATTCGATTCCTTCGACGACGTCATCGCGTTCTGCAACGCGTGGGAGACCAAACGCACGGCGCTCGACTACGGCACGGACGGCGTCGTCGTCAAGATCGACTCGCTCGCGCAGCAGCGCGCGCTCGGCTCGGTCGGCCGCGAACCGCGCTGGGCGGTGGCGTTCAAGTATCCGCCCGAAGAGGTCACGACCAAGCTGCTCTCGATCGAGGTCAATGTCGGCCGCACGGGCAGCGTCAACCCGTATGCCGTGCTCGAGCCGGTGCAAGTCGGCGGGGTCACCGTCTCGATGGCGACGCTGCACAACGAGGATTACGTGCACGCCAAGGATATCCGCGTCGGCGACATCGTCACGGTGCGGCGCGCGGGCGAGGTCATCCCGGAGATCGTCGGACCGCTGGTCGCGGCGCGCGCCGGCAAACGGCTGCCGGTCTATCATCTGCCGACCCATTGTCCGGCGTGCGGCACGCCGATACAGCGCGCCGAAGGCGAGGCCATGGCGTACTGCCCGAATGCGGTGTGCCCATCGCAAGTCGTCGAACGCCTCGCGCACTTCGCGTCGCGCGGCGCGATGGACATCGAGGGATTGGGTTACAAGTTCTGCGCGGCGCTGGCCGGCGCCGGTCTCGTGCACGACGTCGGCGACATCTACACGCTGAGCGCGGAGAAGTTGCGCACGCTGCCGCGGACCGGCGAGAAGACGGTCTCGAACCTGCTCGCGAGCATCGAGCGGAGCAAATCACGCCCCTTCGCGCGCGTGCTCTATTCGCTGGGCATCCGCTTCGTCGGTTTTCAAAACGCGCAGCTGCTGGCGGACGCGGTCGGCGACATCGACACGCTCGCAGCGATGCCGGCGCAGGAGCTAGAATCGATCGAACAGATCGGCCCAGCGATCGCCGAGAGCGTCGCGTCGTTCTTCGCGCAACCTCAGAACCGCGCAGTCGTTGAGAAACTACGCAGCGCCGGGGTGACGCTGCGCGGTGAAGCGAAACCCCGCGCGGCGAGCGGGCCGCTGAGCGGCAAGACGCTCGTGTTGACGGGGACGCTGCCGACGCTCAGCCGCGAAGAGGCCACCGAATTGATCGTCGGCGCCGGCGGCAAAGTCGCCGGCTCGGTCAGCAAGAAGACGGACTATGTCGTCGCAGGCGACGCGGCCGGCACGAAGCTCGCACGGGCGGAGTCGTTGGAGGTCAAGATCATCGACGAACGGGGCCTGCGCGATCTGCTGGGCTCGTGAACGCGCCGAAGGCTACGAGTTGTCGTACAGCTTCACGTGGCCGATGTTGTTCGCCCAGAACCACATGCGCTCGAGCGCGTACCCGATGTAGCTGAGCACGACCCACTCGAACGCGCGGCCCTGAGGGAACAGCGCGACGATGCCGAGGATCAGGCAGACATAGAACGTCACGCCCAAAGAACCCCAAAACCGAGTCGATGTCGAAGCTCTGGCTTGGGCGCGCAGCGGTGACGGCTCGAAATAGGCGCGGCGCGCCCCCGGCGCGCTGGTAGGCGGCCGGTAATCCGCTGCATTTGCGGCCGCTTGCGGCGTGCGCACGTAACCGCCTCGCGGGTTTGATCCGAACGATTCGGCGACAGGGCCGCGGGAGGCGACCGGCGCGAGCTCTTCGGCGGGACCACCGAGCATCTTGGCGATCTTGCGTCTGCCGTCGTCGTTGAGATCCACGAAGTCTGCGATCGTCCGATACCCGCCGTGTTCGCCGATGGCCGCCTGCGATTTGACCTTGATCAGGCCGCGCGCCGACGAGTTGATGCTGCGCATGTCGATGGTCGTGAATAGGACTGTGCCTTCCGGCACCTCGACCGGGAATGTGACCACAAGACCCTTCTCATCGAGATGGGTCGCCTTGCCGGTGACATCGAGCTTGAGATCAGCGTTGCGCGCGGTGACCGACACCGGCAGCGAAAGCGCGACGGGAAGCTCGCCGGTGTCAAGTGCCTCAGCCATGCGAGTTCATACCTCTCGATACTGTATCGGCAAGTCGCTCACGACGTCTTAGCCTCTTCCAGCACGCGCAGCAGTTCGCGGTTCGCGCGCTCGAAATCGGCGACCGCCGCGTGGTCACTGGTGATCGCGATGTGGGCGCGCGGGTCGGACAACACGCGGCGCAGGTATTGCCCGGTATACGAACGCGTGTTTTCCGCCACTTCCTCAGGCGTGCCTTTGGCGATGACCCGTCCGCCTTTGTCGCCGCCGTCGGGCCCCAGATCGATGACGTGGTCGGCCGTCTTTATGACGTCAAGGTTGTGCTCGATCACCAGCACGGTGTTACCTGCGTCAACAAGCCGGTCGAGCACGCGCAACAGATGCGCGATGTCGGCGAAATGCAAACCGGTGGTCGGCTCGTCTAAGATATAGAAGGTGCGTCCCGTGCCCCGGCGTGACAGCTCCGTGGCCAGCTTCACGCGCTGCGCCTCGCCTCCCGACAGCGTCGTCGCCGGCTGGCCCATTTGGATATAGCCGAGTCCGACGTCGGTGATCGTGCGCAGCTTGCCGGCCACCCGCGGCACGTTGGCGAAGAACTCCGCCGCTTCGTCGACCCGCATCTCGAGGACGTCGGCGATGGTCTTGCCTTTGTAGGTGACGTCGAGCGTCTGCTGGTTGTAACGCTTGCCTTTGCAGACCTCGCACGGCACGTACACGTCGGGCAGGAAATGCATCTCGATCTTGATGATGCCGTCGCCGGCGCATGCCTCGCAGCGCCCACCCTTGACATTGAATGAGAATCTGCCCGGAGCATAACCCCGCGCACGCGCCTCGGGCGTCTTCGAGAACAGCTCTCGGATCGGATCGAACGCGCCGGTGTACGTCGCCGGGTTGCTGCGCGGCGTGCGGCCGATCGGCGACTGGTCGATCACGATCGCTTTGTCGAGCTGCTCGAGCCCGGTGACCCGTCCGAAACTTTCGTCCGGCGGCTGGCCGTGCAAATGGTGGGCCAGGGCGCGGTAGAGCACCAGCTCGACCAAGCTCGATTTGCCCGAACCCGAGACGCCGGTCACGGCCGTCAGCACGCCGAGCGGGAAGTCGACGTCGATGCCGTGCAGGTTGTTCGCGCGCGCGTTCTTGATCGACAGCGCCCCTTTCGGCGTGCGCCGCTTGCGCGGGATCGGGATGAACGCGTCGCCTTTGAGATATTTGCCGGTCAGCGATTCAGGCGCCGCTTCGATGTCGCCGATGCTCCCGGCGGCGATGACGTGCCCGCCTTCCTTGCCGGCGCGCGGTCCGATGTCGACGATGTAATCGGCTTCGCGCATCGTCTCTTCGTCGTGCTCGACGACGATCAACGTGTTGCCGAGATCGCGCAGCGTCTTGAGCGTCGCGAGCAAGCGCGCATTGTCGCGCTGATGCAGTCCGATCGAAGGCTCGTCCAGCACGTAGAGCACGCCCACGAGCGACGAGCCGATCTGCGTCGCCAAACGGATGCGCTGCCCCTCGCCGCCCGACAGCGTCATCGCCGCGCGATCGAGCGTGAGATACTCCAAGCCGACGTTGACCAGGAAGCCGAGCCGCGCGCGCAGCTCTTTGACGATCTGCCGCGCGATCTGCTCGTCGCGGCCGCTCAAACGCATGCGCTCCATGAACGCGAGCGCGCGATCCACCGGCAGCGCCGTCAGCTGCGCGATGCTCAGCTCATCCACGGTGACCGCGAGCGCTTCCGGTTTGAGGCGCGCGCCGTGGCACGTCGGACATTTCACCGACGTCATGAGCTTGTCGATCTCTTCCTTGACGTAATCCGACGACGTCTCTTCGTAGCGCTTCTGCAGCTGCGGGATGATGCCGCGATAGTGGCCCTCGTAGTGCCACTTCTTGCCCGACTTCGTGCGGAACGTGAATTTGCGTTTGTCGTCTTCCTCGTCGTCGCCGTAGAGGATCAAGTCGAGCAGATCGCGCGGGATCTTCTTGACGGGCGTGTCGAGGTCGTAACCCTCGCTCCGCAGCAGCGATTCGACCTGCTGCACGTAGAACGTGTTCATGCCCGCCGAGAGATTCTTGGTCCACGGCACGACCGCGCCCTCGCGGAACGTCTTGGTGCGATCGGGGATCACCAAACGCGGATCGATCTCGATCTTGACGCCGAGCCCAGTGCAATCAGGGCATGCGCCATAGGGCGAGTTGAACGAGAACAGGCGCGGGGCGAGCTCTTCGAACGACAGCCCGCAGTGGATGCACGACAGCTTTTCGGAGAACGGCAGGGCTTCTTCTTTGGCGCTCGGGCGCTGCACGAGCGCGGTGACCAGGCCTTGTGTCAAGCGCAGCGCGGTTTCGACCGAATCCGTGAGCCGCTTGCGCAGGCCTTCCTTCATGACCAGCCGGTCGATCACGATCTCGACGGTGTGCTTGCGCTTC